>OBIU01000004.1_pt1 | contig 217988 bp, 190 predicted proteins | sample 1519871 | NCBI WGS metagenome assembly OBIU01 (sample SAMN04209229, study PRJEB22552) | human gut metagenome | biome: gut; material: feces | host: Homo sapiens | place: USA: Oklahoma
GGGAGGCCGCCTAGCGGTTATGATTTATCGCGTCCAAGTTTCGGGGTGCAGTTCAGTTGGCCTGCGGGGGCATTTTCATGAGCTGATTCGAGGGTCGTCGCCGCGATCGGGTGCCTGTCTGCCCATCGACCCGGGTGCGGGGCGCATGCGGCTCGGTGCGGGGCGATGCAGGGGACGGGCCGAGGCGGGGGTACATGCGGCTCGGTGCGGGGCCGGCGGGCCGAGGCGGAGCGGCGGCGGCTCAGTGCGGTGTGGGGCGATGCTCGGGCTATTTGACCGTGAGCACGGGGATTTCCGACGTGCGCAGGACTCCGTAGCTTACGCTGCCCAGCATGCCGCGCAACGCTCCGAGGCCTCGCCGGCCCATCACGATGAGGTCGCAGCCATGTTCGGACGCATAGGACGTGATTCCGTCGACGGGGGAGGGAGCGAGCTGCGCCTCGACGATGAGCTTAGCGGCGAGCGCCTCAGCGTCCTTACCCAAGATGCCTGCGACGCTGTCATGCAGCTCCTGATTGGTGCGCTTGGCGATTGAGGTGAGCATGGCGTCGTAGTTCTGATAGTCCATGAACGTGTCGCCGAAGGCGTTTGGCGCGGAGAGCATCGACGGGGGCATGATGTCGCTTGAGACGACCATGATCACGTGGATGGTTGCCGCGGGGTCATCGCCGACAATGTCCATGGCCATATGGAGCGCGGCGCGGGCGTGGTCCGACTCGTCGAAGGGAACCAGTACGTTCTTGAATAGCATGAGAACCCCTTTCAACTAGGTGGTTGGCTTCCGCGAGCTTGAAGCTTGAGTTCTTTGTACCCCTGCGAAGGCGATGGCAATCGGCGCCCGGCGACCGCTCCGCATGGATCGTGCGAGGGGTGGCGCGACCTTGGCGTTTACCGCTTCGCAGGCGGCCCCTTGATGTTCCACAAACAGCCTTTTTATGTTCAAAAGAGCGGTTATGGCCTGCCTCCGAACTTCCAGTGGCACTAATTGCAAAAAATGAGTCTTTTTGAGAGCTCGAAAGGTCGATGCATAAAAAAATAAGCAACATATGTGTAGTAACGTTGTTCAAGAATGGCCAGAGATGTCTCGTTATTGGCGTTTGCAGGAAGTTGAAGAGCCTCCTGGCTCATTTTTAGGGGAATGAAGCGCGTTGTCGTCCGGCCATTAGACTCAAATTCTACATTTAGTGCCATCGGGTCTGGCTCAAGACGCTTGCGAGCGCGAAATATCGTTTTATACCGAAATTCATATGCAAATCAGTTGCAATAATATTCATTTTGGAAGCGAGCGACCAAAGCGATGGGGTGCCTGAGCGATCGGGGTGGCCAAAGCGATGGGGCACTTGAGCGATCGGGGTGGCCAAAGCGCCTGAGGACCGCCAAAGCGATGAGCGGCCTGAGTGATGGGGCCACCTAGGCGCCTTGGAGACGGCCAGGCGGTATGCTTAGTCGATAGGCGCATGCGTGCGGGCCGCAGGAAACCAAATGAAATAGCCTCCCATTCCCTGGACTGCGGTTCTCGTGTCCAAGAAATGGGAGACAGCTCGATTGCGCTGGTCAATCGGGATGTTTTGTTGCGCGAGACGTGCTACTCGGCCATCTGCGCCTGGACGGCGGTGATGGCGACGACGCCCACGATGTCGTCGGCGGAGCAGCCGCGGGACAGGTCATTCACCGGCTTGGCGATGCCCTGCAGGATGGGGCCGTAGGCCTCGGCGCCGCCGAAGCGCTGGACCAGCTTGTAGCCGATGTTGCCGGTCTCGAGGTTGGGGAAGACCAGGACGTTGGCGTGGCCGGCGACCTTGGACTCGGGGGCCTTGAGCTCGGCGACGGACGGGACGATGGCGGCATCGAGCTGCAGGTCGCCGTCGATGGCGAGCTCGGGAGCCTTCTCCTTGGCGAACGCCGTGGCCTCCTGGACCTTCTTGGCGGTGTCGCCGCCGGCGGAGCCCATGGTGGAGTAGGAGAGCATGGCGACCTTGGGCTCGACGTCGCCCATGAAGGTCTTGAAGGAGTTCGCGGACGCGATGGCGATCTCGGACAGCTCGTCGGAGGTGGGGGCGATGTTCAGGCCGCAGTCGGCGAAGACGAGCGTGCCGTCGGCGCCGAACTGCTCGGTGGCGGTGCACATGATCATGAAAGCGGAGACCAGCTTGGTGCCGGGGGCGGTCTTCAGGATCTGCAGGGCAGGGCGCAGGGTGTCGGCGGTGGAGTGGCAGGCGCCGGAGACCAGGCCGTCGGCGTCGCCCATCTTGACCATCATGGTGCCGAAGTACGTGGCGTCCATGACCTGGGCGCGTGCCTGCTCGATGGTCACGCCCTTCTTGGCGCGGAGCTCGGCGAACTTCTGCGCGTACTCCTCGTGCTTCTCGGCGTTGCGGGGGTCGATGACGGTGGCGCCGGGAACGTCGATCTCATCGGGGTTGCCCAGGATGACGAGGTTGGCGAGGTCCTCCTCCACGATTTTCTTTGCAGCCTCGATGGTGCGCGGATCCTCGCCCTCGGGCAGGACGATGGTCTTCTTATTCGCCTTGGCGGCATCTTTCATACGGGTTAGGAAGTCACTCATGATTCTCCTCGGACTCTCGTCGCTCCCGTGTCCAGTTGACGTTCGGCATGGCGACCGCCCCAGAAACCAGGCGGTTTGCAGGGCGAAGCGGTCGTGATTCCTCGCATCGAGCTTGGGCATGTTGAGCATTCCTTGTGTGGCAGGGATTATTATACGGCGCTGAGCGCTATAATCGCTGTGACAATAGGCACGACTGTGCCCATCATTTATAAAAGTGCCCGCTGGCGCGTCCGGCCGGCCTGTTCAAGGAGTATCGATGCAGATCACTTCTGGTCTTCCGACTGGTTTCAACCCGCATGATTACGACATGATCGTCGTCGGGGCAGGATATGCCGGCGCGGTGTGCGCCCGCCGTCTTGCCGAGACCGTCGGTTTCCGCGTCGCCGTTCTGGAGCGTCGCGACCACATCGCCGGCAACGCCTACGACTATTACGATGAGGCCGGTGTCCTCGTCCATCTCTACGGCCCGCATATCTACCACACCTTCAACGAGCGCGTGCACGAGTTCCTGTCCCGCTTCACCGAGTGGACCGATTACCAGCACAAGGTGCTTGCCAACGTCCACGGTACGCTCATGCCGGTGCCCTTCAACCACAAGAGCCTCCTGCTCGCGTTCGGCGAGGAGCGCGGCGAGGAACTCTATCGCAAGCTCGTCGACACCTTCGGCGAGAACAAGAAGGTCCCCATTATGGAGCTGCGCGAGAAGAACGACCCCGACCTCCAGGAGGTCGCGGACTACGTGTACGAGAACGTCTTCTTGCACTACACCATGAAGCAGTGGGGCCAGACGCCCGACCAGATCGACCCCTCCGTCACCGGCCGCGTCCCCGTGTTCGTGGGCGATGACGACCGCTACTTCCCACAGGCCCCGTATCAGGGCATGCCGAAGGACGGCTACACCGCGCTGTTCGAGAACATGCTCGAGCACGACCTCATCGACGTGTTCTGCAACGTTGATGCGCGCGACCTGCTCACCATCGATGACGGCCGCGTCCTGGTGAACGGCGAGGTATACGGCGGCGAGGTCGTCTACACCGGTCCGCTCGACGAGCTGTTCAACCTGGATATGGGCGATCTGCCGTATCGTACGCTCGACATGCAGTTCGAGACGCTCGACATGGACCAGTTCCAGCCCGTGGGCACCGTCAACTACACCGTGAGCGAGGATTTCACCCGCATCACCGAGTTCAAGAACATGACGGGCCAGGTCCTTCCGGGCAAGACCACCATCATGAAGGAGTTCAGCCACGCCTACGTGCCCAACAGCGGCCAGACCCCGTACTACGCGATCATCGATCCCGATAACCGCAAGCTGTACGAGCGCTACCTCGAGCGCGTCTCCAGCGTGACGAACTTCCATCCGGTGGGCCGTCTGGCCGAGTATCGCTACTACGATATGGACGCCGTGACCTACTCCGCCCTCGAGCTTTCCGACGAGATCATCTCCTGCCATGCATAACGACACTCCTTTTTCGACCGCCGGGGCTCACAAGGTCGTGAGCTTTGGCATCCCGAGCTACAACGCCGCCGCCGACATCGATCGCTGCGTGACCTCCATCCTGGAGGGGAGCGGTTACGCGAACGATATCGAGATCATCATCGTTGACGACGGCTCGCAAGACGAGACGCCCCAGCTGGCTGACGATTGGGAGGCCCGGTACCCCGGCATCGTGCGCGCCGTCCATCAGGAGAACGGCGGCCACGGCATGGCGGTTCTCGCGGGTTTGAACAACGCGACCGGCACGTACTACAAAGTCGTCGACTCCGATGACTGGCTCGATGCGCAGGCCCTCTCGACCATGTTGTCGATCCTGCGCGGTTTCGAGGAGCGCGGGACGCGCGTGGACCTCTTCATCTCCAACTACGTGTACGAGAAGGTCTACGAGGGAACGCGCACCGCGATCAACTACAAGTCGGCGCTGCCGCGCAAGCGGGTCTTCACGTGGGACGAGGTCGGGCGGTTCCTGCCGAGTCAGAACCTGCTCATGCACAGCCTGTGCTATCGTCGCGACGTGCTGCTCGAGGCCCATCTGCCCATGCCGGCGCACACCTTCTACGTCGACAACATCTACGCGTACGTGCCGCTGCCGCGCTGCAAGACCATGTACTACGCCGACATCGACCTTTATCGCTACTTTATCGGCCGCGAGGGTCAGAGCGTCAACGAGGCGACGATGGTGAAGCGTCTCGACCAGCAGTTCCGCATCACCCGTATCATGATGGAGGCCTTCCACCTGTACGAGGACGTGGAGCAGCCGCGCCTGCGCTCCTACATGATGGGTTACTTCACCATGATGATGGCGATCTGCTCCGTCTTCACCAAGCTCTCCGACGATCCCGCCGCGCCGAAGAACCTCGAGGAGCTGTGGGGCGACCTGAAGGTCTACGATGAGCGCATGTACCGCCATGCGCGCTACGGGGTCATCGGCATCGGCACCAACCTTCCGTCTCAGCTGGGCGAGAAGACCACGATCGGGCTCTACCATCTGGCGGGCAAGATCTTCAAGTTCAACTAACCGGCGTCCGTCCAGCGGGTGCATCCGGCTGGATCGCGCAGCCGCCGCGCGATGACGGGGCTTGCGATCGCCATCGAGATGAAAAGGGGTACGGCGCGCCGTACCCCTTTCTGCTTTTCACGGTGTCGCCGCGTTCGGCGCCGCCTGACCGGGCGTGCGCTCGAGGCGCGCTAGAGTGTTAGCCCGCCCTGCGCGATCACCGCGATCATCGCGAGCGCGACCAGGGCGATGAATATGGCGACCGCGCGCTCGAGCGGCGTGAAGACGCGCAGCCCCTGCTCCTTGCGGGCCATGATGTAGAACACGATGCCGGGTACGTAGGCGATGCAGCACAGCATGAGCTGCTGGATGCCGGAGAGCGCGACGGCGATGACGAGGAACACGACGGAGAAGCCCGCGAGGGCGATGTCCTTTCGGGTAACGGCACCCGAGCCGCGTTCGTCATGGCCGAGCTTGACCATATAGGCGGCGGCGAGCGTCCAGCTGATCACGATCGAGGCGGTGCATAGCGAGTACGCGAACTGGTACGCCTCCTTCGAGAGCAGCATGACGATCGACAGGATCTGGATCATGATTCCGGTGGTGAACAGGCAGGCCGTGGGGGCGCTGTAGGTGTTCAGATGGGAGAAGATGCTGGGAAGCAGCTTCATCTGCGCCATGCCGCACATGGCTTCCGAGGCGAGGATGGTGTAGGAGAGCCAGGCGCCGAAGATGGAGATGATCAGCCCTCCGGAGATGAACGCTCCGCCCCAGGGGCCGACGACGCGCTCGAAGATATAGGGCATCGAGGGCGATTCCAGCGCCATGAGCTCCTCACGGGTGAGGTAGCCGTAGGGGAGAATCGATGCGGCCACGTAGATGATGACGAGCGCGGTGCAGCCAAGGATGGTGGCGCGGCTCACCTCTGACTTACGCTGCGCGCGGTGGCCGAGGACGCTGGCGCCCTCCATGCCCACGAAGACCCACATCATGACCATGAAGCAGTTGACGACCTGCGTCCCGATCGAACCGGGGGCGCCGGGCTCGCGGAGGTTGTTGGCGATGTTGCCCCAGAAGTCGGCGGTGAAGACGTCGAGGCGAAACACGAGGATCATCGCGACGATGAACGCGAAGATGGGGACCAGCTTGCAGACCATGACGATGGCGTTGATGGCGCTGGCCTCCTCGACGCCGCGGTTGACCAGCAGGATAATGAGCCAGTTGACGATCGAGATGAACGCTACGCCGGGTATGCCGAGCTGTCCGGCGAACGGGGGATAGAAGTATCCGATCGCCGTGACGAGCATGACGCCGAAGGCGACGTTGCCGATCCAGATGGAGAGCCAGTAGCCCCAGCCCGAGACGAACCCCACGAAGGGGCCGAAGCCCGCGCGCGCGTACGCGACGATGCCGTCGAGCTTGGGCTGGACGATGGAGAGCCGGCCGAACGTGGTGGCGAGCCCCATGAATCCGATACCCGTGACGAGCCAGGCGATGAGGGCGGGGCCGGGGGCCGCCGCCGCGGAGATATCGGTGGAGAGCGCGAAGACGCCCGAGCCGATCGAGGAGCTGATGACGAGGGCGATCAGGCCCAAGAGGTCGATGCCCTTTTTGCGAGGGGTATCGGCGGCGGCGCCGACGGTATCAGCCGGCTGATCATCGAGGTGGGACATGGTTGCGCATCCTTACTCCAGCGGGAACGCCGGGCCGCGGTGAAAAGGCGGGCCGGCGCGATATGCAGCCCCTAGCATAGCGCTATGCGAGCGCGTCCTGATACGAGGGGAGGCCGAAAAGCCCCTCTGCGGTCGTACAGCCCGCGCAGATGGCCGCCTCGAGGGCCCGCGTCGCCACGAGGCCGATCAGGTCGATGGGGTAGGAGGCGCTGGAGGCGGCATCGAGGGCACCGCTGGCGAGGACGTAGATGGTATCGCCGTCGTTGGAGGTGTGGGTGGGGCGGATGGCGTGGGCGTAGGCGTCCGCCGCCATCTGGGCCACCTTGGTCGCCTGGGCCTTGGTGAGCGTCGCGTTGGTCACGATGCACGAGATGGTGGTGTTGGTGCGGTCGAGCGGCATGGTCATCTGCTCGGCCATCGAGATCATGGCCTCTTCCATGTCGAGGATCTCCATGCTGTCCGCTGAGGCGCGCATGCCCGCGATGGGGGCGAGCGTTGCGGGATCGACGACGTTGCCCACGGCGTTCACGGCGCTCACGGCTCCCACTTGCAAGTCGCCGAGCTGGAAGGCGCGCGCTCCCAGCCCCGCCTTCATGGCGCGCTCGGGACCGGCGAGCTTGCCCACGGTCGCCCCGGTACCGGCTCCGACGCTGCCCTCGGCAAGGGGCTCGTTAGGATCGCGCTCGAGGGCGTCGCGCACGGCGAGGATGCCCGCCGCGCTGGAGGGACGGACATCGGGACGCCCGAAGGCGAGGTCGAACAGGCAGCTCGAGCACACGATGGGGACGCGGGCCACGCCCACATCGAGCCCGATGCCGCGCTCCTCGAGCTCGCGTGCGGCCCCGGACGCCGCCTCCAATCCGAAGGCGGATCCGCCGGAAAGCACGACGGCATGGGCCTGCTCGACGGTGTTCTCGGGGCGAAGCAGGTCGGTCTCGCGGCTGGCGGGGGCGGCCCCGCGCACGTCGACGCCGCCGGTCGCGCCTTGGGGTGCGACGATGGCGGTGCAGCCCGTGGCGGCGTCCGCATCAGTATAGTGGCCGAATTTGAAACCCGGGATGGTTGCAATCGGGATGGGTGCAAGCGACATGATGGGCTCCTTTGCTTGGGTGCATGGCTACATTGAACGGACAGCTGCATAGAACGGACGGCTACAGCGAACGGATGACGCGGGCGATGGGCAGGCCCATCACGTTGTAGAAGTCGCCGTCGATCTTGCGGACCAGCATGCGACCTCCCGTGCCCTGGATGCCGTAGGCGCCCGCCTTGTCCATGGGTTCCCCGCTCGCTACGTACGCCTCGATCTGCTCGTCGGCGAGGTCGAAGAAGGTGACGTCGGTTACATCGACGAAGGATGTCGACAGGCCGTCCTTCATGATGCAGACCCCTGTGGCGACTTGATGCGTGCGGCCGGAGAGGGCGCGCAGCATGCGTGCGGCGTCCTCTTCGTCTGCTGGCTTGCCCAGCAGGCGCCCGTCGAGCGCGACGATGGTGTCGGCCGCGACGACGGGCTCGCCGGGCAGGGCGTGGTGCTCGGCCACGGCGCGGGCCTTCGCGCGCGCCAGGCGTTCGACGAGCTCGAAGGGCCCTTCATCGGGTCGAGCCGCTTCGTTGATATCGGCGGGGATGATGCGTACGTCGTAACCGGCTTCGCGCATGAGCTCGATGCGGCGCGGCGATTGCGATGCCAAGATCATGGGGCCTCCTTGCTGGTTCGGTGCGGAGCGGGCGCTCCGGGGGATGGATTCGGCGCCGCGACGGCGCCGGGGTTCGATTTGGAAGGCGGGGTCCGGGGAGGGGCCGCGGCGGCGCACCGCTAAGGCGCTTCAAGAGCAAAACGCCCCGTCCGGCACGCGACCGGACGGGGCGGGATGGGGCGTTTCGCTAGAGCTGGATGCCCTCGCGGACCTTCTTCACGGCGACCTCGCCGGTGATGTCTTCAAGGACGGTGAGCGCGAAGGGGAGCGCCTGCCCCATGGCGCTGGCGGTGATGATGTTGCCATCGCGAACGACCATCTTCTCACCGGCGAAGGAGCCGGCGGGGAAATCTACTTCGAAGCCGGGGAAGCAGGTCGCGCGATGACCCTCGAGCAAGCCGAGCTCGGCGAGGATCGAGGGGGCGGCGCAGATCGCGGCGACGTGCTTGGTCGCCGCGAACTCGCGGACGAGCTCGCACACGCGCTCATCGCGGCGCAGGTGCGTGGTGCCCGGCATGCCGCCGGGGAGCACCACGTAGTCGTACTCGGAAAAATCGACGTCGTCGAACACCTCGTCGCAGGTGACGCACACCTGCTGCGCGCTCACCACGTCGCGCGTGTCCATGATGGAGACGAGCGTGGCGCGGACGCCTCCGCGACGGAGGATGTCCAGGATGGTGAGGCATTCGATGGTTTCAAATCCATCGGCGGCAAGGATGGCGACGGCGGGCATGGTGTTCCTCTCGATAGAAGGTTCGTGATTCAGGGTGCGTTATACCCAAAACGAGCTATTTATGCGCGCGCGTGAGGTGAACGACGGTCTCGCAGTGGTAGGTTTGCGGGAAGAGGTCCACCGGCGTGGCGGCGACGGGGGCGAACGTGCCCTCGTCTACGAAGCGCCGCAGGTCGCGGGCGAGCGTGGCGGGGTCGCAGGAGACGTAGGCCACGTCGCGGGCCGAGGTGGACGCGATGAGGTCGACCGCCTCGACGGCGAGGCCGGCGCGCGGGGGGTCGACGACCAGGACGTCGGCATCTTCATCGGGGAACTCGCGCACGGCGTCTCCGCCGATCACGTCGACGTTGTCCAGGCGGGCGATCTCGAGGTTGCGGCGAAGGTCGCGCACGGCGGGGCCGTAGGCCTCTACGGCGGCGACGTATTCGGCACTGCGCGCGAGCGGCAGCGTGAAGGTGCCGGCGCCGCTGTACAGGTCGATGGCGACCTCGTCCTCTTGCGGATGCAGCGCGTCCATGACGAGCTCGATGAGGATCTCCGCTGCAGCGGTGTTCACCTGGAAGAACGACGGCGCCGAGAGCCTCATCTCCTCGCGACCGATCTTCTCGGTCCACGAGCCCTCGCCCAGCAGCGACTCCACGCCCGCGACCTTGCGCGCCCGGCGGTCGCCCTTCGACATGACGCGGACGACGCTGGTTGGCTTGAGGGAGTCGCCCAGCACGCGCGACACCTGCGCGCGCGGGAAGGCGCCGGTGGGCGTCCACAGCGCGATCTCGAGCGCCTTGGTGCGACGGGAGGCGCGGATGCCGACGCGCTCGAGCTGGAGGTCGCGCGAGTTGCCGAGGTAGCCCAGGGCGCCTGCGACGCCCTTCACGACCTTGGGGAACTTCTTGTCGAAGAGGGGGCACGCGTCGACGCGGATGATGTCCTCGGGGTCGCGTCCGTGCATGCCGAGGAAGAACTTGCCGTTGCGGTGGACGGGCGCGAGCTCGACCTTGTTGCGGTAGCCCCACGCGTCCTTCGCGTGGCGGATGGGCTTGACCAGGGCGTCGACCTCGTCGGGGTCGAATCTTCCGATGCGCGAAAGCGTCGAGCGCAGGTTCTCCTCCTTGGCGGCGAGCTGGGCGTCGCGCCGCATGCCGCCCCAGGGGCAGCCTCCGCAGACCCCGGCGAACGGGCACGGCGACTGCTCGCGCGAGGGCGAGGGCTCGAGCACCTCGTCGACGACCGCGCGCGCGAAGGAGGCGCCCTCCTCGACGATGTGGGCTTCGACGACGTCGCCGACGATGCCGCCCGCGACGAAGACCGCTTTACCGTCCTCCATGCGGGCGAGGCCGTCGGGACCGTAGGTCATGGCGGAGATGGTGAGCTGCATAGCGCATCCTTTTCTGACGTTGTGTTGCATCTTCTAGCAGCATAGCGCATCGCCCGCCCACGGATGCGGGCGGGCGATGCGGGGGCGTCGTTCTCGTAAAGTCAACGCAAGTATGGTTGGAGCCGCGGCTTCGGCCCTATTGCGCGCCCTTGCCGAGCAGCGCCTTGAATCCCAGGGAGAAGAGGGCGAGCGCCGTCTTCACACGACCCTGGCGGGGAAGCGCGAGCACCATGCCGGGGTCTTCGGCGCGCTCCGGGCAGCGCTCCTCCGCGCGCTCGATGACGCGGGGCGTCACGGCTTGGACCTCGCGGCTCGATGCGTCGTGCGTGGTTTCCGCCCGGGGCCTGCTCTGAGGCGCTCGGGCTTCCTGTGCCGCTTGCGCCTCTCGGGCTTCCTGGGTCGTCTGCGCTCTCTGTGCCGCTTCCGCCGCCTGGGCGGCGTTGTTGAAGACGGCCGACGCGCCCGTCTGCACGAGGCACGATCCGCCGACCGCGCGCGAGGCCGCTGCCGCGTCGCGGTATGCCTCGGCGAGCAGGTATTCCTGGGAGTTGAACGGCTCCTCGCCAGGCGCGGTCCCGACGCGCTCCCACGTTCCCTTAGGGCTCAGGACGCGCGCCTTCACGTTGTCGGCGAGCTGCGCGTCCATGTAGCCGCGCACGGCTGCGCGGACGCCGGCGTCGAGCAGCGGGTAGGCGATCTCGACGCGGTGCTCGGTGTTGCGCGTCATCATGTCGGCCGAGGACAGGTAGACGGTATCGGCGTCCTCGCCGAAGGCGTACACGCGCGCATGCTCGAGGAAGCGGCCCACGATGGAGCGGACGTGCACGTTCTCCGTCTTGCCGGCGATGCCCGGCAGCAGGCAGGATATGCCGCGGATGATCATCTCGACGCGGACGCCCGCGCAGCTCGCCTCGGCGATCTTGTCGATCACCTCGCGGTCGGTGAGCGAGTTGAGCTTGAAGAAGACGCGGGCGGGCTGGCCCGCGCGGGCGCGCTCGATCTCGCGGTTGAGGCCGGTCATGATGAGCGGCTTGAGGCCGGCGGGGGCGACGCCCAGATAGCGGTACTCGCCGTTCAGGTTGCCCAGGGCGAGATTCTGGAAGAACGCGTTGGCGTCCTCGCCGATGCCGGGATGCGCGGTCATGAGCATGAAATCGGAGTAGAGCCGCGCGGTCTTCTCGTTGAAGTTGCCGGTTCCCAGAAGGGTGATGCGCTCGATGGCCATACCCGTCCTATAGGTTATCTGGCAGATCTTCGAGTGGCATTTGAAGCCCTCGGCTCCGTAGATCACGGTGCACCCCGCTTCCTCGAGCCGCTCCGCCCAGGCGATGTTGTTGGCCTCGTCGAAGCGCGCGCGGAGCTCCATGAGCACCGTGACCTCCTTGCCGTTCTCCACGGCCGAGATCAGCGACTCGCACAGGCGGGACTGCTTCGCCACGCGGTACAGCGTGATGCGCAGCGAGATGCACTCGTCGTCATGGGCCGCCTGGTGCACGAGGTCGAGCAGGGGGTTCATAGACTCATAGGGATAGAAGAGGAGCTTGTCTCCCTCGAGGACCTGGTCGCGCAGGGGGCGGTCGGGATCGATGGCGGGATCCGGCTGCGGGGTGAAGGGCGGGAAGAGCAGCTCGGCGCGCTCGTCTGCGGGGATGCGCGCCTCGATGCCGAAGACGAAGCCGGGGTCCAGCGGGAAGTCGAGCGCGAAGACGGACTGGGAAGGCAGCTCGAGCGCCGTCCTGATGAGCTTGAGCGTGGGCCTGGCCAGCTCCCCGCGCACCGTGAGGCAGACGGGCTGCAGGCGCAGGCGTTTCTTCAGGATGCGCTTCATGTGCTGGCGGTAGTCCTCTTCTTCCTCGACGCCCTCGCCGTCCGGGTCGATGTCGGCGTTGCGGATGACGCGGATGACCGCGCGGTCCTGCGGCTCGTATATCCCGAAGCAGGTGTCCATGCAGGCCAGGATGATGTCCTCGAGCAAGATGTAGCGATAGCCGTCGTCATCCGACGGGACGCTCACCACGCGCGGCAGGGACGCGGGAAGCTCGATGAGCCCCATGAGGCCGGTCTCGTTGCCGCCTTCCAGGGAGCAGACGAGGTAGAGGGCCTCGTTGCGCAGGTTGGGGAAGGGATGGCGCGGGTCGATGACGAGCGGGGAGATGATGGGCGACACGTAGGCCTGGAAGTAGCCCTCGACGAACGCGCGGTCCTCGCCGATGAGGTTGGAGGCGTCCAGGCGCGTGACGCCGTGCTGCGCGAGCTGGCCCTCGAGGTCGTTGAACGCTTCCCCCGCGCGCTGGAGGAGCGGGGGCAGGGCGGCGGAGATGCGCCCGATCTGCTCGGCGGGCGTGAGGTTGCTCTTGTTGTCGACGGGCTGGCGCTTCAGCGTCGCGAGGTCCGAGAGGCCTCCGACGCGCACCATGAAGAACTCGTCGAGGTTGCTGCAGAAGATGGAGACGAATTTGAGGCGCTCGAAGAGCGGGACGGTCGGGTCGAACGCCTCGTCGAGCACGCGGTCGTCGAATTTGAGCCAGGACAGCTCGCGGTTCTGGGTATAGGAGAAATCATAGCGACCGGAGCTCGCCGAACCCTTGAGCGCCTTGTTCGATTTCTTTCCGCTTTTGGACGACATGGGGCATGCTCCTTAATGCTGGGGGAGAGAGTGAATTATCCAACTCTATATATAATTGCCCTGAATCGCCTTTTTCTCCGTGCCTCGATTTCTTAATCAATCCCTTACGAATGCCAAGCGGCCCGTTTGCGTGGACGAACGGTACCTCAACGTCCGCAAGCGGTGCAAATGAACGCTTGTCTGCATAAAATAAGCTACCTAATGAATATCTGTGAACATCTGCGATAAGGCGTCCTGAGTTACAAATATATGCAAGGCACGGGGAAAGATATTCAAATCTATACAGGAAAATTGTCAGTTATCGAAAAAAGATTTTGCAGCAAATAATATGTTTCTGCACGTAAAACGCTTTAACTAAAGACAGTACTCAACTCGTAATATATCGGAAATATACCGTTCCCATCCACTTTGATACCGCTGGCGGTTCTGGATGACAGAACGCCCGAAATTGGATATAACCATAGATGTCCGAAAGGAGGCCCGAATACGGGCCAACAGGTGTATCAAGGGCCCGATAACCGGACCCTCGGAAGAAAGGTAGGAGGCACATGTCGAAAGGTCTGCACGTACCAAGCGAGATTGGCGCCCTGAAGAAGGTCTGCCTGCATCGCCCCGGTGAGGAGCTCCTCAACTTGCCGCCCTTCGAGCTCGAGCGTCTTCTGTTCGACGACGTACCGTTCCTCGAGGTTGCTCAGGAAGAGCACGACACCTTCGCTCAGATCCTTCGCGATCAGGGCGTCGAGGTCCTCTATCTCGAGAAGCTCGTTGCCGAGGTTTTCGACCTCAACCCCGATGCACGCCAGGAGTTCCTGGATCAGTACATCGCCGAGGCCGGTATCAAGGGCAAGGATATGCCCAAGGTCGTCCGCGAGAAGCTCGACTCCATCAAGGATAACCTCGAGTTCGTCCAGAAGACCATGGCCGGTCTCACCAAGGCCGAGATCGAGATGCCGCTCGTGAGCTCCACCACGCTCGACTCCATGGTCAACACCGAGTCCGAGTCCGATCTCATCATCGACCCGATGCCGAACCTCTACTTCACCCGCGACCCGTTCGCGGTCGTCGGCAACGGCGTCTGCCTGAACCGCATGTACTCCGTCACCCGCAATCGCGAGACCCTGTACGGCAAGTACATCTTCAAGTATCACCCGGATTACAAGGATGTCTCCCTGTACTTCCGTCGCGACGCCGCATACCACACCGAGGGCGGCGACGTCCTCAACATCAACGAGCACACCCTGGCCGTGGGCATCTCCCAGCGCACCCAGGCTGCCGCTATCGACGTCATGGCCCAGAACATCTTCTGGAACAGCGATTCCAAGGTCGACCGCATCCTCGCCTTCGACATCCCGAACAACCGCGCCATGATGCACCTCGACACGGTCTTCACCCAGATCGACGTCGATAAGTTCACCATCCATCCCGCGATCATGGGCACCCTCAAGGTGTACGAGCTCACCCCGGGCAAGAACCCCGGCGAGGTCAACATCAAGGAAATGGTCGACACGCTCGAGCACATCCTCGAGGACGCCACCGGCGTCGATCAGATCAAGCTGATCCCCTGCGGCGGCGGCGATCCCATCGCGGCTGCTCGCGAGCAGTGGAACGACGGCTCCAACACGCTGGCCGTCGCCCCCGGCAAGATCTGCGTCTACGCCCGCAACACCGTCACCAACGACGTGCTGTACAAGGAGGGCCTGGACCTTCTGGTGGTTCCGTCCGCCGAGCTTTCCCGCGGCCGTGGCGGCCCGCGCTGCATGAGCATGCCCTTCTGGCGTGAGGACCTCTAAGCTTTCATGAATTTGACGGCGCATCGGTCGTGATGCGCCGTCATACTTACTGCATGTCGCATCCGCGGCATGCCCCACTTATTAGAAAGGATACGCACATGGGCGTTAACCTCTCCGGCCGCAGCTTCCTGCGTCTGCTCGACTTCACCACCGAGGAGATCGAGTACATGCTCAAGCTCTCCAAGAACTTCAAGGACCTCAAGCGCACGGGCACCCCGCACCGCTACCTCGAGGGCAAGAACATCGTCCTGCTGTTCCAGAAGACCTCCACGCGCACCCGCTGCGCCTTCGAGGTCGGCGGCATGGACCTCGGCATGGGCGTGACCTACCTCGATCCCGGCTCGTCCCAGATGGGCAAGAAGGAGTCCATCGAGGACACCGCCCGCGTTCTCGGTCGCATGTACGACGGCATCGAGTTCCGCGGTTTCGATCAGGAGGACGTCGAGGAGCTCGCCGCCAAGGCCGGCGTTCCCGTGTGGAACGGCCTGACCGACCTGTGGCACCCCACCCAGATGCTCGCCGACATCCTGACCGTCCAGGAGAACTTCAACTACGACATCAAGGGCAAGACCCTCGTCTTCATGGGCGACTGCAAGAACAACGTCGCTCGCTCCCTCATGGTCGTCTGCGCCAAGCTCGGCATGAACTTCGTGGCCTGCGGTCCCGAGGAGTGCATGCCCGCTTCCGACGTGATCGAGGCCTGCGAGCCGATCGCCGCCGAGAACGGCTGCACCATCAAGCTCACCACCGACACCAAGGAAGCCTGCACCGGCGCCCACGTCATCTACACCGACGTCTGGGTCTCCATGGGCGAGCCCGATGAGGTCTGGACCGAGCGCATCAAGCAGCTCGAGCCCTATCGCGTCACCACCGAGCTCATGGCAATGGCAGATCCTTCCGCGATCTTCCTGCACTGCCTGCCGGCGTTCCACGACACCAACACCACCACCGGTGCCGAGATCGCCGAGAAGTTCGGCGTCACCGAGATGGAGGTCGAGGACGCGGTCTTCGAGTCCAAGCAGTCCAAGGTCTTCGACGAGGCCGAGAACCGCATGCACACCATCAAGGCGATCATGTACGCCACCCTCAAGTAAGTAGCTTGAGCCTCCCCGGGCGGGTGCTGCTTCCGAGCGGCACCCGCCTTGGGGCGTTTACCATCGGCAGTCATCTGCAGCCATCGCATCTTAAGAGCACGGCACGGTACGGATGCGATGGACAGAACAACACCTTGAAATGAAAGGGGGATGAGAACCTTGACTGAGACCGCTAAGAAAAAGCGTGGTATGCCTTCATCGTTCACCATTCTTCTTATCCTGCTGGCAGTCGTAGCGCTCATCACCGTCGCTGTTGCCGGCATCACGCCTGACGTCACCGCTGCCCGCTTGGATGACTTCTTCATGGCGCCCGTCCGCGGCTTCGCGGATGCCCTCCCCGTATGCCTGTTCGTTATGATCCTCGGTGGCTTCCTTGGCATGATGACCGAGACCGGTGCCCTCGATAACGGCATCGCCGTCCTGGTCAAGAAGCTCAAGGGCAACGAGCTCATGATCATTCCCGTCCTGATGTTCATCTTCTCCCTCGGCGGTACCAGCTATGGTATGTGCGAGGAGACGGTGCCCTTCTACGCCCTGCTCGCCGCCACGATGATGGCCGCAGGCTTCGACCCCATGGTCGGCGCCGCGACCGTTCTGCTGGGCGCCGGCTGCGGCTGCCTGGGCTCCACGGTCAACCCCTTTGCCGTCGGCGCTGCCGTCGACGCCCTCCGCGGCGTCGGCATCGAGGTCAACCAGACCATCATCATCGGTCTGGGCGCTGTCCTCTGGCTCGTGACCACCGCGATCTCCATCGTCTTCGTGATGAGCTACGCCAAGAAGGTCAAGGCCGATAAGGGTTCGACCATCCTCTCCATGCAGGAGCTCAAGGATGCCGAGGAGGCCCACGGCGCAGCTGCCGCCGAGGTCACCAAGGATGTCAAACTCACCGGTCGCCAGAAGGGCGTTCTGATCGCATTCGCCTTCACCTTCGTCGTCATGATCGTCGGCTTCATCCCGCTGGCCGACCTCAACAAGGGCGTCGCCAACTTCTTCGACGCCGGCGCCCAGTGGGAGACCGTCGAGACCGAGGTCGGCACCGATGACTTCATCGCCGCCTACGACGAGGCCAACGAGACCACGACCGAGGCCGAGGGCGAGCTCGAGGGCGTCGCAACCTCCGAGGTCCAGACCAAGCTTGGCTGGTCCGCTATGATCACCGGCCTGCCCATCGGCCAGTGGTACTTCGACGAGGCTTCCACCTGGTTCTTCATCATGGCCATCGTGATCGGCATCATCGGCGGCCTGTCCGAGAAGCAGATCGTGAACACCTTCATCTCCGGCGCCGCCGACATGATGTCCGTCGTTCTCATCATCGCGCTCGCTCGCGGCATCTCCGTCCTCATGGCCTCCACCGGTCTGGACGTCTACGTCCTCGACATGGCTGCGAACGCGCTCGCCGGCCTGTCCGGCATCATCTTCGCGCCCATGGCGTACCTGGTGTACTTCGGCCTGTCCTTCCTGATCCCCTCGACCTCCGGTATGGCTACCGTGTCCATGCCCATCATGGGCCCGCTTGCCGCCGAGCTCGGCTTCTCGCCCGAGGTCATGGTCATGATTTTCTCCGCCGCCATCGGTGTCGTGAACCTCTTCACCCCGACGTCCGGCGCCATCATGGGCGGCCTCGCGCTCGCCAAGATCGAGTGGACCACCTGGCTGAAGTTCGCCATGAAGCTCATCGTGGTCCTGACGCTCGTCTGCATGGTCATCCTTACGATCGCCTGCGTGGTCATCGTTCCCTAAACGCCCGCGTCGGACCTCATAGCCGTCTAGCCGGCTCGTCGAAACACCTTCGATCCGGCTCGGACCTACCTTTCTGCCCCCTCCCGTTCCGTGCGCGGGAGGGGGCGCTTTTGCATGAAGGGACTTCCGTGACGATGCAGATCTCGCGCACCGATGCAGCCCCGACCTGACTCTTGGCCGGCGCCCACTCGGGCGGCTTGAAGAATTAGGGTGAAGACGTGCTCGGTGCTCCGCGCCGCCGCGCCTTCGGTATAATGGGCGGGTTACAACGCGGCTGTTGGAAGGAGCATGGGGACATGCGTCAAGGTTTCGATAACGAGAAGTACATCGAATTGCAGACCGAGCAGATTCGTCGTCGCATCGACGAGCTCGGTGGCAAGCTCTATCTTGAGTTCGGCGGCAAGCTCTTCGATGACTACCATGCGTCCCGCGTCCTTCCCGGCTTCGAGAGCGACACCAAGTTCCGCATGCTCGAGAAGCTCGTCGACGACGTCGAGATCATCATCGCGATCAACGCGAACCATATCGAGAAGAACAAGGCGCGCGGGGACCTCGGCATCACGTATGACGAGGACGTCTTGCGCCTCACCGATATCTTCCGCGCGAATCACTTCGCCGTCGCCGGCGTGGTGATCACCCAGTACGCAGGCCAGCCGGCCGCCGCCGTGTTCCGCCACCGTCTCGAGGAGATGGGCATCACCTGCAAGCTGAACTACCCGATCGAGGGTTATCCCCACGATATCGACCTCATCGTTTCGGAAGACGGCTACGGCAAGAACGAGTTCGTCGAGACCACGCGTCCCTTGGTCGTCGTGACGGCGCCCGGTCCCGGTTCCGGTAAGCTTGCCACCTGCCTCTCGCAGCTGTACCACGAGCACCAGCGCGGCGTCGAGGCGGGCTATGCGAAGTTCGAGACGTTCCCCGTCTGGAACCTGCCGCTCAACCACCCCGTCAACATCGCCTACGAGGCGGCGACCGTCGACCTCGATGACGCCAACATCATCGATTCGTTCCATCTCGAGGCCTACGGCAAGACCGCGGTGAACTACAACCGCGACGTCGAGGCGTTTCCGGTCGTCAAGGCCCTCATGGGCAAGATCTTGGGCGAAAGCCCCTATCAGAGCCCGACCGACATGGGCGTCAACATGGTCGGCTTCGCCATCAGCGATGACGAGGCGTGCCGCGAGGCATCCCTCGCCGAGATCGTTCGTCGCTACTTCGGCGCCGCCGCGAACGTGAAGCGCACCGGTGTCGGCGAGGACCAGGTGGGCCGCTTGAAGGCCATTATGCAGAAGGCCGGCATCGACAAGGGCTACCTGCCCACCCGTGCCGCGGCCTTGGAGCGCGAAGAGGAGACGGGCGGCCCCGTCGGCGCGATGATGCTGCCCGACGGCTCCGTCATCACCGGCAAGACCTCCGAGCGCCTGGGTGCGGCGAGCTCGCTGCTCATGAATGCGCTGAAGACCGTTACCGGCGTCGATGTCGAGGAAGACGTCATCGACGACGGCGCGATCGATCCCATCTGCCGCCTCAAGACCGAGCGCCTCGACAGCAAGAACCATCGCCTGCACTCCGATGAGACCCTCATCGCCCTGTCGATCTCCTCGGCCACCAGCGAGGTGGCCAAGCGCGTCATCGGCGGCCTGCCCAGGCTGCGCGGCTGCGATGCGTTCTTCAGCGTGATCATCTCCCAGACGGACGAAGAGCTCTATCGCAAGCTCGGCATCAACGTGTGCTGCGAGCCCAAATACGAGCGCCATACCTTCTATCACAAATAAGACGCTATGGGGGAGAAGCGTTTCGAGATTCCCGGGGGGTCGCTCGACGGCTCGACCGAGCTCGAGCGCGCCTGCGATGAATACCTCTCGCATCTTGTCGTCGAGCGAAACGTCTCCCCCCACACGATCGACGGCTACCGTCGCGATCTTGCGAAGTATCTTTCCTATCTCGTGGCTCGCGGCGTTCATCATCCTGATGATGTGACGCGGGCGATGGTGGAGGACTTCGCCATGGCGAAGCGACGGGCGGGCTATGCGTCCTCGTCGATCGAGCGCGCCCTCTCCGCGGTGAAGGGCTTCCATCGATTCATGGTCCGCGAGGAGATCTCCTCGGTCCATCCCACCTCGACGCTCCACCTTCCCAAAAAAGCGGAGCGCCTTCCCGCGTGCCTGAGCATCGACCAGGTTTGCGCCGTGCTCGACCAACCGTTTCCCGACACGCCCGCAGGGGCGCGCGACCATGCCGCGCTCGAGGTCCTCTATGGATGCGGCCTGCGCGTGAGCGAGCTCGTGGGGCTCGATGTGCGCGACGTGCACCTCGATGACGAGTTTCTCCGGGTGATGGGGAAGGGGGCGAAAGAGCGTCTCGTCCCCATCGAGGGTGCTGCGCGGAGGGCGCTCACGGGCTATCTATCCCAGGGGGGTCGCGACGCCCTGGCGGCCCATGCGCGACGGGGCGCCGCCTCCAGCGCGGTCTTCTTGAACAAGAACGGCACCAGGCTCACGCGCCAGAGCGTGCATGCGCTCTGCGAACGCGCGGGTCGTTCGGTGGGTATCGAGGGCCTGCATCCCCACGTGCTGCGCCATTCGTTCGCGACGCATATGCTCGCAGGCGGCGCCGACTTGCGCACGCTGCAGGAGATCCTTGGCCATGCCGACATCTCGACCACGCAGGTCTATACGCATGTGGATCGCAGCCAGCTCATCGAGGTCTACCTGGCGGCGCATCCGCGCGCATAGGGCGCCTTTCGTCTCGACTGCGCCGTTTATGGTCGAGATTCGGCGGTTTGAACCCAAGGTATAGTGGTGGCACTGCAACCGTGTCGGCACGGTTCGCTAGTATCTAATCCCACGTGCTCCCGCAGTTGTAAATTACTTTATCTACCTGCGGCTTCACAGGTGAATCACAATCGAATAAAAAACGCTTCAAGCTCAACTTGAAGGTTATGCCGCCGTACTCGGATGGCGAGTAGTGGTGCTCTTAGGGACAGCAAACACAATATGTTGTGTCCTGTTTCGCGTGCGGCATCCCCTTGCTGCTCGGTATGATGTGTCATGGGGTGGGGGAGTGGGGGAGAGTGTGGGAAAAAGTGTTGCACAAAGGGGCTTCAGCCCATAATATTGAAAGCGTCGACAGAGGGGGTGGTTCCCCGTACCGCGCATCCGAGCAACCGAGGGGAGGGCGCAGCAGTGATTTTGACCGGAACATACGAGCGCAATCTCGATGCGAAAGGTCGCCTGTCCCTGCCTGCTGCCGTCCGTGACGAGCTCTCGACGCATGTGTACGTGTTGCCCGCGCCCGATGTCGATGCCCTGTACGTGTTCTCGAGCGAAGAATATGAGAAGTGGGTCCTGGGCCTCTTCGAAAAGCGCGGAGGTTTCGACGCGCGCAAGCGCGAGGACCAGGCGCTCATGAGGAAGATCAACTCGATGGCGACGCCGATGGATATCGACTCCGCCTCCCGAATTGGCCTTTCCGAGTCGCTTCGCGAGAAGAAGCATCTTTCTCGCGAGGTCACCGTGGTGGGCAACTTCGACCACCTGGAGATCTGGGATCGTGCGGTCTGGGAGCAGACGCAGCAGGATTCCGACGACGACCTGGCAGACCTCTTCTATTCGTAAAGGTTGGGACACACATGGCAACGGGAACATTGACACCTGCATATCGGCATGAACCTGTCATGCTCCAAGAAGTGCTCGACACGCTCGCCCTCAAACCCGGTGCGGTCGTGTGCGACTGCACGCTGGGCGGCGCCGGCCATTCGGTCAAGATGGCTGCCCAGGTGGGAAGCAAGGGCCTTCTGCTCGGCATCGACCAGGACGATATGGCGCTCGCGGCAGCGGGGGAGCGGCTCGATCGAGAGGCACCCGGCACGCCGCACCGTCTCCTCAAAGGGAACTTCGGGGATATGGACGAGCTCCTCTGCAGCGCGGAGGTGCCGGGCGTCGATGGATTCCTGTTCGATCTGGGCGTTTCGAGCCCGCAGCTTGATATCCCTGGAAGGGGCTTCTCCTACAACGAGGACGCCCCGCTCGATATGCGTATGGATCCGGGTAACAACACCTTAAACGCAGCCGAGGTCATCAACACCTATAACGAAGCAGACCTCGCCCGGATTCTTCGCGTGTACGGTGAGGAGAAGTTCGCGACGCAGATCGCGCGCGAGATCGTCCGCCGCCGTGCAACGGCGCCCATCGCCACCACCGGGGATTTCGTCGACGTGATCAAAGCCGGAATCCCGGCGGCGGCGCGACGGCACGGCGGCCACCCCGCCAAGCGGAGCTTCCAAGCGATCCGCATCGAGGTCAACCACGAGCTCGAGGTCCTCGAGCGCGGTCTCGAGGCGGCGATACGGTGGACGAACGAACGGGGGCGCATCTGCGTTATCTCGTACCACTCGCTCGAAGACCGTATCGTGAAGAACATCTTCAAGGAGATGAGCCAGGGCTGCACGTGCCCGCCGGATATACCGGTGTGCGTGTGCGGGAACGTGCCGACGTTGAAGGTGATCACCCGTAAACCCCTTGTCGCGTCGCCGGAAGAGGTGGCGCGCAACCCGCGGGCTCGTTCCGCGAAGATACGCGTCGCGCAGCGATTGTAGCTGCCGCGCCGTGTGCCTCCGCTGGGTTAGCCCGCACGAAACGCAGTACTTAAACGCAGCACCGCGCACAAGGGTGCGCACACTGAAAGCGGAGGCTTGCATATCATGGCTTATTCCAATTCAAATGCAGCAGTTGCCTATGATATGCAGGCCGAAGCATATGAGCGCTCGAGCGCCTATGCTCCTGCGGCCCCGCGGGAGGAGCGGCGCCCGCGCCTCGACGTCCTCACCGGCGCCGGCCGCGAGGCCAGCCAGGGCGTCAGCCCCATGTTCGCCACGGTGGTCAAGGTCGCCTGCGCCCTCGCGCTGATCTTCTGCGCCGTCGGCGCGGCGAGGGTGGCTATAGCCGATGTCACCACGGCGACGCTCAACGCCAACGCCGAGATGACCAACGCCATCGAGACCGCTCAGGAGCAGGCTTCCAACCTCGAGGTCATGCGCTCCGTCTACGGGTCGCATACGCGCATTCGCGACCTTGCGGCGGACACCCTCGGCATGGTCGAGGCCGAGGGCGGCGTGACGATCGACCTGTCCTAGGTCGATCAAGGCAGGAAACGACGGAATAGATCTCTTCTATGGATAATCGCATGCATCGTGAAAACGACCAGCGCCCGCGCAGCTCGACGGATTGTCGGGCGCGCGGGCAGCGCTCTGTTCCGCCCGCGGATTTCTTCCGCGACGGATCGGACGGTACCGCCATCTCCCGACGTCGCGTGGTGGGAGGGCTGTTCGGGCTCTGCCTGGCGCTCGGCGTGGGCAAGCTCGCCGAATACCAGATCTTTGACGTCGAGAAGAACCGCGCCCGCGCGGACAGCCGCCGTATGGGCAGCGGCACCCTGTTCGCGAAGCGGGGAACCATCTACGATCGCAACGGCAACGTGCTCGCTTCCTGCGCCGAGTGCTCCAACGTCTACGTGAACCCGTCGCTTATCGAATCGAAGCAGAAGGCCGTGAAGGCCTTGGTGGAGATCTTGGGCGTCGATAAGGAGGAGGCGCTCGAGAAGGTATCGGGTGACGGGACGTTCGCCTATATCAAGCGCCAGGTCGATCAGGAGGATTGCGACCTGCTCGCCCAGGAGCAGATCGCCGGCATCGAGTTCGAGCCCACCATCAAGCGGGTGTACCCCTATGGATCGCTCGCCGCCCAGGTGCTGGGCGCGGTGAACGTCGACAACGTCGGCATCTCGGGCCTGGAGAGCTATTACAACGATATCCTCACGGGAACGAACGGCTACGTCGAGCGCGAGCGTGGACTCGACGGCTCGTTCATCGCGGGCGGCGCCTACGAGAAGGAGCCGGCGGTCGACGGCGTGGACATCGTGCTGAGCATCGACGCGAACATCCAGCAGGCGGCCGAGGACGCCATGGCGGCCGCCGTTCAGGATTCCGGTGCCAAGTACGGCTCGGCGATCGTATGCGATCCCACCACGGGCGAGATCCTCGCCGCATGCTCGAACCCCACGTTCAATCCCGCGGACCTATCCACCGCGCGGACGGAGGACATGAACCTGCGCGTCGTGACCGATGCGTACGAGCCCGGTTCGGTGTTCAAGGCGCTTGTCTGCGGTATGGCCATCGATATGGGCAAGGTGACGCCCGATACGGAGTTCGACGTTCCCGCGAAGGTGCTGGTCGGCTCCGATTACGTCTCCGACGTCGACGAACGCGACTACCAGATGGAGATGACGGTGCGCGAGATCATGCGCCGCTCGTCCAACACGGGCATGGTGCTCGTTGGCGAGAAGATCGGCGAGGACTCGTTCGCCTCCTACCTCGAGGCATACGGGATCGGAACCAAGAGCGGGATCGATTTTCCCGGCGAGTCGACCGGCATCATCCGCGACCGCAGCGACTACGACGGATCGAGTCTGGGCTCGATGTCGTTCGGCCAGGGAATCGCCGTGGCGCCCATCGAGATCCTGCGCGCCATGACGGGTATCGCCAACAAGGGAATGATGTCGACCCCCCATTTCCTGATCTCGAAAAAGGGCGAGGACGTCGACTGGGGCGAGAAGGAGCGGTGCATCAGCGAGGAGGCGGCGGAACAGGTCGTCTCGATGATGGAGACGGTCGTGGAGGAGGGAACCGGATCGGGCGCGCAGATCGAGGGCTACCGGATCGCGGGCAAGACGGGTACCGCCGAGCGCGCCGGCGAGGACGGCGGCTACCAGCAGTCCAACAACATGGCGTCCTTCCTGGGATTCGTCTCACCCGAGCATCCGAAGGCGATGGTCTATATCACCCTCGACGGCACGGCGTACACCTCGAGCGTCGCGATGCCGCCGTTCCAGGCGATCATGCAGGCGACCATCGACGCGCTGGGCATCAAGCCGGAGGCCTAGGGGACGGCGTGCCGGCAGGGGCTCGTGCGCGAGGGTCGGCGAGCGTTCACACAGCCTGCACCACAGCGGCGGCTTCGAGCGATACAATTAACCGCCGATATATGAGCGTACGAAGGGTGACGCATGATTGAGATAGCTGTGAAGTACCTCGAGAGGGTAACGGGGGCGCGGCCTTGGACGGGCAATGCCGACCGTATCTGCCGCGGGGTCGAGATCGATTCGCGCAAGGTCGGGCGGGACGCCATCTTCGTGGCGTTTCCCGGAGAGCGGGTGGACGGCAACGAGTTCGCGCCGCAGGCGATCGAGGCGGGCGCCGCGTGCGTTGTGCTGACGACCGATCCCTCCCGCGAGCTGCTGCACCTCGCCGACGACCACGAGTGCGCCGTCTTCACGGTAGAGGACCCCACCGAGTTCCTCCTGCTGCTGGCCCAGGGCTATCGCGCGCGCATCGGCTGCACGGTGGTCGCCGTGACGGGCTCCATCGGCAAGACCACGACCAAGGACGTCCTCTGCGCGCTGCTGTCCACGCGCTATCGCGTCCACGCCACGCAGGGCAACTACAACAGCCTCATCGGCATGCCCCTCACCATCCTGGCCGCGCCTCGCAACACCCAGGTCATGGTGCTCGAGATGGGTATGGACTCCCGCGGGCAGATCGAGCGCCTTTCCCGTTGCGCCCAGCCCACGTATTCGATCATCACCAAGATCGGCACCTCCCATATCGGCTTGCTGGGCAGCCGCGAGAACATCGCGCGCGCCAAGGCCGAGGTGTGCGCCGGCATGCGTCCCTCGAGCGAGAACTTCGAGGGGCATCATTCCGCCCTGGTGCTCTCCGGGGAGGACGACTTCACCCCGTTCATCATCGAGAACTTCGCCAAGCCCGCCGGCATCGATGTGATCCTGTGCGGGTTCTCCTCCGATGACGACGTCTGCGCGACCTCCGTCGAGGTCGGGGAGGACGGGCGCCCCTCGTTCACCATGACGGTCCGCAGCGGCGCGCAGTTCAAGACTGCGCTCGCCATCCCCGGCAAGCAATCCGTGGGCAACGCGCTCTATGCCGCGGCCGTGGCGGCGGAGCTCGGCATTCCCCAGTTCACGATCGACGAGGTGTTCCGGAACCTGCAGATCACCGGGCGGCGCCAGGAGGTTCGGCGGGCTCGGTGCGGTGCGCGCGTGATCGATGACTCGTATAACGCGAGCCCCGAGTCCATGGCCGCCGGGCTCGATCTGCTCGCCACCCTGCCGTGCTCGGGCACGCGCATCGCGGTGCTCGGCGAGATGGGCGAGCTGGGAGACGAGGGCAGGCGGTTCCACGAGCTGGTGGGCGCCTATACCGCCGCGAAGAAGCCCGGGCTCGTCGTGTTCGTGGGCGACGAGAACGCCCGCGCCATGGCATCTGCCGCCCGCATGATGGGCTTGGGGGAGGACGCCGTCGCCGTGGTGCCCTCCTGCGACAAGCTCATCGCCCGCTACGGCTCCGTATTGTCCGCGACCGATCTGGTCTTGGTGAAGGGCTCGCGCTTCGTCGGCCTCGATCGTTTCGTAGAAGAGGTTTGCTAAATGTTTGCTAATCCCGCTTATCCCACGTACCAGGCGTTCCTCGCGCTCGGCGTCGCCGCCCTCATCGTGCTCGCCGTCATGCCCTTCTGGATCAAGCTGTTGAAGATCGAGGGGATCGGTCAGCAGGTCCGCGCCGACGGCCCGCAGCGGCATCTGGTGAAGCAGGGCACGCCCACCATGGGCGGCGTGGTGATCCTGCTCGGCATCGTCGTTTCCACGCTGCTGATCGGCCACCTCACCCCCGAGGTCATGCTCGCGGGCGGCGCGGCGCTGGCGACGGGCGCGCTCGGGCTCTTCGACGACATCACCTCCGTGGCGCAGGGCCGGTCCCTCGGTCTGACGCCCGCCGCGAAGATGGTCGGTCTCACGGCCATCGTGGTCGCGTTCTTCCTGCTCGCCGTCAACCTGTGCGGCGTCGAGCCCGTCATCCGCTTCCCGGGCGGCTTCGCCATCGACCTGGGGGTCCTTACGACCACGCTGTCCGTCGGCGGGGTCACCATCTCCATCCCCTGGCTGTACCTCGTGTTCGTCTTCCTGCTGCTGGCGGGCATGTCCAACGCCGTGAACCTTACGGACGGCCTGGACGGCCTCGCGGGCGGCACCGTCATGATGGCGATGATCGTCATGGCCGCCATCTGCTTTTTGAGCGGGGATGCCAACCTCGCGATCTTCTGCGCCGCCTGTGCGGGCGGCTGCCTGGGGTTCCTGTGGTTCAATGCCTATCCCGCCAGCATCTTCATGGGCGATACCGGCTCGCTCGCCCTGGGCGGCGGATTCGCCGCGGTCGCGATTCTCACCAGCACCGAGGTCGTCTCCCTCGTCGTGGGAGCCCTGTTCATCATCGAGGCCCTCTCCGTGATGATCCAGGTCCTCAGCTTCAAGGCGACGGGCAAGCGCGTCTTCCTCATGGCGCCCATCCATCATCACTTCGAGAAGCTCGGATGGGCGGAGACCAAGGTGGTCATCCGCTTCTGGATCATCGCCGCCGCGTTCGGCGCCCTCGGTCTGGCCTGCTTCTTCCAGCTGGGTTAGTGATCGCGATGCCGCTTCCGCAGACTTTCTCCCTGTTGGTGCTCGGCCTTGGCTCCACGGGATTCAACGTGATCGAATGGGCGCTTCGCCACCAAGGGGAACGCGTTTCCGCTGTGTGCGTGTACGGCGGCGCTTCCGCCGAGCCGAACGAGAGCACCCGCGCCCTCGAGGAGCATGGCGTGCGCTTCGTGTTCGGCACCGAGAGCGTCGAGGGGACGTACGACGTGTGCGTCGCCAGCCCCGGCATCTCCGAGTTCTCCGAGTTTTACCAGTCGGCGCGCGCGGCGAGCACCCAGATCATGGGCGAGCCCGAGTTCGCCTACCGGCTCTCGCCCGAGCGCTGGTGCGGCATCACGGGCACGAACGGCAAGACGACCACCACGGCGCTCGTCGAGCATCTGATTCGCTCGAGCGGCATGGCGGCGACGGCGGTGGGCAACATCGGCACCGCCACCATCAGCGCCGTCGACTCCCGTTCGCCGGGCGACTGGCTGGTCGCGGAGCTTTCCAGCTACCAGCTCGCCACCACGGAGGAGTTCCATCCCAGGGTCGGCGTCCTGCTGAACATCACGCCGGACCATCTCGCCTGGCATCGGTCGCATGATAACTACGCGCGGGCGAAGCTCAGGCTCTTCGAGAACATGGGCGACGGCGACCTCGCCATCGTGGACGCCGACGATCCCGGCATCGGCCTGTACGGGGACGAGGTCTTCCGCGACGTGCGCCGGGTTCTGCGCGCGTCCTTCGACGACCCTGCGTGCGCCGATGCGGCGTTCCTGCGCGCAGGATGGCTCGTGGTGCGCCTGGCGGGTGAGGAGCTCGACCTCGTCGATGTCTCCGAGCTGCTGCTCGCCGGCGATCACAACGTCAAGAACGCCCTGGTCGCCTCGGCAGCCGCCCTCGCCTGCGGCGCCTCGGCGGAAGGCGTGCGCGAGGGGTTGCGCTGCTTCGGGCCGCTCGAGCACCGTGCCGAGCCGTGCGGCGAGATCGATGGCGTTCGCTATGTGAACGATTCGAAGGCGACCAACACCGATGCGGTCGAGAAGGCGCTGGCATCGTTTCCCGATGACCGCGTCATCGTGCTGCTGGGCGGCCATGACAAGGGGACCCCGCTCGATGAGTTCGCCTCGTTCGTCGTCGACCACGCCGCGTGCGCCGTGTGCTTCGGTGAGTCGCGCGAACGGTTCAGGCGGGCCCTCGAGGATGCCGACCGCTCCGGCGTGATCGACATCGCGGAGGCCGACGACCTCTATGACGCGGTCGATGTAGCGCGTTCGCTCGCATCCCGCGGCGACGTCGTGCTGTTGTCCCCGGCATGCTCGTCGTTCGACCAGTTCTCTGGTTTCGAGGAGCGGGGGCGCGCCTTCAAGGCGTATGTAGATAAGATTCGCATTGCCCTCGACGAAGGGGAGCAGTTCGATACCGAAGAGTAGCCGGAGGCGCTTATGGCAACCAGATCAACCGACCGTGGCTCGCGCGATGTTCGGGCTCCGCGCACGGGATCGGGAAGCCCGTCGACGCGCGCATCCCGCAGGGAGGGCGGCGCCGCGACCCACACCTCGTTTGGAGAGCGCCACATCGCGGGCGTCCCGGCTCGCATCATGGCGCCGCGCCTGGTCTTCATCGCCTGCCTGATCGCGCTCGTCGCGTTCGGTTTGCTCATGGTCTACTCGTCCTCGGCGCATACCGCCGTCTCGAGCGCCAATCCCAAGCCCTCGACGTATTATCTGTCCCGCCAGGCGATCTTCGCGGCGGGCGGAGCCATCTTCGCCATCGTGGTCACGCACATTCCGCTCGATCGATACGGCGAGCGCACGCTGTTCGCCATCTGGCTCCTCTGCGTCATCTCGCTGGGTGTGGTCCTTGTGATCGGAGCGGGTGCCGGCGGAGCCGTTCGATGGATCGACCTGGGCTTCTTCTCGCTGCAGCCATCTGAGATAGCCAAGCCGTTCCTAATCCTGACGGCTGCCAACATCTTGGCCGAGTATTACGACCGGATGAATCTGGACACCGTAGGCTTTATCAAGCTGTTCGCGGTCGCGATGGCGTTTCCCCTGCTGCTGATCGTCGCCCAGCCTGACTTCGGCACGACCATCATCCTCGCCGCGACCATCATGGTCATGCTGCTGTTCGCCGGCGCTCCCTGGCGCCTGCTGGGCTCCATCTTCGTCGTCGGCCTCATCTTGCTGGGCATCGTGTTCATCATCGAGCCCTATCGCGTGGAGCGCTTCCTCGTCGCGCAGGACCCCTGGGCGGATATGTTCGACAGCGGCTACCAGGCGACGATCGCGATCATGGCGTTCGCATCGGGAGGTCTGTTCGGGCGCGGCATCGGCAACGCCACGATGAAGTACAATTTCCTTCCCGAACTCCATAACGACTTCATCCTCGCCATCATCGGCGAGGAGATGGGGTTCGTGGGCACCATCGCCTTCTTCGCCGTCTTCACCGCGTTGCTGGTCTCGGGTTACAAGATCGCGCGCGAGGCCTCGTCGATGCGCGACCGCCTGACCGCCTATGGATGCACCACGATCCTGGGCGTCCAGTTTCTCGTGAACACGCTGGGCATCTTGGGCGTGACCCCCATGACGGGCAAGACGCTCCCGTTCATCTCCTATGGAGGCTCCTCCATGGTCGCGTGCCTCATCCTGGCGGGGTACATCATCCGCGTCTCGATCGATAGCAACCGGCGCACCGTGTACGATGACCGTCGATCCGAGTTTGCCGTCATGGGCGCCGATCGCGCTTTCACGGGCCAGGATGGCGTGTCGAGCCATATCGGGCGAAGCACCGCCGGGGAGCCGCGGAGGCGCTCATCCCGCGAGGGCGGGCGCGGGGGCGGGTGCCGCCCGGGTTTCAGCGTGATGGATGGCTCGGGTGGATCGGGCTATCCCGAGGGGGACGCCGCCTCGGGTCCGCGTGGCACCCGTCCGCGCCCCGATGGGCGCCGTTCGACGTCCGGCGGCTACGGTCGGGTGAATCTCAACGATAATCCTTCCGAGCGCCTTCGCTCGCGGGATGCGGGGCCCGAGGTGCGCGGCGGACAGCGTGCGCGCGGCGGCTCGCGGGGACGCGGTGCCGATTCATATGGAACAAGGAGGGGTCGCTATGACCGATAACCATGCATTTCGCGTCGCCATCGCGGCGGGCGGGACGGCCGGGCACGTGAATCCGGCGCTCGCGCTCGCCGAGGAGCTGCGCGACCGCGGGCATGCCGTCCGCTTTTTCGGCGAGACCCGCAGGCTTGAGGGCCGCCTGGTGCCCGAGGCGGGATTCGACTTCTTCCCCGTCGAGGTGACCGGTTTCGATCGCGAGCGCCCCTGGACGCTCGTGACCGCTTTGCTGCATCTCGCGCGCGAGGAGCGCCGGTTGGTGCGGGCTTTCGAAGCCGATCCGTCGCTCAGGCCCGATGTCGTGGTCGGTTTCGGCGCCTATGTCGAACTGCCCCTTATGCGCGCCGCCGCGAGGCTGGGCATTCCCATCGCGTTGCACGAGCAGAATTCCGTTCCCGGCCTGGCGAACAAGCAGACCGCGAAGTCGGCGTCCCTGATCGCTATCGCCCAGCCGAGCGTCGAGTCGATTTTCCGGGAGCGGTGCGGGGCGGATACCGAGGTCCTCATGACGGGCAATCCCGTGCGCTCCTCGGTGCTCGCGGGCGACCGCGCGCGCGGTCGCGCCGCGCTCGGCGTCTCTTCCGATGAGACGCTGCTGCTGGTGTTCGGCGGCTCGCTCGGCGCGCGCCACCTCAACGAGCGCCTGGCGTCGCTGAAGTCCGGGCTGCTCGGGATTCCGGGGGTGCGCGTGGTGCAATCGACCGGCACCGAGGGCTACGACCTCGCCGTGGCCGAGCTCGCCCTGACCGCGGAGGAGTCGGCGCGCTGGGAGGTTCGTCCCTATATCGATGCGATGGGCGACATGCTCGCCGCTTCCGACCTCGTCCTCTCCCGTGCCGGCGCGTCGTCCATCGCCGAGATCGCCGCGCTCGCCGCTCCATCGGTACTGGTTCCCTATCCCCATGCGACCGCGGATCATCAGACCACGAACGCGCGCTTCCTCGTCGACGCCGGCGCTGCGGTCATGTACGCGGACGCCGCCATCGACGACGACGCGTTCGCGGACGACCTCTTCGACCTGCTGCTCCGTCCGGAGCGGCGCGATGCGATGCGCGCGAGCGCCCGAGCGCTCAAGCAGGACCGGGCCGCCCAGCTGCTGGCCGATGCTGTGGAGGCCTTGCGGGCGCGCTAGGAGTCGGCGCGTTTTCGAGCGTAAGAGTATAATGAGATAGTTTGTATAGACGCGAGGCTACAAGGAGTAGGCATGTCGAATATTGTGGTTCCGGAATCTACCGCGGCTCCGACCTTCGAGAGCGCTCATTTCATCGGCGTCGGCGGCGCCGGCATGAGCGGCATCGCCCTGGTGCTCCATGAGCGCGGTTATCGGGTGACCGGTTCGGACCTGAAGACGTCTCGCTATATCCGCCAGCTCACCCGTGCCGGTATGGAGGTCTTCATCGGGCATGAGGCCCAGACCATCGACCAGGTCAAGCCCGACGTGGTCGTGGTCTCCACGGCGATTCCCGAGACGAACCCGGAGCTGGTTCGCGCCCGCGAGCTCGGCATTCCCGTATGGCCCCGCGCGAAGATGCTTTCCGCCCTGGGAGCCGGCTACACCACCCTTGCGGTCGCCGGCACCCATGGCAAGACGACGACGTCCTCAATGTGCGCCACCATGCTCGACCGCATGGGGCTCGACCCCAGTTTCCTGATCGGCGGCATCGTTGAGGGCTATGACACAAACGGCCGCAACGGCGACGGGGAGTTCTTCGTCTGCGAGGCCGACGAATCCGACAGCTCGTTTCTCTATCTCGACCCCGACGTCGTCATCGTCACCAACGTCGAGGCCGACCACATGGACCACTATTCCTCGCTCGAGGAGATCGAGGAGACGTTCTGCACGTTCATGAACCTCGTGGGAGAGGACGGCACGGTTATCGTATGCGGCGAGGACCCGCGCCTGGTCGAGCTCGCGCGCGCTACGGGGCGCCGCGTGGTCACGTATGGTACGGACGCTTCGAATGATGTCGTATGCACCGTCCATCCCGCCGAGCACGCACTCGGGAGCACCTTCGATGTGAAGCTGCCCTCCGGCGTCTCGCACGAGGTCTCCATCAAGCATAATCCGGGTATGCACAACGTGCTGAACGCGACCGCCGCGCTCGCGTCGGCGTTCGTCATGGGGCTCGATACGGATGCCGCTGCCCGCGCCCTCTCGACGTTCCAGGGCGCGCGTCGTCGCTTCACGCATATCGGCGACGTTCGCGGCATCATCGTCGTAGACGATTACGGCCATCATCCCACCGAGATCAAGGCGACGCTCGCCGCCGCCCATGGACTCGACTTCGGCAACGTCGTCGTCGTGTTCCAGCCGCATCGCTATTCGCGCCTGCAGGCGCTGCGCGACGATTTCGCGAACGCGTTCGCCGATGCCGACAAGCTCGTGCTCATCGACGTGTTCCCAGCTGGCGAGATGCCCATCCCGGGCGTCACCAGCAAGATGCTCGCCGATACGATCCGCTCCCTCCATCCCGAGAAGGACGTCGTCTATGTCAGCGACCGCCCGACGCTCATGGAGCGCCTCGATTCGCTGCTGGGGGAGGGCGACCTGCTGATCACGATGGGCGCGGGCGATGTCACGACGGTCGGACCCGATTACATCGAGCACGTCGCCGACCTCGAGCGTGCCGGCGATCGAGCTTAATCTGGAAGGGCTGGTGGCTTGGGCATGGGCGTTTTCAACGCGGTTATGTCGCTGTCGGGCCTGATCGACACCGAACTCGCTGAGGGCGAGCGCCTTGCTCGCCATACCAGCTATCGGATCGGCGGCAAGGCGGCGCTGTTCATTACCTGCCATAGCTATCATTCGCTTCGTCGCACGATCGAGGTGCTCGGCAGGGAGCAGGTGCCCTGGGTCATCTTGGGCAAGGGCTCGAACCTGCTCGTCGCGGATGCGGGCTACGAGGGCGCGGTGATCTCCCTGGGTCGGGAGTTCTCGCGCTTCGTGGTCGACGACGATGACGCGACGATCACCGTCGGCGCCGGTGCTATGCTCGCCCGCCTGGTCAACGAGGCGCTGTCGCGCGAGCTCACCGGGCTGGAGTTCGCCGTCGGCATCCCCGGGACCGTCGGTGGCGCCGTCTCCATGAACGCGGGCTCGCGCGAGGAGTGGATCGGCGCCGTCGTGCGCGACGTGGTCACCTACAAACCCGGCGCCGGCATCCGCCATTACGGCCTTGAGGACGTGACGTGGGGCTACCGCGTGACGTCGCTGCCCCGCGACGAGATCATCCTCGAGGTGACGCTCCATCTCGAGCCGGGCAAGAAGGCGGATATCCGCGCCAAGATGGAGCGGTCGCTCGCCCTTCGTCGCCGGACCCAGCCCATCGGCTCCGCCTCGTGCGGTTCGGTATTCCGCAATCCGGCCAACATGAGTGTTGGAAAGATGATAGAGGATTGTGGATTGAAGGGTTTTTCCGTGGGGGGCGCTGAAGTATCCGCCCTTCACGCTAATTTTATTATCAACAAGGGCACTGCGAGCGCGGGGGATGTCTCCGCGGTCATCTCGCACGTATATGAGAAGGTAAAGGAAACGTATGGCGTCGAGCTCCAACCGGAAGTCAAATTCCTCGGGTTCTAAAGCACCGAAGCCCACGTTTCGTCGGGCGGGGTCGTCCGCGTCCCGGCCTGTAGCGAGTCCTCGTCCCGTGGCTCCTCAGCGTCCCAGCAACGTTCCGGCGCCCACGAAGCCCATCAGCGCCTATACCGCTCCCTCGAAGAAGCACACCGCGAAGAAGGCCGCCGCCGTCGTTCGTGAGCAGCGGGCCCGCCAAGCTCGGGCCGCAGCGCCCCGGCCTACGAAGCGGTCGGCTTCTGCGACGCGTCCCGCAACCCCCGCAAGGCCCCGGGCGGCGCGCGACTCGAATCCTTCCCGTCCCGGTGCGTACGGACCCGCGACGGCATCGCGCCCTCGTACGCCCGGACGGCTGCCGGCGGGATCTGCCGGAGCGCTGCCGCCGGCGCCGGTCGGCGTCGAGCTTCGTCGCCGGCAGCCCGCGGGTCCCGTCGCGCCGCGCACGGGCTCGGCTGCGCGTCCCGTCGCAAGCCGTCCCGTCATGGGGAAGCGCCCCGCTGCGACGGTTCCCTCGACGAGGAAGCGTCTGCACGCCCTTGAATCCAAAAAGCTCACGAGCGTGGCTGCGGCGCCCAAGCCGGTTGACGATCCCCCCCAGGGCTCTCTGAAGCGCGACCTCAAGATCAAGATGCCGTCTCTGTCCCGCGCCCGGCTCGCGCTCGCCGGGGTCGTGGCCGTTGCGGCCATGCTCGCCCTCGTCGCCCTCGTCGTGGTCAACTCCGGCTTGTTCGCTGCAACCGATATCCGCATCGTTGGCAGCGAGCACGTCGCCCAGGACGCCGCCGAGCAGCTGATCAACCTTCCCGAGGGGACCACGCTGCTCAACGTGAACGAGGAGCGCATCGTGGACGCCCTGAAGCAGAACCCCTGGGTATCCGGTGTCGAGGTGAAGCGCGAGTACCCCCATACGTTGGTCATCACGCCGCGCGAGCGCGCGGTCGCCGCGATCATGTACGTCGCAGCCGACGATATCGCCTGGGCCATCGGGGATGACGGTTGCTGGATCGCTCCGCTCTCGCTCGCCGTCACCGTCGATGAATCCGGCTCGATCGTCGAGAGCGGCATCGTTACGACGGAGGCATCCGAGAAGGCCGAGGGCGATGCGGCCGCGACCGATGGCTTGTCGGGGGACGTGGCATCGCAGGGTGGGGCTGATTCCGCCTCATCCGATGCGGGCGACGCGGCAGATGCCGATGCCGACGGGGACGGGTCCGCGCAATCCGTCCGAACGGACGACGCTTCAGATGCCGCCGGTTCCGAGGGCACGGATGCCTCGACGGAGCCCGCCGGCGACACAGCCGACGGGCAGGATGCCACCAAGGTCGGCTCCGACGGCACGCGCGCCCTCTCGGGCGTCGATGCGGCCGAGGCCCTCGCCAAGCATTTCGGCGCCCTGCTGCTCACCGATGTATCGTCCGACGTTTCGCCTGCCAGCGGCCGCGAGGTGCAGTCCTCCGTGATCCTTGCGGGCATGGAATACGCCGAGAAGTTCTCCTCGGATTTCAAGGCGCAGATCAAGTACCTGTCCGTGCCATCGGAGGAGGCGATCGCCGCGAACCTCGTCTCGGGCGTGGAGGTGGCGCTGGGCGCGCCCGACGACATCGCCGTGAAGGAGCGCGTCGTAACCGTGCTGTTGTCGCAGCAGGCGGGCGTCACCTACATCGACGTGAGGACGCCGAATGCGTATACGTTCCGCAGCGTTCCCCAGTAGCCCACCGGCGCGCCGCGCGTCTCCCGCGGGTTGCCGCCGCGCGCCGCACCCTTATTCCGGAGCCGCGCCGCGGCACGGCTCCGGAATTTCCTGCTTCGGCGAATGGCTTCACCGTCTACCTGCAGTTTGGTTGCCAAATTCACATTTATACGTGCTGGCATTTGACAACAGCTGTAAAATCATGCAAAGATACAGTGTTTTACCTCTACGTTTAATCTGAACTTGAGGGTTACTGTTATCGTTTATTATTCGCAAGCTTAACGTTGAGCGATGTTCGGAGGACCGACACATGCACGAGAACGAGATCAACAACTATCTTGCCGTCATCAAGGTGGTCGGCGTGGGCGGCGGCGGCACCAACGCGGTCAACCGAATGATCGAAGAGGGCATCCGCGGCGTCGAGTTCGTCGCCATCAACACGGACGCCCAGGCGTTGGCGATCTCCGATGCAGATATCAAGGTCCATATCGGCACCGACCTCACGCGCGGCCTGGGCGCCGGCGCCAACCCCGAGGTCGGCCGCAAGGCCGCCGATGAGAGCCGCGACGACATCGCCGAGGCCCTGGCGGGCGCCGACATGGTCTTCATCACCGCGGGCGAGGGCGGCGGCACGGGCACCGGCGCCGCTCCGATCGTCGCGGACATCGCCATGAACGAGGTCGGCGCGCTCACCGTCGCCGTCGTTACCAAGCCGTTCACCTTCGAGGGCCGCAAGCGCAAGAAGGCTGCCGAGGAGGGCATCAAGACCCTGTCCGACAGCGTCGACACCCTCATCGTCATCCCCAACGACAAGCTGCTCGATATCGCCGAGAAGAAGACCACCATGCTCGAGGCCTTCTCCAACGCCGACGGCGTCCTCTCCCAGGGCACCCAGGGCATCACCGACCTCATCACCGTCCCGGGCGTCATCAACCTCGACTTCGCCGACGTCAAGACGATCATGCGCCAGGCCGGTACCGCTATGATGGGCATCGGCGTGGCCTCCGGCGACTCCCGTGCCGTCGACGCCGCCCAGCAGGCCATCTCCAGCCGCCTGCTCGAGAGCTCCATCGATGGGGCGACGCGCGTCCTGCTCTCCATCGCCGGTTCCAAGGACCTCGGTATCCAGGAGATCAACGATGCCGCCGACCTCGTCGCCAACGCGGTCGACCCCGAGGCGAACATCATCTTCGGTACCGTCGTCGACGAGTCCCTGGGCGACCAGGTGCGCATCACCGTCATCGCCACCGGCTTCTCCGATTCCAACGTCAACCGTCAGGACGACCTGTTCGCCCAGTCCCAGGCCCAGGCTAAGGCCGAGTCCGCTGCCCCCGCTCATGCCGCGCAGGCTACGCCCACGCGCAACGTCGGCGGGACGGAGCTGCCCAACTTCGGCAACGACCAGTTCGAGCTCCCCGATTTCCTGAAGCGCGGCAACTTCTAAGCGCAGCCTAGGATCAATCGAATCAACCCGTCGAGTGCGAGCTTGGCGGGTTTTCTTGTTAGCGCCTTTTCTATGGGGCGGACGATATCACCTGCTCGATGGGGGGCGGCGATAGCGCCTGCTCGGGGCATCGCGTTCTGACAACACGAGATTGCGAGGACTTATGGAACGCATCGTTCACGATAACGGCATCGTACTGCTTCGCACGGACAGGGGTGCGACGCGCCTGGCGTTCACCGAGCGCACGGGCGGCGTCTCAAAAACGCCGTATGCGTCTTTGAATCTGGGGTCGCACGTGGGGGATGAGCTCGAGAACGTCATCGAGAATCGTCGCCTCGTTCTGGAGGCCCTGGGGTGCGCCGACGATATGCAGCGGCTCCTCGTGCCCAATCAGGTTCATGGCGATGACGTGGTCGTGGTGCGGAGTTCTGATGCAGCCGATCTGGCTGATATACGCAGTCGCATTTCGAAAGGCGCCGACGCCATCGTGTGCACCGCAGCGCATGTCCCGGTGATGCTCTGCTTCGCCGATTGCGTTCCCGTTCTTCTGAGCTGCGAAAACAATGCTTTCGCTGTTGTTCATTCCGGCTGGAGGGGCACGTATGCCCGCATCGCGGCGAAGGCGGCGCGGATCCTATGCGAGGAAACGGGCTGCTCGCCATCTGATATTTCCGCGTATATCGGCCCCCATATCCAGGGAGACGAATATGAGGTCTCATCTGACCTGATGCACACATTCTCATTACGGTTTGATAACATTGAGGGTACTGCATCGCGGCTGCTCGATCTGTCCGCGTGCATCCGTCAGTCGCTCGAAGAAATTGGAGTTCCTCCGTGCGAAATTCACGACTTGCGGCTCTCGACCGTGCGCCTCAACGACCGGTTCTTCTCGTACCGGGCAGAGGAAGGCATCTGTGGTCGCCACGCCGCCATAGCCGTGGCCCTCTAGCGGTTATTGCCGCCGGGGCCCTTTCCCTTGTAACGGCCGTATCCATTTCCGCCTGTTCCGCTTCGACATCGACCGGTTCGATCACCGTCGCGGGGTCGACGACCTGCCTGCCCATCGCTGAGGTGGCCGCCGAGGCGTATACCGAGCAGACCGGCGTGTCCGTCTTGGTGTCCGGCCTGGGCTCGAGCGCCGGCATCGAGGCGGTCTCGAACGACACCGCGGATATCGCAACGTCCTCGCGCGGGCTGAACGCGCAGGAGCAGGAGCTCGGCCTGACCACCATCCCCATCGCACACGACGGCATCGCGGTCATCGTGAACCCCGAGAACCCCGTGCAGAACCTCTCCGTCGAGCAGCTTCGCGCGATCTACGCCGGCCAGATCACGAACTGGTCGGAAGTAGGTGGCGAGGACCTCGCCATTCAGCTGGTCAACCGCGACGAGGCCTCCGGCACCCGTGAAGCCTTCAAGTCGATCATCATGGACGGCGAGCCGTTCGACCGTCGCGCCGCCGTCCTTTCCGGCACCGGCCAGGTTCGCGACGTGGTGAGCCGTACGCGCGGCGCCATCGGCTACATCTCGATGGGTTTCGTCGAGTCGAAATATGCCGAGACCCAGGTGCGCGCCATCAACGTGAACCATGTCGAGCCGAGCGAGAAGACGGTCGCCAGCGGCGGCTATCCCATCTCGCGCGACCTGTACTTCTTCACCAAGGGCGAGCCCTCTGCCGAGGCGCAGGGCTATATCGAGTACGTCTTGTCGGACGAGATGGACGAGCAGATCCGCGAGGCGGGCTTCATCCCCGTCGCATACGAGGCGGATGCCGCAGGGGAGGGGATGTAGAATGAGCGAGACCTCGTCGAATGTCTCCCAGCCGACGCGTAAGCGCGAGCTGGCGCTCGTGTCCCGCAGCACGTACCTCAAGGAGAAGGGGCTGCAGTACCTCTTCTTCGGCTGCGCGTTCCTCGCCGTCGTCACGGTGCTGCTGATCTTCGCGTTCACCATGATGCAGGCCGCTCCGGTGTTCACCGATATCGGGCTGGCGAACTTCTTCAGCTTTACCTGGGCTCCTACCGAGGGGCAGTACGGCATCCTCTCACTCCTTGCGGGATCCGGCCTGGTGACCGCCGGCGCCCTGGTGCTCGGCGTGCCCCTGGGCGTGGGGACCGCGGTGTACCTCACCGAGATCGCCTCCGACCGGGTGCGGGCCCTCATCAGCCCCGCCGTCGACCTGCTCGCGGGCATCCCGTCGATCATCTACGGCTTCTTCGGCATGGTCATCATCAGGCCGATCGTCGCCGAGCTCACCGGCGGCATGGGTTTCGGCGCGCTGACCGCCTGGTTCGTGCTCGCCATCATGATCGTCCCCACCATCACCACCCTGACCATCGACGCGCTCAACTCCATTCCCATGGGCATCCGCGAGGCGTCCTACGCGATGGGCGCCACCAAGTGGCAGACCATCTACAAGGTGGTCCTTCCCGCAGCCAGGTTCGGTATCGTAGACGCGGTCGTCCTCGGTATGGGCCGAGCCATCGGCGAGACCATGGCGGTCCTCATGGTCGTGGGCAACGCGCCCGTCATCCCCGATTCCATCTCGAGCCCGGTCTCCACGCTCACGAGCCAGATCGCGCTCGACATGAGCTACTCGTCCGGCCTTCATCGTACGGCCTTGTTCGGCATGGGCGTGGTGCTCTTCATCATCTCCGCTTCGCTCGTCGGCATCGTCCGCCTGCTGTCCAAGATGAGGAAGGGATAGGATCATGGCCAATGAACCGATCAACGGCGCTTCGGGGGAGCAGCTGACCTCCTCGCAGCGCATCAAGCGCGCCCTTTCCCATGGCAAGCAGGGGCGCATCTCCAAGAACACGTCCAACACGGTGATGCTCGGCGTCTTTCGCGTCGCCGCGGCCGTCACCACCTTGGTCCTCGTCGCGATCATCGCGTACGTCGTCATCAACGGCCTGCCGCATATCTCGCTCGACTTCATCTTCGGCTGGCCCCACGGCGTGAACGCCGAGGGCGGTATCTGGCCCACGATCGTCTCTACGATCTACGTCACGGCGCTCGCCATGCTCATCTGCACCCCCATCGCGGTGCTCGCCGCGGTCTATCTCGCCGAGTACGCCAAGCAGGGGCGCATGGTGAACATCATTCGCTATGCAGCGGATACGCTCGCCTCGGTACCCTCCATCGTCATGGGCCTGTTCGGCTACGCACTGTTCGTCGAGGCGATGGGGTTCGGACTGTCCATGTTCTCCGCCGCGCTCGCGCTCGCGCTGCTCATGCTGCCGATCGTCATGCGCACCACCGAGGAGGCCATCCGCTCCGTCCCGCGCTACATCCGCTGGGGAGCCTACGGTCTCGGGGCCACGAAGTGGCAGGTCGTCTCCCGCATCGTCCTTCCCTCGGCATTCGGCCGCATCGCGACCGGCATCGTGCTCGGCATCGGGCGCGCGATCGGCGAGACCGCCGTCGTCCTCTATACCATGGGCCAGGCGATCAACCTCCCCATCAGCCCGATGGATTCCGGCCGCCCCATGACGGTCCACCTCTACCTGCTGGCGAACGACGGCATCAACATGAACGCCGCCTACGGCACGGCGCTGCTGCTGATGATCATCATCCTCGCCTTCAACCTGTTCGCACGTCGCCTCTCTCGCAAGAATAAGTAAGGAGCCCTCGTGACCGTGTATCAAGCTGCGCCCGCTCCCCAGCAGAGCGCTATCTCCACGTCCAACTTCGATTTCTGGTACGGCGACTTCCACGCGCTGACCGATGTGAACCTCAATATCGCCAAGAACAAGATCACCGCGTTCATCGGCCCGTCGGGCTGCGGCAAATCGACGTTCCTGCGCTGCATGAACCGCATGAACGACCTCATCGAGGGAACGCGCATCGAGGGCAGCATGACGCTTGACGGCGCGGACATCTACGCCGAGGGCGTCGACCCGGTCGATCTGCGCCGCCGCGTGGGAATGATCTTCCAGCAGCCCAATCCCTTCCCCAAATCCATCTACGAGAACGTCGCTTTTGGCCCTCGCTTGCAGGGCGTGACTAGCAAAAGCGACCTCGACGACATAGTCGAAGAGTCCCTCAAGCGCGCCAACCTGTGGAAAGAGGTATCCAATCAGCTCTCGAAAGACGGTTTGGCGCTTTCCGGCGGACAACAACAGCGACTGTGCATCGCCCGCGTCCTGGCTGTTCAGCCTGACGTGCTCCTGATGGACGAGCCCTGTTCGGCCATCGATCCCACCTCCGTTCAGAAGGTCGAGGACCTGATGGCCGAGCTCGCGCCCGAGATGACCATCATCATCGTCACCCATAACATGCAGCAGGCCGCGCGCATCTCCGATTACACCGCATTCTTCTTACAGGAAGTCGCTGGTGAGCCTGCTACACTTATCGAGTATGGTCAAACCGACGCTATCTTCACTAGTCCGATGGATAAGCGCACGGAGGACTATATCACCGGCCGCTTCGGCTAGTCGCCGGGGCATCCGGCCCATACTGGTTGCGGATCGCTTGATTCCGCGCGCGTCTGATTGGAGCCTAGAATGCGCAAACTGTTTTCCCGCCAGCTGGTCGAGGCTCGCCACGAGATGCTCTCCATCTTCGAGGCCGTCGACCTCGCGTTGCACGATGCCGTGCGCGCGTATGTAGAGGACGATAAGAAGCTCGCGTCCAAGACGCAGGACGTCACGTTCCAGATCGATGCCCGCTGCGCCAATCTGGAGGCCGTGTGCTACAACCTGATCGCAACGCAGAGTCCGGTCGCATCCGACTTCCGCCTGCTTCAGACCATCATCTATATCGATTTCAACCTCCAGCGCATGTGCGATAAGGTCCGTCGCATCGCCCGCGCCGCCAAGCGCAAGGTGAAGAACGATATCGAGGTTCCCGCCGAGATGGTTCAGCTCATCGACACCGAGGCGCAGAGCGTCTACCGCGTGCTGGGCGCCACCATCACGGCCCTCGTCAACAACGACCTCTCCACCGTGCTCACGCTCTCCGATGAGGACGAGGTCGTGCACGGGACCTACCAGGAGTTCTTCCGCGTCTTCAATCGCACGGAGACCATGGATGTCGCCGACGACGCCCAGATGGATGATTTCCGCCGCACCATCATGGTGTCGCGCTACCTCGATCGAATCGCATCCATCTCCATGGAATGCGCGTACCGCTTGGTATTCCTGCTCACCGGCCAGCGCTGGACCGCGGCCGATCTCGCCGAGGCGGACGAGGACGAGCTCGAGAGCATGCGCATCCCGTCGGGCGAGGGCGTGATCCTCGATCCGGCCGCCGATGCCCATTACGTCGCCGACCTGCCGCTCGATGAGGTCGGCGAGCAGCTCGCCGCGCTCATCCGCGAGTCCTCGCAGGAGTAAGCGCAGCGATTCTGGAATCGCATCGATACCGCCGCAAGGGGTTCGCTCCTTGCGGCGGTTTTCGTTCATGAGGGGCATCGTGTGCTGCAAGCGTGTAACGGATTCGTTTGCGGACGGCGTGCCCTTGTTCGTGCGTTAGTATGAGCACGGGAAACCGTTTGGAGGGTAGAGCGCATGGATGCTGCTTATCTTGATCATATGAAGCGACGGCGCGAGGCGATCGTCGCGAAGATGGCCGTCGCTTTGGAGAAGAGCGGGCGCACCTTCGCCGATGTCGACCTGGTCGCTGTTTCCAAGACGGTGGGGGTGGAGGAGGTCGAAGCCGCCATCGCTGCCGGCTTCCGTCGGTTCGGCGAGAACCGGCCCCAGGAGCTTGTTCGCAAGATCGAGGCTATCTCCCAGCTCCAGGATGCACCTCGCGTGAGCTTCGACATGATCGGCAACTTGCAGACGAACAAGATCAACGCCGTCTTGGGGCGGGCTTCGCTCATCCATTCCATCAGCTCGCTTCATCTCGCGCAGGCGGTCTCGAGCCGCGTCGAGCGTCGTATGGCCCAAGGCCTGATGGACGCACCCCAAGATGTGCTCATCGAGGTGAATGTTTCGGGGGAGGAGTCGAAATCCGGTTTCGACCCCGAAGCCCTTCGTCGGGAATTACCCGAACTCCGCGCACTTTGTGGAATTCATATCGCGGGACTTATGACGATGGCCCCGCGCGGGGATAAGCAAAGAGCGCGCGGATGCTTTGCGGGCCTTCGCGAGCTGCGCGACGAGCTGGCGTCTTCGGACACCTCGCTCGATCTGTGCGAGCTGTCCTGCGGCATGAGCGAGGACTTCGAGGTCGCGCTCGAGGAGGGTTCTACCATCGTTCGCCTTGGTAGAGTGTTGTTCGACCCTGGTTTTGCAGTAAAATAAGCAGGTCAGGCATGTGCTTGACCTGCACCATTCGAAGATGAAACGAAACCGAGGGCAGAGAGGTAGAGAAACGTGGGCTTCTTAGACGATATCAAGAGCAGGCTTCCGTTCGGTCAGAACCAAACCGGGTACGGCCAGGATGGCTACGACCAGGCGGACGGCTACGACGACTACTACGAGGACGGCTCGGACGGATATGACTCCGACGGATTCCGCTCCCAGGGGTATTCCGCTTCTACCGACCAAGGCTACGCGCCCCAATACACCGATGACGAGCCGAGCTCCGGCCTGCTTGGGCAGACGCGGCGCGGTGAGGCGGAATCGGTCGCGGTCTACACGCGCAGCGGACAGTTGGTGGGGGACGCCGACCGCCATGCAACCACGTATAATCCGCCTTCGCGCGGGCAGGAATCCTATCGCCCCGGCGCTTACGATACCCCCTCGAGCTATGCCGAGGCCCTGCGCTCCGTTCCATCTCCGGCTGCGCAGGCTCCCGCTGCGGACGTTTCCGCACAGGTGAGCGCCGTGGTCAACAACACCCCGCAGCTTCCCGCCTACATCTTGAGGCCGGAGAGCTATGACGACGTCGAGACCGTGGTTCGTCGCGTCCGCACGCGCCAGCCCGTCGCGCTCGTGTTCGTAGGCGTCCGCACCGAGGTCGCCAAGCGCGTTCTGGATTTCAGCTACGGATTCGCCTGCGGTCTGGGCGCCAGCGTCAAGGAGGTCGCTGATCGCGTGTTCATCGTGCTGCCCCAGGACTGCGAGGTAAAGGAATCCGATCTCGCCAAGCTGCGCAGCGAGGGTTACATCAAGGCAAAGTAGGAGAGACGTGTCGGTTTACACTATCGTTCAGATCATTCAGTCCCTGTTCAATTTCTACAGCATGCTCATCGTGGTGTACTGCCTGCTCACCTGGATTCCGATGAATCCCAACGGCTTCCTCGCCGATGTCGGAGCGGTTTTGGATTCCCTGGTTGGACCGTATCTCAACTTCTTTCGCCGGTTCCTGCCCCCGATGGGCGGAATCGACTTCTCGCCTGTTATCGCTGTTCTCGCGTTGAACCTCATACAGCGGCTGCTGATAGGTATAATTCTGTAAGAAACGCATGGTCTCGCTCGCGAGGGCGGCCAATTGCATGGAAAGGAATGTTTTCGATGGCTATTACCCCTGCTGACATCCAGGCTCAGACGTTCTCCGAGGCCAAGCGCGGCTACGATCCCGCCGAGGTCGATGTCTTCCTCGAGCAGATTTCCTCCGAGGTCGACGCTATGCTCAACAAGATCGTTGATCTGAAGACTCGTCTTACCGTCGCCGAGCAGCAGCTCGCGGACGCGCAGGCCCAGCTTGCCCAGAACGCCGCCGCTCCGGCATCCGCGCCCGTTCCGGCTCCGGCCCCCGATTTCTCCGCGACCGAGCGTCAGATCTCCGCCGCCCTCATCGCCGCGCAGCAGACGTCCGACGCCATCATCAACGAGGCCCAGGAGAATGCCGAGCGCATCCGCAACGAGGCCGATGCCAAGGCGCGCGAGGTCATCCGCCAGGCGCTCGCCGAGAAGCAGCAGGAGATCGAGGAGATCGACCGTCTCAAGGCTTCTCGCGAGGATTTCAAGAACGAGTACATGAAGCTCATCCAGCACTTTATGGACGACGCTCAGAACTCCTTCCCTGCAGAGCTCCTCGCCAACACCCCGACCGGCTCCGCTGCCGCCGTGGCGCCCGTCTCCACCCCGGCTCCCGAGCCCATGCCCGTCGCCCCAGTGGCCGATCCGTTCGCCCCGATCGATAACTTCATGGCTGACGATCTGGACTAGCATTTCGGATTCGGTGCGGTGATGCGACCGCGCCTACATACGCGAAACGGCCGTCGATGGATGACATCGGCGGCCGTTTTTATGTTTGGCTTGAAGGAGCGTCGGCTCGCATGCGCCATCGGGATGCGAGGGCGCTGCTCACCCCATCGGGGCTCTGGCGGATGCGGCGCCCGCGGTTTGCCCGGGAGGCCCCGGCTGCCGCGTTAGAGCCTACGAGCGGACGTCGGTGAAGTCCGCTCGGGAGATCGTGCGCGCTTCGCGCGCCTCGGGTTCGGCGATGGTATCCGCTGCATAGCCCACGGTGAGCATGTGGATGGGGTAGACGCCCTCGGGGAGCTCGAAGGCCTCGATGGCGGCTTCGGGATCGAAGTGGCATACCCAGCACGTACCCAGGCCGAGGTCGGTCGCTTGCATCATCATCTGGTCGACGACGATGGCGCTATCAATGTCACTGGCGTTGCGCTGGTCGTACTTTCTCACCCATGCGGAGTCGGTCTTGGCGCAGGCGACGATCACGAGCGGCGCGCCGAACACGCTTCCGTCGCGTTCGAAGTGATATGCCGCCTTGGCTGCAGCCTCGCGGAGCTCGGGCGTGTCGCAGACGATGATGCGGGCGGGATGGTTGTTGCACGCTGACGGGGCGATGCGGCCTGCTTCGATGATGGCGTCGACCTTTTCGGGCTCGACCGCTCGGTCGGTGTAGCGGCGGCAGGAATAGCGCGCGCGGGTAAGCTCTGCAAACGACATGGTGGCTCCTTTGGTCGAGGTACGCGTATGCTCCGGTTCAGGGTACCACGTTCGCCGTCGAATACGCCGGGTGGGTTCGACGGCGTGTAGTGAAGCCCCGTGCAGCTTGCGCGAACGTCGTGTTCAGACGCTGCGGCAGGCTGCGCGGGGCTTTGGTAGATAGATGCTGGCTGCAAGCTAGCTGTTCTTCATCACGATGGATTCGACGGTATCCGCGACGAACTCGCAGGAGTCAGCCGAGTACTCGAGGAAGGTGTAGATGTCGCGCCAGGAGATGATCGTGAGCGGATCGAGTTCGGCCGTGTGCAGCTTGCGCATCGCGGCGATGTAGATGTCATCGCATTCGCTCTCGATGGTGTTGACCGTGATCACGTGCTCGCGCAGGCTCTTGGAACGCTTGAACTGCGGCAGCTCGAGCACCAGGTCGTGCATCTGCTCGGTGGCGCGCACCACCTTGGCTGAGAGCTCGAGCGCGTCGGGGCGCATCTCCCGTACGTTGGTAAAGTAGATCCGATGCAGAACGCCCTCGATGCGGTCGATGACGACGTCGATGGAGCCCGAGAGGGTGGCGATGTCCTCGCGCTCGATCGGCGTGATGAACGCGGTGATGAGCGCGTCGTTCACCTCGTGGACCTTCTCATCGGCCGCCTGCTCGATCTCGTGCATCTCCGCGACGGCTTCCTCGATCTTATCGGGATCGAAATGGCGCATGATGTCATCGAGCTTGTTCGCGGCCTCGCAGGCGAGCTCGGCGGCAGCGGCGAAGCTGTCATAGTAGAACGCATCGTTTTTCTTTGCCATGATGGCTCCTTAGTCTGGTTCGGGGTGCGGGGCACCTGATGAATGACGCCTGGATCCAGGCGTTGCGTCTTAGATGAAGAGCAGGAAGAGCTTGGCCATGAGGAAGCTGATCAAGCCGCAGCCGGGGAACGTGAACACCCACGTGAGCAGCATGTCCTTCACCACGCCGAAGTTGATCGCGGAGATGCGCTTCACGGCGCCCACGCCCATGATGGCGGTGGTCTTCACATGCGTGGTGGAGACGGGGATACCGGTGAGGGTTGCGAGGAGTAGGCACAGGGAGCTTGAGAGGTCCGCGGAGAAGCCCTGGTATTTCTCGAGCTTGACCATGTCCATGCCCACGGATTTGATGATCTTCTCACCGCCGACGGAGGTGCCCACGCCCATGACGACGGAGCACAGCAGCATCAGCCATACGGGGATGATCATGTTGTCGACGGAGGATTGGCCGTTGCAGAAGGCGACGCCGAGGAACAGCACGCCGATGAACTTCTGCCCGTCCTGGGCGCCGTGCATGAAGCTCATGCCGGCCGCGCCGGCGATCTGGGCCCAACGGAAGAACGTGTTCGATTTGCGCCGGTCCGTGCTGGCGAAAAGGAGGGTCACGAGCTTGCAGACCACCCAGCCCATCGCGAAACCGAGGCCGAGGGACAAGACGAGGCCGTAGAGCACCTTGACCCATTCGTTCATGTTGACGCCGTCGGCGCCGCCCAGCGCGATGGCCGCGCCGGTCAGGCCTGCGATGAGGCTGTGGCTCTCGCTGGTGGGGATGCCGAAGACGCTCGCGCCCACCGAGTAGACCACGATGGAGAAGAGGGCGGCGCACAGCGCTATGAGGGCTATCTGCGTGTTCGCGCCGAAATCAACCATGTTGGAGATGGTCGAGGCGACGCTGGCGTTGATGTGCGTCATGATGAAGACGCCCAGGAAGTTGAAGACCGCGCTCATGATGATCGCTGTCTTCGGAGGAAGGCAGCGGGTCGTGACGCACGTGGCGATCGCGTTCGGAGCGTCCGTCCAGCCGTTCACGAAGATGACGCCCAGCGTGAGGAGGACCGTCATCGCCAAGATCGGATTGGAGAAGACCTGGGAGATGAAGTAGGAGAATGATACGTCCACGGAAAACCACATTCCTATCGTGCGGAAATGCCTCGCATTCGGTGCATAGCGCATATAGTCTAGCACCTTACACAATATTAACCGGGTCTTAATGTTCGGGACGTATGTAAGGACTCGGTAAAGGAGTGTTCGGTGGCGCGCTGCATCCACCGCCCATCGGCGGCGGTGCTCGGAGAAAAGGAGAGTGGGGTCTTCGAGGAAGGCGATGAAGCGTAAAGAAGGCAAAGCGGGCCGATAAGCCGGGTTCTGTCGCGGGCGATCATTTATCTTGCCTGCATGTCACCATGCAGTTCCACGCACGCTACCCGAGCGCGGACCGGGCCGGCCCATCGCGCTCCTATTTGCGCTTGCTCCGGATGGGGTTTACCAAGCCGCCGTGTTGCCACGACGCTGGTGGTCTCTTACACCACCGTTTCAGCTTTTCTCTCACCCGCACGAGGCGGGCAGCGGGAGTCTTCTTTTCTGCGGCACTTTCCGTCGGGTCGCCCCGCCTGGCCGTTAGCCAGCATCCTGCCCTGTGGAGCCCGGACTTTCCTCACATGCGAACATGCCGCACGCGCGATCGCCTGGCCCGCTTTGCGAAAGTGTATTGTACCATGAAGCCGAACGAGTCGGGTCATGGCGACGCCGAGGAAGTCGTCGATTTGCATCGATCCCGTCGTAGCGCGGGATCTGGAGGATGGGATGTTGATATGGCTGAAAGCTATCTGACGCTGCGCGCCGGCGTTGAAGCCGTGGGCGAGTACGAGGACCGGAAGAGCCGCTTCATCGCGCAGCTGGTACATGTAGATAGCGTGGACGGCGCGGCCGCCCATCAGGCGGCGGTGCGGGCGAGGCACTACGACGCGCGCCATAACGTCCCGGCGTTCATCTTGGTGGACGGAACCGAGCGCGCGAGCGATGACGGCGAGCCCCAGCGGACGAGCGGGATGCCGACCCTGGAGGTCCTGCGCGGAGCGGGCCTCAAGGATGCCTGCTGCGTGACGACGCGCTATTTCGGCGGGACGCTGCTGGGTCCGGGCGGCCTGGTGCGCGCGTACACGGCCGCCGCGCAGGCAGCGGTGGAGGCGGCACGCGCGGCGGGCGACATCGTTGAGATGACGAGCGTGGTCTCGGTCGACGTGACGGTGGCCTATCCGCACTACGAGCACGTCGTGCGGCTCGTGTCCGATACGGGGGGCAAGATCGCCTCGACCGACTATACCGATGAGGTCGTCATCCACGCCGTATACCGGGCGGGGGAGGAGCGGGCGCTTCGTCCCCCGCTGACCGAGCTGATGGCGGGTCGCGAACGCATCGCCGTTGGACATCCGCGCTTCGCCGAGTTCTAGCGTCCTTCGAGGATGTCGAGTGCGAGGTCGAGCGCGTCGTCGATGCATCCCTGGCAGCTGCGAAGGGGGCCGTGTTCGGTCCCCACGCCCTTGAGCTCGCGGCATACGGTGGAGCCGTTGGCCTGCTCGAAGCGCTCGCAGAGGGAGCGCGCGAGGCGGTACGTATGGCCCTTGCTGCCGATGCACTCGCTGCCGGTGCTGCTCGCCTGGCCGATCGCCATGACGGCCCCCGATAGCGCCCCGCAGGTCTGCGTCATGCCGCCCATGCCCGCGCCGAATCCCTCGGCAAGGCTGAAGGCGGCGTCCGTATCGATCTCGAGGAGCGGGGCGAGCGCGCAGACGACCGACTGGGCGCAGTTATAGCCCTTGTTGTGGAAGACCTCCGCATCGCGGTGAAGCGCTGCGCGCTGGTCCGAGGTTACAACCTTGTTGAATGCCATGTTGAAGTCCTTTGCATGAAAGAAGTGGGTATACCATTCTACTCGTATAATCGCTCAGCTTGCGGTACATGCCGTGCAAAGAAGGAGTAGCTTATGGCAGAGCATATCGGAACGACGTGCGTACAGGGCGGTTATCGCCCCGGTGACGCCGAACCCCGCCAGGTTCCCATCTACCAGTCGACCACGTGGAAGTACGACACGTCCGAGCACATGGGCAAGCTGTTCGACCTCGAGGAGTCCGGCTACTTCTACACGCGCCTGCAGAACCCCACCAACGACGCCGTCGCAGCCAAGATCTGCGAGCTCGAGGGCGGATCCGCCGCGATGCTGACGAGCTCCGGCCAGGCCGCGAACTTCTTCGCTATCTTCAATATCGCCGGGTGCGGCGACCACGTGGTCGCGAGCTCGGCCATCTACGGCGGCACGTACAACCTGCTGGCCCATACCATGAAGCGCATGGGCCTGGAGTGCACCTTCGTCGCGCCCGATTGCACCGATGAGGAGCTCGATGCCGCCTTCCAGCCCAACACGAAGGCCGTCTTCGGCGAGACCATCGCCAACCCCGCCCTCGCCGTGCTCGACATCGAGCGATTCGCCGCCGCCGCCCACGCGCACGGCGTGCCGCTGATCGTGGACAACACGTTCCCCACGCCGGTCAACTGCCGCCCCATCGAGTGGGGCGCCGATATCGTCACGCACTCCACCACCAAGTACATGGACGGCCACGGCGCCGCGGTCGGCGGCGCGATCGTCGATTCGGGCAGGTTCGATTGGACCGCGCATGCCGAGAAGTTCCCCGGCCTTACCACGCCCGACGTCTCCTACCACGGCGTCGTCTACACGGAGCGCTTCGGCCTCGCGGGCGCCTTCATCACCAAGGCGACGGCGCAGCTCATGCGCGACTTCGGCTGCATCCAGAGCCCGCAGAACGCCTTCCTGCTCAACCTCGGCCTCGAGAGCCTGCATGTCCGCATGCCGCAGCACTGCAAGAACGGTCAGGCCGTCGCCGAGTTCCTTCAGCAGCATCCCAAGATCAGCTTCGTGCGCTACCCGGGCCTGCTCGGCGACGCCTACCACGAGCTCGCCCGGAAGTACCTTCCCCAGGGCGGGTGCGGCGTGGTGAGCTTCGGCTTCAAGGGCGGGCGCGCCGCCGCTGAGCAGTTCATGAAGAGTCTGCGCCTCGCCCAGATCGCCACGCATGTCGCCGATGCACGCACCTGCTGCCTGCATCCGGCTAACGCCACGCATCGCCAGATGAACGACGACGAGCTGGTCGCTTGCGGGATCACACCCGATATGGTGCGTCTCTCCTGCGGCATCGAGTCGACCGAGGACCTCATCGCCGATATCGCGCAGGCGCTCGACGCCATCTAGGGAGCGCTCGCTCCGAAGCGATAGGGGACGCCGCCTCGTGTCGGGCGGCTCCGCGCGCCTTTCCTGCTGCGGCGGTCGCGCCGGGGCGGGGGAGGCGCTTTCATCTCTTAGCGGCCCTTCGCGCTTCGCTCGCGGGAGGGGCCGCTTCCAGCCGTCCGGGCCTCGCCTCCGATGCCCGCGTTTATTTTGGGTACGATGGATGCATGAATGGAATCGCCATGCGTTTGGAGGCCCGTCCGTGAAGACCACGACCATCACCTATGCGAGCCATGACGGCCGCTCGACGATCCGCGCCCTGCTCTGGGAGCCGGATGCTCCGAACGACCGCGCGCCCCTGCGCGGTCTCGTCCAGCTCGTCCACGGAATGTCCGAGCATGTGGAGCGCTATGAAGGGTTCGCCGCCTTCCTGTGCGGGCAGGGATATGCCGTTTGCGCGAACGACCACATCGGCCACGGTAAGACGGCGCCGTGCCGCGAGGACCTCGGACATATGCCCCTCGAGGAGGGCGAGGACGTGCTGCTGCAGGACGTGCATGCGTTGCGTGAGCTCGTCATCGAGCGCCTCATCGCATCGGGGGCCGCTCCGAAGGGCATGCCTTACGTCATCTTCGGCCACTCGATGGGAAGCTTCATCGCGCGCGTCTATCTCACGCGCTACGCCCACGGCGTCTCAGCGGCGATCATATGCGGAACGGGACAGCAGCCGCGCGCCCTTGCGGCAGCGGGGAAGACGTTGACGCGCGGTATCGCTCGCGCCCGCGGCGAGCACTATGTGAGCGAGCTCGTGGACGGCTTGGGGGCTGGCGGGTACGCGAATGCCATCCCGGACGCCCTCACCGATGTCGATTGGATCGCCACCGACCCCGAGGTGGTCGCCGAGTACCGGCGCGACCCCCTGTGCGGGCAGAAATTCACCGTCGGGGCGTACCATACGCTTTCCTCGCTCGTCGGCGATGCGACGAACCCCCGGCTTGCAAGCAGGATCCCGCACGGCCTGCCGCTGTACCTGATCGCAGGCGCTCAGGATCCGGTGGGGGATTGCGGCAAGGGTGTCGAGCGCGCTGCCGCCATGTACCGTCGCGCCGGCATCGAGCGCGTCGACTTCAAGATCTACCCCGGCGTTCGCCACGAGATCTTGAACGAGCCGATCAAAGACGAGGTCCATCGGGATGTCGCGACCTGGCTCGCCGAGGTCGCGGGTCTCTAGCGGCTCGCCGGCGCGGGCCGGTCGGCCACGCGCGCCGGCGAGGACCCGCGTCAACCGGGTCCCGATAGGGGCCGGCGACGGCCGGCGCTACTCCTCGGGGTTGCTGTAGCCGGAGAGCTTGCTCGTGCAGTGGGGGCAGCGGGTCGCGACGTCGGCGATCTCCTGATGGCAGTAGGGGCAGGTGCGCGGGGCGGGTGCCGCGTCCTCCGGGGCGGATTTCGCCAGGCCGGTCTTCGCCGCCGCCGCTTCCTTGAGCTGGTTGAGCTTGTTGAGCGCCTTCACGATGGCGAACACGGCGGCCGCCGTGATCAGGAAATTGATGATGGCGCCGATGAACGCGCTGAAATCGACGATGTTTCCGTTCAGGTCGATCGCGAGTCCGGGGATCTCGGCCCCTCCGCCGGTTAGGAACGAGATGAGCGGCTGGATCACATTGGTCACCAGGGAGTTCACCACGGCGGTGAACGCTCCGCCGATGATGACGCCGACGGCGAGGTCCATCACGTTGCCGCGACTTATGAACTCCTGGAATTCCTTGACGATCCCCTTGATTGCCATAGCGATTCTCCTTTCACATGACTGCCTCGCAACGATGCGGTGCAGGGCGGGCGCCGCCCGACGGCGCGCCGGCTCAACGGGCCGCGCCGCGCGTCCGTCCATAGAACCACTATAGCCGCGCCCGCCTCCCTAGGGATGGCGTTCGCGCTTCCGATAGGTTCAGCGCCGTCGTTCTTGTCGTGGCAGGCGGTTGTGTGTTACAAAACTGTGCGAATGATGCTAAGGCGCGTGCGATTGCCGCCGCGTCCCGGCGTATCTACGCGGCCGTGGGAACGATAGCGCGGCACGTGGCGGCGCGTCTTCGGGCGGCCCGTCATCAGAGCGCGCGGCGCCACCTATGGATAAGCGAGGTACGAATGAGCGAGGCTCAGCACATCCACGACGCCGTGGAGGGTAACACCCATGGCAAGAACAAGTGGGCGATCCTATTCACCGTCCTGGTCATGACGTTTATGGCGACGCTCGACTCGAGCATCGTGAACGTCGCGTTACCCGTCATGCAGAAGGAGCTCGCCGTCGGGCTCGACCAGATCCAGTGGGTCTCATCCGTCTACCTGCTCACGACCTGCGCCGTCCTGCTGGTGTTCGGCAGGCTGGGCGATATCTACGGCAAGGTGCGGTTCTTCCAGGTGGGCGTTGCGGTGTTCGCCCTGGGCTCGCTGCTATGCGGTATGGCGACGACGCTCGAGTTCCTCGTGTTCGCGCGCGCGGTGCAGGGTGTGGGCGGCGCTTCGGCCATGGCGAACAACATGGGCATCATCACCGAGTCGTTTCCCGCTCGCGAGCGCGGCCGGGCTCTGGGGCTGCTCGCGAGCTTCGTGGCACTCGGTATGATGTGCGGTCCCGTGCTGGGCGGCTTCATCGTGAATTCGCTGCCGTGGGAGTACATCTTCCTCATCAACGTGCCCGTCGGCGTGGTCTCGCTGCTGGTGGGCCATTGGACGCTGCCGCAGGTGAGGCCGGAGGCCGAAGGCCGCCGCCTGGACGTCGTCGGCTCCGTCCTGCTCGTCCCCGGCATGTTTCTCACCTTCGTGTCCATCACGCTGCTCGAGGCCGGCGCGAAGGCGCAGGTCCTGCTGATGCTGGCGGTGGGCGTGGCGCTGTTGGTCGCGTTCATCCTGGTCGAGCGCCTCGTGGACGATCCGCTCGTGGTCCTGTCCGTCTTTCGCGACCGAGCGTTTCTCGTGAACCTCGCGTGTTTGTTCATCAGCTTCGTCGCCATCGGCGTGTACGAGCTCATGACCCCGTTCTACCTGCAGGATGCCCGCGGCTTCGCCCCCGATGTCGCAGGGCTCATCTTCTGCGTCATCCCGCTTGCGAACGCGATCGCAGGCCCTATCTCGGGTGCGGTGTCGGACCGCATCGGCTGCGAGCGGCCCACGGCGGTCGGCCTGTTCGTGTTCGCGGCGGGCTTGCTCCTCGTGGGCTTCTTCGACGAGAGCACCGGGCTGCCGGCTATCCTTTTGTGCCTCGGCATGGCGTCGCTGGGCACGTCGATCTTCCAGTCGCCGAACAACTCCCTGGTGATGGGCTCGCTCCCGCGCGAGGCGCTAGGCTTCGGCGGCAGCCTCGCCGCGCTCGCGCGCTACCTGGGCATGGCGATCGGCATCACCGGGTCCACGTCGCTGCTCTACGGGCGGATGAGCGCGATGGCGGGCGAGCGCGTGACGGCCTATGTGGCGGGAAGGCCGGATATCTTCCTGTATGGCTACAAGACGGTCTACATCGTGACGGCGGCGCTCGTATTCGCGGGCTTCGCGCTCACCCTCGGGCGCGCCCTTCGTCGACGTCGCCGCTAGCGGCGCGCAGCGGCCGAACGGTTCCGCTGTATAATGCGATGCACATGCAACTACGAGCGCGGACGGGAAGGTCTGGAATATGAAGGAGCTGGAAGATCGCATCCTCGCCGATGGCACGGTCAAAGCGGGCGGAGTCCTCAAGGTCGACGCCTTTCTCAACCATCAATGCGATACGGAGCTGTTCGACCACATGGGTGCCGAGTGGGCCCGTCTGTTCGAGGGCGCGCCCATCAACAAGATCCTCACCATCGAGGCGAGCGGCATCGGTATCGCGTGCGTCGCGGCGCGCCATTTCGGCGACGCGCCGGTCGTGTTCGCCAAGAAGGCGCAGTCCATCAACCTTGATGGCGAGCAGTACGCGACCACCATCTACTCTTTTACGAAGCAGCGCGAGTTTCCCGTCATCGTGGGCAGGCGCTTCCTGTCTCCAGGCGACCACGTCCTGATCATCGATGATTTCCTGGCGAACGGGTGCGCCCTCGAGGGCTTGATCGCGATCTGCGAGAGCGCGGGCGCGACGGTCGAGGGCATCGGCATCGCTATCGAGAAGGGCTTCCAGGGCGGCGGCGACAAGCTGCGCTCCCGGGGCTATCGCGTCGAGAGCCTGGCGCGCATCGTCGGCATGGACGACGAGACCGGGGGGATCACGTTCGCTTAAGGATGTCCTCTACGGAGCGGCTTCGCCCTTTTTGCACCGTGACGCGGGCGAAGCCGCGCCGCATCGCGCTAGGGGACCAGGACGGTGAGCGCGCCGGGCAGGATGGTGATGTCCACCGCGCTGCCCCGCACCTGCTCGCCGTCCGCCTGCATGGGGTAATCATCCCTGTCGAAGGCGAATCGGACGCGCTCGGCGCGACGGGCGAGGACGTGGCGGCTGGAGAGGTGCTTCCCGTTCTTCGCGCGCAGGAAGACCGGGAGCGCGATGGCGCGCGGGATGCGGCCGTGGGCGTAGCAGATATCGAAGAGCCCGTCTTGCGGGTCGGCATCGGGCGCGATGAGGAATCCCGAGCCGTACGTCTTGCCGATCTGCACGGCGCTGATGATCGACTCGAGCTCCTGCCAGGGCTCATCGTCGAAGCGTACCCGCATGGGGTAGGTGCGGTAGCCGATGCCGAAGACGTTGAGGCCGCTGGCGAGGTAGAGCGGGTCGCCCGTGAGGCCGGTACGGCGGCGCAGCTCATAGGTGCCGATGGCGATCGCGGCGTCAAGGCCCATGGAGAAGGTCTGCACGAAGAACTCGGTGCCGCAGCCGGCTTCGCCTTGGAAGTCGATACGGCCGACGTCCATCTGCTCGCGCCTCGCGTCGAACAGCCAGGCGAGGTCGCGACCGGTGCGGTCGACGATGCCGAGCGTGCGGGCGTAGTCGTTGCCCGAGCCGACGGGTATGACGCCGAGCGCCGGGCGCTCGGCCGCGTCGATGCGCATGAGGCCGCAGACCGTTTCGTGGATGATGCCGTCTCCGCCGAGCGCGAGGACGGTGTCGTAGTCCGCAGCGGCTGTGGCGAGCTCGATGGCGTGGCCGGCGCGCTCGGTCTTCACGAGGTCGAAGGCGTGGTCATCATGGAAATACAGGGAGAAGAAGCGCCTTGCCTGCTCTCCGACGGTTGCTGCCGCGCCGCTTTGCGCGGTGGGGTTCACGATGATGAGGGTCTTGCCAAGCGTGCTTCGGTTGTTGCTCATGAACGTTACCGTTCCTCTCGTTCCCGGCGATGCAGCTCCTGCGCGTCTTCAACGGTGAGCTCGGCATCGCGTTTGAGCGAGCGGCGCTTCGGGGTGACGATGCGCTGCGCGGGGTAGACCGCATGGTGACCCGCGGCGAGGTAGCTTACGAATGACACGATAACAAAGTAGCTCCCCGCATGCGCGCCAAACATGTCGATCCCTAGCATGATCGTCGTGATGGGCACGTTGAGCGCCGAGCCGAACAACCCGATCATGCCGAGGGCGGCCATGAATCCCGGGTCGTCGAGCAGCGCCGCCCCGAGCCAGCCGCCGAGCGCGGCGCCGATGCCGAACAGCGGCGTCACCTCGCCACCCTGTAGGCCGACGCCCACGGTGAGCGCGGTCAGGATGAGCTTGATCAGGGCGTCCACGGGGGTCGTCTCGCCGGCGAACGCCGCTGCCGTCATCCATTCCGAAAGGCCGCCGTACCGGCTGAGGCCGCAGCCCAGGAACAGGATGGCGAGCAGGATGCCGCCGGCTGCCGCCGCGACGAGGTAGTTCACGAACAGGCGGGCGTACAGGCGCTTGACGCTGCGGATGCAGAAGGTGAACAGGCGGGCCGTCAGGCCGAAGGCGACGGCGGCGAGGCATACGGCGGCCAGCGTCCCGAGGTCCATGGGCGGGACCGCGGCGACGGACTCGAACGAGAACGGCGTTCCAAGTCCGCGGCTCACGGCGTTGCCGATGAAGGACCCCGCCAGGCAGTACAGCGCGGCGCTGTAATCGAGTTTGCCCACGAAGCACATCTCCATGCCGAAGAACGCGCCGGCGAGGGGCGTGCCGAAGGCGGCGCCGAAGGCCGCCGAGATCCCCGCCATCATGAGGTCGCGCCGATCATGGCCCTCCACGTGGAACACGGACGCGACGTTGCTGGCGATGGTGCCGCCGAGCTGGACCGCCGCCCCCTCGCGTCCCGCGGAGCCGCCGACGAGGTGCGTTGCGGAGGAGCAGGCGAAGGTGAGCAGCGCCATGCGGCTGCGGATGGGGGTTCCGGTGAGGGTGCTGTCGATCACGAGGTTGTTGCCGCGCCCGGCGCGAAGCCCATGCGTGCGGTAGATCCATGCCGTGGCGACGCTCACGACGGGAAGCAATAGGAACAGCCACGGGTTTTCCTCGCGCATGCCCGAGACGAAGCGGAGCGAGGCGAGGAAGGCCCAGCCCGCAACGCCCATGAGGGCGGCGACGACGCCGCTGAGCAGGAACACGCGCAGGCTCGCGCAGGCGTTTCCGGCGTCGCGGCGCGCGTCCGCCGCCAAGCCGCGGGCGCCCTGCTTCAGGTCTTCCCGCGTCGTCTCGAGTAGCTGCTGCGGCATGCGGCACCTCCATAGCTCCGTGGTCATACGGATGCCAGTATACGCCGCGAGCCCGTCCGCGCGCCCTCATTCGGCACGCCGTTCTTCTTCGCCGCGTGCTTGCGGTCCGCATCCGTCCACGGGCGCGGCCGGCGCCGTAAAAGCCGCCGGGGGACTTCGAGGTGGCATCGGGCACGATGATGTCTATACTCTTGCAAGAATAGAGCGATGTCGGAGCGCCCTCGTCCCGGGAGGCGCTCGACTCGATGCGCGGGCGTGCGCGGAAAGGGTGGCGGACCATGGCTGAGGACCTCATGGTGCTGGAAGAGGCGCGGGCGATCGTGCTCGCGCATGTCGAGGCTACCGAGGTGGAGCCGGTGCCCTTGTACCGCGCGGCGGGGCTCCCCGCCGCCGACGACGTGGCGACCGATATCGACCTATCGCCGTTCGCGAACAGCGCCATGGACGGCTATGCCGTGCGCTCCGTCGACCTCGCGTCCGCATCCCCGGCCCGTCCGGCATCCTTGTCGGTCATCGCCCACGAGGCCGCCGGCGTCGTGTACGAGGGCGTCGTGGGCCCGGGCGAGACCGTTAGGATCATGACGGGCGCCCCGCTGCCGGCCGGCGCGGACGCCGTCGTGAAATATGAGGTCGTCGAGGTCGTGGACGGCGATGGAAACGAGGGGTCGCTCGTCCGGTTCGAAGCGCCCACGCAGCCGGGGGAGAACGTTCGGGAAGCCGGATTGGAGGCGCGGGCCGGCGAGGTCGTGCTGCACCGCGGCGAGGTGCTGAGCCCTGCCGGGTGCGGGCTGCTCGCCTCCGCCGGGGCCTCCGAGGTGCCCGTGCACCGGGCGCCGGTGGTGGGCATCCTGTCCATCGGAACCGAGCTCGTGTCTCCGGACGCGGTTCCGGGTCGCGGGCAGATCCGGGATGCGAACGCGAGCGCGCTCATGGCGGCGGTGGTTGCAGCGGGCGGAGAGCCGCGATTCTTCGGCATCGCCGGCGACAGCGAGGAGGAGATCGCCCGCTTGATGCTTCAGGCCGCCGGGGCTTGCGATCTCGTCGTCTCGAGCGGCGGCGCATCGGCGGGAGACTACGATTTCGTGACCGAGCTCGTCCGTCGCGAGGGATCGGTGCTGTTCGACCGCGTCTCCATGCGGCCGGGCAAGGCGATCACCTTCGGTATGATACGCGACACGCCCTATCTCGGTCTTTCGGGCAATCCCGCGGCGGCCTGCGTCGGCTTCGAGATGCTGGCGCGTCCAGCGCTTCGCAAGATGAGGGGTTATTCCGACGACGCCCGTCCCGTGCAGTACGCGCGGACCTCGTGCGACGTGCGCAAGGGCCAGGCACGGCGTTTCTACGACCGCGCGGTCGTTTCGCGCAACGCGGCAGGGGAGCTCGAGGTGACGCCTGCCAGGAGCCAGAACTCGGCGCTGCTCGGAACGCTGCAGCAAGCGAACTGCCTGCTCATGGTTCCCGACGGCGATACGGGGTACGTGAGCGGCGACCTGGTGCCGTGCGTGCGCATCGATATCCCCGAGGGCACGGTGCTGTAGGCCCGATGGCGCTGTCTTGCCGCATCGCCGCGGCTCGAAGTGGAACGGAAAGGATTCCTATGAAGATCTCCATCGCGATCGTTACGTGTTCGGATACGCGCGATCTATCGCGCGATGAGGCGGGCGCCGCGCTCGAGGAGCTCATCGCGCGTGAGGGATGGGCCGTCGCGGGTCACGCGGTCGTCAAGGACGAGCTCGACGAGATCGCCCGCGCGATCGTGAACGCGACGGACGAACTCGGGGCGCAGATCGTCATCACCTGCGGCGGCACGGGGCTGTCGCCGCGCGATGTGACCCCCGAGGCCACGCGGTCCGTCTGCGATCGCGACGTCCCCGGCATCGCCGAGGCGATGCGCGCGTATTCGATGACCAAGACGCGTCGGGCCATGCTCTCCCGAGCCGTGTGCATGCAGCGCGGAGGCGCGCTCGTCATCAACTTCCCGGGATCGACCAAGGCGGCGACGGAATGCTGGGAAGGCGTGTTCGACCAGTTCGAGCATGCGTGCGGCATGACGGCGGGCGAGGGTCACGAGTAGGGTGCGTCCACGGGGCGGCGGCTCTGCTCCCGGCGTTCGGCGACCCCGATGGGTACCGTTTGTTCATACGCTATTATTCTCAAATCAGTACAATGTTTTCGCCGCATGATTGCGCGGTGGTTTTGAGAAAGGAGCTTTTCCATGTCTGCACCTCACCTGTATTCTCGCCGCGGGCTGATCGCCCTGTGCGCATCGTTCGCCCTTGCAGGGTCGCTTGCCGCCTGCTCGAGCGCTCCCGCTGATTCCGGCAGCGCCGGCAACGGCGGCTCCTCCCCGCGCGAGGCCGTCGAGCTCCAGGTCTTCGCCGCGAACTCGTTGGAGAAGGCCCTGCCCGAGGTTCAGAGGCTCTATACCGAGCAGACCGGCGTGACCTTCGCGGATACGCAGTTCAAGGCCTCCGGCGACCTGGTCGAGCAGATGTGCGCGGGCGCCCAGGTCGACGCGCTCATCACCGCGTCGACCGGGACGATGGAGGACGCCCTCTCCGCGGAGCTCGTGAACGACGCGACGTGTCGGGACATGTTCGTGAACGACCTCGTCATCGCGAAGGCCGAAGGCTCCGATGTCGCGCTGACGTCGATCGATGACGTCCGGAACCTGGACGGGCGCATCGCCATCGGCGACGCCGCCACCGTGCCCGCGGGAAAGTACGCCAACCAGGCCCTTGCCTCGGTCGGCCTGTATTCCAACGCCGAGGGCGTCGACGGTGAATACGGCTCCGCCATCGCCGATAAGATCGCCCTGGCGGATAAGGTCGGCACGGCTGCGAAGTACGTTTCCACCGGGGACTGTCTCGTCGGGTTCGTCTATAGCTCGGATATCTATCGCTACGACGGCATCGAGGAGGCGTTCGTCTGCCCTGAGGAATCCCACAAGCCGATCGTGTATCCCGGGGCGGTCGCCACGGCGAGCGCCCATACGGAGGAGGCGGAGAAGTTCCTCGAGTTCTGCCTCGCGAACAAGGACGCCCAGAAGGTTTGGGCGAAATACGGCTTCGAGCTCGCCGAGTAGCCGTGTGCCGGCGCCGGTCGCCTCCTTGCCGGCTGGTCGCGCAGCCGTTTGGCATTCGCCGGGGATCGGGCCTGCCGCAGCCGGGTGTTTCCGGGATCGAAAGCAGGGTTGTAGTAGTCTTGTGGGGCGGCCTTCCGCAGGGGGCCGCCCTTGTGCATCGGGATGCGATGGGCGAATGATCGGGGTATGGGATATGGAATCTGGGAATCGGCGGGGGAGCGCTTCGGGCCGGTCGGTGCATTGGGCCCGCTTCGTCGTGCTCGCCCTGGCCGCCTTCGGGTTCGCGGCGGCGTTGGCGGTCGGGCTCCCGTCCGCGGCGCGCGCCGAGGCCATCGATCCGAGCGGGCCCACGGTGCTCGATTCCGTATCGGTTGATGGGGACGCATCCCGGGATGCCCCGTTCGGAATCGATGGGTTCGAGCGCAACGCGAAGGGCACCGCCCGCGCCATGGAGGGCCAGCCCGAGGGATATCGCTACCCCTTGCTGCCCCAATCGAACCTCGTGCTGCTCCGCACCTCCGCCTGCGTCCTTGTTCATGTCGATGGGGATGCGGCGCTGGCGGCGGGGTTCGACCCCGCTGACGCGGACCGGTGCGAGCAGCTCGCCTCCATGCTGTGCGACCTCGACGAGGACAACTCGATGGGAGGGGCGCCGCTGTCCGAGGCCGAGGTCCCCTGGGTCGTTACCACCGAGGATGAATACGTGCAGGGGGATTACCGCTACCGCTTCATCGTCCCGGGTTCCGACGGCGAGCGCTACGCGGTCATCGACGCGGCCGTGCGCGGCGGGGACGGCATGGCGAAAGATGGGGAGTCGAGCGATCTCGACCTGGGCGACGGCGCGCTGTGGGCCATCGATGCGCGGCTGCTCCCCGCGGACGACCTCGAGGCGGCGGTCGACGCCCCTTGGCTCGAGGGTATCCGGGCGTTCTTCTCGAATATCGACTACCGCCCGCTTTGGGTATCCATCAAGACCGCCGGCGCGGCGCTCGCCGTCTCCGGTGTGCTCGGGCTGCTCGCGGCGTGGAAGACGATGGGGACGTCGGTCAGGTGGAAGGGAGCGCTGGATTCGCTGTTCACCATCCCGATGGTGCTTCCCCCCACCGTATGCGGCTTTCTCCTGCTGATGCTGTTCGGCAGGTCCACGTGGGTGGGCCGCTGGCTCATCGAGCACGGCATCTCGTTGGTGTTCACCTGGCAGGCGGCGGTCATCTCCGCTATCGTCGTTTCGTTTCCCCTGGTATACCGAACGGCGCTGGGGGCCTTCGAGGCGCTTGATTCGACCATGCTCGATGCCGCGCGCACGCTCGGATGGTCGGAGTGGCGGATCTTCCGATCCCTCATGATGCCGCTTTCCTGGCCCTCCATAGCCGCCGGCGTGGTGCTCGCGTTCGCACGCGCGATGGGGGAGTTCGGATGCACGCTGTTCTTCGCCGGAAACTACGCGGGCGTGACGCAGACCATACCCATCGCCATCTATTTCGAATGGATGGGCGGGAACACGGGCGTCGCACTTTTCTGGGTCGCGGTGGTGATCGCGTTCAGCTTCCTCGTCATCGTGTTGATCAACGTCTACACATCTCGTTCCCAAGCGTTTCGACGGTCCCGACCCCGCCTGCGGCGCCGTCCGGGCGCCCGGGGGCCTGGCCGCGAGCCGCAGGTCGCCGCGGCCTTCCTGGATGACGACGAAGCTGCCGGCGGCGATGCCCTGCGCATCGACCGCGAAGCGCTGCGGGGGCTGCTCGGGTGCGCATCGTCTTCGGAGGAGTGTCCATGTCGCTGACGGTCGATATTCGAAAATCGTACGATGGCTTCGCCTTGGACGTTCGGCTTGAAGCCGGCTCTGAGCGCGTCGCGCTGCTGGGGGCATCGGGTTGCGGGAAGAGCTGCACCCTCCGCTGCATCGCGGGCGTCGAAACGCCCGATGAGGGGCGCATCGTCGTCAACGGGACGGTGTTCTACGATTCGGAGCGCGGCATCAACCTCACTCCCCAGCAGCGAAAATGCGCGCTGCTCTTTCAAAGCTACCAGCTGTTCCCCCATTTCACGGCAGGGGAGAACGTCCTGGCGGGGTACGCGGGCGCGGTATCCCGTAGAGAGCGCGGCGAGCTTGCGCGCAGATATCTGTCGATATTCGGCATGGCGGGGTATGCCGAGCGCTATCCGTCCCAGCTGTCCGGCGGACAGCAGCAGCGCGTGGCGCTGGCGCGCATGATAGCGGCGCAGCCGGGCATCTACATGTTCGACGAACCGTTCTCGGCGCTCGACTCGTTCTTGAAGAGCGCGCTCGAGCAGAACCTACTCGACCTGTTCTCCGTGATCGACGCCACCGTCTTGTATGTGAGCCACGATATCGACGAGGCGTGCCGCCTCTGCGACCGCATCTGCGTGCTCCATAATGGGCGCGTGGAGGAGGATGATCCGGTTGACGAGGTCGTGAAGAGGCCCCGCACCCTGGCAGCCCTGCGGCTTACGGGCTGCAAGAACACGAGCCGGGCGCGCAAGGCGGGTCCGACCTCCGTCGAGGCGCTCGACTGGGGCATGGTGTTCGACGTGGGGGCGCCCGTTCCCGATGACGTCGCGTACCTGGGTGTCCGGGCGAACCACATCCACCTCGACAACCGCGGGAAGCCGGGGCGCAACAGCTTCGAGCTGCGTGTCGCACGCGTGAGCGATTCGCGCTTCGAGCGCCTCGTGCTGCTCGATCCTCCGCGGGAGGACGGCTTGAGCCGTCTTTCATGGAAGATGGGGACGGTGGACGTCCCGGCATCCGAGCTCCCGCAGGAGGGGGAGGTGCTTCGGCTGCATTTCGATGCCAGCAAGATCTTGATGGTGAGCCGATAGGTCGCGCTCTCGCGACCTAATGGGCGGTGCGGTCCCGTGCGCGACTTCGGGCGCCTGCGCTATCGGCAGAAAAAAGCCCGGTTCCGTAACGGAACCGGGCTTGAAGGTTCTGGAGCGGGCGACGGGAATCGAACCCGCGTCATCAGCTTGGAAGGCTGGGGTTCTACCATTGAACTACGCCCGCAAGATATGGTCGGGACGACAGGATTTGAACCTGCGACATCCTGCTCCCAAAGCAGGCGCGCTACCAAGCTGCGCCACGTCCCGACGTCCGTTGGAAGAGTATATAGCTAATTCAACGCGAGGGCAACGGTCGCGTTTGGATTCTATGACGTTCTTTTTGCATATTCGTTGCGGCTGCGTTTCAAGCTGGGCGGTCGATAGGATGAAGTGGCGGCGTGATCTATGATAGGCTCCGTTGCGCGGTCGTTATGCGCGGCCGGTTACGTCATAAGGAGATTCTATGAGCTATACCAAGCGAGTTATCGAGGAACTGCACGAGCGCTATGCCGATCAGCCTGAATTCATCCAGGCCGCCGACGAGGTGCTGACCTCCATCGCTCCCGTCGTCGATAGCGAGCCCGCTTACGAGCAGGCGGGCCTTCTCGAGCGTCTCGTCGAACCCGAGCGCGTCATCATGTTCCGCGTCCCCTGGGTCGACGACGCCGGGGTCTGCCATGTGAACCGCGGTTATCGCGTCGAGTACAACAGCGCGATCGGCCCCTACAAGGGCGGCCTGCGTTTCAACCCCACGGTGACGCTCGGCATGCTCAAGTTCCTCGGTTTCGAGCAGACCTTCAAGAACAGCCTTACCACGCTGCCCATGGGCGGCGGCAAGGGTGGAGCCGACTTCGATCCCAAGGGCAAGTCGAATAACGAGATCATGCGGTTCTGCCAGTCCTTCATGAACGAGCTCTATCGCCATATCGGCCCCAACACCGATGTGCCGGCGGGCGACCTGGGCGTGGGCGGCCGCGAGGTCGCGTACCTATTCGGCCAGTACAAGCGCCTGAGGAACGAATGGACCGGCGTGCTCACGGGCAAGGGCCTTTCGTTCGGCGGATCGCTCGCGCGCACCGAGGCCACCGGTTACGGCCTCGCGTACTTCGTCGACGAGTATCTCGCATGCCACGGCGATTCCTTCGCGGGCAAGACCGTCGTCGTGCACGGCTCGGGCAACGTCGCCATCTACGCCATCCAGAAGGTCGCCCAGCTGGGAGGCAAGGTCATCGCTGCTTCCGATACCAAGGGCTGGATCGAGGACCAGGCGGGCATCGATTACAAGATTCTCGAGGACATCTACAACAAGAAGCGCTCCGGCAACGATCGCGGCGTGAGCCTGGCGATGTATGCCGAGGCGAGCGACACGGCGGTTTGGCATGAGGGCGACGGCCGCGGCGTCTGGCGGCTTCCGTGCGATATCGCTCTGCCCTGCGCGCGCGAGAACACCCTGCTGCTCGAGGATGCCCGCGCGCTCGTGGCCAACGGGTGCAAGGTCGTCGGCGAGGGCGCCAACATGCCCACCACGACGGAGGCGACCGAGTACCTCATCGAGCACGGCGTGGCGTTCATGCCCGGCAAGGCGGCGAACGCGGGCGGCGTCGCGACGTCCGGTCTCGAGATGAGCCAGAACGCCGAGCACCTCTCCTGGACGTTCGAGGAGGTCGACGGCAAGCTGGAGACCATCATGCGCGGGATCTACCACGCCTGCGACGACGCCGCGCGCGAGTACGGCTTCGAGGGCAACTACATGGTCGGCGCGAATATCGCCGGCTTCAAGAAGGTGGCTGACGCCATGATGGCCCAGGGAATCGTGTAGCGAACGAACCCGCCCATCGGGTTATCTCGCGATTCGCGCGCCCGGACGCAGCTCCGGGCGCGCTTTTTCGTTCGAGCGGGGAAAGGGGCGCCGTCCGCGCGGAGCGCGCGCTGCGCCGGGCCGCCCGATGCGGGGTGGCTGCATGTCGCGGTGCCCCGGAGCAATCTATGGACGCCGCGTGCTCGTGGGCGCTGCGGCAATTCTGAGGATGCCCGCTCATTGTCTATCTGCTATCATGTTCAGGTTGCTGCACTGTGCGCGGGCGTGGCGGAATTGGTAGACGCGCTGGGTTTAGGTTCCAGTGGGATTCCCGTGAAGGTTCGAGTCCTTTCGCCCGCACCATCGTGCATCAGCTGTTTTGTCGTCAATTGGGTAGATCGGCACCCCGTAAACGCCGATGGTATTTGAGGAGGAACGTTGAACATCTCTGCTTCCGACGTGAAGGACGCCAAGCTTACCGCTACTGTCACCATTCCCGCGGCCGATGTCGATGCCGCTATCAAGAAGGCCTACAAGGCCGTTGCCAAGCAGTATCGCTTCCCGGGCTTCCGCCCCGGCAAGGCTCCCCGCGCCGTCATCGACAGCGCGCTCGGCTCCGAGGCTGTTCGCGCCCAGGCCACCAACGAGCTCATCGGCTCCAACGAGGGCGCCGTCCTCAACGAGCTGGACATCGTCCCGCTGAAGGAGGGCAACTACGAGAACATCGATCTTGCCCAGGATGGCACCGACTACACCTACACCGTCGAGTTCACCCTTCGTCCGACGCCCGTCCTGTCCTCTTATGAGGCTGTGTCCATCGAGATGCCGCCCGCCGAGGTCACCGAGGCCGAGATCGACTCCCAGGTCGAGATGCTCATGGGCTATCACTCCACGTTCGAGGACGTCGAGCGCGCCGTCGCCGATGGCGATTACGTGACCCTCGACATCGAGAACGTCAAGAACGCCGAGGCTCTTTCCGGCGAGGGCCGCATGTATCCCATGGGCTCCCTGTCCCTGCCCGAGGCCTTCGAGGCCGGTCTCGCCGGCATGAACGCCGGCGAGGAGAAGGAGATCTCCTGGACGCCCGAGGGCGCCGAGGAGGCCGCCGTCAAGGTCACCGTCAAGGTTGTCAAGGAGCGCAAGACCCCCGAGCTCACCGACGAGTTCGTCAAGGAGTCCTTCGGCTTCGAGAGCATCGAGGCCATGCGCGACGCCATCAAGCTCGAGATCGAGGCTGATAAGAACTCCAAGCTTCCCTCCCTTAAGGAGAGCCGCGCCGTCTCGAAGCTCGCCGAGCGCCTGGAGCTCGACGAGATGGACGCCGACTACGAGCAGTCCGTCTTCTCCGAGCTCGGCCAGAACTTCCTGCAGAACCTGTCCGCCCGCGGCATGACGCTCGACACCTGGCTGTCCGCGAACGGCCTTACCTCCGAGGCGTTCATCGCCGACCTGCGCCAGCAGGCCAACGACGTCGCCCGTGAGTCCCTCGCGCTCGACGCGCTCGCCCGCGAGCTCAAGATCGAGGTCACCGAGGAGGACGTCGACAACGAGTTCAAGAGCGCCGGCATCGAGGACGTCGCCGCTTCCAAGGCAGCCTTCCTGGCCGAGGGCCGCATGCCCGCCGTCCGCGACTCCATCCGCCGCTCCAAGGCTGTTGACTGGCTCGTCGAGAACGCCCTCGTCACCGAGGTCGATGAGTACGCCAAGGCAGCCGAGCAGGACGCCGAGTAGCTCCTATTCGACCTGTAGCGCATTTCGCTGCATACGTTCATCCTCGATGAGGGTAAACTATCATACCGGGTGACCCCCGGATCGTTCCGTACGGTGCTTCGATGACTGCGTGACGCGCGATCGGGCACCGTACGTCTATCTTATCCGTGCTTGAAAGGAGAGGACATGCTATCTAGGATCGATTCCGCTCTTGTGCCGTATGTCATCGAGCAGACTCCGCGCGGCGAGCGCAGCTACGATATCTATTCTCGTCTGCTGAACGACCGCATCATCTTCCTGGGCGAGGAGATCAACTCGGTGACCGCGAACCTCGTGATCGCCCAGCTACTCCATCTGGAGAGCCAGGACGCCGAGAAGGACATCTCCCTCTATATCAATTCCCCGGGCGGCGAGGTCTACTCAGGCCTGGCCATCCTCGACACCATGAACTATATCAAGCCGCAGGTCTCCACCATCTGCGTGGGCATGGCCGCCTCCATGGCCGCCGTGCTCTTGAGCTGCGGGGCCAAGGGCAAGCGTTTCTGCCTGCCCAATTCCATGGTGATGATTCACCAGCCGAGCGGCGGCGCGTCCGGCCAGCAGACCGAGATCGAGATCGCTGCCCGCGAGATTCGCGAGACCCGTGCGACCCTCAACCAGATCCTGTCCGATGCCACCGGTCAGCCCTTCGAGAAGGTCCAGGCTGATACCGAACGCGATAACTATATGCGCGCGCAGGCTGCTTTGGAGTACGGCTTGGTCGACCGTATCGTCTCCTCCCGCGTCGACGCGGCGAAAGCGAGCAACGAGTAATGGCAGATTTGACGTCAGATATGCACGGCGGCGACATCGTTCGCTGCTCCTTCTGCGGGAAGACCCAAGACCAGGTTCGCAAGCTGGTCAAGGGTCCGAGCAACACGTTCATCTGCGACGAGTGCGTCGAGGCGTGCTCGGAGATCCTCGAGGAGTCCCTTGCGCAGGATTTCATGGCTGCCGCGCAGTACGGCATTCCCATGCAGCAGTTTGAAGACGAGGCAGAGCCCGAGACCGCGCATGCGTCGTCGCGCGAGGTCGCCTCGAAGCTCATCAAGCGCGTTCCGACGCCCCATGAGATCTACGACGAGCTTTCTCAATACGTGATGGGCCAGGAGGATGCCAAGCGCGCCATGTCCGTCGCGGTGTACAACCACTATCGCCGCGTACTCGAGGGGGACGCGAGCGCACACGAGTCGAATCGCAGCGGGCTCGCCTCCAAGCTCCCCTTCGGCTCCAGCGCCGACCCCTCGTCCTCCGAGCTGGATGACGTGGAACTCGCGAAGAGCAATATTTTGCTGCTCGGTCCCACCGGTACCGGCAAGACGCTGCTCGCGCAGACGCTGGCACGCATCCTCGAGGTCCCGTTCGCCATCGCCGATGCCACGGCGCTCACCGAGGCCGGCTATGTCGGCGAGGACGTCGAGAACATCTTGCTCAAGCTGATCACGGCGGCGGACGGCGATATCGACCGCGCCCAGATCGGCATCATCTACGTCGACGAGATCGACAAGATCGCGCGCAAGGCGGAGAACCTCTCCATCACGCGCGACGTGTCGGGTGAGGGCGTCCAGCAGGCCCTGCTGAAGATCCTCGAGGGTACGGTGGCGAGCGTGCCGCCCACGGGTGGCCGCAAGCATCCCCAGCAGGAGCTGCTTCAGATCGATACCACCAACATCCTGTTCATCTGCGGCGGTGCGTTCGTCGGTCTCGACAAGATCGTGTCCGATCGCGTGGGAAACAAGGGCATCGGCTTCAATTCCGAGATCGCCGGGCCGACGAGCGCCGACGAGAACGACCTGCTTCGCCAGGTCCTTCCCCAGGACTTGAACGCATTCGGCATGATTCCCGAGTTCATCGGCCGAACGCCGGTCATCACGCAGACGCAGGCGCTCGACGAGGACGACCTCGTACAGATCCTCACCGGTCCGCGCAACGCGATCACCAAGCAGTATCGCCGCATGTTCCAGCTGGAGGGCTGCGAGCTCGAGTTCGAGGCCGAGGCGCTGCACGAGATCGCCCATAAGGCGCTCGATCGCAAGACGGGCGCACGCGGCCTGCGATCGATCTGCGAGGATCTTTTGCAGCAGACGATGTTCGATCTTCCAAGCGAGGAGAACGTCGCGAAGGTCATCGTCACCGCCGCAGCTGCACGGGGCGAGGAACAGCCGCGCCGCGTGTATTTGGCGGATGCAGCCGAGGGGCACGCGCTCGATCTGGACTAGCGCGTTCACCTGCAGGCATTGCCAACGTGTATCGACATCACGGCCCGTCCGCGTCATTTCCGCGGGCGGGCTGTTTATTTCGACGCGGACTGACGCGTGCCGTCCGGTCTCGCTAGGGCTTCGCAGGGACGGCGGCGCGTCGCTTCCAGCTTGCCGCCGTTGTCGGATCCGTTTGGTTCGCGGATTTCGCCCCTCGTGTTCATTGCCGGGTGACAGGATAACAATCCTATAGGTGTGCTATCCTATCGACCAGTTATGAGGCGATGCAGTACCACCCGAGCTGAGCGTTGTTTCGTTTGCATTCTGCTGCCTCTGCGCTGGGCCGGGCTTTTCGGTCGCGCTTGCGCGCATCGGCCCCGGCCAGGCACACGCACCTGTTGCGACGTTCGCCTCGGAGGAAGGAAATCCGTATGGAAGAGATGCCCAAGACCTATGACCCGGCGGTCAACGAGCCCGCGATCCTGCAGAAGTGGCTCGATGGCGGCTACTACAAGCGCCGCCCCGGCGTTGGCGACTGCACCGTCACCATCCCACCGCCCAACGTCACCGGCATCCTTCATATGGGCCACGCCACCGACGATTCCATCCAGGACGCCATCGTCCGCATGGCGCGCATGCGCGGCCGCTCGACCCGCTGGATCCTGGGTACCGACCACGCCGGCATCGCCACGCAGACCAAGGTCGACAAGAAGCTTAAAGAGGAGGGCATCTCCCGCCTGGAGATCGGCCGCGAGAAGTTCCTCGACGCCTGCTGGGACTGGACGCACGAGTACGGCGGCACCATCGTCGAGCAGATCAAGCGCATGGGATGTTCCGTCGACTTCGAGGCCGAGCGCTTCACCATGGACGATGGATACGCCGAGGCCGTGCGCTGCGTCTTCTGCGATTGGTACCATGATGGTCTGATCTACCGCGGCAAGCGCATCGTCAACTGGTGCCCCGACTGCACCACCGCCATCTCCGACGACGAGGCGGAGTACAAGGAGGAGGACGGCCACCTGTGGCATCTCCGCTATCCGCTCACCGAGCCCGTCAACGGCCAGGAGTACATCGTCGTGGCCACCACGCGCCCCGAGACCATGCTCGGCGACACGGGCATCGCCGTGTCGAGCAAGGACCCCGAGAAGGCCGCGTTCGTGGGCAAGACGGTCAAGCTGCCCATCGTCGACCGCGAGATCCCGATCTTCGACGATTGGCACGTCGACCCCGACTTCGGCTCCGGCTTCGTCAAGGTCACCCCGGCGCACGACCCCAACGACTACGCGATGGGCGAGGCCCATGGTCTTGAGAAGATCAACATCTTCGACGAGCACGCCGTCGTCGTCGAGGGTTATGGGCGTTTCACCGGCATGACCCGCGACGAGTGCCGCGAGGCCGTGCTCGCATGGTTCGAGGAACACGGCCTGCTCGACCATATCGACGATCACAAGCACTCCGTCATGCACTGCTACCGCTGCGACCAGACGCTCGAGCCCTGGCTCTCCGAGCAGTGGTTCGTCGCCGTCGACAAGTTGAAAGGCCCCGCGCTCGACGCCGTGCGCGACGGCCGCGTGACCTTCCACCCGGCCCGCTGGACCGATACCTACACCACCTGGATGGAGAACCTGAAAGACTGGTGCATCTCCCGCCAGCTGTGGTGGGGCCATCGCATCCCCGTGTTCTACTGCGAGGAGTGCGGCTGGGAGGACGCCTGCATGGAGGACGTCACCGTCTGCCCCAAGTGCGGCGGCACCCATATCCACCAGGACGAGAACGTGCTCGACACCTGGTTCAGCTCCCAGCTGTGGACCTTCGCCACGCAGGGCTGGCCGCAGCACCCCGAGCAGCTCGAGGGGCATCACCCCACCACCGCGCTCGTCACCGCGCGCGACATCATCGCCCTGTGGGTCGCACGCATGGTCATGAGCTCGCTGTATTTCCTCGACGAGGTGCCGTTCCACGACGTCGTCATCTACCCGACGATCCTCGCCAAGGACGGCAGCCGCATGTCCAAGTCCAAGGGCAACGGCGTGAACCCGATGGACCTCATCGACATGTACGGCGCCGACGCCATGCGCTACAACCTGCTGACGCTGTGCACCACCAACCAGGACGTCAAGTTCGACGCCGACATCGACAAGAAGACGAAGGCCCTCAAGGGCTCTGCCCGCACCGAGCAGGCCCGCGCCTTCGTCACCAAGATCTGGAACGCGAGCCGCTTTTTGCTCATGAACATGGAGGGCTACACGCCCGGCGAGCCCGTCGCCGAGACCGCGGCCGACGCCTGGATGTTCAGCCGTCTGGCCAAGGCCGTGCGCATGGTCACCGAGGGCATCGAAAACTACACCTTCGGCGAGATGGCCCGCGGCGTGCAGAACTTCTTCTGGAACGAGGTCTGCGACTGGTATGTCGAGGTCACCAAGACCCGTCTCAAGGACGATGCCGCCCGCCTGCAGGCCCAGCGCAACCTCATCTTCGTGCTCGACACCTCGCTGCGCCTGATGCACCCGCTCATGCCGTTCGTCACCGAGGCGATCTGGGACACCATGCCCGCCAGCTACCTCGATGTGAAGGAAGACGGTTCCTACGAGCGCGCCGAGGCCCTCATGATCGCCTCCTGGCCCGAGCCCGCCGATTTCGAGCGCTTCCTCGACGAGACTTCCGAGAAGTCCTTCGAGCTCATGCGCGCCGTCGTCACCGACGTCCGCACGAGCCGCGCTCGCTACCGCATCTCGCCGAAGCAGGAGCTGCGGTGCGACATCAAGGCGACCACGGCCGAGGTCGCCGAGGCGATTCGCGGCATGGCGGACTTCATCTGCGATCTGGCAAACGTGAGTGAGCTCGCCGTTTCGACCGCCGATGAGTTCGCGAAGCCCGACAAGGCCATCGCGCTCGCCGGTCCGGATTTCGATGCGTACGTGGTCATGGGCGACCTCGTGGATTTCGAGGCGGAGCGCGCCCGCATGGAGAAGGAGCTCAAGGCTGCCGAGAAGGAGCTTGCGAGCGCCGAGAAGACCCTGTCCAACCAGGGCTTCATCGCCAAGGCCGCGCCCGAGATCGTCGAGGGCAAGCGCGCCCGCGCCGCCGAGCTCGTCGATACGATCGCCGCGCTCAAGGCCCAGCTGGCCGACTTCTAAGAGCGCTTCTTGTTTTGGCCCGGTATCCCCTTCGGTTACCGGGCTTTTTTCTGTTGACGAGGCGCTTTCGATATCCAAATCGTGCACACGCCGCCATGCCGTCCATATGGTATGGCGCAATGGGAGTGAAAATGGCTACGTGTCAAGAACCCTATACCGTCCCCTTCGCCTTTTCCGCGCTTTCGTACTCCGACGCTGTCGAGCTCGCTGCCGATACCGGCGTCCTGCCCGGAACGACGGGGCCGTTGCTCGAGACGGTCATCGACATGCTCGATGAGCTCGGCCGTCCCGATGCGCATTTCGATTGCATCCAGATTGCGGGCACGAACGGCAAGACCTCCACGACGCGTTTCTGCGCAGCCCTTCTTCGCGCCGAGGGGCTTCGTACGGCCCTCTATACATCGCCCCAGCTCGTACGCTATGAGGAGCGCATGGAGGTCGATGGAAGCGTGGTTTGCCCCGAGGCCTTCAGCCGCGGCGTGTCGTGCGCGGCCGAAGCCGGTCGAAGGGTGAACGCGCGCCGGGCCGCCCGGGGGCTCGAGGCCTATACCATCACGCCATTCGACCTGCTGACGGTTGCCGCCATGGTCGTATTCGCCGAGGCGCGCGTGGACGTCGCCGTCCTCGAGGTCGGCATGGGGGGTCGCTGGGATGCGACTTCGGCCACCGATCCGGTCACCGTCGCCGTAACCGGCATCGGGTTGGACCACGTGCGCATCCTGGGCGATACGCTCGAAGCGATCGCGGGCGAGAAGGCGGCGGTCATCAAGCCCGGCCGCTCGGTCGTGCTGGGGGAGGGGACTCGCGAGCCTTCTGTGGCGCGCGTGATGCGGGAGCGCTGCGAGGCGTGCGGCGTCGCGCCGTTCCATTCGGATCATGTTCTGCGGAAGCGCCCGGCGTATCTGGGAGACACCGTCGGGTTTGCCTGCTCGGGTCCCTACGGCTCCTACGAGATCGAAATCGCCAAGCCCGTCTATCAGGCGCAGAACGCGGCATGCGCTATCGCCGTCGCAGAATCCTATCGACGGCGCGCGCTCGACGGCGCCGTCGTTGCTTCTGCCCTGGATACCTGCCTCATCCCGGGTCGATTCGATGTGGTGCGCCGCGATCCGCTCGTGCTGGTGGATGCATGCCATAATCCCCAGAGCTGCGAGAACTTCGTCGCCGCGCTGGATGAGCTCGATCCTTGCGTCGACGGGCGTCCGACGTTGCTGCTGGCCGCCCTCTCCGATAAGGACGTCGAAGGCATCGTCGACCTGCTCGTGCCGGCATTTCCGCGCGTCGTGGTGACCGCGACGGCCTCCGATCGCGCCCTGCCGCCCCATGAGCTCGCGAACAAGGTTACGGCCTTCCTCGAGAGCCAGGGCCGTGATCGGACCTGTCTGACGGCGGTATACGATACGGTTGCCGATGCGTTGGACGCGCTCGCTGCTGCCGGGGAGCCCGTCGTGGCCGCCGGCACGATCACGTTGGCGGGCGAGGTGTCGGGGTTGCTCCGCGGATAGGCCGGCTCGCAACGAAGGAGGCGACGGGACGGACCCTGCGCTCGCACGCGGGCGCCGTCCCGTCGCCAGGGCTATGCCGCTGCGATCGCATGCGCATCGCGCGCCCAGGCATCCAGCATCCGTCGAGGTTGCTCGGCGCGAACGGGATGCAGCACGGGCTACAGGAAGCGGTATTCCACCGTTCCCACGCCCACGTCGATGAAGTTGAGGGCGCGCGCGACGGCAGGCTGCATATCGATGACGCGACCGTGCACATAAGGGCCGCGGTCGTTTACATAGGCGATGACGGAGCGTCCGCCATAGCGTATCTCCACGCGGGTTCCGAAGGGCACGTTGAGCATCGCGATACCCATCGAGGTCTCCGTCACGATCTCCCCGCTGGCGGTCGTACCGCCCATGAAGCCGTCTCCGATGCCGTAGTACGACGCTACGCCGGAGAGCCAGCCGCCTTGATCGGCGGGCTTGTCGGAGCCTGCGCCCTGGTCGGGCACGGTGCCGGTCGACCCTTGCGTGCCGCTGCCGGTCTCGTCGCCGCCTCCGGGCTTGTCTGGTTGGGGCTCCGCCTCCGTTTCGGGCTGCGGCTGCGGCTGCGATTCGGTCTCGGGAACGGGCTGCGCCTGCTGCTCAGCTTGCTCGATCTGCTGCCTCGCTTCCTCGGCTGCCTGGGCGGCCTTGCGCGCCGCTTCAGCCTCCTGCTGGTCTTCCGACGACGCCTTCTGCTCGATCTTGGCATGCGCTTCCTTGGCGGTTGCGAGCGCTTCGTCGGCGACGCGCTGCTGGGATAGGGCCTCGTCTTTCGCGGCACTCAGGCTTGAAAGCTTCTCTTGCAGCTCGTCGTGGATCTTGTTGAAATCCTCCAGGGCGCGGACGTTGGAAGACTGGATGGTCGCGAGGTATTTGTTCAGCTCGATCAGGTCGCTCAGGGAGTTCGCGCTGAACAGCATCGACAACAGGTTGCCGCCATCGCATTGCTGCTTGTACAGGGTCACCGCGGCATCCGATGCCGCTTGGCGTTTCTCGGGCAGCACATCCTGCTCGAGTGCTATGATCTCGCCCGCCAGGGTGTCTACCTGCGCCTGCAGGTCTGCAGATTTCTCAGTCGCCTTCGCAAAGATCGACGTCGCCTTGTTGACTTCATTCGTAAGCTGCTCGAGCTCGGTGTTCGTGCTCGACGAGGCGGCGTAGGCTTGCGGCATGACGCCCAGACCCAGGGACAGGCTCAGGCCTGCCGCGCAGAGCATTCGAACGGTCCTGCGGGCACGGATGCCTGGTCCTTGAGCCGTGTCGCGATCGTGCATAGACCCCACCTTCAACGTGTATACATTCTGTTTCAGTATAAGGGTTGCAAAGCTCACCTTAAACTTGAACTTAAAGGTTCACAGTCGCATCACGGCGCCTGCGCGCGAGGGGCCGTTGTGTCAGAATGCTCTCGAAGACAAAGGGCCGATGGCTCGCGCTTGACCGGCGCGAGGTCCACGAGAGGAGTTGTCATGGCACGTGTGCTGCAAGATCGAATCAACCGGGTTCTGGAGCGCCTCGAGGCGACCCATCCCGACGCCCAGCTTCTGGTGGCCGATCCGTGGTCCATCTTCTATCTCACCGGGTTCTATGCCGAGATGTACGAGCGCTTCTCCGGCGTCCTGCTCAAGGCGGGGAGCGCGCCGGTCATCTTCGATAACGCGCTGTATCCCATCGATGCGTACGAGGATGCCGAGGTGGTGGTCTTCTCGGATACGGACGATCTGCCGGACGTGCTCATGCGTCATATCGATCCGGCGCTGCCGCTGGGCATCGATGCCCAGATGCGCTCGGGCTTCCTGATTCCGCTCCAGGAGCGCCGCGCCGCGCCAACGTACTTCCTTGGTTCCGACGCGGTGGCGGCGACGCGCGCCATCAAGGATGAGCGCGAGCAGGAGCTCATGCGCGCATCGAGCCGCATCAACGACGCCGTGATGGCGCAGCTGCCCTCGCTCGTGCACCCCGGGGCGAGCGAGCGCGAGATCGCCGCGCAGCTCCTCGACCTCTATCATGCGCAGGGTTGCGAGGGCTTCTCGTTCACGCCGATCGTGAGCTTCGGCTCGAACGCCGCCGACCCCCATCATGAGCCGGACGGCACCGTGCTCGGCGACAGCCAGGTGGTGCTGTTCGATATCGGAGGCCAGTACCGGGGTTACTGCTCGGATATGACGCGCACCTTCTTCTGGGGCGCGCCCGATGCGGAGAGCGCCCGTATCTACGACGTCGTCCGTGCGGCCAACGAGGCTGCCGAACGCATGATCCGCCCCGGCGTGCGCTTCTGCGACATCGACCGGACCGCGCGCGAGATCATCGAGGAAGCGGGCTACGGTTCCTATTTCACGCATCGGCTCGGGCATTCGATCGGCCTGCAGGACCATGAGCCGGGCGATGTGTCGCTCGCTAACGAGGCGGTGGTCGAACCCGGTATGACCTTCTCGATCGAGCCGGGTATCTACCTACCCGGCCGCACCGGCGTGCGCATCGAGGACCTGGTGCTCGTGGGCGAGGAGGGGGCTGAGGTGCTCAACTCCTTCACCCACGAGCCGACCAGGATCGATCGCTAGGGCTCGCGCGCCTCGGCATCGATCGAGGCGATCACGCCGACGCCCGTGCCGAGTAGATCGGCGATGATCACGTCACCCATGCGCACCGGTGCGACCACACGGGTCCGTCGCAGCACCGACATGGCCTCGCGGTGCAGGGCGCGCGGGATGGCGCCCGATGTCCGAACGGGCAGCAGCTCGATATCCGAGCCGAGCACCGGCACCGTCGTGGTGAGGATGCGCAAGGGGCAGACGATCTCCTGACGGGCGAAGGCGTCCCCGCGCGGGCAGCGGTTGCCGCTCACGGCTACCGCTGCCCGTCCATGGCTCGTCTGCTCGACCTCGACGTCGAGCAGGCACTCCGAGGGACAGGTGGTGCAATGGAAGCGCTCGATGGTGCTCATCGTTCATTCTCCTCGATCGGCTCGATGCTGATGGTGACGGATCCGTTCGCGCGCTTGAGCATGGCGGGCGTCACGGGGACGGATTCCATGATGCTCGGCTTATAGGCGCGAGCCTTGCCGAGGAAGAGCGTCTCCGATCCCGATGCGATGCGGACGCGCCCCCGGGCGATCGGCGCGCGCACGCGGAACCACAGCTTCACGAGCGCGTCCCGCGAAACGATGCGATGGGGGAGCGCGTAGCCCGCCAGGCCGCCGGCCTCGACCGATAGCGCGCCCGCTTCGCCGTGCCGCCGCGGCGCCCGGGCGCCCTCCTCGCGCGCGGCGGCGTCTGCGGCCCACGCGGCGGCGTTCGATCCCGCGCGCCGGGCCTCTGCCGTCGCGTTGTCGGCGAGGTCGTGGACGTGCAGGACGTTACCGCAGGAGAAGATACCCGCAACGGATGTCATGAGCGTCTCGTCCACGCTGGCGCCGCGCGTTCGCGGGTCCAGCGCGACGCCCGCCTTGGTCGCCAGCTCGTTTTCAGGTACCAGGCCCACCGAGAGGAGCAGCGCATCGCAGGGGACGATGCGCTCGGTTCCCGGAACGGGGGCGAGGCGCTCGTCCACGTGCGACACCTCGACCGCCTCGAGCCGCGCGTTGCCGATGATGCGGGTCACCGTTGTGGAGAGGTGCAGCGGGATGTCGAAGTCCTCCAGGCAGTTCTTCACGTTCCGGTAAAGCCCGTTCGCGTAGGGCATGAGCTCGTAGACCCCTTCGACCTCGAATCCCTCGAGTGCCAGCCGCCTGGCCATGATGAGGCCGATATCGCCCGAGCCCAGGATGACGAAGCGCTTGCCCGGCTTCAGGTTCTCGATGTTTATGTAGCGCTGGGCGAGTCCCGCCGTGAACACGCCCGCGGGCCTGCTGCCGGGGATCTTGATCTCGGAGCGGGTGCGCTCGCGGCAGCCCATGGCGAGCACGACGGCGGCGGCATCGAGTTCGAGCAGGCTCTCGGGCGCCATGCACGAAACGAGGTGGCGCCCCGGCGCCGCGGTCTCCGTACCCCCCTCGTCGATGCCTATCACCATGGTTTCGGTGAAGACGTCGATGGGGGCAGCCGCGACCTCGTCGATGAGGCGCTGCGCGTATTCGGGTCCGGTGAGCTCCTCTTTGAAGTGCTCGAGCCCGAAGCCGGGATGGATGCATTGCCGCAGGATGCCGCCCAGATGCCCATCGCGCTCTATGATGGCGACGGAAGCGCCCGCCTGCCGGGCGGAAAGCGCCGCCCCCATGCCGGCGGGCCCGCCTCCGATCACCACGACATCGTAGGCGACGGGTTGCGCGCCGCTACCCGTCGCGCCTTCGTCTGCGCGCGTCGCCGCGGGGGCGCCGGCGTCGCGGACCGTGCGGGGTCCGTCTGCGGGGCGACCCGTGGAATCGCCGATCATCGTGCTCATGCCCCAACCTCCTTGAGCGGTCCGTAGGTGATGTTCGAGCCGACATCCTCGAGCAGGACGTCGGCAGGGTCGCACCCGAGTTCCCGGGCGAGGATGCGCACCACGCGGCTTTGGCAGAAACCGCCTTGGCAGCGCCCCATGCCGGCACGGCAGCGCCGCTTCACCCCCTCGACCGATACGGCGCCGGGACAGCGCCGTATCGCCTCGACGATCTCGCCTTCCGGCACCGTCTCGCAGCGGCATACGATGCGGCCCCACGCCGGGTCCGCTTCGATGAGCGCCCGCTTCAGGGCGCGAGGTGCCGTGTCGAAATCGACCGGGCTCTTGCGCAGGGGGTTCCAATCGCGCCGTTCGACCAGGGTCTCGCCTGATTCGCGCAGCATCTGCTCGATGAGCTCGGCGACGGCGGGCGCGCTCGCCACGCCGGGGGATTGGATGCCCGCTGCATGGAAGAGGCCGGGCGCCCGCTTCGAGGGGGCGATGTAGAAGTCGTTCGCGCCCGCGATCACGGCGCGGCCGCCGGCGAACGCGCGCACGATGCGGCGCGTGTCGAGGTCGGGGACGAGCCTGCGCGCCCCCTCGAGCAGCTCGGAGAGATCGCTCTCGTAGGTGTCGACGTCGCCCGGCTCGCGTACGGCGGCGGTGGCGGTGACGACGGTGTTGCCGTGCACCGTGCCCGTCACGATGACGCCCTTCGACACGGGGGTCGGGATGGGGTAGAGGGGTATGAGCGGCTTTTCCTCGTGGTCGAGGACCACGATGTTTCCCTGCCTCCAGACGAGCTCGAACTCCTCGCCGCCCGCCATACGCGAGACCTCGGCCGAGCCGTTGCCCGCCGCGTTGACGAGCAGCCGGGCGCTCAGGTCCCCCGCTGCGGTCTGGAGGATGAAGCGGCCGTCCGCCCCACGCGATATGGCGAGCAGACGGGCGCTCCGGAGAAAGTCGACGCCGTTGGCCGCCGCGTTCTCCGCCGAGGCGATGGCGACCTCGAAGGGGTCGACGAAGCCCGTGGAAGGCGACCAGAGGGCGCACGTCGCGTCCTGGTTCGCGCGCGGTTCGAGTTCCCGGATGCGCTCTTTCCCGACGATCTCCATGTCCGGCACGCCGTTCTCCCTGCCGTTGGCGAGCAGGCGCTCGATATGGGCTCGGTCGGCGTCTTCGAAGCCGAGGACCAGCGAGCCGGTCCGCTTGAAGCCGAAGCCGAGTTCATCGGCCCAGCGGCCGTACAGCTCGCAACCCCGGGCGTTCACGCGGGCCTTCATCGTCCCCGGCGAGGGATCGTATCCCGCGTGGACCAGGCCGCCGTTCGCCTTGGTCGTTCCGCACGCCACGTCGTTCGCGGCTTCGACCACCGCTATCGATAGCTCGTAGCGCGACAGCTGCCGGGCTATGGCGCAGCCGATGATGCCCGCCCCCACGATGGCGATATCGTAATGTTGCATGGGTCCTCCTGGTGTTTGTGTACACATGCCCAGTAACTCCCCATCCTAGCCGCTTCGCCCGCGGCGGATCGATGCTATAGACGAATCGTCAACACCGCTCCGCGAACGGTCGGCGGGCCTCCCGGGTCGCCATGCTTCCGGGATCGCGTGCGATTTGCACGGCGCGTTGCATGAATGTTGGACGAATCCCCCGCTCGCGGTATACAATGCCTAGAAATGTTGCCATACTCGCCCGCTTATGAACCGAAAGGTCCCCGGTATGTCCAAGTACATCCAAGAGCTCATGTCTCCGCAGCTGATGATGGTCGTCTACCTCTTCATCGGCTTTGTCGTGGCGCTCTACCTGCTTTCCATCGTCTACGTTTTCATCGACGCCAAGCGCCGCGGTGCCGATATGTTCTGGCTGTGGGGCATCCTTTCGTTCGTCCCCATCGTCGGCTTGATCGCCTACCTGGTCCTTCGTCCGAACTCCTATGCGTCCGATCGCGAGGAGCAGGAGCTCGATATCGCTCTGCGCGAGCGCCAGCTCGCAGCCTACGGCGCCTGCCCCAAGTGCGGCACCACGATCGAGAAGGATTTCGTGGTCTGCCCGGTGTGCAACACACAGGTCCGCAACGTGTGCCCGTCGTGCCGCAAGCCGCTCGACGCCCACTGGAAGGTCTGCCCGTACTGCCGAACCCACATCCAATAGGCGCTTGGCATCGCGCGCATCCTGCGCGATGCGCCCGAAGCGCCCCGAGGCACCCGTCGAGCCCCTCGCGGCTGGCGGGTGCTTTCCTTTTACCGCGCCCGTTCATCATGAAATCGTGCGCCTCGGGCCCAGCGCCCCGTCCCGTTGCAAAACGGGTAGAATGAAGCAGCTTGCGCCCTGCGGCTCCCATTATGCCGTGGGTCGTCGCAGTCGACACGCTTCTGTCCCGTGCCGCTCGGCTCCGCCGCATCGCCCGCGGCGCCCTCGGCATAGATTCTTGGCACCAGCACTTCTTGAGGAAGGTATATGCATATGAAGGCTCTGTACAACGACGGCTCCGTGGCCGAGGTCGAGGCCGACGAGGCTCGCCACGTCATCCGCCACTCCGCCGCCCACATCATGGCCCAGGCCATCAAGCGCTTGTATCCCGAGGCGGATTTCGCCTACGGCCCCGCTACCGATAACGGTTTCTACTACGACGTCGACCTGGGTGATAAGAAGATCTCCGAGGATGATCTGCCCGCCATCGAGGCCGAGATGAAGAAGATCGTCAAGGAGAACCTGAAGTTCCAGGTCTTCGAGCTGCCCCGCGATCAGGCCGTCGCGCTCATGGAGGAGCGCGGTGAGAAGTACAAGGTCGAGCACATCGGCGATCTGGATGAGGACGCCCGCATTACCTTCTACCAGCAGGGCGACTATATCGATATGTGCGTCGGTCCGCATCTCACCTACACCAAGGCGCTCAAGGCCTTCAAGCTCACCGGCGTCTCCGGCGCCTATTGGAAGAACGATTCCAGCAACAAGATGCTCACCCGCATCAACGGTACCGCCTTCGCCACCAAGGACGAGCTCGATGCCCATCTCGCCTTCCTCGAGGAGGCCAAGAAGCGCGATCATCGGCGCATCGGCCGCGAGATGGACCTGTTCATGATGCGCGACGAGGCCCCCGGCTTCCCGTTCTTCCTGCCCAACGGCATGATCCTCAAGAACACCCTGCTCGACTACTGGCGCGAGATCCACCACGAGGCCGGCTACGTCGAGATCTCCACGCCGCAGATCATGAACAAGCAGCTGTGGCTCACCTCCGGTCACTGGGACCACTACAAGGACAACATGTACTCCACGATGATCGACGACGAGGAGTACTGCATCAAGCCCATGAACTGCCCGGGCGGCGTGCTCGTGTACAGCTCCAAGCCGCATAGCTATCGCGAGCTGCCCATCCGCGCCGGCGAGATCGGCCTGGTTCATCGCCACGAGCTGCGCGGCGCCCTGCACGGCCTGTTCCGCGTCCGCTGCTTCAACCAGGACGACGCGCACCTGTTCGTCACGCCCGAGCAGCTCACCGACGAGATCGTGGGCGTCGTGCGCCTGATCGACTCCGTGTACCAGAAGTTCGGGTTCAAATACCACGTCGAGCTCTCCACGCGCCCCGATGACTCCATGGGCTCCGATGAGGATTGGGCAGCCGCCGAGGAGGGCCTCAAGGTCGCGCTCGATAAGCTGGGCATGGATTACGTCGTCAACGAGGGCGACGGCGCCTTCTACGGTCCCAAGATCGACTTCCATCTGGAGGACTCGCTCGGCCGTACCTGGCAGTGCGGCACCGTGCAGCTCGACTTCCAGATGCCGCAGAACTTCGATCTCACCTACGTGGACGCCGACGGCGAGAAGAAGCGCCCCATCATGCTGCATCGCGTCTGCTTCGGCTCCATCGAGCGCTTCATCGGCATCCTGATCGAGCACTTCGCCGGCAAGTTCCCGGTGTGGCTCGCCCCGATGCAGGTCAAGGTCCTGCCCGTCTCCGAGAAGAGCCGCGATTACGCACACGAGGTCACCGAGCAGCTCGAAGCCGCCGGCATCCGCGTCGTGTGCGATGACCGCGATGAGAAGATCGGCTATAAGATCCGCGAGGCCCGCGGCGTCGATCGCGTGCCCTATATGCTCATCCTGGGCGAGAAGGAGGTCGAGGCCGGCAACATCTCGGTCCGCGACCGCACGAACGAGACCGTACCGATGGCCATCGACGAGTTCATCGCCAAGGTCGTCGAGGAGATCCGGACGCGCGCCTAGCGTCCAGCGCACCTGTTCGCTCGCCGCCCCCGTTCGATTCGGCTCCCGTGCCGAAGAGTCGAAACGCGCTTGACGAACCATGGTAGGCCGCTTGTTTGCGAGGCCCCGTGCCGAGACCGAACCGCACCCCCCTTCCTTGTCCGGGAAACGTGCTGCAGTTCGGGCCGGTTGCGGGGCTTCTCGCGTTTCGCTATACTCAGCAGCCCTGTTTTTAAGGTTGGAGGACATGATGGACGAGCTTGCCGGCGTCGAGGAGCGCTATGCCGAGGCTTCGGGGGCCCGGTCCGCCTGGTTCATCGAGGCGCGGCACGTCCCGGAGGCGCTGGGTCTATGCGGCCTGGTTCGCCACGCCGTCCTCATCGCGTGCGCGAATGATTTCAGCGCCGCTTTCGGCGACGGCTTCCCCTGTCGCCGCATCGTCCTCATCGATGACCCGGCGCCCGAAGCCTTCCTTGCCGCGAGCGCCTCGGCGCTCGACGACGGGCTTCCCGTCGCCTGGTTCGCGAACTCGATCGGATGCCGCGGCCTGCGGGTCGCCGACATCCGGAGGTTGTCCGGGTCGGCGAGGGAGGTCGGCGCCCTGTTGGTCGTGGACAACACCGTGCCCTCGCTGTTCGGCTGCCATCCGTTCGAAGCCGGCGTCCCGGTCGTCTTCGAGGCCCTCGATCGCGTCGCGGCGGGCCGCCTGCCTCGCAGGGCCGTCGCGGTCTCCGTCGCCCCCGCGCACTTCAAGCAGGGTAGAAGGCGGTTTGACAACGAGTTCGCGGTTCGCGCCCACCGCTTCCTCTCGAACGCTCTGCGGCCGCCGGTCGATGCGGCGGGCATCGCCGCCGCCGTGGACGAGGGCCTCGATACCCTCGCCCTCCGCATGCAGGCCCATATGGATAACGCGCGCGTGATCGCGGAGTACCTCGCGGCCCATGACGGTGTCGAAGCCGTTTGGTATCCCGGGCTCTCCGGGCATGTCGACCGATTCGTCGCCTCGAACGTCCTGGTCCACGGCGCCGGTCCCGCGATCGATTTCTCCCTGCCTGCGCCGCTGGACGCCCGCGCCTTCGCAGACATGCTTGGCGAGGGGTACCGCGGTTGCGTCGCGGGCGGCTCCCGAACGCGGATCTCCGCCCGCGACGGTTGGGACGCCCGCGCGCTTCGCCTGTTCGCCGGGACCGACGAAGCGCTTCGCGTCGTCGACGATCTCGATCGGGCCTTGCGCGCGCTGTCGCGGCATTCGATGTAACCCTTCGCGAAAGGATCTGCCCATGAGCCCGGTTGTTCCTGCGGAGCTGGTTGAAAGCACCGTATTGGGCATCGCCCTCGCCATGGATGCCATGGCGGTGACCCTGTCGAATTCCCTGTGCGAGCCCGATATGCCCCTGGCGAAGAAGCTCGCCATGCCCGTTTCGTTCGCGCTGTTCCAGGCCGCCATGCCGGTCGCCGGGTATTTCGGAGGCACGCTCATCGCCCCGCTCATCGAGGCGTACGCGGGCATCGTCTCCCTGATCATCCTGGCGATCGTCGGCGGAAAGATGGTTCTCGAGGCGGTGCGCGAGTTGAAGGGGCCCGAATCGTGTCCTGCCGCGAGGCTCACCTACGGGACCATCTTCCTCGAGTCGATCGCGACATCGATCGATGCGTTCGTGGTCGGCGTCTCCCTCGCCGCATCGGGTGCCAGCATCGCGCTCTACGGCGCGTCGATCGGCGTGACCACGCTCGCATGCTGCACCGCCGTGTTGATGGTGGGCCGCCGCCTGGGGGAGCGATTCGGCACCCGCGCCCAGCTCGTCGGCGGCATCGTGCTGATCGGTATCGGCGTCAAGGCGTTTTTAGGATAGCGGCCTACGTCAGTCGAAGAGCTCGGGGAGGCGCCGGGCGATCAGTTGCTCGATTTCAAGCTGCAGCGTCCGATACGATCTGACGGCGCGCGCCCCTTCCTCGGTGAGGACGGATCCGCGCGCGCCGTCCCTGATGAGCAGCGGCACGCCGAGGTGCGCCTCGGCTTCGCGAACGAGTCGCCATGCTTTCGAATACGCCATGCCGATCGATTTCGCCGCCCGATTGAGCGAGTGCTCTCGCTCGACGCCCTCGAGGAGCAGGGCGCATCCCTGGCCGAAGGCGCCCGGGAGCTCGCCTCGCTCATCGGTGACGACCAGCCGTGCAGACCCCTTCAGATGCATATCGACCCCGCATTTCCGCATATTCTGCTTCTTGAAACATCGTGTTCTTCAAATAACGTCCATTGTAGCAGCACCGTGTGCGCTACAATGTCTGTCAACCTATTCGTTCGGTGTCGGTAAGGAGTACCATGGCCACGTTCTTCCCAGGTGAGTCCCACACGTTTTCCGAGTATCTTCTCGTTCCCGGTTATTCATCCTCAGAGTGCGTGCCGAACAATGTTTCGCTGAAGACGCCTCTGACGCGCTTCAAGCGCGGCGAGGAGCCCGCGATCTCCCTTAACATCCCCATGGTCTCCGCGATCATGCAGTCGGTGTCCGGCGTGGACATGGGCGTCGCCCTGGCCACCGAGGGCGGCCTGTCCTTCATCTACGGCTCCCAGACGCCCGAGTCCGAGGCCGCCATGGTCAAGGCCGTCAAGGACCACAAGGCGGGCTTCGTCGAGTCCGATTCCACCCTCACCCCTGATATGACGATGAAGCAGGTCATGGAGCTCAAGGAGCGCACCGGCCACTCCACCATGCCCGTCACCGACGACGGCACGCCGCGCGGCAAGCTGCTCGGCATCGTCACCAGCCGCGATTACCGCCCGAGCCGCGACGACCACTCCAAGAAGGTCGCCGAGTTCATGACGCCCCGCGCCGAGCTCATCGTGGGCGACAAGGACATCACCTTGAAGGATGCCAACGATCTGATCTGGGATAAGAAGCTTAACGCCCTGCCGGTCGTCGATGATAACGATCACCTGGTCGGCATCGTCTTCCGCAAGGACTACGATTCCCACAAGACCAACCCCAACGAGCTGCTCGATACCAACAAGCGCTACATGGTCGGCGCGGGCATCAACACGCGCGACTACGCCGAGCGCGTGCCCCTGCTCGTCGAGGCAGGCGCAGACGTTCTGTGCATCGATTCCTCCGAGGGCTTCTCCGAGTGGCAGAAGCGCACCATCGAGTGGATCCGCGCCAACTACGGCGACTCCGTCAAGGTCGGTGCCGGCAACGTCGTCGACGCCGAGGGCTTCCGCTTCCTGGCAGACTGCGGTGCGGACTTCATCAAGGTCGGTATCGGCGGCGGCTCCATCTGCATCACCCGCGAGACCAAGGGCATCGGCCGCGGCCAGGCCACCGCGCTCATCGACGTCTGCCGCGCCCGCGACGAGTACTTCGAGGAGACCGGCGTCTACGTGCCCGTCTGCTCCGATGGCGGCATCGTCTACGACTACCACATGACGCTCGCGCTCGCCATGGGTGCCGACTTCCTGATGCTCGGCCGCTACTTCGCCCGCTTCGACGAGTCGCCCACCAGCCGCGTGAACGTCAACGGCCAGTACATGAAGGAGTACTGGGGCGAGGGCTCTGCGCGCGCCCGCAACTGGCAGCGCTACGACCTGGGCGGCGCCCAGAAGCTCTCCTTCGTCGAGGGCGTCGACTCCTACGTGCCCTATGCCGGCTCCCTCAAGGACGGCGTGAACGGCACCCTATACAAGGTGAAGTCCACCATGTGCAACTGCGGCGCGCTCTCCATCCCCGAGCTGCAGGAGAAGGCTCGCCTCACGCTCGTGTCCGCTACCTCCATCGTCGAGGGCGGCGCCCACGACGTCGTGGTCAAGGATTCCCAGCAGAGCGTCAGCTATAACTAAGGGCGTTTGCGCGCGAAGTTCGCGCTCGCATCGTTTGTTTCGAAGGGTCGTCTCCGGGAGGCGGCCCTTTTCCATGATGCGGAGCCGATGGCATCGGTTTCGCCCTCGTGCCCTGCATCGCCTTGCGACTGCTGGTAGAATAACGACCTAACTGTTTCGCAATCCCAATAGTTTCGAGAGCAAGGAGCCGGCCATGTGCGATTGCTGCGAGCATAACCAGGATGTGCGTCCGATGGGGGAGATCCCAGTCTATGACGCCCGGTCCATCGAGGAGAAGTGGATGAAGTCGTGGGAAGAGGAGAACCTCTTCGCCGTGGACACCGATTCCACCAAGCCGAAGAAGTACGTGCTCGAGATGTTCCCCTACCCGTCGGGCGACCTGCATATGGGTCACGCGCGCAACTACACCATCGGCGACGCCATGGCGCGCCAGGCGCGCATGCGCGGCTACGACGTGCTGCACCCCATCGGTTTCGACGCCTTCGGCCTGCCCGCCGAGAACGCCGCGATCAAGCACAACACCCAGGCGGCCGCCTGGACGTATAAGAATATGGACCAGGCGCTCGCCACGATGAAGCGCATGGGCTTCTCCTATGATATGGACCGCCTGGTCAAGACCTGCAGCCCCGATTACTATCGCTGGGGCCAGTGGATCTTCGAGAAGCTGTGGGAGCGCGGTCTGGTCTACCGCAAGAAGAACCCGGTCAACTGGTGCCCCAAGTGCGAGACGGTGCTCGCCAACGAGCAGGTGACCGAGGGCCGCTGCTGGCGCTGCGACTCCGAGGTGGAGAAGCGCGATCTCGAGCAGTGGTACATCAAGATCACCGCGTACGCCCAGGAGTTGCTCGATGACCTGGACAAGCTCCCCGGCTGGCCCGAGCGCGTCAAGCAGATGCAGGCCAACTGGATCGGCCGCTCCGAGGGCGCCGAGGTCGACTTCACCCTGTGCGATGCGGACGGCGAGCCCATCCCCGGCGACGAGGGTAAGATCACCGTCTTCACCACGCGCGCGGATACGCTGTTCGGCAACACGTTCTTCCTGCTCGCTCCCGAGTACAAGGGCCTGATGGACCTGGTCGAGGGGACCGAGTACGAAGCCGGCGTGCGCGAGGTCGTCGAGGGCGCCAAGCACATCTCCGCCGTCGAGCGCGCCCAGGGCACCCTCGAGAAGCACGGCGCGTTTACGGGCCGCTACGTCGTGAACCCCGTCTCGGGCGCCAAGGTGCCCGTGTGGGTCGCCGATTACGTCATCTCCGACTACGGCACCGGCGCCGTGATGGCGGTGCCGTGCGGCGATACGCGCGACTTCGAGTTCGCCAAGAAGTACGATCTTCCCATCGTCCCCATCATCCTGTCCGAGGACGACCCGCTCTACGAGGACCTGAAGCACGAGCAGGGCACCCGCGTGACCTCCGTCGACTGGGACGAGGCGCTCACCTGCGAGGGCAAGCTCGTGCAGTCCGGCAAGTACACCGGCATGACGGGCGGTAAGCATTCCGAGGGCGAGACCGCGATCGTGGCCGACCTCGAGGCCGCCGGCACCGGCAAGCGCTCCGTCCAGTTCCGCCTGCGCGACTGGCTCATCTCCCGTCAGCGCTACTGGGGCAACCCGATCCCCGCGATCCATTGCGAGCACTGTGGCATCGTCCCGGTTCCCGAGGACCAGCTGCCGGTGATGTTGCCTGAGAACCTCGACCTCGGTGCCGGCGAGACGCTGGCCGAATGCCGCGACTTCTATGAGTGCACCTGCCCGGTATGCGGCGCGCCGGCCCGCCGCGAGACGGATACCATGGACACCTTCACGTGTTCCAGCTGGTATTACCTGCGCTATACCGACCCGCACAACACCGAGCTGCCGTTCTCGCGCGAGGCGGCGAACCGCTTCATGCCCGTCGACAACTACATCGGCGGCATCGAGCACGCGATCTTGCACCTGCTGTATAGCCGTTTCTTCACCAAGGCCTTGCGCGATATGGGCCTGCTCGACGTCGACGAGCCCTTCACCAACCTGCTGTGCCAGGGCATGGTCAAGGACGAGAACGGCGACACCATGTCCAAGTCGAAGGGCAACGTCGTTCCGCCCTCCAGCGTCATCGAGCCCTTCGGCGCCGATACCATGCGCCTGGCCATCCTGTTCATCGCGCCGCCCGAGAAGGATTTCGACTGGGATCCCAAGGCCGTCGAGGGCGCCAACCGCTTCATCAAGCGCGCGTGGCGCACGGTGTGGCAGCTTGCTGAGACCGCGGACGATGCGGTCGCGCTCGACAAGGCTGCCCTTTCCAAACCCGCTTTGGAGCTGTACCGCGAGCGTCATCGCACCCTCGCGAAGTGCACGGAGGATTTCGACCGCGGGCAGTTCAACACCGCCATCTCGGCGATGATGGAGCTCGTGAACGCAGCGAACGCCTATCTCAACGCCGTTCCCCTCGACGAGCGCGACGGCGCCCTCACGGCCGTGGTCGCGACCGACATCGTCTCCGTCCTCGCACCGATCTGCCCCTTCTCCTGCGAGGAGCTCTGGCATGCGGCGCTGCGGCGCGAGGGGAGCGTGTACACCGCTCCGTGGCCCGAGTTCGACCCGGCGGAGGCCGCGGCCGACGAGGTGGAGATCGCGGTCCAGGTGCTCGGAAAGATGCGCGCCCGCGTGATGGTTCCGGCGGACGCGGACGCTGCGACCATGCAGGCCGCCGCCGAGGCCGCCGTCTCCAAGCACATCGAGGGCAAAGCGGTCGTCAAGGCTATCTGCGTCCCGGGCAAGCTTGTGAACCTGGTCGTAAAATAGGCCGCTTGAGCCTCGAACGTGGATACTTTGTGGTGGACAATGCACCATTCGCCGCGAATATCTTGCTTATTCGCCGAATATTTGCACGTAGATGTGGTTCGTGGTACTGTTACAACGTAATTGACGCTGTTTCGTAGAGGGAGTGGGGTTTCGGCCCCGCTTCCTTTCTTGTATGAGGAGGTGTTGCATGGTCAAGAGCAAGCTCGAGCAGTCGATCATCGACGCGCTGGAGGAGGTCGCTTCCGTGCACGGCATCGATATCGTCGATGTCGAGGTGGTGGGCGCCACCAAGGCGCCGTGCATTCGCGTTCGCATCGACCGCCTGGACGGCGAGGCCATCTCGCTTGATGACGTGACCGCGCAGAACGCTTGGGTATCCGATGTGGTCGAGGGCCTCGATCCCATCGCCGGTCCCTATACGCTCGAGGTGTCGAGCCCCGGCATGTCGCGTCCGCTGCGTCGGCCGAGCGATTTCGAGCGCTACGTCGGCGAGCAGGTCGAGCTCACCTCTCTTGCCACGCAGGGCCGCCGCAAGTTCAAGGGTGCGATCGCCTCCGTCCAGGAGGATGGCGTCACCCTCGCGATGGAGGACGAGGACCCCGCCTCCATCAGCATTCCCTTTGCAGAGATCAAGAAGTGCGTCTTGAAGCCGGAGTTCGACTTCAAGTCCAAGAAGGAGGAGAAGAACTAATGGCATCCGATATGATGGACGCGCTGATGGCGCTTTGCCAGGAGAAGCACATCGACCAGCTCTACCTCATCGATCGCCTCGAGCAGTCGCTGGCCAAGAGCTACGCCGAGATCCTGCATCTCGATTGGGGCGCGAAGGTCACCATCGACCGCTCCACGGGCAAGATCTACGTCTACAAGCTCATCCCCATCGATGACTCCATGGACGAGGAGGGCAACTACACGGAGTGGGAGGAGATCGACGTCACCCCGCGCGATACCTCCCGCATCGCCGCCCAGCATGCCAAGGCCGAGATCAACGCGATCGTCCGCAATTCCGCGCGCGAGCAGATCTTCGAGGAGTTCTCCGGTCGCATCGGCGACATCATCAACGGCACCGTGCTCCAGTCCACGCCCGACTTCACCATCGTGAAGATCCGCGAGGGCGTCGAGGCCGAGCTGCCCCATTTCGACCAGCGCCGCTACGAGGGCGAGCGCAACGAGCGTCCCCAGGGCGAGCGCTACCTGCACAACCAGCGCCTCAAGGCCGTCATCATCGATGTCCGCGACCCTAATTCCAACCTGCAGCCCGTCCGCGGCGAGCACTCCCGTCCGCCCATCGTCATCTCCCGTACGCATCCGGCGCTCATCCGTCGCCTGTTCGAGCAGGAGGTGCCCGAGATCTACGAGGGGACGGTCGAGGTCAAGTCCATCGCCCGCGAGCCGGGCATGCGCTCCAAGGTCGCCGTCCATTCGCTGGATGACCGCCTCGATCCGGTGGGCGCCTGCGTCGGCCCCAAGGGCAGCCGCGTGCGCGCCGTCGTGTCCGAGCTTCGCGGCGAGCGCGTCGACGTCATCCTGTGGGACGCGGACCCGGCGGTCTACGTCGCCAACGCGCTGTCCCCCGCAAAGGTGAGCCGCGTGCTCATCGATGCCGAGAAGAGCTACGCGGGCGTCATCGTCCCGGACGACCAGCTCTCGCTCGCCATCGGCAAGGAGGGCCAGAACGCCCGCCTGGCAGCCCGCCTCACCGGCTGGCATATCGATATCAAGAACGAGACGCTCGCCGCCGACATCCTCAAGAACGTTCCCGTTCCCGCCGCACCCGAAGAGGACCTGCTGGCCCCGGTCGAGGATGACGAGCCCGAGCGCTGCGCTCACGTGGGCGAGGACGGCATCCGCTGCCGCAACCAGGCCCGCCCCGGCTCCCGCTTCTGCGGCGTCCACGACGACGCCGACCTGGTCGTGCCCGGTTCGGCCATCATCGACGAGGCCGAGGACCTCATCTAGCGCTTGCGCGCTGCCCGTGTTGTTTCGTATGAGCACGCAAGTGCTTGAGAGGTAGGTGAATGGCGTATGGCGAAGGTTCGCGTATCAACCCTGGCCAAAGAATTCGGCATGACGTCCAAGGAGCTCCTGGATCATCTTGCCGAGATGAAGATCCCTGCGAAGTCGGCGTCGAGCGCGCTCGAGGACGCATACGTCTCCATGGTGAAGAAGAAGTTGGCTCCGGTTCTCGAGGCCCGCGCTGCCGAGATCGAGGCTGCTAAGAACGCCGAGAAGGAGGCCGCGGCAGCCGAGGAGGCCGCCGCGAAGGCGAAGGCGGAGGAGGAGCGCCTTGCCGCCGAGGCCCGCCGCGAGGAGGAGCGCCGTCTCTCCCTCGCCGCCCAGGCTGCAGAGGAGGCGGCCCGCGCCGCCGCGGAGGAGGAGGCCCGCGAGGCTGCCCGCCGCGAGCGCGAGCGCATCAAGCAGGAGGAGCTCGAGGCCAAGCGTCGCGCGGTCCCCGCGTCCGATTCCGGCTCCCGCTTCCGCTCCCTGCTCGACCAGATCGCGGCCCAGGAAGCCGTGCTGAAGGAGAAGAAGGAGGAGGACGCCAAGAAGCAGTCCGCCGCAGCCGCCGATCGCCCTGCTCGCAGGGGACGCGGCGAGCGTGGCGGCCGCAACCGCGACGATCGCCCCGAGCGCAGCAGCTCCCCGCGCCGCACCAGCTCGGCTCCGTCCGTGCCGGCGGGCGTCGACTTCCCCAATCCCGATAAGGCCGCCAAGGGCGGCAAGAAGCGCAAGGGCGGCCAGCACGTCGAAGAGGACCGCTACGCTCGCATGGCCCGCGAGGCGGAGGAGTACAGCCGCGAGAAGGTGCTCGAGCAGGCGCGCGCGGCCGTCGAGGAGGCCTCTCGCGAGTCCACCGGTCGCCGTAAGAAGCGCAAGGAGAAGCGTCAGGCAGAGGCTGCCGCCGCCGCCGAGGAGCGCAAGATCGAGGAGGCGCTGGCCCAGGGCATCAACCCCGAGGACCTCGACGCCGTCAAGGTCTCCGAGGGCATCACGGTAGCCGAGCTCGCCGAGGCTCTCGACGTCTCCGCCAACGACATCATCAAGCGCCTGTTCCTGCTGGGCACGCCGCTCACCATGACGCAGACCATGAGCAACGACCTCGTCGAGCTCGTGGCCGACGACATGGGCCGCAAGGTGCGCATCGTCACAGCCGAGGAGGAGAACTCCTTCAGCTTCTACGACGATCCGAAGGACCTCAAGCCCCGTCCGCCCGTGGTCACCGTCATGGGTCACGTCGACCACGGCAAGACCAGCCTGCTCGACGCCATCCGCCACACCAACGTGTGGAGCGGCGAGGCCGGCGGCATCACGCAGCACATCGGTGCGTCCGAGGTCGAGATCAACGGTCGCCAGATCACCTTCGTCGACACCCCGGGCCACGAGGCGTTCACCGCCATGCGCGCCCGCGGCGCCAAGATCACCGACGTCGTCGTGCTGGTCGTAGCCGCCGACGACGGCGTCATGCCCCAGACCATCGAGGCTATCAACCACTCCAAGGCGGCAGACGTGCCCATCATCGTCGCCGTCAACAAGTGCGACAAGGAAGAGGCCAATCCCGACCGCGTGCGCCAGATGCTCACCGAGTACGGCATCATCCCCGAGGAGTGGGGCGGCCAGAACATGTTCGTCAACGTCTCGGCGAAGAAGAACATCGGCATCGACGAGCTGCTCGAGACCATCATCCTGCAGGCCGACGTGCTCGAGCTCAAGGCGAATCCCGATACGTTTGCCTCCGGCAACATCATCGAGGCCAAGCTCGACCGCGGTCGCGGCCCCGTCGCCACCGTCCTGGTGACGCGCGGTACCCTGCGCGTGGGCGATACCATCGTCGCCGGCATGAGCTACGGACGCGTCCGCGCCATGCTCGACCAGCACGGTCAGCCCAAGGAGGAGGCGCGTCCGTCGGACGCCGTCGAGATCCTCGGCCTCAACTCCGTCCCCGCGGCGGGCGACGAGTTCCGCGTCTTCGAGGACGAGCGCGATGCGCGCAACCTGGCCGACGAGCGCTCGCTCAAGGCCCGTATCGAAGAGCAGAACAAGGTCAAGCACGTCACGCTCGAGACCCTCTTCGAGGAGATGAGCCAAAACGAGCTCAAGGAGCTCAACCTCGTCGTCAAGGCCGACACGCAGGGCACCATCGAGGCCCTTGCGGACTCCATCGGCAAGATGGACCAGTCCGAGGTCCGCATCAACATCATCCACTCCGCCGTCGGCGCCATCTCCGAGACCGACGTCTCCCTGGCAGCGGCGTCCAACGCGATCATCATCGGCTTCGGCGTGCGCCCGCAGGGCAAGGCGCGCGACGCCGCGGAGAAGGAGAGCGTGCAGATCAAGACCTACTCGATCATCTACAAGGCGATCGAGGATATCGATGCCGCGCGCATCGGCATGCTCGCACCCACCGAGGAAGAGGTCCAGACCGGCTCCGCCGAGGTCCGCGACACGTTCCGCGTGCCCAAGGCCGGCCTCATCGCGGGCTGCATGGTCACCGAAGGCGAGATCAGCCGCGACGACAAGGTCCGCGTCGTGCGCGACGGCGTCGTCATCTTCGATGGCGTGTTCGGCTCCATGCGCCGCTTCAAGGACGATGTCAAATCCGTCAAGAACGGCTACGAGTGCGGTCTCGGCATCGAGAAGTTCCAGGATATCAAGGTGGGCGACATCTTCGAGGCCTATAAGATCATCGAGGTCGCTCGTACCGAGTAGCGAAGGAGGGCTACCGTGAAGCAGAACAATGCAACCCGCAGGCTCGGCGAACAGCTTCGCGAGAAGCTCGGTTACATCCTGCTGTTCGAGATTTCGGACCCCCGTCTCGACCTGGTCACCATCACCGGCGTCGAGGTTTCCATCGATCGCTCGTTCGCACGCGTCTTCGTCACGTGCGACGGCGATCGCTACGAGGAGGTGCTCGAAGCCCTCGCCTCCGCCAAGGGGCGCGTGCGCAGCCTGCTGGCTCGTACGCTCGATTGGCGCGTGACGCCCGAGCTCGATTTCAGGATCGACCGCTCGACCGACGAGGCCGAGCGGATCGCGCGGGCGCTCGAGAACGTTCCCGAGACGCTCTCCGTCGAAAAGGACGAGGAAGGGTATCCCGTCCAGAGCGCGGGAGCGGACGGGGACGATGCGGATGCGTTTGAAGAGGAATCGTATGAGTAGCACCTCCCGGTGCATGGCGCGCAGCACCACGCCCGACATGTGGGATAACGTTATCGAGCATATCGAGGGAGCCCGTTCCATCGCCATCTCGGGGCACACCAACCCCGATGGCGATGCCTTGGGCTCCGCCCTCGGCCTGGGCCTCTCCCTACGGCTGGCGTTTCCCACGAAGCGCATCGACTTCCTGCTGGCCGACGAGGCGCCGGTTCCGCGCGTCTATCGGTTCATGGAAGGTACCGATGAGATGGTTCCCGCCGCGCGCTACGATGGACGACCCGACCTCTTCATATCCGTCGACGTCCCCATTCTGTCCAGGCTGGCGGATTCCGCCGAGGTCGCGAAGCGGGCGCTCGGGCGGGTCGTTATCGACCATCATCCCTCGCGAGACGAATTCGGCGACGCGTCGGTTCGCGTGACCAGCGCCGCCGCCACGTCGGTGTTGGTCGAGGAGCTTTTAGAGGCGGGCGGCTATCCGTTGACGCCGCAGATCGCGACGTGCCTCATGACGGGCCTCGTTACCGATACCGGTCGGTTCCAATACCAGAATGCCAATCCCTCGGCGTTCGCCTGCGCGTCGCGCCTGGTCGACGCCGGTGCCGAACCCGCCCGCATCGCCTTGGAGGTCTACCAGAGCCAGCGTATCGAGTACCTGCGCCTGGAATCCATCGTGATGGGTCGCATCGGCACCCGTGCGAACGGCAGGGTTGCGTATAGCTATGCCTACGCGTCGGATCTCACGGGGTGCGGCGTTTCCTCGGATGAGTGCGACGGTCTGGTCGATGTCGTTCGGACGGTCCAGGGCAGCGAGGTCTGCCTGTTCTTGAAGGAGACCTCCGAGGGCTGCATCCGCGGCAATTTGAGGTCTAAAGGTCGGTTGGATATCTCGGCCATCGCGGTCGCCCACGGCGGCGGGGGACACGCCGCCGCCGCCGGATTCACGTTCATGGGGACGGTCGAGCAGGCGCTCGATACGATCCTGCCCGAGCTCGAGGCGCTTGTCGGAGCCGATGCCCGGTAGCGCGACGCAAGGAAATACATGGCAAAAAGAAAACCATCGCAACTCAATCTCCTGCTTGCTATCGATAAACCGCTGGGCTGCACGTCTCATGACGTTGTGGCCCGCGTTCGTCGTAGCGTCTGCGAGCGACGCGTCGGCCATGCCGGAACGCTCGATCCCCTGGCGACCGGCGTGATGATCGTCGGCGTCGGACAGGCTACGCGCCTGCTGGGCATGATCACGCTCGACGAGAAGAGCTACATCGCCGATATCTCGTTCGGGTTCGAGACGAACACCGACGACGCCGAGGGCGAGCCGACGCGCGTCTGCACGCTTGACGACGAGCTGCGCGACCCCGAGTACGCTCGCTCGGTTCTTCAAGGGTTCCTCGGATCCTCCGAACAGGTTCCCCCCGCGTTCTCCGCCATCTCCGTGGACGGGGTCCGCGCGTACAAGCGCGCCCGTTCGGGGGATTCGGTGGAGTTGCCGCCGCGTCCGATCGAGGTTCGCGCGGCCGAGCTCATCGCTATCTGCACTCCCAGTGATGACGATGCGCGCGGCGGCGTCGCGTGGACCGTGGCGTTCACCGTGAGCAAGGGTACCTACATTCGCGCGCTCGCGCGCGACATCGGTCGTGCCTGCGGGTCCGCCGCGCATGTCTCCGCGCTCCGCCGCACCGCTTCGGGCGGCATCGGCATCGGCTCGTGCGGATCTCTCGACGACCTCGATCCGCGATCCGCGCTCGAGTGCGCCCTCGATCCGCTCGATGTGCTCGGCCTGCGTCCCGTCGCGCTTTCCGATGCGGAGCTCTCCGACGTCCTGCTCGGTCGCCGCATCGCCCTGCCCGCCCATCTGATCGGCTGTGAGGGGGAGCGCGTCGGCTTGGTGCACGGATCCCAGCTTCGGGCGCTGGCGCGCGCCGATGCCGCGGGATTGGTTATGGAACAGGTGTATCCACAGGGAATCGAGGGGGTTCGCACATGTCGGTAGATGCAACGACGCTCGCGCGGGACCTGTGCCGGCTGCGTTCCGCCGCTCCTGTATACCACCTGACCGCCTATGGCGACGGCGCCGTTTCCCCGGTGGAGGCGCAAGCCCCCCGCGGCCTCGCCTCGGCGCTCGCCATCGGCGCGTTCGATGGCTGCCATATCGGCCATCGCGAGCTCCTGGAGCGCACGGTCGCCTTCGCGCACGAGCGCGGGATCGCGGCGGTCGCCGTCACCTTCGACCCCGACCCCGATGAAGTGGTGAGCTCTCAGCCCGCCGCGAAGCTCACCGCGCCGGCAGACCGGTTGCGCGCCCTCGCCACCAGCGGTGTCGACGCGGTCGTCGTCGTCCCGTTCAACCTCGCCCTCGCGTCGCTCGGCCACGAGCAGTTCTTCTGCGACGTGCTGGCGACCATGCTCGATATTCGCGCGATTCATGTCGGATGTGATTTTCGCCTGGGAGCGCGCGGTGCCTCAACGGTCGATATCATCGCTGCTTGGGGAGCGCAAAGGGGTATCGAGGTGTTCGGCCACGATTTGGTGCTCGATGGCGGGCACGCCGTCACTGCCACGCGCATTCGCGGCTTGATCGCCGAGGGTGACGTGTCTTCCGCCGCGGTGGAGCTCGGGCGGCGCTACCTCGTGCGCGGCCGCGTGCGAGCCGGGCGCGGACAAGGGACGGGGATGGGGTTCCCGACGGCCAATATCGAGGTACCGGCCGGTATCTGCATGCCGCTTGACGGCGTCTACGCCGGCTTTGCGGTTCTCGACGAGCCGGAGGGCCTCGAGGTGTGGGCGGCGGCCGTCAACGTCGGCATCCCGCCCATGTTCGCCGACAGCGCCCTCTCATGCGGACTTGAAGCCAACCTCCTCGGTTTTTCCGGCGACCTGTACGGACGCGAGATCGCGATCGCGTTCGACAGGCGACTGCGTGCTTCGGCGACGTTCGGCTCGCTCGACGAGCTGATTGAAACCGTGCATCGCGACATCGACACGACCCGGGCGCTGCTCGGGGACGTCCGGACGGTGATCGCCCGTGATTAGCGATGAGGAGAAGGACCGCGTTCGCGCCGCGACGGACCTAGTCGAACTCGTGCAGGAGACGGTCGAGCTGAAGCCCCGGGGCCATGAGTTCTGGGGCTGCTGCCCGTTTCACGGGGAGAAGACCCCGTCGTTCCACATCATCCCTGCGACCCAGGTGTGGCACTGCTTCGGCTGCGGAGAGGGCGGCGACGCGTTCACCTACATCATGAAGCGCGAGAACCTGAGCTTTCCCGATTCCATTCGGTATCTGGCCGATCGCGCGGGCATCGAGATCCAGGAAACGAGGTCGGCGCGCCAGGGCACCAAGCGGTCGCGCTTGGTGGACGTATGCGAGGCGACCTCCGAGTTCTACCACACGATGCTGATGAGGGGCAAAGACGGCCGTGGGCGCGAGTATTGCAAGCAGCGCGCGCTGAACGGCGATATCTGCCGCCGCTATCGGCTCGGGTACGCTCCGGGCCGCGGGGCGCTCGTCCGCTATCTGGGCGGCAAGGGGTTCACGCCGCGCGAGATGATCGATGCGAACGTAGCCTACTCCCGACCCGGCGGCGGCCTGGTCGACCGTTTCTTCGAGCGCGTGATGTTCCCGATCTTCGATGAGCAGGGAAAGTGCATCGCCTTCGGCGGCCGCATCATGGGCTCTGGGGAGCCGAAGTACCTGAACACGTCCGAAACGCCGCTGTTTCACAAAAAGCGGAATCTGTATGGGTTCAATTGGGCGAAGGAGCATATCGTCGCGCAGGGCGAGGCCGTGGTCGTCGAGGGATACACGGATTGCATCGCGTGCTGGGAGGCGGGGCTCGGCAACGTCGTGGCGACGTTGGGCACGGCGCTCACCGAGCACCACGTCAAGACGCTGACGCGCTTCGCGAAGCGAATCGTATACCTCTTCGACGGGGATGCCGCCGGCCAGAAGGCGGCCGAGCGGGCCATTCAGTTCATCGAGCGAGATTCGGTCGATCTGCGGTGCGTCATCCTGCCGGACGACCTCGATCCCAACGACTTCGTGCACCGGCATGGCGGCGAGATGCTCAAAGAGCTGCTCGCCGAAAGCGAGCCGCTCATGGATTTCGTGTTCCGCAAGCTCGAGGAGCGCAGCGATGTCTCGACGCCGGCAGGCCGCGCCAAAGCGCTCGAGGACGCCTGCGAGCTCATCTACCCGCTGCGGTCGAGCTATATGATCGATTCATATTTCATGCAGATCGCCGACCGCGTCGGCGCCGACGTCGAGATGGTCCGCGAGATGGCTCCACGGGTTTTCCGAGAGGTGCAGAAGAAGGAGGAGGCGGCGGCGAAAAGGGCCGAGCGCTACGAGCGCTCGGCGCGCGAACGCGAGCGAAGCCAAGCGGAACCCGCCGCGGGGGACCGCACCGGATGGAATCTTCGTGCGTCCGCCGGCACTTCGGGGGAAGGGGGCGACCGCGTCGAAGAGGACGGGGCCTTCGTTCCCGATGACTACGTTCCCCTCGATGCCTACGAAGGGGCTGCAGGTGAGGGTGGTCGGGATGCCGATGGCGCGCCCGGAGCGCCTCCGCCCTCGCTACTCGGCATGCTGACCGACCTCGAGCGCCGGTCGGTGGCGTGTGAGCGCGAGCTGCTTACGCTCTTGACGGCGTTCCCGGACGATTTCCGCCTTTCGGCAGACCGCATCACGGAGATCGAATGGGTCGACCCGCGCCATGAGGCCATCGCATGGGCCGTCCTGGCGACGCCCGAGGGCGCTTCCCCTGCGGAGGCCATGGATGCGGCCCGCGCCGTTTGCCCCGATGCCGCCGAGCTGGTGAGCGCCGGCACGCTTTCGTCCACGAGCCGCCATCCGACGCAGACCAACATCGCGTTCCTCCTCGATACGCTCGAGCTCTACACGGTTCGTCGACGGATGAAGGCCGTACAGGGGCGCCTTCGCAGCGATCGAACCCTGTCGGCGCAGGACCGTCGCTCCCTGACGATTCAGGCGTCGCAGGATGCCGCCCGGGCTCGCGAGCTCGCCGCCGCCGTCGAGGGCGTGGCGGACCCGTTTCGCTCGTAGGATATCGTTAGCGCCCGCTGGGTATGAAATGAAGGATGTCGGCTAGGGGTGCGATGCATCCGCGCGTGAACATACCGTGATGGGGCGGCGTATGTGATGGTTTCGCGACGCTTATTGCGGCGTTGAACGATATGAGGGCTTCGGGTATACGAAGTTGTGCTATAGTATTGTGTCCTATGTGCTATGAAGGGAGAATCTGTGCCTAAAAAGTCGGAGAGCACCGATGTCGAGCTCTACTCCTATCTCGAGAAGCTCCTTGATAAGGGTCAGAAGAACGGCTCGATCACCGAGGATGAAATCCAGATCACCCTTAAGGATGTCGATGTAAGCGATTCTCAGCTCACCACGCTGTATAACGCGCTGCGCAACCGCGGCGTTGACATCGTGTCGCAGGGCGACGACGATGAGGCGTTCGATGTCGACGACCATGATTTCGATAGCGATCTTGGCGCTGACAGCGACGAGGACCATGATCGCAAGGTCGCGAAGATGGCCGACGCCGAGATGGCCTCTGAGAAGCCCAAGAAGAAATCGCGTGTTCGCACGACCCGCACGCGCTCCCGCACGCGCGGCATGGATGCTTCCACCGTCATGCTTACGGGCGACCCCGTCCGCATGTATCTCAAGGAGATCGGAAAGGTCGATCTCTTGACCGCCGCCGACGAGGTCGACCTTGCCATGAAGATCGAAGCCGGCCTCGAGGCATCCGATAAGCTCGAGGCCGCAGAAGCCGGAGAGCTCGAGCTCACCCGCGCCGAGATGCGCCGTCTCATGCGCGTCGAGCAGAACGGTCTCGAGGCCAAGCAGGCGCTGATCAGCGCGAACCTGCGCCTCGTCGTCTCCATCGCGAAGCGCTACGTGGGTCGCGGCATGCTGTTCCTCGACCTGATCCAGGAGGGCAACCTCGGCCTCATTCGAGCGGTCGAGAAGTTCGATTACGAAAAGGGCTTCAAGTTCTCCACGTATGCCACCTGGTGGATTCGTCAGGCGATCACGCGTGCCATCGCCGACCAGGCGCGCACCATCCGCATCCCCGTGCACATGGTGGAGACCATCAACAAGCTTGTTCGCGTCCAGCGCCAGCTGCTCCAGGATCTCGGTCGCGATCCGACCCCCGAGGAGATCGGCGCCGAGATGGACATGAGCGCCGATCGCGTCCGTGAGATCCAGAAGATCTCCCAGGAACCCGTTTCGCTCGAGACGCCCATCGGTGAGGAGGAGGACTCCCAGCTCGGCGACTTCATCGAGGATTCGCAGGCGGTCGTTCCCCCGGAGGCGGCAAGCTTCTCGATGCTTCAAGAGCAGCTCGCCCAGGTTCTCGACTCTCTTGCCGATCGCGAGCGCAAGGTTATCGAGCTTCGCTTCGGCCTCGTTGACGGCCATCCACGTACGCTCGAAGAGGTGGGGCGAGAGTTTGGCGTCACGCGCGAGCGCATTCGCCAAATCGAGTCCAAGACCCTCGCCAAGCTGCGCCATCCAAGTCGTTCGAGCAAGCTCAAGGACTATATCGAGAGCTAAAGCTGGTTGCAACAATTCATCTGCTTCCTTACAGGGCCCCGAGTTTCTCTGGGCCCTTTTTCTTGTCGATGGTGACTCCAGTCCCGCAAAACCGTCCGTTTGCGAGTCCCGGTTCACCGCCGTGGGACGATGGTGACTCCAGTCCCAAACAAGCTCGCGAACGCGTGCCCACAGCCATCACCACGGGACCGTGGTGACCCCAGCCCTGTAAAACGGCTGCGAACGCGTGTCCTGAGCCACCGGTGCGAGGAGGGGAATGGTTATGGGCCTTGTTTCCGCCCTGCTGCATTCTCGTTATTTGATGATGCCGGGAAGTTGCAGCGGAGCTCTCACACGGGGAACGCCATAGCTGTCCAAGATCGATAACAGTGGCGTTACTTCTCTTACCTGTTTAAATGAGAATCTTGCAAATATCAAGCCCTTATTGCGAATTCGAGACTCGCGCAGCCGTTCTTCGCGCATGACATCTTCGATAGTATTGCCTTGTTCGCGCGCAATGCGCTCATATTTCTCTTTGCCATCGAGTTCGCCCATCGTGGGATGGGGCTTGAGTCTCCAACCGAAGTCCGATCGATATACGGTGTTCGTCAATTCATCAAAAAATGGTACTTGCAAGTCTGGAATCATAACCCCGTTTTCTATCATCACTGCGCGTGCGTAGGATTCCCCGCCGTTTTCGCTGCGCCCGTCGGCGTGGGGGAGTATCGCTCGCACCCGATTGATCCCCGGCAGTCCATGGCATGCTTCTTCGATGCGCTTGCCGAGCTCCTCTTGCGTGAGTCCATATACGCGAAGCGTGGAGTCGGCAATGGCGAGTCCTGTTCTAAACCCCGATGACACGACGCAGTCAAAAATCGTTCGCTCAAGCGATGTAGTCACTATTCCCTGGACAAGGTTGGGCCGCGGGTTCGCTATGTGGTGTCGTGCGATGCGTCCTTTAGTACTTGTTTCTCCGCCCGCAATGTGGATGAGGTGCATGCGGGTATACGGGACCGCGAGTCCATAGTGCGCGGCGGCGGAGAGGCCGCAGAAGATCCAGTTGGGGTGCATGTTCGCCAAGGTCTTGAGTATTTGCAGATACTGTTTTGCGGAGAAAGCGCGTTCTATGCAGCGGCGTCGGCGTATATGCCCGGTAGGGGAGAGATGAGTGCTGGGTCGTTAGCGCGCCGATAGAGTGCGCTTTGCAGAGCGCGATCGTGTGGGGCGAGCAGCATCCGTTACTCTGTGCGACCGCGAGGGCTTCTTGAATGGAATCGTTTGGTTTCATCGACGGACACCTCCCGTGCCAGTGGCTGCAGATGCAGGACATCGTTGCACAAAGGTGCCTAAAAGTCTTTTTATGGTTCCAACAGGGGTCTAACAACACCTGCTCAGATGTACCGAGATGACAAATTTGCAAACGCAGGCGGTCGATGCTGTCGGTGAGCGGTACGGGGAAGCGGTCACAATATGTGCTATCCGAGCGGCTAATTGATATCGCGCCCTTTGTGCATCGCCTATCTTATGCGTACGATGTTGCTCAACAAAAACATGGATGCATGTTTGATACTTTGAAAGCAGGGGCCGCAATACGCAAGAAAGGATGGATCATGCTTGAACGAAAACGCGCTATAAAACTCTTCGCATTCTTTGGAATCATGTTGGCGTTGCTTGCCTGCCTTGTTCCGGTGCCTGCTCGTGCGGCAGAGCGCCAGTGGCATGTTGAAGACGCATGCGAATGGAGCATGCTGGATGGCCATCTGATCATCCGGCCGGCAAACGGAAAAGAGTCCGCAGTCTACTACGGAAACTATGGTTGGGATCAGCGGGTTCAAGAGGCTACGTCTCTTTCGTTCGATGGCCGAGTCGAATATTCGATGGGTCAAGATCTTTTCTACGGCATGGATAAGCTCGAGGAAGCGGATCTTAGTAACCTGTTTTATGATGGTGATAATTACTTGCCCCAGCAGCGTGCGATTCATTTGCAGGAATGCGCGTCGCTGGAGAAAATCATCACCAACGATACGTTCAGGGGCTACATCGGGCCGGAAATACACGACTACAGGTTCACTCCGCTAATTTCGTATTTCCCCGATGGGTACTGGATGCCCGAGGGCGCTTCGATCTCGTTGCCGCAATCGCAGATTCCCGATGCCAAGGCCAATACATATACCCTTGTGAGCAGGGAGCCCGCCGAGGACACTTGGTATGCGGCGGAGTCAATAAAATGGAAGTACTCGGATGGAAAGCTAACCATCAAAAGGCTCGATCCAGCTATGACCAATACGGTGAATTCGTCGGTCAAGGATTATCAGATGATGGGGGCAGAGAGCCCCTGGCTGCCATTTAAGGATAAGATCCGGTCCGTCTCGGTCGAAGATAAGATCACAGCGACCGAGGGCTGGATTGAAAGGAGAATCCTGGCCGATAGATCTCTCACGAACCTCAAGAGCGTTGATCTGCATAAGGTTGGCATTGAGACGTTGGCGTACGCAGATTCGATAAGCTGCTATGCAAGCGATTCGATCACAACGATCTCGTTGGGATCCTCGTTCTCCATAATCAGGGATAATGGAAGCCGTTGGCTTGAGCTGCGCCGTGGCTATTGGCAGTCCGGGAATAACGGCGACTTCTTCGAGCACGATAGGATGGCAAACAAGGCGGCCGACACCTACACGTTTGCTGGAACCGATCCAAAGCCAAACTGCTGGATTCATAACAACACGGCCGTGTGGGGACTTTTTGATGGTCAGCTTACCGTAAAGCCCGCGGAAGGGCTCGATGAGGGGAGCTTTGGCGATGGCTACTCCTCCTTTAGCCCGTCGTGGCGCAAGTTGGCTCATCAGATCACCAGCGCGAAAATCGAAAAGAAGGTGCACATCAATCCCCAGGGGCTGTTTCAGGACTGCATCAGGCTCAAAACTGTGGATCTGAGAGGCTTGGACATCTCCGGCGAGAAAAGCATGGATGGGATGTTTTGCGGCTGCGTCTCGCTCAAGACAGTGGATCTGTCTTCTCTTTACGTTGGGGATGTCGAGTCGATATGCCGCATGTTTTACGGTGCCACGCAGCTGAAATCCTTCAGCTTCGAAAAGATGGGTTTCTTGAATCTGTGCAATCTAAGCAGCGCTTTCTCAAATTGTGAAAACATGACGACCGTTTCGCTTGAGGGCCTGCAGTCTTGCGCACCGACAGACATCTCGGGCATGTTCGAGGGCTGCGTTAAGCTGAAGTCCATTGAGGGTTTAGAGAGCCTTGACGTAAGCAACGTTACAACCATGAGGCGCCTCTTTGATAGTTGCCACGAGCTGCGCGAAGTGAACCTATCGGGTTGGGATACCAGCGCCGCTACCGATATGAACGGAATGTTCCAGTTCTGCGACTCTTTGCGATCCCTGGACCTGTCTTCGTTTGACACGCGCAACGTCGTTGATTTGGGCTGGTTCCTACCCGAATGGAGCAAGTCCTTCGTTACATTTACTGTTGGTCCCAACTTCTCCTTCAAGGGTTATTCTAGCGACATCAACCAAGTGCTCATGCCGCAGGATTCTCAGTGGAAAAGCTCTACCGATGGCAAAACATACAATTGGGATGCTATGCCTTCTTGCGTTGCCGCAACGTATTCCCGTGTTCAGAAGGCGCCGGAATCTAGCGGATTCTGGGACGTTGACACTTCAAATCCGCATTTCTCAAGCATCTCATGGCTCTCCGCCTCGGGCATCTCCACCGGATTTCCCGATGGAGGCTTTCATCCCATGGCAAATGTGGTGCGTCAGGATATGGCGGCGTTCCTCTACCGTTTGTGCGGAGAACCCGATTTCACGCCCAGTTCCGCTGACAAGCTGCGCTTTACTGATGTAACCGAAGCTACCCCGCACGCCAAGGAGATCTGGTGGCTTGCATCTACGGGGATCTCGACTGGTTACCCAGATGGTACGTTCCGTCCCGTGGCTGCGGTTGTCCGTCAGGACATGGCAGCGTTCCTGCATCGCACGTATGTGAAGTTTGGAATCGGTAATGATAAGCCTGCGGGCGCGGGGTTCCCAGATGTGGGCTCCAACACACCCCATGCCGTCGACATTTGCTGGCTTGCCGCCAACGGTGTCTCTACCGGATACCCTGATGGCACGTTCCGCCCCATGGCGAGCGTGGTACGTCAGGATATGGCGGCTTTTCTCAAGCGCATCCATGATCTTGGAGTTTAGGCTTCGGTGAGACCTTGCGTGATAGAGCAAAGGGATGGGATGGCGAGAGCGTCTCATCCCTTTTTGCATTTCAGGATGCTGATTAGACTTGGAGGCGGGGAAAGAGGGGGAGTGCAATGCAAGGGTTCGCTAACTAACAAAAAAATCCCTGCCAGCAAGCTGACAGGGATATTCAAATCTGGCTCCTCGAGTAGGACTCGAACCTACAACAACGCGGTTAACAGCCGCGGGCTCTACCATTGAGCTATCGAGGAATTCGGTTGCGGCTAAGCAACGAAATTTAGTATACCTGGTGTCACGGCGATTGCAAGGATGAATTTAATAAAAATCGCGCCGATGAATCCGATGAAAAAACCCCGCCGGCAAATGCAGACGGGGTGAAGATTCTGGCTCCTCGAGTAGGACTCGAACCTACAACAACGCGGTTAACAGCCGCGGGCTCTACCATTGAGCTATCGAGGAATGACAGTCGCTTGCGCAACAAAGAAAATTATACACACCGGTTCCGGATGCACAAGGGATATTTTTGGAATCTGAAAAAAGTTTCGGGCGGACACGAGGGTCGGTGGGGAAGTGCTCGGCCGATTCCTCGGCGGCTGGACCGCTGGAGATCCTTTTCGGGCAACGGGGGCGCTGGTTCTGCAGCGCCCGATCGCCAGGTGCTTCGTTTCGATTCGCGGCGCGCATCAGGGGCCGTGGTCCATCCCAACGGATGCATCTTGCAAGCTGTTTCCCGCACGCATCAGGCCCGAGGGCGCGCGCTGTCTGCTGAACGGATGCATCTTGCAAGCTGCTTCCCGCTCGGATGATGAAGAGCGCTGCGTATGGAGACATTCGACCAGTAACGACCCCGAATCGTTTTCGGTCCGTGTAGAGACCCTGTTTTCGCCGTTGAACGACGGTGCGCCGTAGTACCATAAGTAAGATATTTCCCATGAACTGGCGCGGCATGAAGCCCGTCGCGGAAGGAGATACATGTCTGAGACTATCAAGGGCGCTTTGAGCGTTTCGAACGATGTGATCGCTGACATCGCGGGTTATGCCGCCATGTCCTGCTATGGCGTTGTTGGCATGGCGGAGCAGCTCCAGGGCGCTGAGAGCGTCCGCCTCTCTTCGGGCCAGCGCCTGCGCAAGGGCGTCTTGGTCTCCACGTCCGAGGACGGCCTCGCGGTCGACCTTCACGTCGTGATCGAAGCCGGCGTCAACATGAAGTCCGTGAGCCAAAACCTCGCGAGTTCCGTTACGTTCACGCTGCAGGAGATCGCGCAGATCGACCCCGCACGCCTGAAGATCGCCATCCATATCGATGGCATGAAGTCCCGCGCTTAAGCGGTTAGATTCGAGATGGAGACGCACGTCTAATGATTGCAAAGACCGTTCGCACCTGTTTTCCCATCGCCGCCGGCGCGGTTGCGGAGAAGGCTGAAGAAATCAACAAGCTCAACGTGTTCCCCGTGCCCGATGGCGACACGGGCACGAACATGTCCCTCACCCTCCAGTCGGTCGTGAAGGAGCTGGCCGCTCTGCCCGTCGATGCCGACATGGAGGCCATCGCGGCCGCTATCACGCACGGCTCCCTCATGGGCGCCCGCGGCAATTCCGGTGTCATCACGTCGCAGATCCTCCGCGGCGTCGCAGAAGGCTTGGTCAGCGCGACCGAGCCCGCCACCTCCTCCGATATCGCCGTGGCGCTGCGCCGCGCGGTCAAGGTCGCGTTCCAGGCCGTCCGCAAGCCGGTCGAGGGAACCATCCTCACCGTCCTGCGCGATATCTCCACCAAGGCCGATGAATGCGAGAAGAAGCGCATGACTGCCGAGGAGGCCCTCGATGCCATCGTCGTCGAGGCCTATCAGTCCGTCGCGCGCACGCCCGACCTGCTGCCCGTTCTCAAGGAGAACGGCGTCGTCGACTCCGGCGCCTTCGGATTCGCGATCTTCCTTGAAAACTTCGTCGCCGCCGCCCTCGGTCGCGCGAGCGCCGTCGAGAATTTCTCCGCGACCTTCGATGCGGACGCCGATTCCGCCAAGGCGGGCGCTCTCGGCCGTGTCGAGATCGAGGCGAACGACGACTGGGAGGGCTCCGAGTACCGCTACTGCAACGAGTTCCTCTTCAAGGCCGAGAAGCGCTTCGACGAGGACAAGGCCTTACAGTTCCTGGCATCGATGGGCGATTGCGAGCTGCTCGTCGGCGCCTATCCCGATTACAAGATCCATGTCCACTCCAATACGCCGAACCTCGTTCTCGAGCATATGCTCCAGTTCGGCCAGGTTTACGAGGTCTTCATCCATAACATGGACATCGAGGCCGCCCAGCGCACGGCGAAGATCCATGCGGACCAGGATGCCGCTCAGGAGCCTGCCAAGCCCCTCGGTTTCGTCGCCGTCGCCGCCGGTTCGGGTGAAGCGGATATCTTGAAGTCCCTCGGCGTCGACGTTGTGGTCTCGGGCGGCCAGACCATGAACCCCTCGACCGCGGATCTGCTCGAGGCGGTGGCGAAGGTCAGCGCGGAGGCGGTCATCATTCTGCCCAACAACGGCAATATCCGCATGGCCGCCGAGGCCGCTGCTTCGGCGTGCCAGGATAAGCGCGTCGTCGTCATCCCCACCAAGACCGTACCGCAGGCGTTTTCCGCCTTGTTCGCGGTCATGCCCGACGCCGCCCTCGATGACGTCGTCGAGGCGATGAGCGAGGCGTTCGTCGAGGTGCGCGATGGCGAGGTCACGCGCGCGGTGCGCGATAGCTCCGCTTCCGACGGAACCCCCATCCACAACGGCGACGTCATGGGCATCATCGGCGGCTCCATCGATATCGTGGGTTCCGACGTCAAGCAGGTCACCATCGATTGCATCAATCGCATGATGGACGAGGAGGAGGGTGATTCCCTCACCATTCTTGCCGGCGAGGAGCTCGACGACGAGGCCTTCCAGGACATCCTCGACGCTATCGAGGAGGCTCAGCCCGATCTCGAGATCGACGCCCATCGTGGTGAGCAGCCCCTGTATCCCGTGATCTTCTCCATCGAATAGGGCGCGTCAACGATGTCGCGCGGCATTCAGGTTTCCGAGGTTTCCGCGCGGCTTGCGCGTACCGCATCGCTCGGCGATGACGTGTCGCGGCTCAAATTCGTTTCCGCATCGCGCGAGGAGGCCCTCCGTCGGCTCGGTATCGAGCGGGCGGGGGACCTCCTTTACCATGTTCCGCGGCGTTACCTCGATTTCAGCCATGCGCTCTCCATCGAGCAGGCTCCTATCGGCGCGGTCTGCACCGTGGTCGCGACCATCGATCGCGTCGTGCAGAAGCGCCCTCGTCCCAATCTGGTGGTCACGGAGGTCTCGCTCATCGACCCCACGGGCGTGATGTCCCTCGCCTTCTTCAAGCAGCCATGGCTCGCCCAGCAGCTGGTCAAGGGGGATCGCCTGGCCGTTATGGGAAAGGTCGAGTTCGCCTACGGTTTCAAGCAGATGGCGTCGCCCCACTTCGAGAAGCTGGATGCCGGCGTCCAGGGGGGCATCATCCTACCCGTCCATCCCGTGCGCGAGGGCATCAGCCCGGCATGGATGCGCCGCATCGTGTCCGGGGCGCTGGAGCTCGCCGGCGATTTCTGCGATGCCCTGCCAGCGGACCTGCGCGCGCGGCGAAGGCTCATGAGCCGCTCGCGCGCCCTGCGGCAGATCCATTTCCCCTCCTCCTTGGGCCAGGTGCGCCTCGCTCGCAGGCGCCTGGCTTATGACGAGGTGTTCTACTTGCAACTTGCTCTACGGCTGCGCAATGATGCCAACCTGCTCGACGTCGCGCCCATCGGCCATGTCCGCGGGCCGCGCACCGCCGCCTTGCTCGATGCGCTTCCGTTCAAGCTGTCCGACGAGCAGCGTGCGGCTGTGGCCGACATCGAGCGCGATATGCTCGACCCCGCCCGGGTGATGAACCGCCTGCTCTTAGGAGATGTGGGAACCGGCAAGACGGCCGTTGCCAGCGTCGCGCTCGCGCTGTCCGCCGACTCGGGCGCGCAGGCGTGCGTCATGGCCCCTACCGGCGTCCTCGCCCAGCAATACGCCGTGAAATGCGGTCCCTTGCTCGAAGCCGCCGGCATTCGCTGGGCGCTGCTCACGGGATCGACGAACCATGCCGAGCGCGCCCGTATCTACGAGGGCTTGCGGGCCGGGTCCATCGACGTGCTCTTCGGTACGCATGCCGTCTTGGGGGATGATGTCGACTTCGCCCGCCTCTCCCTCGTCGTCATCGACGAGCAGCATCGGTTCGGCGTCGGCCAGCGCAACGTGCTGCGCGCGAAGGGCCCGGGTGCCGACCTCCTCGTCATGACCGCGACGCCCATCCCGCGCACGCTCGCCTTGTCCGTATACGGGGACCTCGATACGAGCATCATCCGCTCCCGCCCCGTGGAGGGGGCGGGCGTGACCACGCGGGTGCTCGACGATGCGAATCGCGATATCGCATGGGGTGCCGTTCGCTCCGCGCTCGAGCGCGGGGAGCAGGCATACGTCATCTGCCCGCTTGTAGCGGAAGGAGAGGCGGGGGAGGACCTGGAAGAGGTTCCGGGGCTCGAGCGGGACGACGGCCGCGGCCATCGCGTCGAGACCCCGCTCCATTCCGTCGAACGCGATGCCGAGGTACTCTCCCATATGTTTTCCGACCGCGTGGTGGATATCCTACACGGGCGCATGACGGCTAAGGAGAAGGATCGGGTCATCGAGGCCTTTCGAGCGGGCGCCGTGGACATCCTGGTCTCGACGACCGTGGTCGAGGTCGGGGTCGATGTCCCCAACGCAACGGTCATGGTCGTGGAGAATGGCGAGCGTTTTGGCTTGGCGACCCTTCATCAGCTCCGCGGCCGCGTCGGTCGTGGTAAGCTTTCTGGCTCGTGCTATGTTATGAGCGCTCTGAAGCGATCACGGTCCCGCAAGAACGCGGCGCTCGACCGGCTTGCCGCGCTCGAATCGACCTCCGATGGCTTTTCGCTGGCGGAGCTCGACCTGAGACTTCGCCACGAGGGTGAAATCCTCGGATTGCGGCAGCACGGCGGGGTGAGCCTGCGCTTCATCGATCTTGATGAGGACGCCGACCTGGTCGAGGCGGCCCACGAGGATGCTTGCGAGCTGCTTCGGCATGCGCCGCGGCTCGATACCGTCGCGACCCTGCCCCTGCGCTACGAGGTCGTCGATCGATACGGAGATGTTTTCAAGGAGGTCAGCGGCGGATGAGAATCATTGCCGGCGATTGGCGCGGGCGCAAGCTCGCCGAACCAAAGGGTAGGGAGACCACGCGTCCGACGACGGATCGCGTGCGCGAGGCATGCGCCTCCATGATCGACGCCGCGCTCGACGACGGCATCGAGGGTTCGCGCGTCCTGGATGCCTTCGCGGGGTCGGGCGCCATGGGTATCGAGATGCTGTCCCGCGGCGCCGCCCATGCCGCCTTCTTCGATCTCGACCGCATGGCGGCGTCCCTGGTCAAAAGCAATCTCCAGGCGCTTTCGTGCCCTGTCGCGCGCGCCTCGGTCACGACGGGCGACGTGCTTCTGGCCGCCCAGCGCGGTCGCGTGGCGGGAGCGCCGTTCGACGTCGTCATCCTCGACCCGCCCTACGCCTTCCCGGCTCAGACCGTCGCATCTCTGCTCGAGAACCTCGCGGCGCACGGTATGCTGTGCGACGGCGCGATCGCGTTGTACGAGCATGCGCGCACTTCCGCCGGCGTCGAGGCTGCGGGCTTCATCGAGCTGCGGGACAAGCGCTACGGCAGCACCTCCGTGCAGCTGCTCCGATTGCGGTCCGAGGCGAGCGAAGGGGACGGGGAGCCGTCCGGCGACCTCGCGGATCCGGGTGATGCCCGTGAATAGGATCGAGCACGCGCTGGTTCCGGGAACCTTCGATCCCGTCACGTTCGGCCATATCGACGTGGTGCGCCGGGCGAGCCGCCTGTTTCCGAAGGTGACCGTCGCGGTCGCGGAATCCCTGGGAAAAAACGGCGTCGGGACCGTATTCACGCTCGATGAGCGGGTCGATCTGGCGAAGAGGGCGCTCGGGGGGCTCGAGAACGTGTCGGTGGAACCCTTTACGGGCCTGCTCGTCGACTTCGCCCGCCAGGTCGATGCGGGCGCGGTCGTCAAGGGGCTGCGCGCGATGACGGATTTCGAGTATGAGCTGCAGCAGGCGGATTTGAACTACCGACTCGACGCCGAGCTCGAGTCCATCTTCGTGATGAGCTCGCCGCAATACGGCTACCTGTCATCGTCCGTCGTTCGCCAGATAGCCTCGTTTGGAGGCGATGTGTCGGAGTTCGTGCCGGCATGCGTAGTTACCGCGCTGAAAGAGCGCTTTAAGTAAGATTCGTGCAGCATGTGGTACCATTATCCGTTGACATGCAACCGTTGAAAGGAGATCGGATGCCGGGCGAGTATCTTCCTGGCGAGAGGATTGAGAGCTTGGTCGATGAGCTTGAGGGCATCATCGAGGAGGCCAAGCCGCCTTTCGGCAAGGGCGCGCAGTTCAAAGTGATCGAGACCGAGGTCTTCTTCAACATTCTCGAGGAAATTCGCATGAGCTATCCCGAGGAGTGGCAGAAGTCCCGTCGCATCCTGCGCGAGCGCGACGAGCTGCTCGGCTCCGCCGTCGCCCAGGCCGATTCCATCATCGCCGACGCGCAGCAGCAGGCGCTCACGATCGCCGGCGAGCAGGAGATCGTCCGTTTGGCCCAGCAGCAGGCCGATGATATTCGCGACCGCGCCCAGCAGTACGAGCGCGAGACGCGCTACGCCGCCGAAGATTACGCCGAGCAGGTGTTCACGCACCTCGAGGAAAACCTCAAGAGCCTCACCTCCACCGTGGCCCGTTGCCGCGCCCAGCTCAACGAGGGCGCCAACCAGTCCCAGAACGGTGCCTGGTAGCCATGGAGGAGATGAATCCGGTCGTCGTGGATCTTACGGGCCAGCTTGAAAACCCCGGTGAATCGCTCCCTGTTTCCGGGCGGGTCGATGTCTCGAGCTTCGTGGTCGGCGAGAAGGAGTTCAACGTCGCCGACGGCATCGCCTGCGACGTCGTCTTCACCAACGCCGGCGACGGCATCCTCGTCACGGGCATGGTTCGCGCCGTGGCGACGGGTACGTGCGATCGCTGCCTGGACCAGGCGACCCTTGAGATTTCCGGCGAGATCGAGGAATACTATCTGTTCGAAGCTCCCGAAGACCAGGAGGCCTACGAGGACGGCTTCGAGCTGATCGGCGAGGACCGGCTCATCGACCTCGCCGGCCCCATCAACGACGCGGTCGTGATGGATGTGCCGTACGTCGTCCTGTGCCAGCCCGATTGCCGGGGGCTCTGCCCCACGTGCGGCGCCAACCTCAACCGCGATCAATGTGATTGCGCCGAGCGCGCCGAGCAGGATTGGGTCGACAGCGATGAGAATCCCTTCGCCGCACTTAAGAATCTCACGTTCGACGACTAGGCTGGATTTGTGGATGTTCTTTCATAATTCGCCTCTCAACTGTCCGTTCGTGCAAATTCTCCCTGCACACAGGATGTAACTATGCTAGTATCGCTACTTGCGCGTAATTGTGTTCAGATTTAGTTAATAAGGAAGGTCAACATGGCAGTACCTAAGCAAAAAAAGGGTCGCGCTAAGACGCATTCCCGTCGCTCCACGAACATGAAGATCACCGCCGCCGCACGCTCCGTGTGCCCCCGTTGCGGTGCCGTGAAGCTCCCTCACCACGTGTGCCCCAACTGCGGGTTCTACAAGGATCGTGAGGTCATCGTTACCGAGTAGCTGCTTCGGGGCTACCGTGACGTTATCGCGAAACACCATGGCCGGCTCGGTGAGTCGGCCATTTCGCTATGAAGAGGCGCTAACCGTAAGGGGTTTGACATCATGACAGCTGTTCGAGTTTGCGTGGATGCCATGGGCGGCGACGAGCCCGTAAACGTTGTTCTCCAGGGCATTGAAGCGGCGTTGGCCGCCGATGAACACCTTGAAATCGTGGTTGCGGGACCCCAGGACCTTATCGAGGAGTTCTGCTCGTCCCATGATCGCGCCGAGGCCCTCTTCGCCCCCGATGTCATCGATATGGAGGACGATCCCATCGAGGCCGTCATGAAGAAGCGCAAGTCGAGCATCGTTCTGGGCTGCCGCGCCGTCAAAAAGGGGTCGGTCGACGGCTTCTTCTCGGCGGGGTCGACCGGCGCGGTGACCGCTGCGGGCGTCGCCTACGTCACGCCCTTCAAGTTTCGAACCGAAGCGGGGGAGAAGCGCCCCATCCGTCCCTGCCTCACCTCCACGCTGCCCAATCGCCGGGGAGGTTTGACCGTCTTTTGCGACATGGGTGCCAACCCGGACGTGGAGCCCGATGACGTCGTGCGCTTCGCCCAGATGGGCGCCGCCTACGCGCGCACCGTCCACGGCGTGAGCCGCCCGCGCGTCGGATTGCTGTCCAACGGGACCGAGGAAGGCAAGGGATCGCGGTTCACGAAGAGCTGCTTCCCGCCCATGAGGGGCCAGGTACCGGGCTTCGTGGGAAACTGCGAGGGTAACGATATCGTCTCCGGTGATTACGACGTCGTCGTCACGGACGGCTTCGCGGGCAACGTCGCGCTCAAGGCTACCGAGGGCGCGGCCAAGTATCTCATGTCCGAACTGAAGGGCTCCATGATGCGGTCGCTGCGCGGCAAGCTCGCCGGATTGCTGCTCAAATCGGATCTCAAGGCCCTGAAGGAGAAGATGAGCGGGGATGCCAAGGGCGGCGCGATTCTTCTGGGTTTGCGCGGCGTCGTCCTGATCGGACACGGCGCCACGTCCGTCGAGGCTGTCAAGAACGGCGCGCTGGCCACCGCCGAAGCGGTGCGCGCGGGTCTTGTGGAGAGCGTCGCCTCATCCATGGATGGTATTGTTCGGTAGCGGCTTTTACATTGTTGAGCGTGCCCGTGCGAGCGGGTACACTACAAAGCATCTGTCGATACGACGGCTCGCCAACGCGTCTCGTCGTGGTCCGAAAGGAGCTCACCCATGGAGCGCTCTGAGATTTTTGAGAAGGTCGCCGACATCGCGAGCGATGTCCTCGGCATCAACGCAGACGAGGTCTCCGAGACCACCACGTTCGATGATCTCGACGCCGATTCCCTCGACCGCCTCCAGCTCGTCACCGCCATGGAGGACGAGTTCGATCTCGAGATCGACGAGGAGAAGCTGCTGAGCATCAACTCCGTCGCCGACGCCATCGAGGCGATCGAGTCTGCTCAGGAGGCTTAGTAGTTCGTGACCATCGCTAAGAAAGCGGCGCTTGCCGAGCAGATCTGCGGGCACAAGTTCTCCCGTCGCGATCTGCTCGAGAGCGCCATCACGCATCCTTCCGCCGTCGAGGGCCAGCCTGTTTCGGCTTCCTACGAACGTCTCGAGTTCCTTGGCGACTCCATTCTCGGCGCCGTGGTCGCCGAGGCGCTGTTTCGTACGTATCCCGGCTTCGACGAGGGAAAGCTCACCCGTCTCAAGGTCTCGCTCGTCTCCGGTATGACCCTCTCCGAGGTTGCCCTCGATCTGGGCATCGACCAATGTATCGTGTTCGGTGCATCTGAAACCGGCACCGGCGCGCGCGGGCTGCATTCCGCTTTGGAAAACGTGTACGAATCCCTGGTCGGTGCTCTGTACCTCGATGGTGGGTGGTCCGTCGCGGAGGAGTTCATCTCCCGCACGCTCAAGCCCCATCTGGCAACGGAGCGCGCGGAGCATCCCTCGAACCCGAAGAGCTATCTCCAGGAATGCGTGCAGGCCGATCACATGGAAGCGCCCTCCTACCAGCTGGTTGGCGTCGACGGCCCCGCGCATGAGCCCACGTTTACCGCCGTCGCGTTCGTCGACGGCATCCGTCGCGGTCGTGGAACCGGCTCTTCCAAGAAGGAGGCCGAGGCTGCCGCCGCGCTCGATGCGCTCAACCGCATGGGTTACACGCATAACGGGGTCATCTTGAAGAAAAAGCCGGGTAAGTAAGCGAGGCGTCGTGTATCTCAAATCGCTCACCCTCAAGGGTTTCAAATCGTTTGCCGACCGCGCCCATATGACGTTCGAGCCCGGCTTGACCGTCATCGTCGGTCCGAACGGCTCGGGCAAATCGAATATCTCCGACGCCATCCTGTGGGTTTTGGGCGAGCAGAGCGCCAAGCAGCTACGCGGCCAGGCGATGGAGGACGTCATCTTCTCCGGATCCTCCGCGCGCAAGCCCGTCGGCGTGGCCGAGGTCACCCTGGTGCTCGACAACAGCGACCACATGCTTCCCGTGGACTTCAACGAGGTCGCGGTCACTCGGCGCATGTACCGTTCGGGTGAAAGCGAGTACCTGATCAACTCGAGCCCGTGCCGCTTGATGGACATCCAGGATATCCTCCACGACTCCGGATTGGGCAAGGAGACCCATTCGATCATCTCGCAGGGCAAGCTCGACGCGATCCTTCAGAGCCGTCCCGAGGAGCGCCGCGCCCTCATCGAGGAGGCGGCGGGCATCTCGAAGCACAAGCGCCGCAAGGAGCGTGCCCTGCGCAAGATCGCCTCCATGGACGAGCACCTTACGCGTGCTCGGGATATCAACCGGGAGATCTCGCGCCAGTTGAAGCCCCTGGAGCGCCAGGTCGACCGCGCGCGCAAATACAAGGACCTCTCCAGCCGCGCCCGCGAGCTGACCCAGATCCTCGCCGTCGACGAGCTCCGCCGGCTGCAGGCCCATTGGCAGGACGTCGAGTCTGCGTCGCGCGAAGCCGCCGCCTCGCTCGAGCTGGCTCGCTACCGCGTCGCCGAGAAAGAGCGCGAGCTCGAGAAGCTGCAGGTCATGCTCGAGGAGAAAGGCCTGTTCGTCGGCGATCTCGGCGAGCGCCGCCGCCATATGCAGGATGTCGTCGGCCGTATCAACTCCGATATGCGCCTTCTCGAGGAGAAGGGCCGTAACATGGTGTCCCGGCTCTCGGAGATGCGCGGCACCCTTTCGGGATCGGAGCATCAGCGTCGCCGCGTCGCCGCCGAGCTCGAGGATATCGAGCGCCAGCTCGACGAGGTCCGTGCCGCGGCCGAGATCGCGCAGCGCGACGTCGACGACTTCCTTCCCGCGGCAGATGAGCTCCACGTGCGCCGCGTCGAGCTCGACGAGCGCATCTCCCGTCTCAACCGCAGCCAGCGGGATGCGCAGCGCACCATCGACGACGCGTCCCTGTCACTGGTCAAGGTGAAGGAATCGCTGTCGAACGCCGAGCTCGAGGACTCGATGTACGCCGCTCGCTTGGAGCAGATCGACTCCAACGTCGAGAACGTGCAGGCCTCGCTTGATAGTCGCCGGTCTCGCGCCGACGAGGTGGACGGTCTTCTGGCGGACGCGCGCGAGCGCCGTGAAGGGGCCCGTGCGGCTATCGATACCGCCCAGGCGGCGCTCCAGTCGCTGCGCGAGCGCGAGCGCGAGGCGCGGCGCAAGCTCGACGAGGTCCGCTCCGAGCTGGCGAGCCTGGTCAAGCTCGATGCCAAGCTCGCCGATTCGTCGCCGCTCGTATCGCGGATATCGCAAGAGCGCGCCGAGGACATCGCGGCGCGCCTGGGCGACGTCATCGAGGCTCCCGTCGAGCTCGAATCGCTCGTCGAGCGCCTGCTCTCATCTGATATCGACGCCTTCATCGCCGCAGACGACCGGGCGTTGCGCTCCATCGCGTCGTTTGCGGCCGATGAGGCGGGCGCTTCCGGCGAGGCGTTGATGCTCTCCCGTTCGGCTTCCGCTGCCGATGGCCTCCCCGGGGCCGCGGGCTTCCGCCTCGTCGAGCGCCTGAGCGTGCGGGACGGCTATGCCGGCGCCGTCTCGAAGCTCCTCGGCGGCTACTACGTCGTCAGCACCGTGGAGGAGGCGCTTGATGCACCGCTCGTTCCCGGTGTCACCTATGTGACGCCCGATGGGGCGCGCGTCCGCGACGGAGGCGTCGTGCGCATCGGCTCGGGCGCCGTCCAGACGAGCGGCGCGCTCGAGCGCAAGCGCCGCATTCGCGAGCTCGAGGGTCTGGAGCCCGATCTCTCCAGCGTGCTCGACCGCGCATCCGCTCAGGTCGAGGAGGCTTCCGCGGCGGTGGAGGCGGCGCGCGCGTCGGAGTCGGCATGTGCCGGCGAGATCGCGCGTCTTGATGGCGAGCGCAGCTCCGTCTTATCGGAGATCGGTCGTCTCGAGCATTCCCTTACCCAGGCCTTCGCCGAGCAGAAGCAGATCAAGCGCCGCCGCGAGGAGGCTGCCGATGCCGTTCGCGAGGCTCAGCCCCAGGTCGACGAGCTTACCGAGCGACGCGATGCTGCCCGCGCCGAACTGGATTCCCTGGCCGAGCAGATCGCGGACGCGACCGACGAGCTCGACCGCGTGCGCCATGACGATAGCGAGGCCGCTGGGAAGCTCGCGGACGCCAAGGTTCGCCTTGCGCAGTCCAAGGAGCGCCTCCGGAGCCTTTCCGCCCGCCAGCCCGAGCTGAAGCGGCGCCTCGAGGGGATCGACCGGCGCATCAGTGCGACCGAGCAGGCATCCCGCTCGCTCGAGGTGCTCAGGCTGCGCGTCGATCCCCTGCATAACCGCTACGAGGCCCTTTCGGAGCGCGCTATGGACTGGGCCGCGCGCTTGCGCGACCAGGCGTCCCTCGAGGAGGCGGATTCCGCTTCCCTCAAGAAGACCATCGAGGACGCCAAGGCCGAGGTCATGCGCGCGAAAGCCGAGGTCGAAGCTGCGAATGTGCAGGTGAACGATGCCCGCGTGGCTCGCGGCAAACTCGAGGTCCAGGTCGAAAATGCCGTCCAGTCCATCACCGCCGACGGCGAGACGGTGCTGGAGGAGGCCCTGCAGCTTCCCGCGCCCACCGACCGCGCCGCCGCCGAGCGCGAGCTCGCGTCCCTCGCCCGCCAGATCAACAACCTCGGGCCGGTGAACCAGGTCGCGTTCGAGGAGTACGAGCGGCTCAAGGAGCGTGCGGACTACGTCGAGACGCAGCTTGCGGATCTTGAGAGCGCGCGCAAGGCGTTGACCAAGATCACGTCCGCCATCGATCGCAAGATGCGCCGGCAGTTCCTCGTGACGTTCGAGAAGGTCGACGAGAACTTCCGCGAGGTCTTCTCGATGCTGTTCCCGGGCGGGCAGGCTCATCTCGAGATGACCGATCCCGAGCATCCCGCCGACACGGGAATCGAGGTCGTCGCCCAGCCGCGCGGCAAGCGCATCACCAAGATGATGCTGATGAGCGGCGGCGAGAAGAGCCTCACGGCCCTGGCGCTGCTCTTTGCCGTCTACCGCACGCGCACCGTGCCGTTCTACGTGCTCGACGAGGTGGAGGCCGCGCTTGACGACTCGAACCTCTCCAAGCTGATCGGAGCCATCAACGTCCTGCGCGAGAGCACGCAGCTGCTGGTCGTCTCCCATCAGCGCCGGACCATGGAGGAGGCCGACGTCTTGTACGGCGTCTCGATGCAGGCGGACGGCGTGAGCCGTGTGGTTAGTCAGAAACTTGATCGCGAAACCGGAAAGGTCGTGAATGCATAAATGGGATTCTTCGATGCTTTGTCCCGCGGGCTCGAGCGGAGCCGTGAAGCGCTCAACGAGGTCTTCTACTTCGGTGGCGAGGTCGATGAGGACTTCTGGGAGACGTTGGAAGATACGCTGGTCATGGGTGATATGGGGGCGGAGATCTCGATGAAGGTCACGGATGACCTTCGCGACGAGGCCGCTCGCAAGAACCTCAAGACCGCGCGCCAGCTCCGGCGCGCCCTCTCCGAGCGCCTCGCCCAGGTCTTCGTGCGCCCCGATGGGGATATCTTCCGCGACACGCCGAGCTGCGTCCTGTTCGTCGGCATCAACGGCGCGGGCAAGACGACCACGGTCGGTAAGATCGCGAGCGACATGGCCCATCGCGGCAAGCGGGTCGTCATCGGCAGCGCCGACACCTTCCGAGCCGCCGCGATCGAGCAGCTCGACGTCTGGGGCACCCGCGCCGGCGTCCCGGTGGTGAAGCGCGAGCGCGGCAGCGATCCCGCGAGCGTGTGCTACGACGTTCTCGACGAGGCCGACCGCTTGGGAAGCGATCTCGTCCTCATCGATACGGCCGGCCGCCTGCATACCTCGCCCGAGCTCATGCGCGAGCTCGCTAAGGTCGTCAAGGTTACCCGGAAGCGCGCCGAGCAGATGAAGCGCGGGCCCATGGCCGTCCACGTGGTCCTGGTCATCGATGCGGCTACGGGGCAAAACGGCCTCAACCAGGCCATCGAGTTCAACGAGGCCCTCGGTCTCGACGGCATCATCATGACCAAGCTCGACGGCACCGCGAAGGGCGGCATCGCCCTCGCGGTCGCGTCGCGGCTCAAACTTCCCATCTACCGCGTCGGCGTGGGCGAGCAGGTTCAGGACCTGCAGGAATTCGATGCCGATGATTTCGCCCGCGCGCTGGTGGGCGGGGAGTAGCATTGCCAAGGAGCGCCTCGTAGCGATATGCGATACGCCTCGAGGCGCGATACGGGCCCGTGCCCGATGCCATTCGATCTATGAGTTGGGGAGGACCCATGTTTAACAGCCTATCCGATCGCCTGAACGATACGTTCGACCGCCTTCGCGGGAAGGGCAAGCTCACCGAGGCGGATATCACGTCCGCCATGCGCGATATCCGCATGGCGCTGCTGGAGGCAGACGTCAACTACAAGGTGGTCAAGGACTTCGTCGCGAAGACGAAGGATCGCTGCATGACCGCCGAGGTCCTCGATTCGCTCTCTCCGGCGCAAAACGTCGTCAAGATCGTTTTGGACGAGCTCATCGAGCTGCTGGGCGCCACCGAGAGCAAGCTCGTGCTCTCCAGCCGCATACCCAACGTGATCATGCTCGTTGGCCTGCAGGGCTCCGGTAAGACCACGGCGGCCGTCAAGCTGGCCTATCTGCTGAAGAAGCAGGGCAAGAGCCCGCTGCTCGCGGCCTGCGACGTCTATCGACCCGCTGCCGCCGACCAGCTGGCAACGCTCGGTGGGGAGATCGGCGTGCCGGTCTTCCGCGGCGATGGCAGGAACCCGGTCGAGATCGCCCGCGCCTCCATTCGCGAGGCCGTCGACCACATGCGCGACGTGGTCATCGTCGACACCGCCGGCCGCTTGCAGATCGACGAGCAGATGATGCAGGAGGCCGTCGACATCAAGAAGGCCGTCAAACCCGACCAGGTCCTCATGGTGGTCGATGCGATGACGGGCCAGGATATCGTCAACGTCGTGTCCACCTTCGCCGAGCGCACCGATTTCGACGGCGTCATCATCTCCAAGCTCGACGGCGACGCCCGAGGCGGCGGCGCGCTCTCGGTACGCCAGGTGACCGGCAAACCCATCAAGTTCGTCTCGATGGGCGAGAAGCCCGAGTCGCTCGAGGTCTTCAACCCGGAGCGGATGGCCAAGCGCATCCTGGGCATGGGCGATGTCATCGGCATCATCGAGAAGGCCCAGGAGATGGCCGACGCCGAGCAGATCGAGGCCGCTGAGCGCATGCTGCGCGAGGGCTTCACCATGAACGATATGCTCGAGCAGATGCGCGCCGTCAAGAAGATGGGCGGCATGAAGGGCATCCTCGGCATGCTCCCCGGCGGTCAACGCGCCCTCAACCAGATGGGCGGAAACCTCGATGAGAGCGTGTTCGAGCGCAACGAGGCGATGATCATGTCCATGACCAAGGAGGAGCGCGAGAAGCCGAGCATCATCAACGGCCAGCGCCGCGCTCGCATCGCCCGCGGTTCGGGCACTACGCCCGCCGACGTCAACGCGCTGATGAAGCAGTGGGGCGAGATGAACAAGATGATGGGCAAGATGCGCTCGATGACGCAGCAGATGGCCGGCGGCAAGAAGGGGAAGAAGGGCAAGAAGGGCAAGAAGATGCGCATGCCCGGCATCCCCGGCATGGGCGGCATGAACATGAACCAGCTCATGGGCGGGGGCAATCCCTTCGCCGGCGGTTCCGGTGGCGGCGACATGGATATGCTCCGCGCTATGGAGCAGCAGATGCGCAACAAGCGCTAGCCGCGCTGAAGGCATCTGCCTTATCGGTAGGGTTACGGGCCCGTCGCATGCGGCGGGCCCTCTTCGTCATATCTGGGCATGCTGTGCATGCCTGCATGCGGTGGCGGTGCTACCGAGCCCATGGGTATAGCATGCTCGTGTGAACGTTCGGTACGCACGCCGTCATGCAACGGTACGACAATGGAGCGAGAGAGGAGCGGGGATGAGCAAAGCGGATGAGATATTCGTCGCGATGTGCCGCGACATCCTTGAGCACGGGACGACGACCGAGGGCGAGAAGGTCCGGCCCGTATGGGAGGATGGGGCGCCCGCATACACCATCAAGAATTTCGGGGTCACCAACCGCTATGACCTTCGAGAGGAGTTCCCCGCGCTCACCTTGCGCCGTACGGCGCTGAAATCCGCGATGGACGAGGTGCTTTGGATCTACCAGAAGAAGTCCAACAACATCGCCGACCTGAACAGCCACATCTGGGATCAATGGGCGGATGAGTCGGGTTCGATCGGTAAGGCCTATGGATACCAGATCGCTCAGAAGTCTCACTACAAAGAAGGCGATTTCGACCAGATGGATCGGGTCCTCTACGATCTGACCCATACGCCTTATTCCCGTCGCATCATGACCAACATGTACACGTTCTCAGATCTATCCGAGATGCATCTCTATCCGTGCGCATATAGCGTGACGTATAACGTGACGGCGGACCCCGCCTGCGACAAACCCGTGCTCAACATGGTTCTCATGCAGCGAAGCCAGGATATCCTCGCCGCCAACAACTGGAACGTGTGCCAGTATGCGATCCTGCTCATGATGGTCGCCCGCCACTGCGGCATGGTCGCCGGCGAGCTGCTGCATGTGATCGTCGACGCGCACATCTACGACCGTCATGTCGACATCGTGCGCGAGCTCATCGAGCGCCCGCAGTACCCCGCTCCCAAGGTCTCCCTCAATCCGGCTGTCACGAATTTCTACGATTTCACGACGGACGACCTCATCGTCGAGGATTACCAGCACGGCCCGCAGGTTAAGAACATCCCTATAGCCGTGTAACGCCGTGGGACGTCAAAAGGAGGTAGAAGCGCTATGAATTGCGAACTGAAGGCGATCGTGGCGGTGTGCGACGACTGGGGCATCGGGCGGGCCGGTGACATGGTGGTCGCCAACAAGGCCGATATGCGTCATTTCGTCCGTATGACCAGGGGGCACGCCGTGATCATGGGGCGTAAGACGCTCGACAGCTTTCCCGGCGGCAAGCCGTTGAAGGATCGCCGCAATATCGTGCTCACACGCGACCCGCTGTTCCATCGGTCGGGCGTCGAGGTCGTTCGATCGGCCGAGGAGGCCCTGGAGCGCATCGCGGACGAGGACGAGGCGTGGGTGATCGGCGGGGCGCAGGTCTACCGTCAGTTTCTTCCGCTGTGCTCGACCGCCGTCGTTACGAAGAACCATTGCATTCGCCCCGCCGATGCGTTCTTTCCGAACCTGGATGACGACGCCTCCTGGTGCCTTCTTGAAGAGACCGATACCGAGCAGGTGGGTGAGGGAGAGGGCGATGAGGGTGTGTTCTACAGCTTCGCGACCTACCACCGCGTCGGGGGCGCAGGGGAGTAGCCGGGCGGGCGCTTGCCCGATCGACTGCGCGGGGCCCCGGCCGGACTGCCGCGCATCGCCGGCGTGCGAGGGCGGCGAGGCGCATCCGCCGTGCTGCCTGGTATATAACGGGCTAATCCTCCTATTCGTGGGGTATTATAAAATTGGTTTGCGAATGCGCCGGGTCCGCTGGGACCCGGCTATGTTGAAGGGCCTCTTCCATGAAAACCATGATCTTGTATCGCTCGAAGCACCACGGCAATACCAAGAAGCTGGTCGATGCCGTCGTTAACGCGTTTCCTGAGGTCGAGGCGATCGATGTGGCCACGCTGGGGAAGAACGAGTACCCCGATCTCTCCGAGTATCCGCTGGTCGGCGTGGGCACTGGTATCTATTACGGCAAGATCGATGCGGACCTGGCCCGCGTTCTCGCCAACACGCTGTGCGAGGGCCAGCAGGTCTTCGCCCTCATGACCTATGGCGGCAAGGATAAATGGTACGGCAAGGACATCGACGGGCTGTGCCGCATGCGCAAGGCTAACTTCCTCACGTCCTTTGGCTGCCTGGGCTACGATACCTGGGGACCGTACAAGTTCATGGGCGGCGTTTGGAAAGATCGTCCAAACGATGAGGATATCCAGGGGGCCGTTGCCCACTACCAGCGCCTTATGGATGAGTACGGGGATATCATCATCGACCAATACGAGCAGGCCCGTAAGCGCGCTGCTTGGGCCCAGGCGCATCCCGCCGGTGGCCTTATGGCCAATATCAAGCGCTCGGCCCGGAAGATCGCTCGCAAGGCGTCCGCACAACAGGGATCCGAGCCGCGCTCGACGGCGGACGGGTCTTCGGACAAGGCTTCGAGCGACGAAGTCGAGACGGGCGAATAGGGAATGGGCTACCAGGTCATCCCGATCGAGTCGCTCGATGACGAGCGCCTCGTCGCGTACACCAAGCTGACGGAGCGCGAGCTCCGCAGCGTCCTCGAACCCGAAAAGGGGATTTTCATCGCCGAGAGCGCCAAGGTGATCGAGCGCGCCCTCGACGCGGGCCTCGAGCCGGTGAGCTTCCTTATGGGGGAGCGCTGGCTCGATACGCTGCTCCCCATGATCGACGAGATCGGTGCTCCGGAGCCGATTCCCGTTTTCACGGGTTCGATGGCTTTGATGGAGCGGCTCACCGGCTTCTCGGTTACGCGCGGAGCGCTGTGCGCGATGCGCCGTCCGCCGCTGGTGCCCGCTTCCGAGTTCCTGTCCGCCTTGTGCGACCGCTCGGAGGGCCGTCCCGTTCGCGTCTGCGTCCTCGAGGGTATCGTCGACCACACCAACGTGGGGGCCATCTTTCGCAGCGCGGCTGCGCTCAACGTCGATGGAATCCTCGTCAGCCCTACTTGCTGCGACCCGCTCTACCGCCGTGCGGTCCGGGTGAGCATGGGCACCGTCTTCCAGGTTCCCTGGACGCGCCTGGGGACCGATGCCGGCACGTGGCCTGCCGACGGGCTCTCCGTTCTCAAGCAAGCTGGTTTCACGTGCGCGGCCATGGCCCTTACCGATGATTCGGTCTCACTCGATGACCCCTCCCTGCTCGAGGTCGACCGCCTGGCGATATTCATGGGCACCGAGGGGCAGGGGCTGGGAGGCCGCACGATCGACGGATGCGACCGGGCCATCCGCATCCCGATGGCGCATGGCGTCGACTCGTTGAACGTGGCAGCCGCTTCCGCGGTGGCTTTCTGGCAGCTCTGCCCTCACGTCGATAACGGTTATCGGTATCGACCGGGTAGGTTCTAACGATTCGTCGTCGTTTACCCTCCGTTCATAGATTGTCTTTCCGCGCCCTTGTGTCTTGCGATGCGAGGGCGTACCCTTCATGCGGGGGATTGCATACGATGCGATCTATATGCTGCAATATGGGATACGGGGGAGTGCATATGGGAAAGCGAGGGTCGTCGGGCTCTATCGACGTGACACGGGGCGTTATCTGGCGCCAGTTGCTGGCGCTGTGCGTACCGATCTTCTTCGCTTCCTTCTTCCAGCAGTCCCATGCGCTGATCAACGCGTTCATCGTGGGCCAGTTCGGCGGTAAACTTGCACTCGGCGGCATCCAGGCGACGATGAGCCTCTCGGAGCTCGCGGTGGGCTTCTCGGTGGGCATGGGCGCCGGTTGCGCCGTCATCACCGGGCAGTTCTTCGGCTCACATGACGACGAGCGCTTATCCCGGTCCATCCATACGGCTATAGCCATCGCCCTGGCGCTCGGATTGGTGATCTCTATCGGCGGCGTCGCGTTCATGCCGCAGATCCTTGCGTTCATGGAGACTCCTCAGGAGCTCATGTGGGAGGCGGTCGCCTATTCGCGTTGCTATTTCGGCGCCATGGTCTTCGCGCTGCTCCTCAATATGGGAACCGCCTTGCTGCGCGCCGTGGGCGATACGCGGGCTCCCGCGATCATCATCGCGAGCGGATGCGTGATCAACGTGCTTCTCGACCTGGTGCTCGTCGCCGGATTGGGACTCGAAGCGCTCGGATGCGGCATCGCGACCGCTACGACCATCTTCATCAACTGCTGCTGCGTGCTGCGGCGCCTGATGCGTGCGGAGGGTGCATGGCGCCTCGATCCCCGCAAGATCGCGATCGATCCGCGCATCTGCCGCTCGATGCTGTCGTGCGGCCTGCCGCTCGCCATCCAGGCGAGCGTGTACTCGGTGTCGAACATCATCATGCAGTCGACGGTGAACACCTTCGGCGTCGATGCCGTGACGGGCTGGGGGCTCTCGGGTCGACTCGATGCCATCGTCTGGATGGTCACGGAAGCCCTCGGCGTCTCCATCACCACGTTCTCGGCGCAGAACTTCGGTGCGCGCAACTACGAGCGCATGCGCAAGGGGTACCATACCTCGCTGCTGATCACCGTGTTCCTGGTGGGATCGCTATCGCTGTTCCTCGTTCTGTTCGTCGAGCCGCTTGCGGGCATCTTCATCGATGATTCCGCCGTTACCGGCTATACGGCCAAGATGGTCCACTTCATCGCGCCGTTCTACTTCTTCTATTCCATCGTGGACAACACGTCGGGTGCGATTCGCGGATCGGGGGAGAGCTTCCGCCCCATGCTGCTCACCATTGTCGGTACCTGCGTGTTCCGCGTGATCTGGTTGCTCGTCGTGGTGCCGATGCACCATACGATCGAGACCATGCTGCTGGTCTATCCCGTTACATGGATCCTCACCGCCGGCCTGTTCGTCGCCTACCATCATTGGGGGCGCTGGCTCGCCCACGCCGAGGAGAGGGCCGGACGGCTGGAGGTGCAGCTGTAGCTCTCGCTGGCCGCGTTGTTCAGGCGGCCTAGTACTCGATCCCCCTGCGCGCCAAGACGCCCTCGTCGAAGTAGTGCTTCTCGCAGCGCATCTCGGTGACGAGGTCGGCGAGGTCTGACAGGGGCAGCAACCCGCGTCCGGTGAGGACGAGCTCCGTTCGGGCGGGCTTCTCCCGTATGAGTTGCTCGACGTCCTCGCGCGCTACGAAGCCGCGACGCATCGCCTCGCCGAGCTCATCGAGTATGAGGACGTCTACGGGCGTCGACACGGGCAGCGCGGTATCTGCGGTCGCGTGACCGCGCTCGATACCGAGTGCGAGCCGTGCCATCTCGAGGATTTGCCTGGCGCATGATTCGGGCGTGTCGCGGGTCGCCTGCATTATCGGTAGCCCGAAGCGCTCGGCGGCGTCATGCTCGGCGCAGTGCAGCTTCTTGGCGAACTGCAGCATGAGGACGTTGAGGCCGTAGCCCTTCGCGCGAAACGCCAGGCCGAGCGCCGCCGTCGTCTTGCCCTTGCCGTCTCCGGTATAGATCTGCACCATTCCCTGGTCGAGTTCTCGCATCTTAGGGACTCCTTAAGTATCTGTTGGTCTACGTAAGTGGTCTGTGGGTACTATTACACCATTGAATCAGCCGTATGGACGGAGTTTGGTATATGGAAATGGATGATCACAAGCGCAGAAGGAATATGATCCTCTACGTGCTCATCGCGTTCGTCGTGTACCTGGTCATGAGCCAGTTGCTGTTCCCCAGCATGAGGAACCAGGTACAGGTCGAGCCCGCGAGCTACTCCACGTTCGTGGAGAAGCTTGAGAGCAAGGAGGTGAGCCAGGTCGATTACACCCAGGATGCCTCCTCGCAGGCGCTCTACATGCTCAAGGGTGAGAAGGATAAAGCGTATAGCACCACGGTTCCCACGACCGACAGCGGCATCTGGGACCTTATCCGCGAGTCCGGCGCCGACACCACCGTCGATATCCCGAATCAGAATTCGGGCTATATGACCTATATCCTCCTCACCGTCGTGCTTCCCATCGCCATCTTCTTCCTTGCGGGCTGGTGGCTCAACCGCCGCATGAAGAAGGCCATGGGGGACGATAACCCCTCCATGAACTTCGGCGGCGGCGGATTCGGCGGCATGGGCGGCGGCCTGGGCAAGTCCGGTGCCCGCATCGTGGCGTCCAAGGACGTGGGCGTTACCTTCAAAGACGTCGCTGGCCAGGAGGAGGCCAAGGAATCCCTCAAGGAGGTCGTCGACTTCCTCGAGAATCCCAAGCGCTATGAGGATATCGGCGCGAAGCTTCCGCGCGGCGCCCTGCTCGTCGGCCCTCCGGGCACGGGCAAGACGCTGCTCGCCAAGGCCGTCGCCGGCGAGGCGGGCGTTCCGTTTTTCAGCATCTCGGGCTCCGAGTTCGTCGAGATGTTCGTGGGCCGCGGAGCTGCGAAGGTTCGCGACCTGTTCAAGCAGGCCAAGGAGAAGGCGCCGTGCATCGTCTTCATCGACGAGATCGATACGATTGGCAAGAAGCGCGATGGCGGCGGGTTCTCCGGCAATGACGAGCGCGAGCAGACGCTGAACCAGCTCCTTACGGAGATGGATGGCTTCGATAACCAGAAGGGCATCGTCGTGCTGGCGGCGACGAATCGCCCCGACAGCCTCGATCCCGCTCTGCTCCGCCCCGGCCGCTTCGACCGCCGCGTTCCCGTCGAGTTGCCGGACCTTGCAGGCCGCAAGGCCATCCTCGAGCTCCACTCCAAGGACGTCAAGACTGAGCCGCCGATCGACTTGTCCGCGATCGCCCGTTCCACCCCCGGTGCATCCGGAGCCGATCTGGCGAACATCATCAACGAGGGTGCCCTGCGTGCTGTCCGCATGGGCCGCAAGCGGGCGACGCAGGAGGACTTCGAGGAATCGGTCGAGGTCGTCATCGCTGGCCAGCAGCGTAAGTCCACGGTGCTGTCCGATCATGAGAAGCAGGTCGTCTCCTATCATGAGATCGGCCACGCCATCGTCGCAGCGAGCCAGACCGAGTCGGCGCCGGTGACCAAGATCACCATCGTGCCGCGCACGTCCGGAGCGCTCGGGTACACGATGCAGGTCGAGGCCGATGAGAAATTCCTCACTACCAAACAGGAGGTGCTGGACAAGCTCGCCGTCTACTGTGGAGGCCGTGCCGCCGAGGAGCTCATCTTCGGAGAGATGACAACGGGTGCCGCGAACGATATCGAGCAGGCGACCAAGCTGGCCCGCAACATGATCACGCGCTTCGGCATGTCCGAGGAGTTCGGCATGATGGCGCTCGGTACGGTTCAAAACGCCTACCTCAACCAGGATACCTCGCTTACGTGCGCGCCCGGTACGGCCGAGCGCGTCGACGACGCGGTGCTCAAGCTCATCACCGAGTCGCATGAGCGCGCCATGCAGATCCTCAAGGAGAACAAGTTCAAGCTCCACGAGCTCGCGCACTATCTCTACAAGAAGGAGACCATCACGGGCGAGGAGTTCATGAGGCTGCTCACGCGGGAGAATCCCCTCATGCCGAATGCGGGATCTGCGGAGTAACTCCGATTCGCATCTCATTCCTCCGGACCACCCCGTCTCCATGCCTCGGTGCCTTGCGCAACCTTTGATGGCATGGGAGGCGGGGTGGCCTTTATGCGCCGGTGAATTTGTGTCGCCGGGGTTTCGGCCGCGTGATTGCGGCGCTCTCGAATGTTGGCGCAGCGCTCGGAGACGGCATTGGGTATCATCTGGTCCAGTACATCAAGAAACGAAGGGCTGCCTTTTTATGAATAACGATACCGACCTCAAGTTCGCGATTCTTATCGATGCGGACAACGTATCCGAGAAGTACATCAAGATCGTGCTCGAGGAGGTGGCGAACAGCGGCGTCGCGACCTATAAGCGCATCTACGGAGATTGGACGAGCCCGCGTCTTGCAAGCTGGAAGAGCTGCCTTCTCGATAACTCGATCACACCCATGCAGCAATATAGCTACACCTTTGGAAAGAACGCGACCGATTCCGCCATGATCATCGACGCGATGGATATCCTGTACTCGGGGACCGTCGACGGATTCGCGATCGTGAGTTCCGATTCGGATTTCACCCGACTCGTCGCGCGGCTTCGCGAGAGCGGCATGGTCGTCATCGGTATGGGCGAGCAGAAGACCCCGCGGCCTTTCATCGCCGCGTGCAATCAATTCAAGTACCTCGACTTGCTGTATGCCGCTCGGAAGGCCGAGGAGGATGACGCCGACGAGGACGAGGATGGCGAGGTCCCGGACGCCCCCCGTCGCCGTCGCCGCGGCAGGCGCGGCGGGCGAAAGGCGAGCCGCGCCAAGACCGAGCAGGCTCCCGTGTCATCGGAAGATAGCGCTTCCGACGATATCGAAGAGGAGATGGAGGTCTTGGACTGCCCCGAGGTCCTGGCGAGGCCGCGGCGCCGACCGGGTGATCGAGGCGCCCTTCCCGTCGATGCTTCCAGCGAGGGCGCCGATAAGGTCGCCGGTGATCTCGAGGACGCTGGCGCCGAGCTCGAGGACGAGGAGTTCCTAGACGAGCAGGACGCCGAGCTCGCCTTCGGAGAGATGAGCAAGGCGGATCGCCGCAGGCACATGAGGATGATCCGCGAGACCGTGAATGCCATCATCGACAAGTTCTCGGACGACGACGGATGGGTCGGCCTGGGAAAGCTCGGAGACCAGCTTGCGAAGCGACTGCCCGATTTCGATGTTCGCAATTACGGGTTCAAGAAGCTTCGCCCGTTCTTGAAGTCGCTCGGCGTCTACGAGTTCGATGAGCCCGCAGGCGAATCGGGCGCGCGCCAGATCTATCTGCGCATCCGCGAGCAGTAGCCAACGGGCTTCCTGTTCCGCCCATCGCGGTGCATGGGATCGGTTCGGGCGGCGCATCCGGCCTGAGAACGCGCAGCTGCCCATAGCAATGCGAAGCGCCCGTCGGCATCGAGCCGGCGGGCGCTTCGTTGTTTCGAACGCGGGGATGCTGGGGGCGCTACGCCAGGGTCTTGCCGAAGGCGTCAGCCGTCTTGATGGCCTCGATGAAGGCCGCGGTCGTAAAGGGCTCGGGATTGCCCTGTTTCCATTCGTTGGTGTTCCGGGCGAGCTCCGCGATGCGGTCCAGATGGCTTTCGTCGAGGTCGAGCTCCGCGAGCGTGACGGGTAAGCCGAGCTTCTTGTTGAAGGCCGCGTACCGCTCGAGTTGCTCGGTGTCTCCGATGTAGGCGAACAGTACGAGCACGCCGAAGCTGACGACCTCGCCATGCAGGTACGGACGGTTGCCGCGCGGAATGCCCGTCGTGGCGTTATAGAATGCGTGCGCGAGCGATGAGTTGTAGTAGAAGTCCGGCTGGTTGGTGAGGTTGGAGACGTAGCCGGTGTTGACCACGATGTCGAGCGCGATCTGCTTCACGGCCTCGCTCGCGCGGCTCGCGCGCACGTCGGCGAGCCCCTGCTCGCCAAAGGTCATGAGCGGTTCCGTGCAGGTGTGGGCCAGGGCAAGGCCGAGAGCGCCGGTGTGGGTGAGGCCGCCGCCGCTGGTGGCATACTCGACCTCCGGTTGCTTGGAGAGCGCATCGCCGATTCCGGCCCAGAAGTATTCTTCGGGTGCCGCGGCGATGATCGCGGGATTGATGAAGATGTGCGCGGGCGCGTCGGGGTAGGCATAGCCCTTGAGGGAATGGTCGTCGTTGTAGACCACGGCGATCGCGGTGGCACTCGAGCAGTTGGAGCAGATGGTCGGGACGGAGAAGACGGTCTTGTCAAGTTCCTTGGCGGCGGTCTTCACCGTGTCGATCGCCTTGCCGCCGCCTATGGCAAAAGCGACGTCGGCCGCGCGGAAGGCCGGGTTTTCCACGAGTGCGTCGATGGCGGATTGGGTCGAATCGGTTCCGTAGACGATCTCATCGATAATCTGCACGTCCGTGTCGTCGAGCGCTGCGCGGATGCCCGGGGCCGCGGCCGCGAGGGCGCGACGACCGCCTACCAGGACGACGGTCTTTGCCCGATAAGGGGAAAGTGCCGCGGGAATCGCCTCGAAGCAATCTTCACCGACGGTATAGCTGCTCATTTGAATGGTGCGCATGTGACCTCCTTGACGATGTGGTGCTCGTGATATTCTAGGTCGGCGCCTGCGGGCCTCGTTTTCGTATCGAATCCTGAAAAAGAGTGTTAACGTGAGGTTGTCGTCAATATGGGGAGGGTGCTGTCGTGAAGGTTGTGGTGAGCGCTTGCCTGCTCGGAGAGAACTGCAAGTACAGCGGTGGTAGCAACCGCTGCGAACGCTTGCTGGAGGCGTTGCGCGCCCATCCCGATATCGAGGTGATTCCCGTATGCCCGGAGGTTGCGGGCGGCCTTCCTACGCCGCGTCCGCCCGCGGAGATCGTGGATGGCGAGGTCGTCAACGTTCTCGGCGAAAGCGTGGACGCCGCATACCGGTCGGGTGTCGCGGCGGAGATGGCGCGAATAGCGCCCGCGATCGAATCCGGAGAGCTCGCGGCTGCCGTGCTGCAGTCGCGAAGTCCCAGTTGCGGCGTCCGCCACGTCTACGACGGCACGTTCACCGGCACGCTCGTTTCCGGCAAAGGCCTGTTTGCCCAGGCGCTCGCTGCGGCGGGCGTCAGGCTGGTCGATGCGTCCGAGGTGTAGTGACGTATCCGCGGCACGCCTTCAATACGTTGATATCTCATACGCATCCATAGCGGGAAAGACGCATTCGTGTCAGTCCTTTCGTCCAGCCCCTGCAGCAGGGAGCGCCGCTCAAGTGTATCCGTTGAAGGAAGATTATGATGCAGCGGGTTCGGATTTGCGTCCCGCGTGCTATCATGGCAAACCATAGGCGTTGATGGGGACGAGTAGGTTGGACCCGCACGGCGGAGAGAGCTCGGGAAGGTGTGATCCGGGTGCGTGCGACCGATTCGAAAATCACCCCGGAGCCGCGGTCCGAACGGCTGCTGCAACCAGCTCAGTAGACACCGCCGGGATGGCCGTCGTCACAGGCCAGCCGAGTACGGGGGAGTGCCAAAGCACGATCCTTTGAGCTGGGTGGTATAGCGAAACGCACCTGCGGGCCTGCTTCCCGCATCCAGAGGCGCTTCGTCCCAGCTTGAGCTAGGACGGGCGCTTTTTCATGCGTCCATAACGAGAAGGGGGTATTCGTGGCAAACGAGTACAAGCAGACCATGAACCTGCCCAAGACCAAGTTCCCCATGCGGGCGGCCCTGGCGCAGCGCGAGCCGGAGCGCCTCAAGCGCTGGCAGCAGAACCACGTCTACGAGCTCATGCTCAAGAAGAACGAGGGCCACGAGAAGTTCGTGCTGCACGACGGTCCTCCGTATGCCAACGGCCCCATCCACCTGGGCCACGCGATGAACAAGATCGCCAAGGACATGATCAACCGCTACAAGGCGATGCAGGGCTATGAGACCCCCTACGTCCCCGGTTGGGACTGCCACGGCCAGCCCATCGAGCACAAGGTCGAGGAGAAACTCGGCACGGAGAAGTTCAACCAGACGAGCGTCGCGAAGATTCGCGAGCTGTGCAACCAGTTCGCCGTCGAGAACATCGACCTGCAGCGCGAGGGCTTCAAGCGCCTGGGCGTCTTGGGCGACTGGGATAACCCGTACCTCACGCTCTACCATCAGCACGACGCGGCTGACATCGAGGCCTTCAAGGCCATGTTCGATCGCGGCATGGTCTATCGCGGCCATAAGCCCGTTCACTGGTGCAAGCACTGCCACACGGCGCTGGCCGAGGCCGAAATCGAGTACGGCGACGAGACGAGCCCGTCCATCTACGTGCGCTTCGAGCTCACGAGCAAGCCTGCCGGCCTCGAGTCCTTTGACGGCCCCGTGGACTTCGTGATCTGGACCACCACCCCCTGGACCATCCCGTCCGACCAGGCGGTCTCGCTCAAGCCCGAGGCCATCTATACCGCCATCGAGCACGACGGCCGCGCCGAGATCATGCTCAAGGACCTCGCCGAGAAGGTGTGCGGCATCGCCGGCTGGGACGTTACGCCCGTGATGGTCGATGGCAAGCCGTACGAGGTCCCCGCCGAGGTCCTCGACCACCTGCACTACAAGCAGCCCGTCTTCGACGGGGTCGAGGGCGTGGCGCTGCTGGCCGACTACGTGGGCACCGAGGACGGTACCGGTATCGTCCACAACTCGCCCGGCCACGGCGTCGACGACTACTACGTCTGCATGAAGGAGGGCATGGACGTCTGCATGCCCGTCGACGACGACGGCCGCTTCTACAACGGCGAGGAGTTCGGCGCCGGCGGCCCGTTCTCCGGCATGGACACCGACGAGGCCAATCCGCACATCATCCAGTTCCTGCGCGACCGCGGCATGCTCGTGGCCGAGGTGAAGATCACCCATAGCTACCCGCACTGCTGGCGCTGCAAGAACCCGGTGCTCTTCCGCGCGACGGACCAGTGGTTCGTCTCCATGGACAAGACCGGTCTGCGCGAGCAGGCGCTCGACCAGGTGCGCAACCACGTCTCCTGGTACCCCGAGCACGCCGTCAACCGTATCGGCGCCATGGTCGAGCAGCGTCCCGACTGGTGCATCTCCCGCCAGCGCAACTGGGGCGTTCCGATTCCGTCCTTCACCTGCGCCGACTGCGGCGAGAAGATCATGAACGACGACACGCTCGACGCCGTCATCGCGCTGTTCCACGAGAAGGGTTCCGACGCCTGGTTCACCGACGCACCCGAGTCCTACCTCGGCGATGCCTGCGTCTGCCCCAAGTGCGGCGGCCATCACCTCAAGGCCGACCGCGACATCCTCGACGTGTGGTGGGACTCCGGCGTGTCCTGGAAGGCCGTCTGCGAGTACCGCCCCGAGCTCAAGTACCCGGCTGATGTCTACCTCGAGGGCTCCGACCAGCATCGCGGCTGGTTCCAGTCGTCGCTGCTCACCTCGGTGGGCACCAACGGCGTCGCCCCGTACAAGGCCGTCATCTCCCAGGGCTTCACCCTGGACGGCCAGGGCCGCAAGATGTCCAAGTCGCTCGGCAACGTGATCGACCCCAACAAGATCTGCGACGAGATGGGTGCCGACATCATCCGCCTGTGGGTCGCCTCCGTGGACACCTCCACCGACGTCGCCTGCGATACCGAGATCCTCGCCCGCACCTCCGATGCGTACCGTCGCTTCCGCAACACCCTGCGCTTCCTGCTGTCCGTGCTCGAGGGCCAGTTCGAGCCCGCGACCGACGGCGTCGCGTTCGACGAGCTCATGCCGCTCGACAAGCTCATGCTCGCGCGCCTCACGCAGGTGCAGGCGGAGGTCGACGAGGCCTACGCCGGCTATGAGTTCAATCGCGCATACCGCACGCTCTACGACTTCGTGGTTACCGAGCTCTCCAACGTGTATCTCGACGCGCTTAAGGACCGCCTGTACTGCGAGAAGCCCGGTAGCCACGAGATGCGCAGCGCCCAGACCGTCGTGGCCGAGCTGCTCTCCATGCTCATGCGCGACCTGCAGCCCATCCTGTCCTACACGGTCGACGAGGCCATGGAGTACGCCCCGGCCGGGTGCCGCGACAACCAGGAGTACGCCGCCCTGCTCGATTGGTACAAGAGCCCCATCACGCTCGAGCAGGCAAACGAGTTCGCCGGCGTCCTCGAGGCGTCGCTCGAGCTGCGCGGCGTGGTCACCAAGGCGATCGAGGAGGCACGCGCTGCTGGCACCTTCACCAAGAGCCAGCAGGTCCGCGTGAAGGCCACCGCGCCTGCGGAGGCCTACGCCCTGCTCACGGGCGACAAGGCTGTCGACCTGGCCGAGTTCTACATCGTCTCCGAGGTCGAGCTCGCCGAGGGCGATTCGTTCTCCGCCCAGATCGAGGCAGCCCGCGGCGAGGCGTGCGACCGCTGCTGGAACTTCCGCGAGAGCACAGGCGTCCACGGGGAGCATGCGCACATCTGCGACCGTTGCGCCGCTGCGTTGCAGTAAATCTCGGTCATTCCTTTCGGGCCGTCCGCTCGGGATCCCTATCGCATAAACGCGATCGGGATCCCGACGGGCGGTCTTCATGCATCTTCTCGATGCTCTTTCTCTGCCAATTATTTCAGAATAAGGGGGAGCCTTGGGTAACAGGTACGAACGTGCGCGCTTTATCCCGAGTCGTCGCTGGCGCATTGCCGCATCCTCGCTCGTCGCGCTGCTTTTCATCCTTTTGGACCGCGCGAGCAAGCTTGCGATTCAGGTGAATCTCGACCCCGCTCCCTTTTCTGGCAGTCGGTTCGAGGCACCGTTTTTGCCGGGCATCCTGAAGCTCTTCTATGTCGAGAACCGAGGTGCCGCGTTCAGCTTGGGAGAGGGGAGCGGATGGCTGTTCGTTCTGCTCGCCCTTGCCGTCTGCGTCGCCGTCGCCGTCTATCTGCTCCGGGCGCACTCCGTGAGCAAGCTCGAGGTCATCGGCCTTGGCATGGTGGTCGGCGGCGGCATCGGCAATGCGATCGACCGCATCCTCTTCGGCTACGTGGTCGATTTCCTAGCGACCGAGTTCATCGAGTTTCCCGTGTTCAACGTTGCCGATATCGGCATCACGTGCGGTGTCGTCATCGCTTTCGCTGGGTATCTGTTCCTGAGCCCTGCGAACGAGCAGGGTTGCGGTTGCGGTGGGGAATCGTCGCGGAAGGGGGGCGCGTGCTGATGGCGCAGGATATCCACTATCTCGTCCAGGCGGAAGATGCCGGCGTACGCATCGACGCCTATCTTGGAGCTCGAGACGGCATGCCGTCTCGGAGCGCATGCGCCAAGCTCATCGAGGCGGGCGCCATCACGTTGAACGGCGAGGCGTGCCTGTCGAAGAAGTACATCGTTCAGGCCGGTGACCGCATTTCTGCCGAGGTTCCCGAGGAACGCGAGCCCGGCGAGGTCGTTCCCGAGGCCATTCCGTTGGACATCCGGTTTGAAGACGATCATCTGATCGTGCTCTCGAAGCAACGCGGGCTGGTGTGCCATCCTGCTCATGGGCATGATTCGGGCACGTTGGCAAATGCGCTTGTCTACCATTGCGGCATCGAGCACCTCGGAACCGTTCAGGGCGAGGACCGTCCCGGCATCGTGCATCGTCTCGATCGCGATACCTCGGGCTTGATGCTTGCCGCCAAGGACGACGACACGCAGCGCGAGCTTCAGAACCTCATCCGAACGCGCACGCTCGACCGCCGCTATATCACCTTGGTCCATGGTCACATCGCCATGGACGAGGGCACCATCAACACGGGCATCGCGCGCTCGACGCGCGACCGGGTCAAGATGGCCGTTTCCGACGACCCCTTCGCGAGACAGGCCATCACGACGTTCAAGGTGCTCGAGCGATTCGAGTCCGAGCGGTGGGATGAGGGGTATACGCTCGTCGAATGCCATCTGTATACCGGGCGCACCCACCAGATTCGCGTCCATATGCGTCACATCAACCATGCCTTGGTCGGCGATCCCCTCTACGGCAAGGGCGGCGAGCGCATGAACCTGGACCTCGATCGCCAGTTCCTTCATTCTTGGCGCGTCGCATTCGACCATCCGTTGACCGGCGAGCGCATCGAGTGCCGCGATGAACTGCCCTGGGACCTCGCTGCCGCCTTGGAAGAGCTCCATGGTCGGTCCCTGGGACGAACCGCGGCCGGCGACGAGATCGTCCCCCAGCTCGGTCTGCTCGAGGACTGATCGCTCGGGCAATCTGCTTCGATGGTGAATATATCAGCCTTTTGCGCATATCCCGCTTCAGAGGTACGCTGCAACCAGTTGCTGCGATACACTACGTTGAACAAACATCGGCACACGTAGGGATGATCCGTGGCACCTATCGTAATCTTCAACTTCATCTTGGGCATCTTGTTCACCGTCTGCTTCTCATATCAGGTGGTGTATCTGCTGATAGGCCTTTTCCGTGGCGAGGTCAAGCTGCCACGTGCTCGAAAGCAGCACCGCTACGCCTTCTTCATCGCGGCGCATAACGAGGAGTCCGTCATCGCCAACCTCGTACGGTCCATCCGTGACCAGGATTATCCATCGGAGCTGATCGACATCTTCGTCGTTGCCGACGCCTGCACTGACAACACGGCCCAGGTGGCGCGCGAAGCGGGCGCAATCGTCTACGAGCGCAACGATCTGGCGCGCAAGGGCAAGAGCTGGGTCATGGATTACGGATTCGATCGCATCCTGCGCGAATATCCGGGGAAGCATGAGGCCTTTTTCATCTTCGATGCGGATAACCTCTTGTCCAGGGATTATGTCACCATCATGAACGATGCGTTCGACCAGGGCTACCTCGCGCTCACCAGCTATCGCAACTCCAAGAACTTCGGTAGCTCGTGGATCTCCGCTGCTTATGCGACGTGGTTCCTGCGCGAGGCCCGCTATCTCAATAACGCACGCATGATCTGCGGGACCTCCTGCGCCGTCTCCGGTTCCGGCTACCTCATCTCAGCCAAGATCGTCGAGGGCATGCATGGCTGGGATTTCCACACCCTTACCGAGGATATCCAGTTCTCAACCTTCTGCGCCGTTCACGGCGTGCAGATCGGCTATGCGCCGGCAGAGTTCTACGACGAGCAGCCGGTGACGATGTCGGCGTCCTGGAAACAGCGCATGCGGTGGACGAAGGGGTTCTACCAGGTCTTCTTTACCTATGGCTCCCATCTGGTGAAGTCTATTTTCCACCATCATCGCTTCGCCGCCTACGACATGCTCATGACGATCGCCCCGGGCATGCTTCTGACCCTCATCTCCTTGCTCGCCAACGGCACGTTCCTCGTGGTCGGGTCGCTTTCGCACGGATTCCTCGCGACGGATGCGGAGCTCGAGCTCTGCATCGGCTCGCTGCTGATCACATTGCTCTACATGTACGGGACCTTTTTCGTCATGGGGCTCATCACCACGATCACCGAGTACCGGCATATCCACTGTCCTGTGAAGTGGCGCATCATCGCCAATCTGTTCACGTTCCCGCTGTTCATGTTCACCTATATTCCCTTGACGGTGGCGGCTTTGTTCCTCAAGGTCGATTGGATCCCGACGCCGCATGATGTCTCCGTGACCCTTGACGAGGTCATCGAGGGGGCGCGCTAGATACGAAGAGCCCGCGCGACCAGGATGGGATCTTGGTCGCGCGGGCTCTTTGCCGTTGGATGGGAATAGCGCCTACTCGGGCGGCAGTACGAAGCGGTGCGTCTCACTAGGCAACCGGTTGGGCGTCCCGTCGGGTTCAGTAGCTCATGAATTCATGGCGGAGCAGGTCGTCTTCAAAACCCCATTCGTCATAGTCCTGCTCATCTGAACCCCAGTCATCGTAGCCGTAATCATAGTCGAAGTACGTGTCGTCGGTCGTGAAGCCATCGGTGTGCACATAGCTTGAAAGGGCGGCGTATACAATCATCATCAGGGAAAAGGCTATCAACGTTATGACCCCGAGCACGCCGGCGGTAAGGGCGTAGGCGAAATGCGACGAGGTCGTCTGGCAGGCGCTGCCCGCCGAGGCGCTTTCGAGCTCACGTTGCTCGACGGCTTGGGCTGCGATTGCATCGATGGTATTGGACATCATGGCTCCTTCTTATTGATTCCATCGCTATTATAGGGATTTCTACCGGGCAGCGCGTCGGGCTGCAGCCATTTCACGCACTCGTCTCGTGGAGCGCTCCGTCGAATGGGTATAAGCGTGGCATTATAGATGGAAACCGGCATGGTGGCCGCCCTGCCGTCGATCGATTGGGGTATCAATGTCCGCATCGCATCCCTTATCCTGCGTCGCACGCGATGATGCGCGCCGAGCGCCGCTCGACTCGCTGCGTCTGCAAGACGAATATCTGGAGATCTCCCGTTCGCTGGGAGGCGACGTCGCGTCCCGCTCCGTCGCGGACGGCATCCTCATGGAGCGGGGGGCTTGCTACCACGAGGGGCCGGTCCAGTGGAGCTTCATTCCGAAGGTCTTCTCGCGTTCCGATATCTCCTATCTCGCTTGGATCGCGGAGACGATGGGTCGGATCATGAACAAGGTTACCGAGGCCTATGCCCGCGACCGGCGCATACGCGATTTCTTCGGATTCAGCTCCGAGGTCGAGGAGCTCTGCCTCGCCCCCGTTCCCTATGAGGAGCCCATACCGATCGCGCGCGTCGACATCTTTCTCAACGAGGAGACCGGTGAATTCCAGTTTTGCGAGCTCAATACCGATGGATCGTCGGGCATGCTCGCGACCTCGGAGGTCACCTATGCCAATCTGCGCACGCGTACGGGGCTCGAGTTCTCTCGTCGCCATGCCGTGACGTCGTTCGATATCTACGGCGCCTGCGTCAACGCCGTGCTATCCGCGTACCGCGCTGCCGGCGGCGCTCGGGAGCGTCCGGTCATCGCGGCGGTCGATTTTTCCGAGAGCATCGCCGTCCATGAGATCGAGCGATTCTGTGCCGAATTCGAGGCGCGCGGCGCGAGCCTGCGTTTCTCCGATCTTCGCGACCTCTCCTATCGCGATGGGGTCCTCAGCGATTCGCAGGGTCCCATCGACTGCGTTTGGCGTCGCGTCGTCGTTTCCGATATGGAGCTCAAGCCCTGCGACGGCGTCGAGGCGTTCGCCGCGTGCGCGCGCGACGGGCGCGTTCCCATCGTCGGTGCGTTCAGAACGTGGCCGTGCGCGACGAAGACCGTGTTCGCCCTGTTCCACGACCCGTTGATCGAAGAGGTGCTCGACCCCGATGAGGTCGCGTTCGTGCGCGAGCACGTACCGGAGACGTTCATGTTGGATGGTTCGAGCGACCTGTCGAGGTTCCGGCAACGCGAACGGTGGATCGCCAAGCCCCGCGACGGCTTCAACGGTCTCGGGGTTCGCGCTGGTTCCGAGTGCACCGAGGAGGAATGGTCGGAGACGCTGGAGCATATGGCGCGTACGGGCGGCACGGTCCAGACATACGCTCCGCAGTTCTACACGGTGAACTTCGAGGGCGGTGCCGGCGCTGTTGACCAGGAGGAGGCGCGGTATTCGAACATGGAGGGCCTGTATCTGTTCGATGGGGCCTTCGCGGGGGTCTTTACGCGCTGCGGCGCCACGGCGGTCATCGGCGAGCATACGGGGAGGCTCAACATGGGCTGCCTCGTGGTCGACGAATAGGCTGCTCGGTATGCATGCGTGGTTTGGTTACGGCTTTTCGGCGCTGTTCGCGGTCGTCCTCGTCTGCGCGGGCGTCGTCGATGCTCGAACGCGTCGTCTTCCAAACCCCCTCGCCCTGGCTTTGGTCGCATCGGCATTCGGCACGTCCGTCACGCTGAACGGTCCGGGCGCGGCGGCGGCCCATCTTCTATGCGCCTCCGCGTGCTTTCTCATCTTGATGTGCCTCGAATTGTTCTGGCGGCGCGTGACGGGCCGCGCGGGTCTTGGCATGGGGGACGTCAAGGCCCTGTTCGGCATCATGCTCATCGACCCGCCGCTCGCGTTGTTCGCGTTTGGTGTATCGCTGCTGGCGCTCGCGGTCTGCGCCCTTGCGGCGCGCGTTTCATCGCTACCCCTGCTTCCTTTTCTCGCGTGCGCCTTCCTTGTTCCGTTCGGATGGTCGATCGCGTCCGCATGGCCGGGATGATTCGGCGATGTCGGCATGTTGTGGGATGATGCGCATGTTCATTCAGGTGGTCTCGGAGGAATGATTGGTGTGAAGATGGTTTCAACGAGCAATGCATTGAGAACGCGGCTCGAGAGCATGCCGCTTCGCTTATCCGACGATCTATGCGAGCGCATGGAGCGCGATCGCGCGGCTGGATGGGTCAACCCCTTCCGGACGAACGACGACGAGGTGCTTCGCCGCGTCGACCGTCCGTCCGACCGCGGGAGCTTGTGGCGGCCCGCTTTCGTTCGCGATGTCGAGAAGATCCTGCATCTTCCCGCGTATACGCGCTATGCGGGCAAAACGCAGGTCTTCAGCTTCAGAAGCAACGACGACCTCTCCCGTCGCGGCCTTCATGTGCAGCTCGTCGCCCGCATCGCACGGGATATCGGGTTCGCGCTCGGATTGAATTGCGACCTCATCGAGGCGATCGGCCTCGGCCACGACCTCGGACACACCCCCTTTGGACACGCTGGCGAGCGATATCTCGACGCGGTCCATCGTGAGCGAACGGGGCGCTCGTTTTTCCACAACGTGCACTCGGTGCGCGTCATGGACGTCCTCTACGGGCGCAACCTGTCATTGCAGACGTTGGATGGCGCCCTTACGCATAACGGCGAATACGAGCAGCGGGTCTTCGAGCTCTCCGGGCTCGAGGGCTTCTCGGAATTCGACGATATCGTTGAGCGCTGCTACGTCGAAGGTGGCAGGGCGATCGGGCATCTTAGGCCAATGACCCTGGAAGGGTGCGTCGTCAGGATCGCCGACATCATCGCTTACGTCGGTCGCGATCGGCAGGACGCGATCGAGGCCGGCCTGCTCGCCGAGGATGCGTTCGAAGACGGTATGGGGGGCCGCTACAACTCGTGGATTCTCTCGCGTGCATCGGTCGACATCATCGAGCATAGCTATGGCAGGGATCGCATCGAGATGAGCGAGGAGCTCTTCGCCGAGATTCGCCGCGCGAAAGCGGAGAACTACGCCAAGATCTACCGGGCCGGCGGGATCGAGGGGGAGTGCGCCGAGGTGCTGTCGACGGCCTTCGCCTTGATGTACGACAGGTTTCTCGACGACCTCCGTCGGGGCGACGAGGGCAGCTATATCTTCCGCCATCATATCGCGCGCATCGAGTGCGCGCTGGCTCACTATGATCGCAGCTACCGGTGGCAGGATGATTTGAACCAGACCGTCGTCGACTACATCGCGAGCATGACCGATGGATATTTCACGGAGCTGGCTACGAAGCTGTTTCCCGAGATCTCCCTGCCGAGGAGAACCTACATCAACGAGCGATAGGGGGCGCCGATTCGCGTCCGCAACCTCGCCGCCGCTTTCGAATAGAATGGATGACATGGATACCTTGTTTTCTGAACAGCAGCGCACCGCGCAGCTTAAGAACGCGCCGCTCGCCGTGCGCATGCGCCCCACGTCGCTCGATGACTACGTCGGACAGGAGAAGGCGGTGGGCCCCGGCTCCTGGCTTCGATCGGCGATCGAGCACGATGTTCTTTCCAGCGTCATCCTCTACGGGCCCGCGGGAACGGGGAAGACCACCCTGGCGCACATCATCGCGTCGACCACGAAAAGCGAGTTCGTGGAGGTCTCCGCCGTCACGGGTACCGTGAAGGACCTGCGCCGGGAAATCGAGGAGGCGAAGCACCGCCTCCTCATGTACGACCGCCGCACCATTCTGTTCATCGACGAGATCCATCGCTTCTCGCGCTCGCAGCAGGACGCGCTGCTCCACGCCGTCGAGAACCGTACGGTCGTCATGATCGGTGCGACGACCGAGAACCCGTATTTCGAGGTCAATTCGGCGCTGCTTTCCCGCGGTCGCGTGGTGGAGCTCGAGCATCTCCGCAACGAGGATGTCGAGCAGCTGGTTCGCCGCGCGCTCGACGCGCCCCAGGGGCTCGCCGGCCGCTTCCAGATGTCCGACGAGGTGGTCGATGCCGTCTGCATGCTCGCTGCGGGCGACGGAAGGGCTGCGCTCACCACGCTGGAGCTCGCGAGCGAGATCGCCGTCACGCGCGCACCCGAGGACGGGCGCCATGCGATCACGATGGAAGACGTGCGCGTCGCGAACCCCCGCCGCGGCTTCTCCTACGATAAGTCGGGCGACATGCACTACGACATCATCTCCGCGTTCATCAAATCGATGCGCGGCAGCGATCCGGATGCCGCGGTGTACTGGCTCGCCCGTATGATCGATGCCGGTGAGGACCCGAAGTTCATCGCCCGCCGCATCATGATCCAGGCGTCGGAGGATATCGGCAACGCAGATCCGCAGGCCCTCCTCATCGCCGAGGCGGCTTTCAAGTCGGCGGAGGTCATCGGCTATCCCGAGTGCAGGATCAACCTCGCACAGGCTGCCATCTACAACGCTTTGGCCCCCAAGTCCAATGCCTGCGAGGCCGCCATCGATGCGGCCCTCTCCGATATTCGCTCGAGCGGGCAGCGGGAGGTCCCCGTCCACCTGCGCGACCGTCACCGTCCAGGCTCCGATGCTTACGGTCCCTACCTGTACCCCCATGATTATCCGGAGGGTTGGGTCGAGCAGCGCTATCTGCCCGAAGGCCTGGAACGGGGCGCGTTCTGGAAGCCTGCCGGCCGCGGCTGGGAGGAGTGGCGCTACGAGCAGTCCGCTCGCGACCGCTCGGGTCGGGCACCGAGGACCGACGGTGCAGACGAGCTGTCGAATGCGTCGCGTCTCGGATAGAGACGCCGGCCATGGGGTACCATGGGGGATAGCCGTGCCGGGTGCATCCGCCCGTCTCGGCGCATCCGTTCTTATTGTTCACGTTGGGGAGGCATGATGGATCCCATTCAGGTACTGTTGGCCGCCTTGGTGCTGGTAGGCATCTGGGCCGTTGTGGAGCTGGCCGTCACGGTGCGTCGCGCGCGCGAGACGGTCGGATCGCTCGATAAGACGGTCGAGGAGGTTAACGACGTCATCACCGAGGCCCGGCCCGTCATCGCGAAGATCGACGGCGCCCTCGATGATCTCGCGCCCGCGCTCTCGCAGGTCGAGCCCCTGCTCAAGCAGGCGGGCGTCGCGGTGGAGGCCCTCTCCGCCGACCTGATCGAGGTCAACGGCGTCCTGCGCGACGTATCCGAGGTGACCGGGACGGTTTCCAGCGCATCCGGCGCCGTCAGCGGTATCGCGGACGCAGCGTCCGAGAAGGTTCAGAAGCTGTTTGGGAAGAAGACCCGCCGCCCCGATTCCCGCGAGCGTGCGCTCGCCGGCGTCGAAGATGCCCCCGAGCCGTCCGCGGTCGCTCCCGTCGATGACACCGACGTCAGCGAAGACTCCGCCGACAGCGGTTATTTCACCTACGGCACCGAATCCAAAGGCGAGGCTGAAGATGAGCGCTAACGAGCCCGTGATCCTTACCGTCGCCGCCGATCCCAGCCTTGCCCGCCTGGTGCGCATGACGGCTTCGAACGTGGCGATGCTCTCCTCCATGTCGGTGGAGCGCGTCGAGGACATCCGCATGGCCGCCGAGGAGGCGTTCGTATACGCCTGCGCCTCATTCCCGGGCTGTGCCTTCGACATCACGTTCGAATACGACAGCAGCCATGTCTCCATGATCTTCGATCTCGGCGAGGCCGCGTTTGCCGAGCCTACGGTCGACGACCCGACCGCGGCCTACGTCGACCTCATCCTGACGGCTGTCTGCGACTCATACGAGAAGCGCGATGATAGCAGCTCCCTCGTCCTTACCCTGAAGGCTGATGTCGCATGACGGATTCGGCACGCGCCGCTCGCTCGGGTAAGACAGCGTGGGATAAGGAGAGGACCCACGAGCTGTTCCGCAAGTTCAAGGAAGACGGGGACCTGGATGCGCGGGAGAAGCTCGTCATGTCCCATATGAACCTCGTCCGCTTCCTTGCGAACAAGTTCAAGAACCGTGGCGAGCCCCTCGATGATCTGATCCAGGTCGGCTATCTCGGTCTGCTGAAAGCCATCGATCGCTTCGATCCCGACCGCGGCTTGGAGTTCACCACGTATGCCACGCCCACCATCCTGGGCGAGATCAAGCGCCATTTCAGGGATAAGGGCTGGAGCGTTCGCGTTCCCCGCCGGCTGCAGGAGCTCTCTGCCAAGGTGAACCAGGCGACCGATGCGCTTACGACTGAGCTGCAGCGTTCGCCTACCATCGAGGAGATCGCCGCCTATCTCGACGCCTCCGTCGACGAGGTCCTCGAGGCCATGGAATCCTCCTCGGCGTACAGCTCGGTTCCGCTCGAGGGCTCGGGCAACGCCGACAACGATGATGCGCCGAGCGTCCTCGACCGCTACGCGACCGAGGATTCCGCCTTGAATTTCACCGAGGACCGCTTGATTATCGAAGAGGCCCTCAAGGGGTTCTCCCCGCGCGAGCGCGAGGTCATCGACCTGCGCTTCCTGCAGGGTATGACCCAGATCGAGATCGCCGAGCAGCTCGGCATCTCGCAGGTGCAGGTTTCCAGGCTTCTGAGGCGAACGCTGAAGAAGATCCAGGACAAGATCGACCCCGAAGGGGTCATGAGTAAAAAGGGCTAGGCCCCGAGGAGTTCGATGAACCAGCATGCAACCAGGGAAGACCATGAGCGCGCGGCCCGTTCGGCTTTTGTAAGCGTTTGGACGGTCATCGGCGCTGCCATCATCTTCTTTGCTGTTCTCAAGCTGCTTGGCATCCTGTCCGGCACGCTTCTATTTCTTTCCATCGGCACCATCGCCGCGTTCGTCGCGTCCCCGGTCGTGAACCTGCTCGAGCGGCGCGGGCTGCCCCGCGGAATCGCTGCGATCGCGGGCATCCTGCTCGTGCTCGTCGCGCTGCTCGTCCTGTTCGGCTTCGCCATCCCGTTCACCATGGCCCAGGTTGCATCCATTCTTCGCGATGCGCCGTCCTGGCTGTCCGCGCTCGGGTCCTGGCTCGTCGAGCTCGAGAGCAAATATGCCGTCTTCGAGCATCTGAGCAACACCGTTCAGCTCGATTCCTTGCTGAAATCGCTGAGCGATGTGTTCAACCAGGTGCTTTCCGGCCTGCTTTCCACGTTCCGCGACGGCGTCGTTCCCATGGTGAGCAATATCGCGTCCACTGTGTTCATCGTGTTCCTCGCGTTCGTGTTCGCTTTCTGGCTCGTTCTCGATTACCCGCGGATCAACGAGGAGATCTGCCAGGTCCTGGGCGACAGCCGTGCTTTGGACTACCGGCTCATGGTCGCCGTCGTCTCCAGCTCGGTCGGTGGATACCTTCGCTCGACGCTGATCAACTCCCTTATCCAGGGCCTGCTGGCCTTCTTGGGCTTCGCGCTCGTCGGTCATCCCTATGCTGCCGCGATGGGCATCCTCTCCGGTATCTTGAACATCATCCCGGTGGTCGGCCCGAGCATCTCGGCCATCACCGCCTCCCTGATCGCCTTGTTCTACAGCCCGATGATGGCCGTGTGGACCATGGTCGTCGCGATGGTCTCCCAAAACGTGACCGACAACGTAATCGCTCCGAAGATCAACCAGTCCACGATGCAGGTCCATCCCGTGCTGTCCCTCACCGCGCTCATCATGGGGTCGACGCTCGGTGGGACCATGGGCATGGTCATCGCCCTGCCCATCGCGGCCGTGCTGAAGAGCCTGTTCATCTTCTATTACGAGACCAAGACGGGCAAGCAGATCGTCTCGTATGACGGCGCCCTGTTCCGCGGCACCCCGTTCCTCGACCATGATGGGACGCCCGTTCCCGCGTTCGATGCCCTGGGTGACGACACGTTCGTTACCGAGTCCCAGATTCTCGATAACGATGCGATGCCTGAGGCGAATATGGCTCCGAAGCCCAAACTCGACAACCCCTGGATGAACCTGTCGTTCCTCGAGGGGGTCGCTCCGAAGGCGGGTGCGACGGGGGTGTTCAAGATTCCCTTCGCCGACCATGGCGCTCGCGAGCGCGAAGACGATGACGCTCACGAGGACGACGGGAAATAGGTCGTGCGCCCGCGATGGCGCTACGGGCCGCCGGAAGCCGCGTGCTTTCGGCGGCCCGTTTCGTTGGCGCTGCATGATGCGGGTCTCGGGGACTCTGTGCAGCCGCAAATCAGTCGCTTACGCGCGGTATGAGTTCGGTATAATCATACGGCTAAGGCTTTCTTTCATACATTAGGGGAGTATTCACCATGACTGCTGATTACCCGACTATGACTACCGCCGAGATTCGCTCGGCCTATCTCAAGTTTTTCGAGGAGCGCGGCAACAAGCTGTACCCATCCTCGTCCCTTGTCCCCGACGACCCCTCGCTGCTGCTCGCCAACGCCGGCATGAACCAGTTCAAGGAGTATTACCAGGGCAAGAAGACGATGAAGGAGATCGGCGCCTGCTCCTGCCAGAAGTGCGTGCGCACCAACGATATCGACATCATCGGCGCCGACGGCCGCCATGCGTCCTTCTTCGAGATGCTCGGCAACTTCGCGTTCGGCGGCGTCACCAAGGAGCAGGCGTGCGCCTGGGCCTACGAGCTCATCACCGAGGTGTTCAAGCTCCCCAAGGATCGTCTGCATTTCACGGTCTTCACCGATGACGACGAGACCTACGACGTCTGGCGCGCCCTGGGCGTCGCCGAGGACCATATCACCCGTCTCGGCGAGGACGACAACTTCTGGGCCGCCGGTCCCACCGGCCCCTGCGGACCTTGCTCCGAGATCTATTTCGACCTCGGCGAGGAGGTGGGCTGCGGCTGTGAGGATTGCGCGCCCGGCTGCGACTGCGATCGCTTCCTGGAGTTCTGGAACCTCGTCTTCACGCAGTTCGATCGCCAGGAGGACGGCTCGATGCCCGAGCTTCCCCATCGCAATCTCGATACCGGCATGGGCCTGGAGCGCATGGCGGCCATTATGCAGCACAAGAGCTCCTTCTTCGACGGCGACGTCATGCAGAGCCTCATCAAGCTCGGCGAGGACATCTCCGGTAAGACCTATGTCGACAACGACTACACCGGAGCCTCCCGTTCGCTTCGCATCATCGCCGACCACGCCCGTTCCGTGAACTTCCTCATCTCCGACGGCGTCCTTCCCGGCAACGAGGGCCGCGGCTACGTCCTGCGCCGCCTGCTGCGCCGCGCCGTGTTCCACGGACGCCTGCTCGGTATCGAGGACGCCTTCCTGGGCCGCTTCATCGATGCCGTCAACGACGTCATGGGCGAGGCGTATCCCAACCTCATCGAGAACGCCAACCTCGTCAAGGGCATCGTGAACGCGGAGGAGGAGCGCTTCTCCACCACGCTCAACAACGGTCGCGTCTATCTTGACGAGCAGCTCGGGGCACTTGCCGACGGCGAGGCGCTTCCCGGCAGGGCCGCGTTCATGCTGCACGACACCTTCGGTTTCCCCATCGACCTTACGGTCGAGATCGCCGAGGGCGCCGGACATGCAGTCGATATCGACGGCTTCAACGCCGAGATGGCCGAGCAGAAGGCCCGCGCCCGTGCCGCAGCCAAGGGCGATGCCTGGGGCTCCTTCAACGATGTGTGGACCGAGCTTTCCGATGAGCTTCCCGCGACCGAGTTCCTCGGGTACGACCATGAGAGCGTCGAGGGCGCTCGCGTTCTCGCCATCGTGGTGAACGGCGAGCGCGTCAAGACCGCCGAAGGCGCTTGCGATGTGCAGGTCGTGCTCGACCGCACGCCGTTCTACGCCGAGATGGGCGGCCAGGCGGGCGACCGCGGCCTCATCGATGCCGATGGCGGGCAGGTCATCGTCGCGGATACCGTTTCCAAGGGCGGGCTCTACGTTCATGAGGGCCGTCTTGCTGGCACGCTCTCCGAGGGCGATTCCGTCTTCGCCGGCTACGACCTCGATCGCCGCGCGCTCGTTCGCCGCAACCATACGGCGACGCACCTGCTGGATGCCGCGCTCAAGGAGGTCCTCGGCGACCATGTCAACCAGGCGGGGTCGCTCGTCGCTCATGACTACCTTCGTTTCGATTTCACGCATTTCGAGGCTCTGAGCTCCGATCAGATCAAGGCTGTCGAGCGCCTGGTCAACCGCGAGATTCTCGCTGCTAAGCCCGTCGTGACCCGCGTCATGGGCATCGAGGAGGCCAAGGCTTCCGGCGCCGTGGCGCTGTTCGGCGAGAAGTACGGCGACGTCGTCCGCGTCGTGTCGGTCGGCGAGGAGGAGCAGCCCTTCTCGCGCGAGCTCTGCGGCGGAACGCATGTCGCCAACACCGCCGAGCTCGGCCTGTTCAAAATCGTCTCCGAATCCTCGACCGGCTCCAACATCCGCCGCATCGAGGCCGTGACCAGCACGGGCGCCGTCGAGTGGCTCGAGGGTCGCGCCGCTATCGCGGAGCAGGCGGCGGCATCGCTCAAGTGCCGCATCGACGAGGTGCCTGGCCGCATCGCCGGCCTGCAGACCGATCTGCGCGAGGCCAACCAGAAGCTCAAGGCGGCTCTGACGGGCGGCAGCTCGGATGCGATCGGCTCAGCCATCGATAACGCGATCGATGCAGGGTCTTACAAGCTGGTGCTGGCCGAGCTCTCCGGGCTTGAGGCTTCCGACCTGCGCAACGTGTGGGATACCGTTCGCCAGAAGGTGAACGGGCCCGTCGCGTGCGTCCTTGCCACCGTAACCGAGAAGGGCACCCCTGCGCTGCTCGCCGCGGCGACCGATGATGCCGCGTCGGCGGGTTTCCACGCGGGGAACGTGATCAAGGAGATCGCCCCCAAGATCGATGGTCGCGGCGGCGGTAGGCCGGCGATGGCCCAGGCGGGCGGCAAGAATGCCGGCGGCATCTCCGATGCCCTGTCTGCTGCCTCCTCGTTCATCCTGGGGTAGCCTATCGTGGTCGCCCTTGCGCTCGACATAGGTGAAACGCGTATCGGCATCGCCATCTCCGATCGTACCGGTCGGGTGGCGATGCCCCTCAAGGTGATGCCCGCTCAAGATGTGGTCGCGCTGTCTCGTCCCTTTCGCATGCTCGTCGAGGACCATGAGCCCGACATCCTCGTGTGCGGGCTTCCTCGTACGCTGGCGGGCGAGGAGGGGCCGCAGGCCGAACGCGTCAAGGAGGTGGCGCTCGGGGTGTCTCGTTCCCTCGGCCTGCCGCTGCATTTCGTCGACGAGCGGATGAGCTCTCGGGAAGCGAAGCGCATCCTGCGCGAACAGGGTCTTTCCGAGAAGCAGATGCGCGGCAAGGTCGACATGGTGGCCGCCTCGCTCTTCTTGCAGGCCTGGCTTGATGGCTTCGACGGAAAGGACGCCGGTGAATAACGGACAACGCCCCGCTCCCGATCGCGCTCGGGCTTCTCGGCCCGCTGGCAAGCGCTTTAAAGAATCTCCGGGTAACCGGCCTGTGCCCCGCAGGGGGGGATCCCCGTATAGCGGCTCCGCAGTCCGGCGAAATGCCGTCCCCACCGGTCGCGTTGCCGGTCGTTCCGCTTCTCGCAAGCCCGTTGCGCGTCGCGAGGGTCCATCGCCGATGGCGGCGGTTCTCGTGCTGATCGCCTTGGCAGCCGTCGTCTCGCTGGTCGTTTTCGTCGTCCTTCCTGCTGCGAGCAGCTTGCTGCCTTCGCATCGCGAACCCGTTGAGGCCGGCGTGGAGGTCTCGGTCACCATTCCCGAGGGGGCCTCGGGCGACACCATCGCCTCGCTGCTCTCCGATGCCCGGGTTATCGACAATCCTAAGGATTATTATGCCGCGGTGAACAAGCTCGATGCCGCGCTCTCCATCAAGCCCGGTGACTATCTCCTGTATACCGGGCAAGATCCTGAAGACGTCGTGCGCCAGCTCGTCGACGGCCCGAACGTGGAGGGCACTAAACTCGTGGTCCAGGAGGGGCTGACGCTTGCCCAGACGGCCGCGAACGTGGAGGCTGTGTACGGTATACCGGCCGACGAGTTCATCGCGCAGGCGAAAGCCTCGAATTACGTCGATGACTACCCCTTCCTCGAGGGCGCCTACAACGATTCGCTCGAGGGTTTCCTGTATCCCAAGACCTATACCCTCGGGCAGGATCCGAGCGTCGACGATGTTATCCGGGCTCTCCTCGATCAGTTCGAGAAGGAGACCGCAGACCTCGGGCTCGATGAAGGGGGCACCGGTCTGGACCTCCAGCAGATCGTCTCCATGGCTTCGCTTATCGAACGCGAGACCGCCGTCGCCGACGAGCGCCCGCTGGTGGCAAGCGTGATCTACAACCGCCTTGCCATCGATATGCCGCTTCAGATCGATGCCGCCATCGTCTACGCGCGCGGCGGGGGCAACCAGGCGGTGACTTATGCCGACCTGGAGATCGATTCGCCTTATAACGTCTACAAGAACCTGGGCCTGACCCCGGGTCCCATCTGCTCGCCGAGCGTGTCCTCCATCGAGGCGGCGCTCCATCCGGCCGATACCGACTACCTGTATTACGTCGCATCTTCAGCCATGGATGGCACCCATAGCTTCAGCAGCGACTACAACCAGTTCCTAAAGGACCGCGAAGCCTACGGGGCGGCCTCGTAATGCGCCTGCTTTCACCTCGTAGATACGTGTCTTCGGTGTGCTCGATCGATTTGGACGAGTTGAAGGCTCAAGGCAAGGTCGCCATTTTGGTCGACCGGGATAACACCCTCGTGCCCCGCGATCGCCGTACCGCTCCAAACGACGTTGCCCGTTGGCTCCAACGGGCTCGCGCGCTCGGTTTCAGCATGTGCATGGTTTCCAATAACTGGCACCACAGCGAGGTCGCTCGGTCCGCTGCCGAGCTTTCGATGGACTGGATCTCGTTCGCCTGCAAGCCCCTTCCGTTCGCCCTGCGCGTCGGCTGCCGCAAGCTCGGCGTCCGTAGGGACCAGGCAGTCTTGATCGGCGACCAGCTGTATACGGATGTTTGGGCGGCGAACTTCGCGGGCATCGACAGCATCTTGGTAAAACCCCAGACGCACGTCGACATGTGGTATACGCATATCTTTCGCATCTTTGAGCGGAGGGCCCTGGCGGACCTTCCGTGCGAGGACGAGGCGGTCCGCTGATGGAGCGAATCGAAAAGCGCGGCTGCGACCATATCTTCTTCATCGGATTCTTGGGAGCCGGTAAGTCCACGTTGGCGAGAAACCTGGGAACGATGTTTCATCGGCGCTTCGTCGATACCGACCGTATGGTCGAGCGCCAGCAGGGGATGAGCGTAACCGAAATCTTCTCCACCCTGGGCGAACCGGGGTTCCGCGTGCTCGAGACGCGCGCCCTGGAGTCGCTCGGATCCGAGCGCAGCCTTCTGGTAAGCTGCGGCGGCGGCATCGTCGAGACTCCGCGCAACATTGATTTGATGCGCGAGATGGGCTATTGCGTCTACCTGGACGGCGATATCGACGATTCCCTGCGGCAGATAAGGCGCAGCGATACCCGTCCCGATTTCAGGTCTGCCGAGCATGCGGCTCGATTGATCGAGCATCGGCGCCCCCTGTATCGCCGGGCCGCAGATTTCAGCGTCGATATTCGAGGTAAGGGCTTCCTCGATGTCTCCTATTCCGTTGCCGAGCTACTCTTGGAGCGTGGTTTGCTGTGATACGTCGTCAATTGGTCAACTTCGGGTCCCGTAGCACCGATTTCCGCATGGGCGTCGGAGCGTTGGAGGAGCTCTCCCGCATGGTGTCCTCTGTCGTGGCAACCCCTAAGCGCGCCGTGATCGTCACCGATGCGTCTTTGGCCGTCTCCCATGGGCTCGAGGTTTCTCGCGCGCTCATCGATGCCGGGTTCACCGTCGAGGACCTTTCGCTTCCCGCGGGGGAGCACGTTTCCACGCTCGCCTACGCGCTGCAGCTGTTCGAGGCACTCGATCGCTGCGGGGTCACCGCGGACGACTTGGTCGTGGCTTTCGGCGGCGCCGAGGTTTGCTCGCTCGTGGCATACTGCGCGCACTCCTGGTGCGGCGAGACGCCCTATGTGTTCATTCCCGCCACGCTCGACGCCATGGTCACCGTCGCCACATCGGTCCCGGCGCTCGATACCGCTACCTCCCGCGAGATGGTATCGGTCGACCCCCGTGCGGCGCTCGTCGTATGCGATCCGTCGCTGCTCGCCGATTCCCCGCGGGACGGCTTGCTCCTTGGGTACGCCGAGATGATCGTCTCCGCCCTCATCGATAGCCGCAGGCAGTGGGAGCGCATCCAATCCGTGCTCCCGGGCGTCGTCGACGGGGACGAGGTCCCGCTATACGATGCCCTCGGCATGGCGCAATCCGCTCGCGTGCGCGTGCTCACCTCTGCGAACCCCTCTGCGCGCAACGCCTTGCAGTTCGGCAGGACCACGGCGCGCGCATTGCGTCGATGCCTGGGCGATGCCGTTCCCGCATACGCCCTGCTCGCCGAGGGAATGCGGTTCGAGGCCCGTCTCGCTCACGATGTCACCTCGTTCGACGTGGACGACGTGTTCGCTCTCGATGACCTGCTGGTCGAGGCCGGTATCGAGGAGGTTCCCTTCACATTGGACTGCGAGCGCTTCATCGAGGCGCTCAAGGAGACGCGCTTCAAGCGCTCGAACCGGCTGATGTTCTCCCTGCCCCGGCATCCCGGTACCGTCCGCCTCTCGGTCGTCGATGAAGAGGTGCTCGAGCGCCACACGCGCGCCTATCTCGCCTCGCGTGCCGAGCTGGCAGACGACTCCGAGTAACGCTCCGTCCGCGGTAGGGGTAGAATCAACGTCGAAACGCACGTTCACGTGGAAAGGAAGAGGATATGGCTGATGTGTTGAATGGACCTGCGGGAAGGATCGCGCGCGTTCGCTCGATGATGGAGCAGCGCGGCTACGATGCCGTCGTGGTTCGCGACGAGGCGAATCTTCGCTGGCTGACGGGGGCCATGGGCGTATTCGATTACACCTACGAGTTCCCCCATGTCGCATTCATCAGCGCGGACCGCTGCTATCTCCATACCGATTCTCGCTACTTCAACTCGTTCAACGAGAACCTTCCCGAGGGCCATCCTTGGAAGCTCGATATGGACGAGGTCGCCATGACGCGCTGGGTCGCCGATCGCGCCCTGGAGACGAATAGCTCCGTCATCGCCGTCGAGGACGATATGCAGATCTCGTTTTTCCGCGGCATCGAACGCGGCCTCGAGGACGTATCCATCTGCGCCCGTCTTCCTCTCCTGCATGGCGATATCCAGCGTATGCGCGCGGTGAAGGATGCCGAGGAGCTCGAGCTCATGCGGCATGCCCAATCGATCACCGATGCTGCGTTCCAGCACATGTGCTCGTTTATCCAGCCCGGTATGACCGAAAAGCAGATCCGCACCGAACTCGAGACCTTCATGTTCAACAACGGCGCAGACTCGCTCGCGTTCTCGTCCATCGTCGCCTCCGGCCCCAACACCGCCAATCCCCATGCGATCCCGAGCGACCGCGTCGTGGAGCGGGGCGATTTCGTCTTGATGGACTATGGCGCGGGGTATCGAGATTACCGCAGCGACATGACCCGCACCGTCTGCGTCGGCCAGCCTTCCGATAAGCAGCTCGAGCTTTATGACCTCGTTCGCCGCACCCATGAGGCGTGCGCCGCCGCGATCCATGCGGGCGTCGACGGCCACGAGGTCCACCTGCTCTCCCAGAAGATCATCGGGGATGCGGGTTACGGCGAGTACTACGGCCACGGCCTCGGTCATGGCGTGGGCATCGATATTCACGAGCTGCCCAACCTCGGTCGCAAGAGCAACGTGCTTGAAGAGGGTTCCGTCGTTACCGTTGAGCCCGGCGTCTACCTGCCCGGCGTGGGCGGCGTGCGCCTCGAGGACTACGGCGTCGTGACCGAGGACGGGTTTGATCCGTTCACCCGTTCCCCTCATGACCTCGTGGTTATCGACTGCTAAGACGGGTTCGTCTCCATCTTGCGAGCTCGGCTTCAAGGTGCGTATCGTGTGTGCGCTTCTCGAGGCGGGGCTTGCTTGTTGTATACTGATTTAGTTATAAGCTCATCGGCATTTCTTTAGAGAAAGGCATTCCAATGGCATCTATCTCCACCGCTGACTTCAAGAACGGCATGGGCCTGCGCATCAAGGACAAGGTGTGCACGCTCGTCGAGTTCCAGCACGTCAAGCCCGGCAAGGGCGGCGCCTTCGTCCGCTATAAGACCAAGGACATCAAGACCGGCCGCGTCGTCGAGCAGACCTGCAACGCGGGCTCCAAGTTCGAGAGCGTCCAGCTGTTCACCAAGGAGATGCAGTACCTCTACAACGACGGCGTCGACTACATCTTCATGGACAACGAGACCTATGAGCAGGTCTCCGTTCCCTCTGATTTCGTCGGCGACAACGCCAAGTGGCTCCGCGAGAACGACACCTGCCAGCTGCTGTACGCCGAGGAGGAGCTCATGGGCGTGAACCCGCCGATGTTTATCATCGCCGAGGTTACCGAGACCGTTCCCGGCGCGAAGGGCGATACCGTCCAGGGCGCTTACAAGCCCGCGACCATCGATACCGGTGCCGTCGTCCAGGTCCCCATGTATCTCAACGAGGGCGAGAGCATCAAGGTCGACACCCGTACGGGCGAATTCGTTTCCCGCGCCTAGCGTTTCACCTCGTGATCTAAGGAGGAGACCATGTCCGAAGAGATCAAGATCGCAGGAATGGGGATTGCCCCCGAGGTCCTGTCCGCTATCGTGTCCCGCGCTGTCGAGGAAATCGACGGCGTCGCCGCGGTGGGCGTCAAGGACATCGCCACCAACCTCGTTTCCATGTTTTCCGCTCGCGGTCCCGTTGCTGGGCCGTCGGTCGAGGCGAGTGTCGTTGACGATAAGCTGTCCATCACGGTGCACGTCACCGTCTTCTTTGGCTATCCCTTCAAGAAGCTTGCCGAATCCATCCGCGATGCGGTGTCCCGCGCCATCGATGCCCAGGTGGGCGTCGAGGTCTGCGCGGTCGATGTCTGCATCGACGGACTTGTTTTCCCCAAGGAGTAATGCGTGAGTCTTAAAGTTGAGCGCGGGCGCACGCTTGCCCGCAGCCAAGCCCTTCAGATCATCTTCCAGGCGGAGGCGCTCGATCTTTCCGTCGACGATGTGCTCGCCGGAGACTACCTGATTTCCAAGGGTCCGCTCGATGCGTATGCGATCGAGTTGGCGCGGGGTTGCCATGGCAACATCGATCGCATCGATTACGCGCTGCGATCCGTCTCCCAGAACTGGAGCCTCTACCGCATGCCGGGTACGGATCGCAACCTCCTGCGTCTCGCGGTATACGAGATGTGCCTGCTCGGGGATGGCTCAGCGGTTGATGACGCCGTCGTCATCAACGAGGCCGTGGAGATCGCTAAGGCATACGGCACCGATGAGTCCGCTCGCTTCGTCAACGGCGTCCTCGGGCGCATCTCCAGGCTGGAAGAGCTTCCCGTTCCGCCTGCTTCCGATGATGAGGGCGATGGGGATGACGACGCTAAGGCCGAGCAGGATGAAGAGTTCTCCGAAGAGACCGTCGACCCGTTCGACGTCGCGCCTACATCCGATGGGGAAGAGGCTGCCGCTCTGGAGGGTGAGGACGACACGGTCGTCTTCTCCTTCGATGTGGACGGTGAATAGGAATGGCCGAAACCACGGTCAAGTCCTTCGACGATATCACCGAGCGACTCGATGAGATCATCGCTGCCGTTCGTTCGAAGGATACCTCGCTCGAGCGGAGCCTCGATCTGTTTGACGAGGCGATACGCCTTGGTTCCAAGGCGGTCGACATGGTCGATCAATTCGACTTGTCGCCCCGCGAGAGCGGGTTGCTTGAAGAGGGGCGGTCCGTTTACGGCACCGAGTCTTCAAGGGGCGCATCCAGCCAGAGCGCCGTCTTTGGGGAGTCTCTCGACGGAGACCGGATATGAAGCGCGTCCGGCTCGATGACGAATTGATTTCACAGGGCATCTGCGAGAATCGCGCAGATGCCCTGCGCACGTTGATGGCGGGTCTCGTTTCCTCAGCGGGCGAGCGCCTCACGTCCCCCGGCATGAAGGTGGCCCCCGGCATCGAGCTGCATGTAAAAGGACGAATTCCCTACGTTGGCCGCGGTGGGCTCAAGCTCGCCGGCGCCCTCGATGCATTCCAGGTCGATCCGTCGGGTGCACGGTGCCTCGATGTCGGTTGCTCGACGGGAGGATTTACCGACTGCCTGCTGAAGCGCGGCGCTTCCACCGTGCTGTCCGTCGACGTCGGCCGAGCGCAGTTCGATTGGTCGCTGCGGCAGGATCCTCGCGTCAGCCTGCTCGAGCGCACCAATATCGTCCGGCTGCCCGAGATGGGTTATGTCGGTTGCTGCGACCTGGCCGTCTGCGACGTGTCCTTCACGAGCATCGCTACGATCATCGAATCGGTTTTGGACGTGCTGACGCCGCAGGGTCGATTCATCACGCTCGTGAAGCCTCAATTCGAAGCAGATGCCAGCCTGGTGGGGGAAGGCGGTATCGTGCGGGACCCCCGCGTCCATCACGAGGTCCTCGCCCGCGCCATCCGCCTCTTCTCCTCATACGGACTCTATCCCGTCGACGTTTGCCCGTCTCCCATAACCGGCGCGAAGGGAAATCGGGAGTTCTTCTTGTTCGGCGACCGTGCTCTGTTCGGACAAGCGTCGTCGGATGCGCTCGCCGAGCGGGTTGCGGAACTGATTGGTAAGGCGGAGCTTCTATGAAGGTCTTTCTCGTCCCTAACTTCTATAAAAACGAGGCCGTTCAGAGCGGCCTGACGTTGGAGCTCTGGTTATCTCGACAGGGTTACGAGGTCGCCTGGGCTGCCGATCAGCGTTCCGGGATCACGCTTCCCGCTGATATCGATGGGAGCGACCTCGTCATCTCGCTGGGTGGCGATGGAACGCTCCTGCGGGCCGTCAGGCTTGTTGGCGATCGGGAGATTCCCATCCTCGGCCTATCCTACGGGCACCTTGGTTTCCTGACCGCTGCGAGTCCGGAGGATGGCGATATCATCCAGGTCGTGGCCGATGCGCTTTCCGGTGAGATGCATGTGAGCCGGCGCTCTCGCTTGGAGGTCGCGGTGTATTCGGAATGCGACGACGGGTCCATCTCCGAACTGCGCGCCACGGGCCTCAACGACATGGCGCTCACGCGGGGTCCGCTGTCCGACATGGTCGAGTTCGACATGACCGTGTCCGGTCACCATATCGACCGGCTTCGCGGGGACGGCGTCGTCGTTTCGACCGCGACGGGGTCGACCGGATACGCGTTGTCCGCCGGCGGCCCTATCGTCAATCCCGGATATACTGGGCTGGTCTGCGTCCCGATCGCCCCCCATACCATCCAGGCGAGGGCGTTCCTCACCTCTCCTTCCGATGTGGTCGAGGTCACCATCTCGAAATCCCGCCCCTCCGTTGCCGCTATCGCGGTAGACGGCCAGTTCCTCTCTCCCGAGGGCGTCGTCGACCGCGTCGTCGTCTCGCGTGCCGACCATGACGCCCTGCTGCTCGATTATGGCCCCGAGAGCTTCTACGCTTCGGTTTCCCGCGTCTTTTACGGGGTGAGACGGCATGATTGATGAGATCCGCGTCGAGAACCTCGCTTTGATCAAGGAGGCGTCGCTGGTGGTCGGTCGGGGATTGACCGCGCTCACCGGCGAGACGGGTGCGGGAAAGACGGCTCTGCTCAGCGCCTTGAAATTACTGATGGGCGAGCGAGCCGACGCTTCGTTCGTGCGCGAGGGCGCCGATTCCCTGCGCGTCGAGGGCCGGTTCTATCGAGATGACGAGGATCCCGAAGGCTTTTCGGTTGTGCGCACCGTTTCGGCCGACGGCCGCAGCCGTGTCAAGATCGACGGCTCCATCTCGAGCGTTCGAGAGCTCTCCGCTTGCGTTCGGCCCTTGGTCGATCTGTGCGGCCAGCATGAGCATCAACGGCTGCTGGACCCCTCGTTCCATACCGATATGGTCGACCGATGGGCGGGTGACGCTGTTTCGGAGGCGCGCGATGCCTATCGCGCAGCATGGGATGCCCGCAAGGCCGCGGCTGCCGACCTTGAAAGGATCGAGGCCGCCGCTCGGCTGCAGGGCGAGCAGGTTGAAGAGGCCCGTTTCCGCATGGAGCGCATCTCCGAAGTCGATCCCCGTCCCGGCGAGGTCGAAGAGCTTGAAGAGGTCCTGCCGCGTGCGGAGCATGCCGAGGCATTGGCGCGTTGCGCCCATGACGCGCAATCGGTGCTCTCCGATGAGGGCGGCGCGCTCGATGCGCTGAATAGCGCCATCGCCGAGCTGTCGCGCATGGGCCGCGTTGATGCCGCGCTCGGCTCCTATGCAGATTCCCTGTCCGAGGCGTCGATTATCATCGAAGATGCCGCGGCGAGCCTTCGCTCGTATCGCGACGGCATCGAGTTTGATCCGAACGAGCTCGAGCGGATGCAAGAGCGCTTGGCTCAGCTCAAGGGTCTGATGCGCCGCTACGGTCCCACGATGGATGACGTCTTCTCCCGCTATGAGGAGGCGGCCGAGCTGCTGGGATTGGTTGATGACGCCGATGGGCGCCTTCAGGCTGCGCGGGCGGCGTGCAGCGCATGCGAGAACGAGCTCGTCGCGGCTGCGAAGGAGCTCATGAAGCGCCGTGGGTCCGCTGGCCCCCGTTTCTGCCGCGAGGTCATGCGGCAGATGCAGCGTCTCGAGATGCCCGGGTCCGAGCTTGTCTGGGATCAGCGCCCGCTTCCCCGCGAACGATGGACCGCTGCTGGACCCGCGACCTGCGAGCTGCTCTACCGAAGCGGCGCGGGCCTCACGCCGCGCCCTTTGAAGCGCATCGCCTCGGGTGGCGAGCTGTCGCGCGTCCTGCTTGCGACGAAGGTCGTCTTGGGCTCATCCGATCAATCGTCTACGCTCGTCTTCGATGAGGTCGATGCGGGCGTGGGCGGTGCTACGGCCCGCTCGCTCGCCGCCGTCCTCGCAGACCTTGCTCGAACGCATCAGGTCGTGGTCGTAACCCACCTTCCCCAGATCGCGGTCGCGGCATCCCATCATTACGTGGTCAGCAAGCATGCGGGGGAGGGCGGCGTCCCCATGACGACGCTCGAGCCGGTCGAAGGGGATGAGCGGGTCTCGGAGATCGCGCGGATGTTGTCCGGAGAGCGATCCGAGGCATCCCTCGCCCACGCCCGCTCGCTGCTCGGTTGGGATTAGGGTCGCCTCGGTTGCGCCTCGAGTGCGAGGTGCGCATAGAGTAGTTCGAGGGCATGGCTATAGCCCGCTATGCCCTCGCCGGTGATCGTTTCCAAGCACGCTTCGCGCACGTAGGATATCTGCCGGAACGATTCGCGTTCCTCGACGGCCGAGATGTGAACCTCGACTGCCGGGATTGAGACGGCCTTGAGGGCATCGAGGATCGCCACGCTCGTATGCGTGTAGCCCGCCGGGTTGATCACGATGCCGTCGTACGTGCCGTACGCATGTTGAATGGCATCGATGATGGCCCCCTCATGGTTCGATTGAAAGCAATCGACCGCTTCGAATCCCAGGGAGCTCCCGGACTCTTTACAGGTTTGGACGAGCGATTCGTAGCTCTGGGATCCGTATATGCCCGGTTCCCGAATGCCCAGCATGTTTATGTTCGGTCCGTTGATGATTAGCGCCTTCATGATGCCTCCTAGCGTGCGTCGCTCGCGTCGCGATCGAGCAATGACAATGCGAGCCGCGCCGTCTGCTCGGCGTCGACCTGCGAGGGGACGATGATGTCCGACCATGCGCGATAGAGGGGCATCCTGATGGCGGCGAGGCGCTCGATGCCATCGCGGGCGGTTATCGGCCTGCCTTTGCGAGCAAGCTCCTGGAGGGGCCGGTCGAGCATGACGATGCGGCTGTTCTGGTGAAGCAAGTCGTAGTTGCCGCTCCGCATGACGATGCCGCCCCCGCATGATATGACCTGTCCGCTTCCCCCGGAAATCGAGCGCAGGATCTCCGCCTCCTGGTCCCTGAACGCTTCCTCGCCCCGGGCAACGATGTAGTCCGCGCAGGTCGTGCCGAGCTTCTCCTCGAGTTGACGGTCGATATCCACATGGCGCCTGCCGGTGAGGCGGGCGATCTGCTCTCCGACGCGCGTCTTGCCCGAGCCGGGCATACCGATGAGCGCGATGTTCTGCTCCGACTCGGAGAGCCCGCGCGTCACCTCCTCGATGCGCTTCATGTCGACGCGGCGGCCGGTGTAGCGCTCCACCGCCTCCGCTGCTTGGGCGATGAGCATGAGCAAGCCGCCGGCGCATCTGATGCCCCGACGCTCGGCTTGGAGCATGAGTCCCGTACGCGCGGGATTGTAGACGATGTCGACGAGCCCTTCGAGCCCCGTGAGCACATCCAGGTCGCACACGCTTTCCGGGCATCGGGGATACATCCCGACGGGCGTGCAGTTGACCGCGAGGGCAGCATGCTGCCAGGCATCGAGCCCCTCGTAGGTCACAGCGCCGGTGCGGCCGACGGGGTGGACCTCCATTCCGAGGTCCTCCAAGACCGTGCAGCACGTGCTTCCAGCGCCCCCGTCGCCTCCGAACACCAGCGCGACCTTTCCGTCCAGGTCGATATCCATGCTTTGCACGAGGACCTTGAATCCGTAGTAATCCGTGTTGTCGCCCCTCAGGCGCCCATCGTCCATGCGGGTTATGGTGTTCACGTTGCCGAGTCGGCGAGCGATCGGGGAGATCTCGTCAAGATAGGGCATGACGGTTCGCTTGTAGGGTATGGTGACGTTCACGCCCTCCCATGCATCGCTTGCCAGAAAGGCCTCGACCTCATCGGGCTCGCGCTCGAATTTTCGATAGTCGAGTCCGGCGAGCTCACGGTAGATCGCGGGCGTGTAGCTGTGGCCGAGGACGCGACCGAGCACGCCGTAGGGTCTGTTCTGCATCAGAGTACCTCCAGATAGCTTCCGAAATAGGTGCAGTCCTCGCATACATCGCCAAGCGAGTCGAGGAGCGCCGCGAAGGATTCGCTGCCCACGGGGCAGATGAGGTCGAAATAGAACATGAAGTCGAAATCCCGTCCCGGGATCGGGCGGCTTTCGAGTTTTATCAGGTTGATATCGAGCGCGTAGAATCGTTCGAGAACGCGGTAGAGCGAACCCGGTTCATGGGGGAGCGTCATCAGCAGGGATGTGCGGTCGGCGCCGGGATAGATGACGGGCTCGCGCGCGATGACGACGAAACGCGTGTAGTTGTTATCCGAATCCTGGACATCGGCTTCGACGATTTCGAGATCGTAGAGGTTTTTGCAACTCCGGGAGCAGAGCGCCGCGAGGTCGCTCCTGTCGCTGCCCGCCACGAACTCCGCCGCCTGGGCGGTATTGCCCACGGCGGTCGTCTTCACCCCGAGTCCCGACAGATAGCGCGCGCATTGGGCGAGGGCCTGCTCATGCGATACGACTTCGCGGATATCCTGCCGACGAACGCCTCGCTTTGCTACGAGGTTGTGATCGACCTTGAGGCGAAGCGACCGCACGATCGAGAACCTATACTGGGCCAGTAGGTCGTAGACCGCGTTCACCGAGCCCGCGGTCGAGTTCTCGATCGGCAGGATGCCGAACTCGCAACCGCCTTCGCTGACAGCGCGGAAGACGTCTTCGAATGTGTCGAAGTAGGAGATGGAGGGAACCTTGAAGAGCCGGGAGGCCGCTATCTGGCTGTAGGCGCCCTCGACCCCCTGGCAGGCAACCGTTGCGCTCAAGGGGAAATGGGCCGTCGCGGGGAGAAGCGAGTCGAGCGCTTTCCGAGTCATGCCGGCCTCACCGAGTCCGGCGAGGAAGCGGTTCTGCTCGATCTTGTTCATGGACATGAGGAGCGAGAACAGCGAGATGAGCTGGGGCGCTCGGTCATCTCGCGCCCGCGCGGTGATGGATGCGAGCTTGCGGCGCTCGCGTTCCGGGTCGAACACCGGTTTGTTCATCGACAGCTTCGCCTTGGCGACTTCGGGTGCTAGATCCAGGCGCCTATTGAAGAGCTCTATGAGCTGCGAATCGATCTCGTCTAGTTCGCGGCGCACGTTATCAAGCGTCATTTCGCGTTCTCCCGTTCTATGCGCGGTCATGGTCGGGGACGGGGTAGCGCGCATCTCGAAGGCCTGAGAGGCGCAGGTATCCCGATTCGATCAGGGCATCCAGCAGCGCGATGGCGCATACCGCCTCGGCGACGGGAACGGCTCTTGGCACGATGCAGGGGTCATGCCTGCCGCGGACGCGCAGGGTCGCATCGCGCCGATCGAGCAAGTCGACGCTGTCCTGCTCCCGGCTGATGGAGGGGGTCGGTTTCACCGCCATGCGCCATGTCACGGGAAGCCCCGTCGTGATACCTCCCAGGATGCCACCGGCTCGGTTGGTCGCCGGCGCGGGCCTGCCGTCTTGGATGCGATAGGGGTCGTTGTTCCGGCTCCCGGTCAAACGGGCGGCGTCGAACCCGGCGCCGAATTCGATGCCCTTGACAGCGGGGATGCCGAACGCGATGCGCGCGATGCGATTCTCGATGCCATCGAACATCGGGTCGCCGATGCCCGCCGGCATGCCGTAGGCGACGCATTCGATGACGCCGCCGATGCTGTCCAGGTCGTTCTTCGCCGCGATGATGGCCCGGCGCATCTGCGCCGCCGCGGCGGCGCTCACGCAGGGGAGGGGGTTGGCGAGGATGGCGCGGATCTGGACATCGTTCGCCTTCATGGGATCGAGCGGGGTGTCGGCGATGGCTTCGGGGCCGAGGGAGGCGATGTGCGCGGCGATGCGCACCCCTTGGTTCGCGAGTGCCTGCAGGGCTATGCCTCCGGCGATGCACAGGGGGGCGGTGAGTCGCCCCGAGAAATGGCCCCCGCCTGCGACGTCGTGGTTGTTGCGGTATCGGGTGTATGCGGCGTAGTCGGCGTGACCGGGCCGCGGAACGCGCCGCAGGCCGTCGTAGTCGACCGATCGGGTGTCCCCGTTCACGATGATGCCGGCGATGGGCGCGCCGCAGGTATGGCCATCGACGATACCGGAGATGATGTGCGCGACGTCGGTCTCTTTGCGGGCGGTCGCGGTCTCGTCGCGGCCCGGCGCGCGACGGTCGAGGAAGCGTTGGAGCTCCTCGAGGTCGATGGGGATGCCGGCGGGCAATCCGTCGATGGAGCATCCGATGGCGGGAGAGTGGGATTGCCCGAATATCGACACGCGCAGCGCGTTTCCGATGCAGGATGACATGGCGCCTCCTTCAAGCGCTATTCGTCCAGGAGCTCGACGAGGCCGCCGAGTTCTCGGTAATGCTGGAAGAACAGGGGATAGGATTTGTTGACCGCTTCGGCGCCCTTGATGTAGACGTCGTTCTCGCAGCGCGTCGCCGCGATTGCGGCCATCATGGCGATGCGATGGTCGTTGTGGGAATCGACGGTTCCGCCGACCAGGGCGGGGACTCCGTCGATGACGAGGGCATCGCGCTTGATGGCGATCTGGGCGCCGAGGTTGCCGAGTTCCGCCGCGACGGTGGCGAGGCGGTCTGATTCCTTGATGCGCAGACGGGCGCAGTCGGTGATCACGGTGCGGCCCTCCGCGACGGACGCGACCGCCGCGATGATCGGCACGAGGTCCGGGATGTCCTTGGCGCTCATCTCGAAGCCGTGAAGCTGGTCCGGTCGGGATATGGCGGCGTTCGTCGAGCGGCCGATTCGCGCGCCGAAACGCGAGAGCGCCGCGAGGACGTTGCGGTCTCCCTGGGCAGACGACAGCGTGAGCCCGTCTACCTTGATGGGCAGGCGCCCGAGCGCGCCCGCGCAGAGCCAGAAGGCCGCGTTCGACCAGTCCCCTTCGACGTCCACGGTGTGCGGGGTCCGATACGTATCGTTTTCGGTGGTGAACACCGTCGTCTCCTCGTCGCCCTGGACGCGACGGTCGACGTAGACGTCGACTCCGAACGATTGCATGGCCTGGATGGTGAGGTTGATATAGGGCCTGCTCTCGATCCGGCCGTGTACGACGATCTCGCTCGAATGATCAAGCAGCGGGGCTGCGAGAAGGAGTCCGGTGATGTACTGCGAGCTGACGTCGCCCGGAAGCTCGAACCTTCCCGGGCGCATCCGTCCCGACGTCTTCAAGGGGAAGCCCCCGAGTCCCTCGAGCTCGCATCCCGCGGCGATCAGCTCCTCGGCCATGGGGGAGAGCGGGCGCTCGCCGAGCCTCGTGGATCCGGTGAAGGTCGCTTCCGCTCCCAGGGCGCAGGCGACGGGCAGCATGAAGCGAAGGGTGGAGCCGGATTCCCCGCAATCGAGCGTGGCGCCGTGGAGGGCGCGCAGCAGCCCGAGCGCGACGCTTTTCGGCATCGGCTTGACGTCGTATCCGTCTTCGACGGGCTCGATCCGGGCGCCGAGCTTCACGAGGCAGCGTATGGTGGCGTCGATATCGGCGCACGTCGTATTGCAGGATACGTGTGTATCTCCGTTGGCGAGCGCCGCGATGATGATCAGGCGGTGCGCGACGGATTTCGATGCTATCGCGGGGATGGTGCCGGATAGCAGGGCTGGGCGGATATGTGCGATCATGCGTCCCTCGTTTCCTGGTGGTTGTGGGCGGCGTCGTCTCGGTCCGCATAGGCTTCGGCGCATGCGAGACCGACCTCGAGGATGCGCTTGAACTCCTCGATCGGCGTCCGTGCGATGGATGCGGAGCCGATGCCCCGTGGTACGACGAGGTCGATGGCGTCCCCGCTGCGCTTCTTGTCATGGAGCGCCGCCTCGAACACGCTTCGGCTGTCCGCCTTCGTCTCGAGGGCGAGCCCATGCCGGACCAGGAGCGATGCGATGCGGTCGGGAACCTCTTCGGGGCATACCCCCGCCGTCACCGAAGCGCTTGCGATGGCCACCATGCCGATGGCGACGCACGTGCCGTGGCCGAGCCGGTAGCCTTCTGCCGCCTCGACGCCATGGCCGATGCTGTGGCCGAAGTTCAGCAGCTTTCGCATGCCGGATTCGCGTTCGTCCGCTGCGACGACGGCTCGCTTGATGTCGACGTTGCGAGCGATGAGGTACGCCACCCGTCCGAGGTCGCGTTTGAGCAGCTCCGGGGTGAGGGGCGTCTCCTCGAGGCATGCGAAGAGGTCGGCATCGGCGATCGCGGCATGCTTCACGACCTCTCCGCAGCCGTCGGCGAACTGCGCGTCGTCGAGGGTGCCCAGGCAGCCGACGTCGGCGATGACGGCTCGGGGCTGCCAGAAGGCGCCGGCGAGGTTCTTGCCCGCCGGCAGGTCGATGGCGGTCTTTCCGCCGACGGAGGAATCGACCATCGCGAGCAGGGAGGTCGGGACCTGGATATAGGCGATACCGCGCATATAGCTCGCGGCCACGAATCCCGCAAGGTCGCCCACGACGCCTCCTCCGAGGGCGACGACGAGGTCGCAGCGACCGAGTTCCGCACGGGCCGCGGCATCGAGCAGATCGAGGAAGGTCTCCCCGGTCTTATGCTGCTCTCCCGCCTCGAAGGTGGCGAGCCGTGTCGTGAAGCCGGATTTCTCCAGGCTCTCCATGACGGGGGGCGCGTAGAGCGGGCCGACATTCGAATCGGTGACGACCAGGGCGCGTCCGCCCTCGCAGACGCTCCGCGCGATGTCGCCGACGCGTTCCAGCAGAAACGTGCCGATATGGACGGTGTAGGGTCTCTCGACCTCGATATCGACGGTGTATTCCATAGCGAACTCCTTCTATCGACGCGGGCGCGGCATGTCGTCGAGCTGGCGCTTGATCCGGTCCCCCTCGGCGAGAAGCGACCTGAGGCGGTCGCCGTCTGCGGAGCTCAGCGCGTCTCGGTACGCCTCGAGCGAGCCGATCAGGACGTCGAGCTCCTCGATGAGGCAGGGGGCGTCGGCGATCATCAGCTCGCTCCACATATCGGGGTTCAGGTGGGCGACGCGCGTGAGGTCGCGGTAGCTTCCCGCGGAGAAGCCGTGGTGGGTCTGCGCGGTCGGGCTTTTGACGTATGCGTTCGACACGACGTGCGCGAGCTGGCTGGTGAACGCGATCACGCGGTCGTGCTGGTCCGGCGTCGCGACGCTGAAGCTGCCGAACCCGCATGGCGCGAGCAGGGTGTGGGCGCGATCGAGGAGGTCGAGCCGCTCCGGGTCGTTTTGCGCCGGCGGGACCAGGACCATGGGGGCGCCTGCGAACAGGTCGGCGGTTCCGTAGGCATAGCCCGAATGCTCGGTTCCCGCCATGGGGTGTGCGCCGCAGAAGGCGAATCCGTGGGTCCGTGCGAGCTCGAAGGCGCGGGTGCAGAGCCCTCCCTTGACGCCGGCGCTGTCTATGACGAGAGGACCGGCGTCCCCGAGCTTTCCGAGCAGTTCCGCCCTGGATTCGAGCCAATCGATGCATGCTTGCGGGTAGGCGGCGAGGATCACGAGGTCGCATGCCGGAATGGTTTGGTTGTCGAGCACCCTGTCCACGACGTCGATCAGGGAGATGGCGAGCGTATCGGCGTCCGTGTCGAACGCGGCCACGCTCCATCCCGCCGCATGGTAGGCACGGGCGAAGCTGCTGCCGATCAGGCCGAGGCCGAGTATGCCGACGGTGCGGCCGGGTGCGCTCGGATGCGTTTCGCGCCGACCATCGTTCGTTATCGTATCGGCCATCTTCTAGTTGCTCCCGTTCGCTGCCTGGGATGCGACGACCGCGCGGATCTGCAGGATGCGCTCCATGGTCCGGTCGAACATATCGGGCGTGAGCGCCTGGGCGCCGTCGGACCAGGCGTGGCTCGGATCATCGTGCACCTCGATCTCGAGCGCATCCGCGCTGGCCGCGGTGGCGGCGAGCGCCATCGGCTCGACGTAGCGCGTGTAGCCGGTGGCATGGCTGGGGTCGGCGACGACGGGCAGGTGGCTGAGATAATGGAGGGCGGGGATGGCGTTCAGGTCGAAGGTGTTGCGCGTGCGCGTCTCGAAGGTGCGGATGCCGCGCTCGCACAGCATCACGTTCTCGTTCCCCTCGCTCATGATGTACTCGGCCGCCATGAGGAGCTCGTCGATGGTGCCGGCGATGCCGCGCTTCAGCAGAACCGGGGTCTGGGTCTTGCCGACCTCCTTGAGCAAGGTGAAGTTCTGCGCGTTTCGCGCGCCGACCTGCATGACGTCGATCTTCCGGTCGACGAAAAGCTGAACGTCCCGGGGATCCATGATCTCGGTGACGATCGGCATGCCGAGCTCCGCGCGCGCCTCGAGGAGCAGGTCGAGTCCCCGCTCTCCCATGCCCTGGTACGCGTAGGGCGAGGTGCGCGGCTTGTAGGCGCCGCCGCGCAGCATCGTCGCTCCGGCAGCCTTGACGCGCCGTGCGATGCGCAGGAGGTTGTCGCCCTCGACGGAGCAGGGACCCGCAATGACCTGGAAGCTTCCGCCGCCGATTTTGACACCGCCCCCCAGGTCGACGACCGTGTCCAGCGGATGGAACTTCCGATTCGCCTTCTTGAACGGTTCCGAGACGCGCTGGACCCGCTCGACGATCTCCATCGACTCGAGCAGGAAGGGGTCGATTTTGGTCGTATCTCCCACCAGGCCGACGATGGTTTCGTTTTCACCGCGGCTTACATGGGTTTGAAGGCCCTTGCCCTGGATCCATTCGATGAGGTGTCGCTCGGCGTCGGGGGAGGCGTTCTTTCGGAGGATGGCGATCATAGGTACTCCAATGGCTTGCGTACGTGTTTGGTGCTAGCCAGTTTATACTATCCCCTCCGGCACGGGCCGCTTGCGGCCGAGTCGTTACAAAGGCGCCATGCGCCGCCGCGATACGCTCAAGAATTGCTTAAGAAATTCGCAGAGCGCCCTTCGCTTCTTTTGGGTATAATCGATAAACGTTGCGCGCCATTAGCTCAGTGGATTAGAGCGTCTGCCTCCGGAGCAGAAGGTCGTAGGTTCGAGCCCTATATGGCGCACCATCGTTCAATCGGGTCGCGAGCGCTCCGCGTTCGTGGCCCTTCTTGTATCTGGAAGACGTGTTCCTAGGGGGCCCAATGTCCAAAGAGGCAGCTTCCTCTCGTTCGCAGCTTTTGGGATTGACCGCCGAGGAGGTCCGCGACCGCATCGCCGCGGGCAAGGTCAACGTGAATACCGAGCTGAAGACCAAGACCGTGCGCCGGCTCGTACTCGAGAACCTCTGCACCTTGTTCAACCTCATCAACGTCGTGCTTGCCGTCCTGGTGATAGCGACCGGCGCCTTCAAGAACCTCACCTTCCTGGGCATCGTCTTTTTGAACACGGGCATTGGCATCGTGCAGGCCCTGCGCTCGAAGCGCATGGTCGATCGCTTGACGCTGCTGGCTTCCAAGAAGGCGGTGGCGCTCCGCGACGGCGCGGAGGTCGAGCTCGATCTTGACCAGATCGTCTTGGACGATGTCCTCAAGCTCGGTCGCGGCGACCAGATACCGGCGGACTCCGTCGTTGTCCGCGGCGATGCGCAGGTCAACGAGAGCCTGCTGACGGGGGAGAGCGATCTCATCCGCAAGCAGCCGGGAGACGAGCTGATGAGCGGCAGCTTCCTCGATTCCGGGCTCGTTTACGCGCGCGTCGTCCACGTTGGCGCCGACAACTACGTCGCCCGCATCAACAACGAGGCGAAATATGTCAAGAAGGTCAACTCCGAGATCATGAACGCGCTGAACGCGATCGTCCGCTTCGCCAGCGTCGTCATGGTTCCGCTCGGCGTCGCCCTCTTCCTTTCGAGTGCTCACGAGGGGTACGCGTCCTGGGCGCGCGCCGCATCGGACTCCTCCGTCACCTTCCTCATGTGGTTGCTCGGGGGCCGGGCTCCGTGGCAGGATGTCTCCAAATGGATCCTCTCGACGGTCGGGGCGCTGCTCGGCATGATTCCACAGGGCCTCGTCTTGCTCACCTCCTCCGTGCTGGCGATCGCGACGATCCGCCTCGCGCGTCGCAACGTGCTCGCCCAGCAGCTCTATTGCATCGAGACGCTCGCGCGCGTGGACGTGCTGTGCCTTGATAAGACCGGCACCATCACATCCGGCCGCATGGAGGTCGAGGGCGTGTACCCGATCGGCCTGGAGGGCGAGGGCGGGGAGGGCGACGGCGCCCGCGAGCGCTCGGAGCTCGACTTCGCGTTGTCCGGTATCGCTCATGCGACGGCCGAAGACGCCAACGAGACGTGCAAGGCGATACTCTCGTATTACGGGGACCGCGGCGTCGCGGTCGAGGAACCGGTCCGCATCGTCGCGTTCTCCTCGGCCAAGAAGTGGAGCGGGGCCTCGTTTCCCCGGGGTTCGTTCGTCATGGGTGCGGCCCAGTTCGTGCTCCCGCCCCATGTGTTCGCTTCGGTGGAGGACCGGGTCTCCGAGCTCGCCGATACCTGCCGCGTGCTCGTGGCCGCCCGCGTGTCCGGCTTTACCGCCGAGGGCGATATGCTCGGCGAGCCCGAGCCGCTCGGCTTCGTCACCATCCGCGACGAGATCCGGTCGAGTGCCGCCGACACCATACGCTATTTCTGCGATCAGGGGGTGGCGCTCAACGTCATCTCGGGCGACGACCCCAGGACCGTCTCGTCGATCGCGCGCGTCGTGGGCGTTCCCGGCGCGGAGCGCTACGTGGACGCCACGTCGCTCGACACCCCTGCAAAGATCGACGCGGCCGTCGACCGCTACCATGTGTTCGGCCGCGTCACGCCCCAGCAGAAGCGCGAGCTCGTGGTCGCTTTGAAGCGCCGCGGACACACGGTGGCCATGACCGGCGACGGCGTCAACGACGTCCTCGCGCTCAAGGAGGCGGACTGCTCCGTGGCCATGGCGGCGGGTTCCGACGCCGCGCGCAACGTCGCCGAGATCGTCCTGGTGGACAACGATTTCGCCTCCATGCCCGCCGTCGTCGCCGAGGGGCGGCGCTCCATCAACAACCTCCAGCGCTCGGCGTCGCTCTTCCTCACCAAGACGCTGTTCTCCATGGGGCTGGCCGCTATCTGCATCGCCTTTCCCCCGTATCCGTTCGAGCCTATCACGATGACGCTCATCAACTTCTTCTGCATCGGCGCCCCCAGCTTCGTCCTCGCGCTCGAGGCGAACCGCGCGCGCGTGGAGGGCGGGTTCCTCGGCAACGTGCTGCGTCGCTCGCTGCCGGCGTCGATCGCCGTGATGGCGGCGGCGGTGCTCTCCATGGCCGCGAGCTCCCTGCTCGGGTTCAGCCAGGCCGAGCTCTCCACGCTCTGCCTCGTGTCGACCTGCGCGATCGGCGCGAGCCTCATCTGGCGCATCTCGTGGCCGTTCACTCCGCTGCGCGCTGCGGTGTTCGCGTTCGTCGTCATCGGCGTCGCCGTCGGGGTCGTCGGGTTCCCGGGATTCTTCTCCATCGCCTCGCTGGGGGTCGCGCAGACGGTCGCCCTCGCGTGCATCGTCGTCGCATCCTGCCTCCTCTACGCCCGGTTGGCCCGCGTCTTCGAGGAGGCTCAGGGACGTCCCGCGCGCCAGGCTTCGGGTATCGGCCGAGGGGTTCGCGTGTCCCTGGGGCGCGGCGGCGGCCGGGTCACGAGCGCCGGCAGCCCGGTCGTTCGCGCCATCGGGTCCGTCAGGAGGTCCTCCGAGCGGAAGCGGCGCGACCACGAGCTGCGGCGCGCGCAGCGCGACGCGAACCGCGCGCTGGCCCGGATGGATGGGGGCCGCGCGGCTCAACGCGTTACGAAGTCCTCGTCCGGCATCCACGTAAAAATGGTGTCGAAGCGCTCTCGCGATATGAAACGGTAACAACCTCGCGATAGCATCTTGCAACGCGAAGCAACGTCGACGTCCCGCGCGGGGCGTTCGGTCTCAGGAAGATAGGAGCACCCATGGATAACGCCGCCCCCGCCCGCCGAGGAGAGAGGACGCTCGAGATAGCCGGGTGCGCCTACTCGATGTATTCGGTCCTCGAGGTTCCAGGTGCCGAACGCCTTCCGTTGAGCTTGAAGATCCTCCTCGAGAACGTGCTGAGGTGCGTCTCGGACGAGGGCGCCGCGCGCGCCATGGCCGACGAGATCGTCCGCGCCGGCTCCGCCTGCGAGACGGGCGGCGAGATCGAGTTCATGCCCGCTCGCGTCCTGTTCCAGGATTTCACCGGCGTACCCGTGTTCGTGGATTTCGCGGCCATGCGCGATGCGGCCGCCGCGCGGGGGGCGGACCCTTCTCGCATCAACCCCCAGATTCCGTGCACGCTCGTGGTCGATCATTCGGTCGCCGCCGACGTCGTCTCCTGCTCCGAGGCGGCGCGCCTGAACGCCCGGATCGAGGCGAGGCGCAACGCCGAGCGCTTCTCGTTCCTCAAATGGAGCGCGTCCAGCTTCGATAACGTCGAGATCGTTCCGCCCGGTGTGGGCATCTGCCATCAGCTCAACATCGAGCGGTTCTGCCGCGTCGCGTGGAAGGGCGCCTCGAGCAGCGGCGCGCCCTCGCTGTATTTCGATACCTTGGTCGGCACCGACTCCCATACCCCTACCGCCAACGGCATGGGCGTCCTGGGCTGGGGCGTGGGCGGCATCGAGGCCGAGGCGGCCGCGCTCGGCCAGCCTATCACCATGCGCGTCCCCGCCGTCGTGGGCGTTCGGTTGACCGGGTCCCTGCCGGCTGGGACCACGGCCATGGATGTCGCGCTGACCTTTGCCGAGCGGCTGCGCGCCCGGGGCGTCGTCGGGATGCTCGTCGAGTGCTTCGGTCCCGGCGTCTCGCGGCTCTCTCCGACCCAGCGGGCCACCATCTCCAACATGTCTCCCGAATACGGCTGCACCGCAACGCTGTTCCCCGTTGACGAGGCGACGCTTCGCCAGCTCGAGCTCACCGGTGCCTCCGCGTCGGACGTGGCATGCGCTCGCGCGTATCTCGAGGCGCAGGGCGCCTTCGGCACCGATCGCTCCGGCGTCTCCTATGCCGATGTGATCGATATCGATCTCTCGACGGTCGAGCCCTCCCTCGCCGGTCCTTCGCGCCCGCACAACCGGGTCGCCCTTCGCGATGTTCGCGCGCGCTTCATCGAGGCGCTGGGGAATCACGGGCGCCGGTTGGGCGAGGGGACGTTTCCCGTCGAGTTCGACGGGCGGCGGTTCGATCTCGATCACGGCGCCATCGCGATCGCGGCCGTCACGTCGTGCACCACGGCTACCGACCCCGCCATGATGGTCGCCGCCGGCCTCGTCGCGAAGCGGGCGGTTTCGCTCGGATGCTCTCCGCTGCCCTGGGTCAAGAAGGTTCTCGCGCCCGGCTCCCATTCCACGACCCGCATCCTCGAGCGCGCCGGTCTTTTGGCCCCCTTGGCCGACATCGGTTTCTCCGTCTGCGGATGGGGGTGCATGAGCTGTATCGGCAACTCGGGACCCGTGTTCGATCCGGTCCATGAGATCGCTCGCGCGTGCGAGCTCACGAGCGTCTTGTCCGGCAACAGGAACTTCGATGGCCGCATCAGTCCCGATGTCGCCCAAAACTACCTTTGCGCCCCCGCTTTGGTCGTCGCGTATTCCCTTGCGGGCACGCTCGACAAGGACCTGGCGAACGAACCGGTGTGCCAGGGCTCCGACGGCCCCGTCATGCTCGCCGACCTCATGCCGTCCGACGACGAGGTTGCGCGCGTCCTTTCCGGCGCGCTCGACGAGTCCGTTTTCGAGCGGGGTGGAGATGGGGCCGAGGGAGACGAGAGCTGGCGCGAGCTATCCTGCGAGCCTTCTTCGACCTTCGCCTGGGACGAGGGGTCTACCTACGTTCGCCGTCCCTCGTATTTCGAGGAGGCCCGCTCGAACCTTCGCTTCGAGCTCTCCGCCGCCCGCCCGCTAGCGTTCCTCGGAGACTTCGTGACCACGGACCATATCTCTCCTGCCGGCGCCATCGCTGCCGACTCTTCGGCGGCGGCGTACCTTCGCGATCATGCCATCAAGGAGGCGGATTTCAACACATACGGCTCTCGTCGCGGCAACCACGAGGTCATGATGCGCGGCTGCTTCGCGAACGTGAAGCTCGAAAACCGCCTTGCCTGCGGACGGGTGGGCGGCTGGACGAGCGATGTCGTCGACGGCGGCGTCGTCGTCTCCATATTCGACGCGGCATCCTCGGCTCAGCGCGAGGGGATTCCCCTCATCATCATCGCGGGCAAGATGTACGGCTCCGGCTCTTCCCGCGACTGGGCAGCCAAGGCACCCGCCCTGCTGGGCGTCCGCGCCGTCCTCGCCGAGAGCTTCGAGCGCATCCATCGGTCGAATCTGATCGGCATGGGTATCGTCCCGCTTCAGTTCGAGGAAGGGGAGAGCGCCGATACCCTGGGGCTCACCGGTCGCGAAGAATACCGGCTCGACCCCATCGATTTCTCCGAGGGGCTGCCCCGGACCGACCGGGTTCGCATGACCGCCGTGGATTCCGCGGGCTGCGCGGTCGAGTTCTTCGTCCGCGTCAGGGTCGATACCGTGACCGAGGGCCGCTATCTCGCGTCAGGTGGTATCCTTCCCTATGTACTTGATAAGCTGCTTGCTACGGAGTAATCGCGAAAGAGGTAGGCGTGATCTGTCCCCAGTGCTTCAAGAAAATCGAAGACGACGCTGCTTTCTGCCCCCATTGCAATGCATACGTGGGCGCATCCGACCAGCCTTCGCACGATGATTTCGTGTTCTGCGAGGGGTGCGGTGCCAGGCTTTCCTCCCACGACAGGACGTGTCCGAAATGCGGGCGGCCTGCGCCGGGCATCCTGTCTACGGAATCTTCCTCGTCCGATCTCGCGGCTGGCAAAACGGCGAATTTCCCCCGTCTCACGCAGCAGATGATCGATGCGGATGCCGCAGCATCGCGCGAGCAGGCGCCCACGGCAGCGCAGGTGCTATCCGATTCCATCGATCCCTCGTCGACCAACGTGCTGCGTGCCGATGAGCTGCGTGCTGCCAGCGTCCCTCTGCTGTCGGACGGCGAGGACCCCTACCACAAGAAGAAGAATCGATTCCTCAAGCCCGCGTTCACCGTCCTCGTCCTCGCGGCGCTTCTCGGCGGAGGATATTACTTCGTCACCTACGATCCGTTCGGAGTCATGCCGGGTTTCATCGCCGCATTCGAGCAGGCGGCGAGCGAGATGTATCCGAGCAGGCAGCTGCCCCAGGATCCTTCCGCCGATACGGAGCCCATTCCCGAAGGTCCCGCCGAGCCCACCGATGCCGACGTCTTCCAAGTCGTCAGCTCTTCGTACAACAAGGTGGTCGATTCCTTCGATGCGCTCGGGGATATCATCGATGACTACAATTACGGCTATATCGCCAGCGACCGGTCGGTCCGCGAGGAGAAATCCGCCGTTGCGTATGCCACGCGCGATATGCTCGATGCGGTGGTAGAGGACCTTGATTCCCTGGAGCTGCCCGAAGATACCCAGTACGCCCAGGATGTCGAGAATGTCAAGCAGCTCGCCGGCTGGGTGCGCACGAGGGTCGATATCTATTGCTCGTCGTGGGATATTTCCTTGTCGTTCGATGGTACGACCGACCTGCCGGTGAAGCATCAAGACGAGATCCTCGCCCCGCTCCGCGAGCGCGCTACCGAGGATTCCGAGGCCCGCGATGCCTATTTCGCCCACGTCGAATCCTATTGCCCGGTGGAAAAAAGCTCCAGCGTGCCGAATTCGTGAAATCAATGCAAAGTTGCTAATATTGTAGAGATATATCTTTTATTTCGGTGAAAGGGTTCCGCATGTTTGGAAAGAGTCTCCATACCCCCGAGTATCAGGTTGCCGGCGACGAGGTGGCGGTCATCGAGACGTCGCAGGGAACGATCCGTGTCAAGCTCGATGGTGCCGGCGCGCCCATCCACGTTGCAAATTTCTGCGAGCTTTCCACGATGGGGTTCTATGACGGCTTGAAGTTCCATCGCTATGTTCCCGGGTTCGTTATCCAGGGCGGCTGCCCGAACACGCGCGATATGTCCCGTGAAGACGTCGCCCGCGGCGTCGAGGGCCCCGACGGCATGCCGGGAACCGGTGGGCCGGGGTACTGCATCAAGGCGGAGTACCTGACCAACCCCAACAACAGCCATGTTGACGGCGCCCTGGCCATGGCGCGCTCCATGATGCCGGATTCCGCGGGCTCGCAGTTCTATTTCTGCCTCGGTCCCCAGCACAACCTCGACTCCGGCTACACGGTCTTCGGGACGACGCTCGAGGGCCTCGATGTCATCTCCAAGCTGCGCGCCGGCGATGAGATCGTTCATATCGAGATTGAGCATGTCGCCTAGGGCGAACGAAGACGATAAGGAGCAATCGTGAACGCACAGCTACTTGACCAGGCCCGCGCCGCTTATCGCGCAGGTGATTTCTCCGCTGCGGCCCAGATGTTCTCTGCTGCCAAGAGCGCCGATGAGGTATGCGGCGAAGCCGACCACCTGCGCGGCAACTCGTTGATGCGGCTTGGTCTTTTCAACGACGCCGCCGCTGCTTACGAGGCGGCTTTGAACGACGCCTCCTACGGCAAGCGCGGCGCGCTTCTCACGAACCAGGGCAAGGCCCTCTCGGCCGCCGGAGATTTCGAGGCTGCCGTGGCCAGCTTCAACGGCGCGATTACCGATAGCTCGTATGCCACTCCCTACAAGGCCTATATGGGTTTGGGCAATGCCCTGCTTAAGCTCGGCAATCCGACCGACGCCGGCGTCGCCTTCCGCTCGGCTGCCATCGATGGCGCGAACCCCGCACCCGCTTCTGCCCTCGCAAGCCTCGGTGATTGCTTCGTCTTGATCGGCCGTCCCGAGGACGCCGTCGAATCGTACCGCACGGCTCTCGATTTCGTCGGTCCCCATGATGATCCGCGCGCCATCAACGCCGCTCTCGGACAGGCGCTCGCGGCGGCGAACCGCCCGTCTGATGCGGTGGACGCGTTCACGCGCGCCACGTCCGACGGAATCTACCAGCTCACTTCCGACCAGCAGGTCGCCCTTTCCAGCGCCCAGGATGCGCTGAGCGCCCAGCGCTCCATGTCGACCGAGGTCGCAAGTACCGGGGCGTTCCAGGGCGGCGTCGATCCCCTCGATCCCCTCGGGCAGTCGGGCAGCTTCATTCCGGATCCCTCGGATACCGGCTTCTTCACGCTCTCCGAATCCGAGATGATCCAGCAGGACAAGAAGGAGATGAAGGTTCGTCGGCGCCGTCGCCATACCGGGCTCAAGGTGTTCCTGGTAATCGTCTTGCTGCTCGCCCTTGCAGCCGGCGGCCTCGCGTTTGCCTACACGCGCGGTTACGGTTATCCCACGCAGCAGGATGTCCTGACGGGCCTGTTCGATGCCGTGACCAACGGCACCGAAACCGATTCCTATCTCGCTTCGGGCCTGAATGAGGATTCCAAGGCCATTATCGCAGCCTCCATTCCCGACGGCGCGACGCCCACCATCGAGGCGATGGACCGTTCCATGACCGAATCCACGGCTACGGTCTCGGTCGAGCTGTCGAAGGGCGGTACCGCGCAGTACGAGGTGTCTTTTGTTCGCGAGGGGCTTGGATGGGCCGTATCCAACGTGGCGCTTGATTTCGAATCGTCCCAGGATGACAAGGACTCCGGCTCGCAGGATCGCGACGGCGGAGCTTCTTCGACTGCGGAGGATTCCGGCTCCGAAGAATCCGGTGAAGTCGTCTCCGAATAAATGGTAAGTTTCTCATATCGGCTCCGCGGGCTTCGCGGGGCCGATATTTCGCGTTACACTGCTTAGGACCCACCGTACCTTTTGGAGTGACTTTGTTTTCTTTGATGGATATGTTCTTCGGTCAATACGATGGCGACCTTGCCATCGACCTTGGAACCGCTAATACCCTTGTTTCCGTTCGCGGTAAGGGCATCGTGATCCGCGAGCCCTCCGTGGTCGCTATCGATAAGAACGACGAGCGCATCCTCGCCGTCGGTATCGAGGCCAAGCGCATGCTCGGCCGTACACCCGGCAACATCGTCGCCGTTCGCCCCTTGAAGGATGGCGTCATCGCCGACTTCGATGTAACCGAGGCCATGCTGCGGTACTTTATCGACAAGGCAAGCGAGAAGCGCTATCCGTGGACGCCGCGCCCGCGCGTGGTCGTCTGCGTCCCCTCCGGTGTTACCAGCGTCGAGAAGCGCGCCGTCTTCGAGGCGACCATCCAGGCCGGCGCCCGGCAGGCATATCTCATCGAAGAGCCGATGGCCGCAGCCATCGGAGCTGATCTACCTGTCGAAGAGCCTACCGGTTCTATGGTCATCGATATCGGCGGCGGCACGACCGAGGTCGCGGTCATCGCAATGGGCGGCATCGTCGTTTCCCAGTCGATTCGCGTCGCAGGTGATGAATTCGATCAGGCTATTCTCACGCACGTCCGCGATGCCTACAACCTTGCGATCGGCGAGCGCACCGCAGAGGACATCAAGATCAAGGTCGGTTCGGCGGTGCCGCTCAAAGACGAGCTCGACGTCGAGGTCAACGGCCGCGATGTTATTTCCGGTCTCCCGAAGACGGTCCGTATCGAGAGCGAGGAGATTCGTCGAGCGTTGAACAAGCCTCTCGATGAGATGTCCAAGGCGGTCAAGGACGCGCTCGATGCAACGCCGCCCGACCTTGCAAGCGACCTTATGTACTACGGTATCCTGCTCACCGGCGGCGGCGCGATGCTTCGCGGTCTCGATGTCCGCCTTCGCGACGAGACGGGCGTTGCGGTGAACGTGAGCCCCACCGCCCTCGACAACGTTGTGAACGGCTGCGCTCGCGTGCTCGAGGCCAATGCCTTCGACGGCGGCTTCGTCCAGAGCAACGCGTAGGGGTTTGATCCGGTTTGCCTCGTTCGAGCAAGAAGCGTTACCCCTCGACGCTCAAAACAAAGCAGCAATCCAGCGGCATGCGCCCGTTTGTACTGTGTTGCCTCATCTCGCTCCTTCTTCTGACGTTCTATATTCGAGAGGGGGAGAGCGGTCCCATCCATAGCGTTCGCAGCGTGGTCAATACGGTCACCACGCCCGTGCGTATGGTGGGTTCGGTCGTCGCCGCGCCGTTTCACGCGATCGGCAACGTCGTGTCGAACGTGACCGCGCCCCAGGAAACGCTTTCCGAGCTTCGCGAGCAAAACGAACAGCTGACCGCCGAGGTCGCCAAGCTGACCGAAGCGGAAAAGACCGCGGAGCGACTTGAAGGGCTGCTTGGCCTCCAGTCGACGTACAGCCTCGAGTCGACCGCTGCGCGCATCGTCGGCGGCTCGAGCGATGCCTGGTCGCAGACGGTTACGATCGACAAGGGTACGATCGACGGCCTCGAAGTGGGCATGGCGGTCTGCAACTCCGGTGGCGCTATCGGCCAGATCGTAGAGGTTTCCGCGAGCTCTTCCACCGTTCGTCTGCTCACCGATGAGAACTCGGGTATCTCCGCGATGGTGCAGCGGTCGCGCGCGCAGGGTATTCTGCAGGGGCAGCCCGATGGCTCCCTCTTGCTGAACTACGTGACCGCCGACTCCGATGTGAGCGTGGGCGATATCGTCATCACCTCGGGTTTGGGCGGCGTCTTTCCCAAGGGTCTGCCGCTCGGTACCGTGACCTCCGTCAACCGGGCGAGCAACGCGACGTACTATACCGTCACCGTTCGCGCGCAGTCGCTGGCGGAGAACAACGAGGAGGTCCTCGTCATCACCTCGGTGGCGGCGGAGCAGGCGGCGTCGGACGAGGATGTCGCCGAGGCGAATACGCAGGCGACGGGTACCGGCTCCGCCAGCGCTTCATCCGATGATTCATCAAGTCAGGCAGAGTAGGGGGGTGCTCGGTATGGAGGTTCGTGATCCTGCACGCGCTCGTCGCACGGTGCTGGTCGTCTGCGCCGCAGCCGCGGTGCTCCAGCTCGCCGTCGCTCCGCAGGTCTCCCTGTTCGGCGGTAGGTTTAATTTCATGGTCGTTCTCGCGCTCACCATGGCGCCCGCGTGCGACATCAGGAGCGCCGTCCTGGCTGGATTCTTCGCCGGCCTATTCTTCGATTTCACTTCGGCCGTACCCGTGGGGCTGATGTCGCTGCTCCTCACCCTTGCCTGCTTCTTTCTGTCGATGGTATCGCATGGTATGGGGGGAGGGTTCTCCTCGAACACGCTGCGCCTGGTCGGCGTTGCTGCGTTCGGCGTCAACCTTGCGTACGGATTCGCCCTGTTCCTGCTCGGTATCGAGTCCAGCCTGGTCTCCGCCCTGCTCGTCCATGGCGTGGCATCGAGCGTTCTCGATATACTTGCCGCCATTCCGTTTCTTGTGTTCGGTTCGTCAACAGAGTCCAAGAAGGGTTTTACCGCACGTTCGAAGGGTACACGATTCAAGTCGTATAAAAGCTTGAAGTAGGAGGTGATCGCTCGATGGATGCGCAGCTCGTCGTCATCGTCGCAGGAATCATCCTCGCGATAGCGATCATCGGATCGCTATTCTTCCTGCGCGGCTATTCTGGAAAGTTCACCTTCGACACAAGCACCGGGACGAGGCCGCGCGCGGCCGAGGGGGAGGGCAATACCCCCGGGGTTGCGATGAAGGGCAGGTTCCAGCTTCTTACGATGGGGGTCGGCGCCGTTTTCACGGCGGTTATCGCCAAGCTGTGGAGCATGCAGATGGTCTCTTCCGACCATTATGAAGAGCTCTCGCTCCAAAATCAGATGCGAACCGTCACCACGCCTGCTCCGCGCGGGCGCATTCTGGATCGAAACGGTGTCGAGCTCGTCACCAACCGTCCGTCCCTCGTGGTCGGCGCCTACCGTGACTTCGCCTCCGATGCGATTGCCGTTCGCCACCTCGCAAACGTTCTTGGCCTGCCGTATACCGCCGTCAGGCGCAATATCCTCGACTACTCCCAAAGCGCTCAAAGCATCCATACTGTCGCCTCGGATGTTCGCATGTCGACCGTCGCCCATATCAAGGAGCACGCCTCCGATTTCGAGGGGATCCAGATCGAGGAGCGCACCCAGCGCGTCTATCCGTATGGCTCGCTTGCCAGCCATGTCCTCGGCTATACCGGCACGATCACCAGTGAGCAGCTGAACGCCCAGGAGGAGGGCGATGAGGCGGATGCGAGCACCGTGACGTACCAATCGGGCGACATCGTGGGGCAAGCGGGTGTCGAGGTTCATTACGAGCGCTTGCTCCAGGGTATCCGCGGCGAGCAGACCGTGCAGGTCGATGCCGCCGGTAACGTGACGGGTAAGGCGGGCGCCGTTCCGCCTCGCGCTGGAAGCGATATCAAGCTCACGCTCGATCTCAAGATCCAGCAGGCCTGCGAGGAGGGCCTCGCACGGGCCATGGCCGCAGGCAAGCAGTCGGGGTATACCTCGGATGCGGGCGCCTGCATCTGCATGGATTGCACCAACGGCGACATCCTCGGCATGGCGAGCGCTCCGTCGTTCGATCCGTCCGTCTTCATCGGCGGTGTCTCGAACGACGACTGGTCCAAGCTGAACGGTGAGGACAGCGGCAACCCCCTCATCAATCGATGTATAAGCGGCCAGTATATGTCCGCCTCCACCATCAAGCCCCTCGCCGCGCTCGCCGCGCAAGAATACGGCGTGTACACCGCGAGCAACACGACGACATGCAACGGTTGGTGGACCGGGTTGGGCGAGGGCGCGGGCCGGTGGTGCTGGGACCATGCCGGGCACGGAACCCTCAACCTCCAGCAAGGTATCGCACATTCCTGCGACCCCGTTTTCTACGACATCGGAAAGGCCTTCTTCTACAACGAGGAGCATCCCGAGGGCCTGCAGGAAATGTATACCCGATGGGGCCTCGGCGAGACGACCGGCATCGACCTCCCCAGTGAGGCATCGGGTCGCGTCCCCACCGCTGAATGGAAGAAGGAGTTCTTCTCCAATTGGTCCGATGCCGAACGTAGCTGGGGCGCGGGCGATATGCTGAATATCGCGATCGGCCAGGGAGATATCCTGGTCACGCCCCTTCAGATGGCGACGGTGTACTCGGGTCTGGCCAACGACGGCAAGGAGTACGTTCCCCATGTATTCCTGTCGGCCGTCGCGCGCGACGGCGACGGCGATGCGGTGACCTACGAGCCCAAGGAGCTGAGAGACGTCTCTGTGAACGATCAGTCCGAGCTCGATCTGGTCCATAACGGCATGAAGGGCGTCATCTACGATACGGCTTCCACGGCAAGCCATTTCAACAGCCTCGGGGTCACGGTCGCGGGAAAGTCCGGTACGGGCGAGAAGACGGGAAACGACCTGTATGCGTGGTTCATCGCCTACGCCCCCGCCGACGATCCGAAATACGTTGTCGCCACGTTGGTCGAACGCGGAGGATTCGGATCCACTTCGGCGCTCGTCGGCACGCGCTACGTTCTAGGCGTCATCTACGGCTCCGAGGACTCGGTGTCCTCGGTCGGCGGCACGCATGATCGATAGGAAGGGGGCGAGGTCCCATGGCGATAACCGCTCAACGCGAGCGCTCGAATGCCGATAGCCTGAAGCGCGTCAACAAGCGCGTCGGGTCGTCGCGCAACTCGTTTTCCCAGCGGGTGAACATCCCCGTGCTCATCGCGGTTCTGGGTCTCGTGGCATACGGAACCCTCATCATCTGGACCGCCTCCTTGTCCATCCCCGAAGCCTCGTTTTCACGACACCTTCTCGGTATCGGCCTCGGTGCCGGTCTCGGCGTCTTGTGCTGGCACTGTGATTTTCGAGCGCTCTCGAACATGACGACCATCTTGCTCGTGCTCGATATCATGGTCATCTTCTCGCCGTATATCCCGGGCCTCTCCTACAACGCGAAGGGTATGACCGGGTGGATCCAGATACCCGGCATCGGCCTCACCTTCCAGCCGGTCGAGCTCGCCAAGATCATCACCGCTTTCTTCATCGCGGGACTGGGCGCGCAGTACAACGGCAAGATCGATACCGTTCGGGACTACGTCAAGCTCTGCGCTATGCTCGCGGTGCCGTTCGGCGCCGTGCTGGCGGCCGGCGACCTCGGAAGCGGTCTGGTCATCTTCGTCGGCGGCGCGATCGTCATCGCGATGAGCGGTGCGCGCCGCGAGTGGATCTTATCGACCATCGCCATCCTGATAGGTCTCGTGTCCCTGCTCCTCGCAGCCGACTCCCTGGTCGACTCCCTGGTCGGACACGACGTGCTGATCAAGCAGTACCAGATGAACCGCCTGCTCGTATTCATCGATCCCACCGCGGATACGTCGGGTGCGGGATACAACCTCATGCAGTCGCTGATCGCCGTCGGCTCGGGTGGTTTTTTCGGTAAGGGAATCGGCGGTGCGACGCAGGCGGCCGAGGGATTTCTTCCCGAGGCGCACACGGACTTCGTCTTCGCGCTCATGAGCGAGGAGTTCGGCTTCGCCGGCGCGCTGCTCCTGCTCGCCCTCTATGCCTTGTTGATCTTCTCGTCCATTCGCGTCGCCTATAAAAGCGACTCCCTTTTCCTGAAGCTCACCGTCGTCGGGATCGTCGCGATGTGGACGTTCCAGATCTTCGAGAACATCGGTATGTGCATCGGGTTGATGCCCATCACGGGCATCCCGCTGCCGTTCATCAGCTTCGGCTCAAGCTCCATGCTGATGCAGAGCGCGATGGTTGGTATCGTTCAGTCGGTGTGGCGGCACCGGTCGAAGGCGGCCTAGCCGGTCCGTGCCGCTATCCTCGGTTTCCAGGCTGGTTGGAATGAAAGGAAGGTAGTTCTATGGGACTTCCGTTCGATAAGCTGGTCAACGCATTCAAGACGGGCGTCGATGCGCAGCGAGCGTCCGATCAGCCCGTCCGCGTCTCCGTATATGTCGACGACACCGCCTCGACGTTGCTCGTTTCGACTGCTCGCGACGCGCTCGTTCCGCAGACGACGACGGGGCTGGTCCGCGTCGCGCGCCTTGATGGCGCGGAGGACCCGCGGCACGATACCGACGTCGCCATCATTCTCACTAATGGCTCGTCCCGTTTGGAGGCGGCATGCCATCGTCTGGTGGTGGCGGGGATACCGACCGCTATCGTCGCCGAGGATGCAGAGGCGGCGCCGTTCGTTGTCGGAGATTCCCCCATGCTCGGCGTTATCGCCGCCTCCGATTCCACCGTGCTGCTCGATCGCCTCGCCCGATGGATCCTCGATAGAACCGACAAGGCTCCTGCCTTCGCCGCCAATTTCCCCTTCATGCGCTCGGTGGCCGCTCGCGGCATCGTTATCTCCGCGTCCGCGTCGAACGCGGTCACGGGGGCCCTCGTTCTCATCCCGGGTGCAGATTACCCCGTGATGACGCTCGCGCAGGTCGGCATGATGCTCAAGCTCGCTTCGATGTATGATAAGCCGTTGCGCGTCGATCGGCTCTACGACGCTGCCGGCGTCGCGGTTGCCGGCCTGGCGCTGCGCTCCGTTTCGCGAGCCCTCTCATCGCGCGCCGGGAGGGGCGCGTTTGCGGTGAAGGCCCTCGTTGGCGGATGCGGTACGGCTGCGATGGGCTACTGCCTGTGCCAGCTGTATCAGAGGGATATCGATTACGGTCCTATCAACCACATCGTGCTTCGCCTCTTTGAGGGGCTTCGGCGCGCCGATGAGGATTTCGCCCCTGCGACGGGGAGCCCCGTCGCCACTGTCAGCAACGAATAAAGGAGTGTTTCGTGCGAGTACCCTACGAGGATCGTTTTCATGATCTTGAGCCCCTGCTCGCTCGGGTCGAGAAGCCCAGCCGATATATCGACCACGAGTGGGGAACCCTTTCGTCGCCGGATGCGGACTATCGAGCCTGCCTCGTCTATCCCGATACCTATGAGGTCGGCCTTCCCAATCAGGGTATCGCCATCCTCTATAACATACTGAACCAACAGCAGGGTATCTCCTGCGAGCGCGGCTACGTCCCCTGGGTCGACATGGCCGATGAGATGCGGCGCGCCGGCGTTCCGTTGCTCTCGCTCGAGGGCGCTGCCCCCTTGGCGTCCTTCGACGTCGTGGGCTTCCATGTGCCGCATGAGATGGCCTGCACGAACTATCTCGAGGCGATGGACCTCGCCTGCATCCCCTTCTACGCCTCCGATCGCGGCGAGGACGATCCCCTGGTCATAGCGGGCGGCCCCTCCGTCTACAATCCCGAGCCCCTCGCGCCGTTCTTCGACGCCATCCTGATCGGCGAGGGCGAGGAGTCCATCGTCGAGGTCTGCCGCGCGCACCAGCGTCTTCGCGATGCCGGTGCAACCCGAGAGGAGATCCTTCGCGGAATCGCCGAGGTGCCCGGCACGTACGTGCCCGCGCTGTACGAGGTGAAGCATGACGAGACCTCCACCGTGCACGGCTACGCCGTTCCGCGTGAAGGGGAGCGCGTCCCGCCCGTCGTCTACAAGCGGGTCGTCAAGGACTTCGGTGCGACCGATCCGGTGAGCCAGTCCGTCATTCCGTATGCTCAGCTGGTTCATGACCGCCTGTCGGTCGAGGTGCTTCGCGGGTGCGCCCGCGGATGCAGGTTCTGCCAGGCGGGTATCACGTATCGCCCGGTTCGCGAGCGCTCGGCCGATCAGGTCGTCAGCGCCGTCATGCGCGGTCTTGCAGAGACGGGATACGACGAGGTCTCGCTCACATCCCTTTCCACGACCGACCATTCATGCTGCGAGCAGATCCTGTCGCGCCTGAACCGGCGTCTCGAAGATACCGGCATCTCCGTCTCCATTCCATCGCAGCGCCTCGACTCGTTCGGCGTCGACATGGCGCTTCAGGTCGCAGGGGAGAAGAAGGGCGGTCTCACCTTCGCTCCAGAGGCCGGAAGCCAGCGCATGCGCGACGTGATCAACAAGGGCGTCACCGAGGAAGATCTCGATCGCGCTGTGAAGGCTGCGTTCGAGGCCGGATGGCGCAGGTGCAAGCTCTACTTCATGATGGGCCTTCCCGGCGAGCGCGATGAGGATATCATCGCCATCGCCGAGCTTGCCGACCACGTGCTGGAGCTCGCGCGCGAGGTTGTTCCCAAGGGACAGCGCGGCGGCATCTCGATTTCCATCTCGGTCTCCGTTTTCATACCGAAGGCTTCGACGCCGTTCCAGTGGTGCGCGCAGACCCCTGACGACGAGGTCAAGCGCCGTCAGCAGCTTCTGCTGAAGAGCGTCAAGAACCGCGCTGTCCGCGTCCACTACCATGATGCCGAGACCTCCTTGCTCGAGGCCGTGCTTTCCCGCGCCGGTCGCGATATGGCACCGGTGATCGAGGGCGCCTGGCGTCGCGGCGCGCGCTTCGATGCCTGGACCGAGCAGTTCAGCCTCGCGAGATGGGAGGAATCGGCGAAGGAGTGCGGAATCGACCTGCGCGAGATCGCCCAGACGCCCTACGACCTCGATACTGTGCTGCCTTGGGAGCATGTGAGCCCCGGTGTTTCTCGCGGATTCCTCCAGCGAGAGTATCGTCGCGCGCTCGCCGGCGAGACGACCGCCGACTGCACACGTTCCACGTGTGCGGGCTGCGGCATCTGCCCCACCCTCCATGTCGACAACGTCTTGATGGGAGATCGCTCGTGAGTGATCAGAACCTGCAACCTCTTTTCCGCCTCCGCGTCGAGTACGCCAAATCCGGTCGCCTTGCCTACCTCGGCCATCTCGAGGTCCTGCATACGATCGAGCGCATCATTCGTCGTGCGGCCCTGCCCTATGCGGTCACGCAGGGCTTCTCACCTCATATGCGGGCGGGCTTCTCTTCGGCCCTTCCCGTCGGAACGAGCTCGCGCAGCGAATGGTATGACGTCTTCCTCACCGAGCTGGTCCCGGTCGAGGATGCCCTACGCCGCCTTCGCGATGCCTCTCCGGATGACCTCGCGGCACTTCGCTGCGGGTACGTGGATGTGCGGACCCCGGCTCTGACCGCTCAGATAACCCGGATGCTGTATCGGATCGAGCTCGCGTTTTCCGATGGCGATGCGGTGACCGTCGCCGATCTCCAATCCGCCCTCTCGGTCGTCGCGTCCGTCGGCGCTCTGCCGTATGCGCGCGGGAAGAAGCGCAAGGTGCTGGACGTCGAGCGCCTGCTTGTTTCCAGCCGATTCCTCGATTCCGAGGACGGTGCCGTGCTCGAGCTCGACACGCGCTGCGACAACGAGGGCGCCCTGAGGCCCGAGATCATCGTCTCCGCTCTCGATCGCGTGCTCGCCGGCGCCGCGCTGGATAGCGATGAAGACCCCATCCAGTCCACGGGCATCCAGCGTTTCGAACGGATCGATCGCTACCGGGTCGAGCGCGTCGCGCAGCTCGTCGAGCTCGAGGACGGCGCCTTGGTCGACCCCCTTGAGGCCCGTTCGTAGCAGGAATCGCGTCATCACCGCGGTGGGGCGATCTTGCGATGTTCGACCTGCACTTTTTATGGAGTCGTCTTGCGCGTTGGGGAATATGGTCTATGATTGACAACGGCGCCGCGTCGTCCAGATCGCATGTTTCCTATGCAGGTGCAGCGTCGTTCCAGTGAAACAAGGGCAACTTGTGAATACGCTGGGGAAATGTTCCTGAATCGTGTTGACGGTACATCTTTCCCCTGCTACTATATTCGGCTGTTGCACTAACTGATGCATGAAGGGCAAGAAACAATGTACGCAATCGTAACAACGGGCGGCAAGCAGTATAAGGTCGCCACCGACGATGTTCTTACGGTCGAGAAGATCGAGGGCGAGGCCGGTACCAAGGTCGAGCTCCCCGTCATCTTCCTGAACGACGGCAAGAAGATCGTCACGGATCCTGCCAAGCTCGCAAAGGCTAAGGTCACTGCTGAGATCGTCGACCAGTTCAAGGGTGAGAAGCAGCTTGTCTACAAGTTCAAGAAGCGCAAGCGCTATCACAAGCTCCAGGGTCATCGTCAGCAGCTCACCAAGCTGAAGATCACCAAGGTCCAGGCCACGTCGCGTGCCAAGAAGGCTGCTGTCGCCGAGGACGCCGCTGCTCCTGCAGCGGAGTAGAATCCCTTTAGAACTGTAGAGAGTAGGTATCAGACATGGCACACAAAAAAGGTCTTGGTTCCTCCCGTAACGGCCGCGATTCCCGCGGTCAGCGTCTCGGCACCAAGCGTTTCGACGGTCAGTTCGTGAAGACCGGCGAGGTCATCGTTCGTCAGTGCGGCACTCACATTCACCCCGGTGAGAACGTCGGCCGCGGTAAGGACGATACGCTTTTCGCACTTACCGAGGGTAAGGTTAAGTTCACCCGCGGCGTCAAGCATCGCGTGAGCGTCCTTCCCGTGGTTGAAGCCTAAGTCCCTTCACAGCATAGGCAAATATTGAGGCCCCCGGCTGTAGCCGAGGGCCTCTTTTGATATGCTCACCATTGTTCGCGAATTAAAAGGGAAGGCTATTCCATGTCCCAGTTTACCGATATCTGCCGCATCAATGTTAAGGGCGGCGACGGCGGCGCAGGCTGCATGTCCTTTCGTCGCGAGGCGTTCGTGCCCAAGGGCGGTCCCGACGGTGGCGACGGCGGTCATGGCGGCAACGTCGTCGTTCAGGCGGATGCCCAGCTGTCATCGTTGATCGATTATCGTTTCAAGCATCATTTCAGGGCCGAGCGCGGCACCCATGGCCAGGGCTCGCGCAAAGATGGCAAGAACGGTGAGGATCTCGTTCTCAAGGTTCCCATGGGTACGGTCGTCCGCGAGATCGACGGCTCCACGATGGAGCCCTCGTATGAAATCGCGGACCTCACCCATGATGGCGAGAGCGTCATCGTCGCCCCGGGTGGCTCGGGCGGTCGCGGCAACCCCCATTTCGTGACCTCGACTCGTCGCGCGCCGGCCTTTGCTGAAAAGGGCGAGCCTGCTCTCGAGCATTGGATCGAGCTCGAGATGAAGCTTATGGCCGATGCCGCGCTCGTGGGCATGCCGAGCGTCGGTAAATCCTCGCTCATCGCCCGCATGAGCGCCGCCAGGCCGAAGATCGCCGACTATCCCTTCACCACGCTCGTTCCCAACCTCGGCGTCGTTCGCGCGGGGGAGTATTCGTATGTCGTGGCGGACGTTCCGGGCTTGATCGAGGGCGCGAGCGAAGGCAAGGGCCTCGGGCATCAATTCCTGAGGCATATCGAGCGCACTGCGCTCATCCTCCATGTCGTTGACATCTCCGGCGGCTTCGAGGGCCGCGATCCGCTCGAGGATTACCGCATCATCAACGAGGAGCTCGCTGCGTACGCCCCCGAGCTTGCCGAACGGCCTCAGATCGTGATCGCGAACAAATGCGATACCAGCGGCATGGCCGACCGCGTTGCCGAGTTGAAGCGCGCCGCGCTCGATGACGGCCACGCCTTCTTCGCTGTATCCGCCCTCACGGGCGCCGGCCTGCAAACGCTTATGCTCGCCTGTGGCGAGCGCGTCGCCGAGCTTCGCCGCGTCCTGTCCGAGGTTTCCGATGCGCCCGAGCTCGAAGAGGGCAAATGGGAGCGCAGGCGCCAGGCGCGCGACCGCAGGTTCGAGGTCGTCCGCGAGGATGGTTGCGCTTGGCGCGTCGTCGGCAGGGGGATCGAGCGCCTCGTCGTGCAAACCGATTGGGAGAACGAGGAGGCCGTCATCTACCTCCAGCATCGTCTCGAGCGCATCGGCGTCGACGACGCGTTGCGCAAGGCGGGCTGCAAGCCCGGAGACGAGGTCCGCATTCTCGGCTACTCCTTCGATTTCGAGGGAGCCGAAGAGCTCGAGGATGATGAATACGAGGACGATGATTTCGATTACTCGGTATACGAGATGGGGGAAAGCGAGGAATAGATGGGTGCGCGTGCTCCGCAGCGGCTTCCCGACCTGGGCGGGGATCCATCTCGTGAATATCGGCTCGGCATCATGGGCGGCACGTTCGACCCGATCCACTACGGGCACCTCGTAACCGCCGAACAGGCTCGTGAGGCCCTCGACCTGGACCTGGTTCTCTTCATGCCTGCGGGGTCCCCTGCATTCAAGGAGGACGCTTCCGTGACCAGCGCCGAGGATCGATATGCCATGACCGTTCTCGCTACAGCTGCGAATGCAGATTTCATCGCCAGCAGGTTCGAGATCGACCGGCAGGGAACGACCTACACCGTCGATACGCTTCGTGCGCTGCGCGCCTACTATCCTGACAACGTTCATCTGTATTTCATCACCGGAGCAGATGCCATTCACGATATCGTCTCCTGGCACGATGCGTCGCAGATCGCCTCTCTGGCCACCCTTATCGCCGCGACGCGACCGGGATACGATATCAATCAATCGTGTATGCGCGTTGAGGAATCGGGTATCGAGTTCGACGTTCGATACATCGAGATCCCCGCGCTCGCGATCAGCTCCACCAACATCCGCCAACGCGTCTCGTTGGGAAAGAGCGTTCGCTATCTCACATCCGAGTCGGTAATCGGCTACATCCGAAAAAACGGGCTCTATCAACAGGATTGTTCAACGGTTGATATGTTGGAAGGGGATTTCGGTCCATGTTAGATGAAGATCAGGCCCGTGCGCTCGCTCATATCGAATCGCTCCTTCGCGAGCGCATGGCTGCCAAGCAGCGGCGCCTACGGCATGTCCTCGGGGTCGCCGATACCGCCGGGCGCCTTGCCCGCACGTATGGCGTCGACGAGTTCGAGGCCGTAGCTGCCGGATTGCTCCATGATTGGGACAAGGTCGTTCCAAGCGACGAGCTGCTTCTGCGTGCCGCATCCCTCGGTGTCTCCCTCGATGGTCCCGCGGACTGCACGGTCGGGCTGCTCCATGGACCCGTCGCCGCGCGCGAGCTTCCCGCGCAGTTCCCCGATCTGCCCGATTCTGTGTTCCGGGCCGTCGCACGGCATACGATCGGCGCGCCCGATATGACCCCCCTCGATATGGTGGTGTTCATCGCCGATGCCATCGAGCCCGGTCGGAGCGGCGCGTATGCCGACGAGCTGCGCGACATGGTGGGGGAGAAGCCCCTCGAGGAGCTCTTCTTCACCTGCTTCGCCCACGGGATCGCCTATGTGGTTTCTACGGGCAGATATCTGTATCCCACGGCAATCGAGATTTACAACAGGTATGCTACCGCGCGTACCGTTTGAGAAAGGCAAGCATGACTGACCAGATTCTAGACACCGCTTCCTCCGAGGAAGCCCGTAACGAGGAGTTCGGCGCATCCGTCGACCGTTCCGCTGCTTCGCTTTCGGCTCGCGGCGTGGACGCTCGGACCGTTGCGACGCTGGCGGCCCAGGCGGCAAGCGATAAGAGCGCGCAGGATATCGTCGTTCTCGACCTCACCGAGCTTTCGGACGTATGCGACTATTTCGTCATCGCCACCGGCACCAACAACCGCATGGTCGACGCCGTCATCGACGAGGTCGAGGAGCAGGTCGCTAAAACCTGCGGCGAGCATCCGTTCGCCATCGAGGGCCGCGAGGAGCGTACGTGGATCCTCATGGATTACGGTTCCGTCCTCGTTCACGTCTTCACGCCGGAACAGCGCGAGTACTATCGTCTCGAGAAGCTCTGGGGAGACGCGCCCCGGCTCGATCTCGATCTCGATTAGCGGCATATTCGTTCGACCGCATCGTTGTATCGACGCGTGCTAAGAGCTGCAAGAAGCGGGAGGTCTGCATGCAGGCCTCCCGCTTTGCTGGTCGATGGGTATCCGAGTGGCTACGCTTCGTCGTCTCCCTAGGAGAATTTGTCGTCCCTCACCACCTTGCGATCGAAGCGCAGCGCCCGTCCGTAGCCTACCGACCCGGAACCGAATCGAGCGATGCACTCATCCATAGCGACCGAGAGGTCGCGCTTCGAGCTCGAGACCGCTCCGCGTTCGTCGATGGTGCAGAACAGGTCCGTCTGGATGCCCTCCTCATGCTCGAATCCGCTGACGCCAACGCCCGCCAGCCGTACCGGCATGCCCGGCGACCAGATCGCCGACAGCAGCTCGTGCGCGACCGGGCAGAAGATGTGCTCATCGTCCGTTGGATGGGGAAGCGTCCTTCGAGCGCTCCTGCCCGACCCGTAGGAGTACTTCAGCTTGAGCGTGACCGTTTTCCCTACCAATCCCTTGCTGCGGAGTCGTCGAGCCACCGATTCCCCGAGCATGTCGATGGCTGCTTCGATGTCTTCTCTCAAGACGAGGTCGCGCGAGAACGTTCGCTCGTTGCTCACCGATTTGACCGATTCGCGATCATCGATCGCGCGCACCGCGCTCTGCTCTCGTCCCCGGGCACGCTGTTTGATCGCCGTCGCATTTGCACCGAATATAGGCGACAGCGCGTCTTCGGGAGCTAAGGCCAGCTGTCCGAGCGTGTAGATGCCGCGCTTATGGAGTTCCTGCTCCGCCCGTCCGCCTATTCCGCTCATCGCTCGGACGGGAAGCGGGGCCAGGAACGCTTGCTCCGTTCCGGGGATGACGATCGTAAGGCCCTGGGGCTTGTCGCGCTCGCTCGCGATCTTCGCAATGGTTTTATTGGATCCCAGTCCGATCGAGCAGGTGATGCCGAGCTCCTGTACCCGTCGGGAGATGCGCTGCACGGTCTCGATGGGGCTATTCGACTCGAATCTTCCCGGCGTGATGTCGAAAAACGCTTCGTCGATCGATACCCGGTCGACGTAGGGGGTCTCGTCGGCGAGTATGTCGATGACCTTGCCGCTCATCTCGCGGTATCGTGAGAAATCGCCTTCGGTCCAGATGGCGTCGGGGCATAGCCGCCTCGCCTGAGCGGAGGGCATGGCCGAGTGGACGCCGAATGCCCGCGCTTCATACGATGCGGTCGAGACGACGCCGCGGTGCTCGGGAAGGCCTCCGACGATCACAGGCTTGCCGCGCCATTCGGGATGGTCGAGCTGCGCCACGCTTGCAAAGAAGGCATCGAGGTCGAGCAGTCCGATGGCCTTTCCGGTCCAGGAGCCGAAGAGCGCGTTCGATAACGTCGCCTGCCCTGGTTCGGTCGACCCTTGTAAATCGTATGTGTGTTCGCTAACCATGGAGATAGTATAGCGCACCTCATCTTTGCCCTTTGCATTTTGCTCATTCATGGGTAAGATATGGAAACGCTAACGTCAATTCCGAAGAAGTTCTTGATTGGGCTTCACCTGCTCCCGTCGTTGGCGTAAAATTATCAACTGTTTGTTTATCGTTGCAGCTGGCATGCTGCTTGGTTGGAGGAGTTTGCATTGGCAGTCAAGATTCGCCTTGCTCGTCACGGCTCTAAGAAGCGTCCGTACTATCGTGTTGTCGTCGCCGACGCCCGTTCGCCCCGCGACGGCCGTCTCATCGAGGAGGTTGGCCGTTACAATCCGCTGACCACCCCGAAGACCATCAGCCTCGATCTCGAGAAGATCGCTGATTGGCAGCGCAAGGGCGCTCAGCTCACCGACGCCGTCGCCGCTCTGGTTCGCGCCGCCAACGAGGGCGAGAAGGCTGCTGCCGAGCCCAAGAAGTCCAAGAAGCAGCTTGCTAAGGAGGCTAAGGCCGCCGAGGAGGCCGCAGCCGCTGCTGCCGAGGAGTAATCTACGGTGTCTGTTGATTCCAACAACGATCTCGACCCGCGCGATGATGCGGTCGAAGGTGAGTTGCTCTCCGATCGCATCGCCGATCTCGTCGAGTACCTCATCGTAAACATCGTTGATGACGTTGATGCCGTCAGCCTCGAGGTCATCGATGGCGTCGACTCCTCCACCATCGAGGTGACCGTCGCCGAAGACGACGTAGCCAAGGTCATCGGGCGCCATGGGCGTACCATCAAAGCGGTTCGTACGCTCGCGCGTGCCCTCGCTGCCCGCTTGGGCACCGCTGTCGAGGTCGAGGTTTTGGGGTAGGTCCGTGTCTTCCCAGTATAAGAATATTGCCCGCGTGCTTAGGGCTCACGGGTCCAAAGGGGAGGTCATTGTAGCTGAGCTACATGGCCTTCCTTTTCTCGTTGACAAGGGGATGCGCGTCGCCCTTACGCCACCTGCGCTCGACCGTGATCGATTCGTCACGGTCGAGAGCGTCGTGGATGCGGGGGATCGCTACCTCGTCCGCTTTTCCTGTTCCCACTCCATTGACGAAGCCGAGTCGCTTGCCGGCTGCTACGTCTTGGCGTCCGTCGACGACCTCGACTTGGAAATGCTCGATGTCGCTTTCGACGACCTGATCGGTCGATCGGTACATGACGAGCGCTACGGAATCATAGGATCGATCGTCGAGATCATGGAGACGCCCGCCAACGACGTCTGGGTCGTAGATGGCGGGGCCTATGGGGAGGTTCTCGTTCCCGCGGTCGAGGACGTCGTTGTCGAACTACCTGAATGCGGGCCGATTTCGGTCAAGCTTCTGGATGGACTAATCAATCTCTAGTACGAGGGGACGCGCATGATCATCGAGACGCTATCGGTATTTCCCGAGATGTTCGAGCCGGTTATGTCCACGTCCATCCTCGGGCGGGCGCGTTCGGCGGGACTGTTCGACTTTCGTGCGCACAACCTTCGCGATTGGACGCACGATCGCCATCGCACCGTCGACGACGAACCCTACGGGGGCGGAGCGGGCATGCTCATGAAGGTCGAGCCGCTTCATGAGGCGATTACCCAGCTGGCGAGCGAACCCGAGCTGCCCCGACCCCGCGTCGTGTTCTTCACGCCGTGCGGCGAGCCGTTCACGCAGCATGTCGCCGAACGACTCGCCACGTATGAGCGCCTGCTGCTGGTATGCGGGCGCTATGAGGGCATGGACGAGCGCGCGTATGAGCTTGCCGATGAGCGGCTTTCCATCGGTGATTACGTCTTGACCGGCGGAGAGCTGGCGGCGATGGTGGTGACCGATGCCGTGGTTCGGCTTATTCCCGGCGCGCTCGGCGACGACATGAGCAATAAAGATGAATCCTTCGCAACGGGCGAAGATGGCGGCCTGCTTGAATATGCGCAGTATACGCGGCCCGCTTCTTATGCGGGGAGCGAGGTGCCGCCCGTTCTGCTTTCGGGTGATCATGCCAAGGTCGCTGCCTGGCGCCGGCGCAACGCCATCGAGCGGACCTGCCGCTGGCGTCCAGACTTGCTGGAATCCGCGCGCTTGAGTGATGAGGAGCGGCGTTTCGCCCTTCGCTATCTTCAGGATCGCGGCGAACAAGATGATTCGGAGTGATGCGGACATGAATCGCAAATCGATCCTGAAGAACGTCTTTGAATGGATGGCGGTCCTCGTGATCGCCGTCGTCGCCTCGCTCTTTCTGCGCACCTTCGTCATCAGCCCCTTCGTGGTGCCGACCGGTTCCATGGAGCATACGATCGAGGTCGGGGACCATCTGCTCGCCCAGAAGGTCACGGTCAACCTCGGACAGGGAGTCAAGCCCGGCGACATCATCGTCTTCGAAAACCCCGACGGCTCATCCGGCCACGATATCCTCGTCAAGCGCGTGATCGCTACGGCCGGGCAGATCGTGGACGTGCGGGACGGCGCCGTCTACATCGACGGCGAGCCGCTTGACGAACCCTATGTCGAGGGAACGACGTATCCCTTGCTACAGCAGGCGGCCGGCGTCGATATTTCCTATCCGCTCACGGTTCCCGAAAACGGTCTGTGGGTCATGGGCGATAATCGCGAGAATTCCGCCGATTCACGCTATTTCGGCTGCATCGACGAGAGCTCCGTCATCGGCGTCGTCGTCGCCCGATACCTCCCCATCGATCGGATCGGTCTTTTGTAGCTTGAGCGCTCCGTGGGAAGCGGGGCGCTTTTTTCAACCCGACTCCCTCGGGGCGGACCCTATGCGCTACTATGGGTCTCTGTATGTAATTCTATCGAGGAGATAGCAGGTAGATGAACGCTTCAGCTCTTTCATTCCAGGACATTATCCTCAGGCTCCAGCAATTCTGGGGCAGCCATGGCTGCGTGATCATGCAGCCCTATGATTCAGAGGTCGGTGCCGGCACCTTCCATACCGCAACGACCCTCCGCTCGCTCGGCCCTCAGAGCTGGCGCACGTGCTATGCGCAGCCCTGTCGCCGTCCTGCCGACGGACGCTACGGCGAGAACCCGAATCGAATGCAGCATTACTACCAGTTCCAGGTGCTTATCAAGCCGAGCCCCGAGAATTCCCAGGAGCTCTATCTCGAGTCGCTGAAGGCGATCGGCCTCGATCCGGCGGAGCACGACGTGCGCTTCGTCGAGGACGACTGGGAGAGCCCCACGCTCGGTGCCTGGGGTCTCGGTTGGGAGGTCTGGCTAAACGGCATGGAGGTGACGCAGTTCACCTATTTCCAGCAGGTCGGTGGTATCGAAGTCGATCCGGTCCCCGTGGAGATCACCTACGGTCTCGAGCGCCTCGCCATGTATGTTCAGGGTGTCGATTCGGTATACGACCTCGTTTGGAGCGTCGCTCCCGATGGTACGACCATGACCTACGGCGACGTCTTCCTTGAAAACGAGCGCGAATTCTCCGCGTACAACTTCGAGGTCGCCAACGTCGAGCTCATGCGCGAAAAGTTCGATGACTATGAGAGGGAATGCCATGCCTGCCTGGAGGCGAAGCTGCCGCTGCCCGCATACGATTGCGTTATGAAGTGCAGCCATGCATTCAACATCCTCGATGCCCGCGGCGCGCTGTCCGCGACCGAGCGCGCGGCATATATTCTTCGCGTCCGCGCCGTTGCCAAGGCGTGCTGCGAGGCATATCTCGCAGAGGTGGCAGGAGCGCAGGATGAGTCCGCACGAGACAATGATGAGGTGGCATAGCGATGGCCGACGTTCGCGATTTTCTCTTTGAGATCGGTACCGAGGAGATGCCCTCGGCTCCGTTGAATAACGCTGCATCACAGATGGGGAAGATGGTCCCCGAGGCACTTGACCGAGCGGGGCTGTCCCACGGCAAGGTCAGCGTCCTCACGTCCCCTCGCCGCCTGTGCGTCCACGTCGCCGACGTCGCGGCAGCCACCGACGCGATCCATGAGGTCAAGCGCGGCCCCGCGGCATCCATCGCCTTCGATGCGGAGGGCGTTCCCACCAAGGCCGCCGAGGGCTTCGCACGCAAATGCGGGGTCTCGGCTTCCGAGCTGATCCGGCGCGAGGATACCGATGGCCGTGAATACGTATTCGCGGAGAAGTCGATCGATTCCATTCCCGCCGAGCCTATTTTGTCCGAGCTATGCGCATCCGTCTTGGGCGGCCTGCAGTGGCCGAACTACCGCTCCCAGCGCTGGGGGGCTACCCATGAGACCTTCGTTCGCCCCGTTCGCTGGCTCTGCGTCCTGTTCGGCACCGAGGTCGTTCCCGTCTCCTTCGCAGGCGTGGAAAGCGGAGCGACCACGCGCGGCCATCGAGTTCTCGCTGCGGGAGACCATCGGGTCGCCAGCGCGTCCCTGGTCGATTACCGTGATGCGCTCGGACGCGCATTCGTCATGCCCGACGAGGATCGCAGGCGCCTCATCAACGAGGAGATCGCTCGCATCGAAGCCGAGCGCGGCGTTCGCGTCGAGCGTCCGCGTTCCGTTTTCGACGAGGTCGTCAATCTGTGTGAATGGCCGACCGTGCTCATCGGGCGATTCGACGACGAGTTCCTCGCCGTTCCCCATGAGATCATCTGCGAATCCATGCTTTCGAACCAGCGTTATTTCCCCATTTATGATTCGGATGGCAAGCTGACGCCCGAGTTCGTCGTCGTTTCGAACGGGCGCCCCGAATGCGCCGACACCATCATCGACGGCAACGAGCGCGTCGTCCGCGCCCGCCTCTACGATGCCAAGTTCTTCTATGACGAGGACCTGAAGGTCTCCCTCGAGGAGTTCCGCTCCCGCCTTGCTTCCGTCGGGTTCCAGAAGAGGCTCGGCAGCGTTTTGCAGAAGTCCGAGAGGATGGAAGACCTCGCCTTGGTCATCGCTCGCGAGGCTCGCGTCGGCGCTTCGTCCGCTTCCGACGCCCAGCGCGCCGCCCACCTTGCGAAAGCCGACCTCGTTTCGTCCGCCGTCGTGGAGTTCACCAGCCAGCAGGGCGTAATGGGTGGATACTATGCGCTGGCGGCCGGCGAGGCCCCCGAGGTCGCCGCGGCGATCCGCGACCACTATCGTCCCCGTTTCGCCGGTGACGAGCTGCCCGAGGGCATTGCAGGCTGCATCGTTGCCGTTGCAGACAAGATCGACACGATCGCTGGCATGTTCGCGATCGATGAGCCCCCCACTGGATCCAAGGACCCGTTCGCCCTCCGTCGCGCGGCTATCGGCGTCATCAACATGCTGTCCCGCCGCCTTTCGTGCGGCTTCGAGGCCATCGTCGATGCTGCGCTCGACCTGTATCTCGAGCAAGGTCTCTCGTTCGATAAGGCCGCTGTGAAGGATGCCGCCTGCGCCTTCATCAAGGGGCGTATGGAGCAGCTCGCGCGAGACAACGGGGTTCCGACCGATGTCGTGGCCGCCGTGTCCACTGGCGACATCACGGTCCCCGCTGACTTCTTCGAGCTCTGCTCGGTCCTTCAGACCGCGCGCACCGAAGATCCCGACACGTTTGAGAACCTCGCCACGGCCTATGCCCGCGCCGCCCACCTCGCGGACGGCTCTCTTGGCGACGCCGTCGATCAGTCCCTGCTGAACGATGCCGAGGCCGCGCTCTCTCGCGCGATCGACGATGCCGCTGCCGTCATCGGTGCCGCGAGCGCCGAGAAGCGCTACCTCGATGTCGTTTCCGCGCTCGCCTCCCTGCGCGCCCCGATTGACCGCTTCTTCGATGAGGTCATGGTCATGGACGAGGATGAGTCGCTGCGCAACAACAGGCTGCGTCTGCTCAATCGTTTCGAGTCGGTTTTCTCCGGAATCGCTGATATCTCCCAGCTCGCGAAATAGGGTTTCGCTCGTATCATGCTGGTTGGACGCGCGCCGTTTCGCGTCCAACCTCATGGCGACCTCATACGGTGACGCTTAAGAACGCGGCCCGCATCATCGCTTCATCGGATGATGCGGGCCGTGGTTCTTGCCATGGAGCCGAAGCGCGTCTCCTGCGCCTGCAGGCTATGCCTCCGCCGACAGATGCGTCCTTCCGTTGTCCGAATGCAGCTTGAACGGATGGAGGATCAGCTCGATGCCCAGGAGCAGCACATGGTGCTCGATGTTGGCAAGGGGGCTGGTGATCAGCAGTGTTCCGAGTACGATCTCGATGGCTCCTGATATCGCGACGAGGACGAACGGCCTGCCGCCCCTCCATGCGCGGAGCGCTTCGTCCAATTCCTCCGCCGCCTTGCTTAATCCGATGAAGCCCCAGGTAACTCCAACGAGATGAAGGAGGCTGGTGCCTTGGACGAGCAGGGTCGCGCCCACGATGATCATGACGATGTCGGAGCCCTGGCTGATATCGCCCGCTTCTTTATCCTTCTCGATGAAATCCGTGGCGAGGTCGGCGACTCCGACGAGCAGCATGAGGCCTCCGAGAATGTAGGGGAGGCTGCTCATGATTTGATGGGGGATCGCCAAGCAGGCTACTCCGACGAGGGGAAAGAACAGGGATGCGATGAGGGCTGCTTTTCCTGGAATACTTTGCTGCTTGATGTCTTCTACGGAGTCTGCTCGCGCCATGCGACGGACCTTCCTTTCCTAGAAACGATGACGTGGGTATCCCTGTTTTTCCCGGCACGGTCGGTATCTGTTGCGAGATGATCGCATGCACGAAAGATACGTAGTTGACGCCGGCGTGAATTGCCTAAAATCCATCTTGCTTTCTCAAGAATCTCATGTACTATAAAGAAGTTTGTAAACCTATGTGTCGGCGTACGCGTGCGGCACCTCTAGAACAGTAAAGGAGCGAGAATGGATTACATTCGCGCAATCGAGCGCCAGCAGATCCGCGAGGACATTCCTCAGGTTCGCGTCGGCGACAACGTCAAGGTTCACTATCGCATCAAGGAAGGCGACCGCGAACGCATCCAGGTTTTTCAGGGTGACGTTATCCGCATGAGCGGCGGTTCCTCCCGTGAGACCTTCACCGTTCGCAAGATCTCCTTCGGCATCGGCGTCGAGCGTACTTTCCCGCTTCACAGCCCGAAGATCGCCAAGCTCGAGGTCATGCGCCACGGTCGCGTTCGTCGTGCGAAGCTGTACTACCTCCGCGACAAGATCGGCAAGGCCGCTCGCATTCCCGAGAAGCGCTAAATTCTTATTTGGCCTTTCGAGCCGTCTCTTTCGGGAGGCGGCTTTTTTCTTAAACGGGTTTCAACGTCTATTTGTTAACCATGCGAGGTGGCTTATGGCAAACATGACGAGTTCTGCCCCCGCGGCGCAATTGGCCGCCGAGCTCGCAAGCGCTCCTTTCGATCAAATCCCCGACTTGGTCGATCGATATGCGGAAGATCCCCGCCAACAGGTCAGGAAGGCATGCGAGCGCGCACTCAGAAGGTATGAGCGCGAGCGTTCTGAGCACGATCGCGTGCTCGATATGTATGAGATGATGAAGGAGCTCGGCGGCGACGGAGTCGTTCTGGGCGTCGACGAGGTCGGTCGCGGTTCGGTCGCGGGCCCGCTTACGGTTTGCGCTGTTCAACTTCCCTGCGAGCCCATCATATGGGGTCTGAATGATTCCAAGCAGCTGACGCCTGCGAAGCGAGAGGTCCTCGCTTCGCAGATTTCAGACCTCGCTCCGGCTTTGGGCATCTGCCATATCGCTCCCGATCGAATCGACGAGATCGGGATGGCGCGGGCGCTGCGCGAGGCCGTTGCCGGCGCCGTAGCCGATGCAGGCGTCGAGCCCGATTGCGTTCTTATGGATGGAAACCCTTTGGGCGCCGTCGCCCGCGAACGCGACGTCGTTCACGGCGATGCCACCGTTGCATGTATCGCTGCCGCCTCGATCGTGGCCAAGGTCACGCGAGATGAGCTGATGGTCGAATATGATGCGGAATATCCCGGCTACGCTTTTGCCCAATCCAAAGGCTATGCCTCGGCCGATCATATTGCCGCGATCAAGTCGCGGGGCCTCACGCCGCTTCATCGCGTGAGCTTTTGTGGAAACTTTCTTCAAACCGAGTCGCTGTTCTAAAGGTTTTATGTCGTTGTAGATGCGTCTCATAGGTCTTGAGCTGCGGTGTTGGCCATGCCCGTATTTCCTGTTAGGAATGCGGGCATCTTTGTTAGCAGCATCAAGACGGTCTATCTCACGTTGGAATGATGATTGTGCTCCGAACGTGAGAGGAGCTGGTATGGGATTGAAACAGGACCGTCCAACAAAGGAATCGCGATCGAACGGGAATCCTCATATGGACGCACGCGATAAAGGCTTGTGTCGCGACGCCTCCATCGATGACCTGTCGACTCAGGAGCTCGGTGGTCTAGGGGAGAGCCTTGCCTGCTTCTATCTTGAGGAGCGGGGATACGAGGTCCTTCAGCGTAACTACCGTTGTCCCGAGGGAGAGGCCGACATCGTCGCCTTCGACGAGCAGGATGACTCCGTCGTCCTCATCGAGGTGAAAACGAGGCGGCAGTTTGGCAGGGGAGAGCTGTATCCCGAAGAGGCGGTAAATAAGAAGAAGCGCAGGCGCTATCGTAGGATCGCCGCTCATTACGCGCTGGAGCATCATCCGGTTCGGGCAATTCGTTTCGATGTCATCGCGATCAATATCCATGAGGGGCGAACGGCGGGAATCCAGCATATCCTCGGAGCATTCGATTGGGATGCAGACCGATGAGCGCCGGCGTTGTGAGCGGCGGCACCGTGTGCATCCATGCGGCTTGCATCCGCGGCGTCGAGGCCCAGCCCGTCACGGTCGAGGTCTCCTTTTCCAGCGGCATACCCGGAATTTCCTTGGTCGGCATGGCCGGAGCCGCGGTGAGCGAGGCGAGCGTTCGCATTCGCTGCGCCCTGCGTGGCGCTGGATATGAGTTTCCCCGCCGCAGCATCATCGTCAACCTCGCGCCCGCGGATATGAGGAAGACCGGTTCTGGGCTGGACCTGCCCATCGCCGTTGCCATTCTCGCGCTTTCCGGCCAGATACCCTTGAAGGATCTCGATAGCTGCCTCTTCGTCGGCGAGCTGTCTTTGGATGGGGCGGTTATGCCGGTTTCCGGTGATGTCGCCTATGCGGTGCTCGCTCGTGAATCTCGGTTGAAGCTCGTGACCGCTCCTTCGATGCTCCCGTTTCCCCTCGGTGACGTTTCCTGTTCGCATCTCCGTGCGATCGGACCGCTCCGCCATGGTCTGGATTCATGCCTGCAAAGCGGGTTGGAGCCATCGATGGCGGTGACGACGGACTTGCCGGCGCTCGATTTTGCCGATGTGATGGGGCAGGAGCTCGCTAAGCGCGCCTTGGTGATTGCGGCTGCCGGGGAGCTCGGCCTCATGATGGTCGGTCCGCCGGGTTCCGGCAAGACGATGCTTGCAGAGCGCTTGACGACGATTCTCCCCCCGATGAATGAGGTCGAGCGCCAGCAAGCTCTTTGCATCCATTCGGTTGCCCGCGAGGATGTCGATGGGCTGCTCGCGTTTCGGCGTCCTTTCCGAAGCCCGCATCATAGCATCTCTGCGGCGGGCCTCGTAGGGGGCGGTCGCCCGGTCAGGCCTGGAGAAATCAGCCTGGCGCATGGCGGCGTCCTGTTTTTGGACGAGCTGGCCGAGTTTCCCTCGAGCGTGCTGCAGTTGCTGAGGCAGCCTCTTGAAAGCGGCACGGTGCGCATCGTGCGCGCGGACGGTTCGTATGTGTTCCCCGCGCACTTTCAATTGGTCGTTGCGAGCAATCCCTGTCCTTGCGGGTACCTGGGTGATCGTGAGGTCCAGTGCTCTTGCCAGCCCAGTGCCATCTCCCGGTATCAGGCGAAGCTCGGCGGGCCCCTTGCCGATCGAATCGATCTGCGCATCGATGTCTGCCGTCCAAATCCGGATGTCCTCGTGGAGGGCGGGTTGGGCGCCGATTCGAAATCGATGAAGGAGTCGGTGGAGATCGGCCGGGCGTTCCGCGCGCGCCGCACCAAGCGGTCCAGCGGGGAGCTGTCGGACGGTTGGAATCGATGCGATGGCGTCGAGGGCGCCGTAAGCGCCTACGACCTCGATGGCGGGGGGAGCGATTCATTGCTGGCCGTCGCCCGCAGCTCCCATCTTACGGGCAGGGGAATCATTCGCCTGTGCAGGATAGCCCGAACGATCGCGGACATTAACGAATGCGACAAGGTCGGCTCCGAGCATATCCTCGAAGCGGCGATGTATCGGGGGAGGTGCTCGGATGCAGAATGAGGCGCGTTGCGTCATCTCGCACGATGATCCGCTGTACCCGCATATGCTGCTCGATCTTCCCGGCGAACCGCCTCGTCTGTTCGTGCGCGGCGCTGCGGAGGTGCTTTCGATGCCCTCCATCGCTGTCGTCGGCTCGCGTCGCGCGACGCCTTACGGGCTCGCTGTGGCGGAACTCGCCGCTCGACTCGCGTCCGAGGCCGGAATCGCCGTTGTTTCGGGTGGGGCGATCGGTTGCGATCAGGCTGCGGGCAGGAGCGCCGTAGCTAACGGCGGGCGCCATGTCATGGTGTTGGGTGGGGGAGCCGATGTCGTGTACCCCAAGAGTTCGGAACGGCTTATCCAAGATGCCATCGAAGGGGGCGGTGCCATCGTTTCCCTCGAGCCCTGGGGCGCTCCTCCGCGCCGATATGCTTTCCCCAAGCGCAACCGCATCATCGCGGCGCTCGCCCGCTCGACAATCGTATGCGAAGCGGGTATGCCCTCCGGTACCTTTTCGACCGCTGAGACCGCCTCCGACCTTGGGCGCGAGGTGCTGGCCGTACCCGGCTCGATGTTCTCGCCGGAATTCAGGGGCACGAACTATCTGATCTCCATCGGCGCGACATGCGTCATAGACGAGGAGTCCCTTGAGGTCGCGATTTCAAGAATTTATGAAACCCTTCGCTATTCTCCCGGGCCCGTTCGCTCCCAACAGGCTCAAGGAACCGCCGGGCGCATTATGGATATCTTGGTCGCGCAGCCATCGCGATGCGAGGAGGTTGCACGACATATCGCAATCTCAGAAAGGGAGGCGCTGCTCATCTTAAGCCAGCTTGCAGTGGAGGGCCTGGTGGAGCAACTTTATGATGGTCGCTTTGCTGCTTCAAAAAAGGCGCTGCATGGGTTAACCTCGTTCGGAACCATGAAATACGGTACGGATGATTGATAGGGGTTTAGATGTTTGACGGCGTGAGCGTTATCGGAGGTGGCTTGGCTGGTTGCGAATGCGCCATCCAGCTTGCAGATAGGGGCGTCGATGTTCGCTTGTACGAGATGCGCCCCGCCAACGGTTCTCCCGCCCACCATACCGACCATCTCGCCGAGCTCGTCTGCTCGAATTCTTTCAAATCGACGCGTTCCGACTCGGCAGCAGGTATGTTGAAGCGCGAGCTACGGGCGATGGGGTCGGTTCTCATGGCGTGCGCCGATCGCGCCGCGGTTCCAGCCGGCGGCGCCCTCGCGGTCGATCGCGACCTGTTCTCTCGTTTCGTCGAGGAGGAGATCGCCTCCCGACCGCGCATACGGGTGATCAGGGAAGAGGTGCTGTCAATTCCCGATGGGCGCGTCGTCATCGCGGCGGGCCCGCTTTGCTCGCCCTCGCTGAGTGCTGCGGTCATGGGCCTCGTCGGCGGATCCTCGCTTTCTTTCTTCGATGCCGCCGCGCCCATCGTCGATGCCTCGACGCTCGATATGGACGTCCTATTCGCTCAATCTCGTTATGAAGACGGTGGTGCCGGCGACTATCTCAACGCTCCGCTCTCTCGCGAGGAGTACGATGTCTTCATCGACGCGCTCGTCGGCGCCGAGCGCGTCGTGCTGAAGGACTTTGAGCGCCGCGATCTCTTTCAGGCGTGTCAGCCCGCCGAGGAGGTTGCGCGCACCGGCAGGGATGCAATCCGCTTCGGTGCGATGAAGCCCGTCGGCCTCACCGATCCCCGTACGGGTCGTAGGCCCTGGGCGGCGGTGCAGCTCAGGGCGGAAAACGCCGAACATACCGCCTATAATCTCGTCGGCTTCCAGACGAACCTTACGTTTGGCGAGCAGAAGCGCGTGTTTCGCCTGATTCCCGGTCTCGAGCATGCGGAATTCTTCCGCTTCGGCGTCATGCACCGCAATACCTTCGTCGACGCACCGCACGTGCTCGACCCCACCTTCGCCGTGCCGGGGACCACGGTGCGCTTGGCGGGCCAGATCACGGGAACGGAGGGTTATGCGGAGGCCGTCGCCTCTGGCCTGCTGGCAGCTCTGAATACCTTTGCCGATATCAAGGGCGTCGACGCCGTTCGGCTTCCCGAGGAGACCGTGTTCGGCGCGCTCGTCTCCTACGCCACGGACCCCGCTTGTGCTGATTACCAGCCCATGCACGTCAACTTCGGAATCATTCCTCCCCTCGAAGATGGCAAGCGGCGGTCGAAACGCGATCGCTATGCCGCATATTCCGAGCGCGGCGACCTTGCCATGAAGGAGTTTCTCTCCTCGAGATGCGACCTGTTCGCGACTTCTCGGTGCTAGGCGACCATGGCGGCCCTCGATGAGGAAATCGATGCGTTCTGCGTGTTCCTGCTCTCCGTCAGGGGTTGTTCGCCGGAGACGGAGCGCGCCTATCGGCAGCATCTGGGCGCGTTCTCGTCTTGGTGCCGCCGCGAAGGGGTCGACGGCCTTCAGATAGGAGGCAAGGGTCTTCGACGGTATCTAGCTTATTTGCATGCGGCTCGCTACCAGGGGTCGACGATCTCGGCCCACCTTTCGGCGATTCGCTCCTTTTATCGATGGCTCGTGCGAGACGGGGTTATCGACATCAATCCCGCCGATGCGCTGGTTTCGCCGAAACTCGCCAAACGGCTTCCGACGACGGTTGCCTGCGATCAGCTCGAGCTTTTGTTCGAGGCCCCCGACACCCGCGTGCCCGGCGGCATTCGGGACGCCTGCATGCTCGAGCTGCTGTATGCCACGGGCGCGCGCATTTCCGAGCTCGCAGGTCTGAATATCGAGTCCTTCGAATCGGGTCATCGCCTCGTTCGCCTCTTCGGCAAACGATCCAAAGAGCGCATCGTGCCGCTCCATCGACGCGCTGTCTCACAGCTCGAGAGCTATATCGATGGCGCGCGGCCCGCCCTCGTCGCGTGCGAGGAGCGGTGCCTGCGGGAAGGAGGAGAGCATGCGCTCTTCATATCGGATCGCGGCGCGGTTATGGACGCATCCGCCCTCCGATACCGTTTCTGCGTTCTACGGCGTCGGGCGGGGCTGCCGGATTCGGTGACTCCACACACCATGCGTCATACCTTCGCTACCGATCTCCTCGTCGGAGGGGCCGATCTTCGCAGCGTCCAGGAGCTTTTGGGCCATGCGAGCCTATCGACGACCCAGGTCTATACGCATCTGTCGCCGGAGGCGCTGAAGTCTGCCGTACGTCTCGCCCATCCGCGCTCGTAGCGCTTGAACGAGCGGGGTGAGCGCTACGAGCCTCCAGTCGAATCGAATGAAGCCGTGTGCCACAAGTCGCACACAACATCGGTTTAGGCTCTTGGACTGCTGCGGTTTTCCTGCTATCATGCTTCAGGTTGCTCATCGAGCAACAGAGGTAATACGCACGCACGACGACTTTTGAGCCGTGGTGCCCGAACGTTGGTAGCACATGGTCGGGTGGCTCGAACAGGATGACATCGTGCGGAGGCAACGAACCACAGGAGGTAAACATGGCTACCACGATTAACATCCGCACCCTGCTCGAGGCCGGCTGCCACTTCGGCCACCAGACCCGCCGCTGGAACCCCAAGATGCGCGAGTACATCTTCGGCGAGCGCAACGGCATCTACATCCTCGATCTCAAGCAGACCATTATCAACGCCGACCAGGCCTACACCTTCCTGAAGAACATCTCCCGCAAGGGCCAGGTGCTCTTCGTCGGCACCAAGAAGCAGGCTCAGGAGGCCGTGAAGACCGCTGCTGAGCGCGCCAACATGCCCTACATCAACCAGCGCTGGCTCGGCGGTATGCTCACCAACTTCGTGACCATCCGCTCCCGCATCAACCGCATGGAGGAGCTCGAGGCCATGGTCGAGGACGGCCGCATGGCAGTGCTCCCCAAGAAGGAGCAGGCTGTTCTCGGTAAGGAGCTCACCAAGCTCCAGACCAACCTCGGTGGCGCCCGCGACATGAAGGGTCTGCCCCAGGCTCTCTTCGTCATCGACACCAAGCGCGAGGAGAACGCCATCAAGGAGGCCCAGCGCCTGAACATCCCCGTCGTCGCCCTCATCGACACCAACTCCGACCCCGACGAGGTCGATTTCGGCGTCCCCTGCAACGATGACGCCATTTCCGCCGTCTCCCTCATGTGCGAGCTGTTCGCCGACGCCTGCCTCGCGGGTTCTGGCAAGGAGCAGATCTCCGAGGCCGAGATGGCCGCTGCCCCCGAGGCCGCTGCCGACGCTGAGTAACGTCCGTTTCCGTTCGTTCAACGCTCTTTGAAAGGAGCCATCATGGCCCAGATTACCGCCGCTATGGTCAAGCAGCTTCGCGAGATGACCGACTCTCCGATGATGGAGTGCAAGAAGGCTCTCGTCGAGGCCGACGGCGACATGGATGCCGCCGTTGACGTTCTGCGCAAGAACGGTCTTGCCAAGGCCGCTAAGAAGGCTGGTCGCGAGACCAACGAGGGCGCCGTTGCCGCCTTCATCTCCGAGGATGGCAAGACGGGCGCGCTCGTCGAGCTCTCCTGCGAGACCGACTTCGTTGCCTCCAACCCCAAGTTCACCGGCTTTGCTGCCGAGCTCGCGAAGGTCGTCGCCGAGGTCAAGCCCGCTGACGCCGATGCCCTCATGGCTGCTCCTATGAACGGTGACACCGTGGAGGGCGAGCTCACCGAGCTCATCCACGTCATGGGCGAGAACATGAAGATCGCTCGCTTCAACCTTCGCACCGTCGAGGCTGGCGCCCTTTCCTCCTACATCCATATGGGTGGTAAGATCGGCGTCATGGTCGAGTTCTCCTTCGAGAAGCCCGAGTCCTTCGCCTCCGACGAGTTCAAGACCTTCGCCCACGACGTCGCTATGCAGGTTGCTGCTACCAGCCCCATCTGCGCTCGTCGCGAGGATGTCCCTGCCGACGTCGTCGAGCACGAGAAGTCCATCTACATGGCTCAGGCTGCCGAGTCCGGTAAGCCCGAGGCCATCCAGGAGAAGATGGCCATCGGCCGTCTTGAGAAGTTCTTCAAGGCTTCCGTCCTGAACGAGCAGGAGTTCATCAAGGACTCCAGCGTGACCGTCAACGGCCTCGCCGAGCAGGTCTCCAAGTCTTGCGGCGATACCGTCAAGGTCATGGCGTTCGATCGTCTCGAGCGCGGCGAGTCCGACAACTAAGGTTTTTGGATCTTGTAATGTGAAAGCGGGCTGTGGGGTTGACCTACGGCCTGCTTTTTTATGGAATTCGAGCTGTTTTCGCTGCTAGAATAGATGCACATGATTGATGAAGGAGGAGCCTTGTCTGATTATCGCTATAAGCGCGTCTTGTTGAAGCTTTCCGGTGAAGCCCTGATGGGGGAGAATGGGTACGGTATCGATCCCTCCGTAACCGAGAATCTCGCCCGTCAGATCAAGTCGATTCATGAGGATGGTATCGAGGTCGGCATCGTTGTCGGTGGTGGCAACATCTTCCGCGGCCTTGCCGGGTCCGCCAAGGGCATGGACCGCGCTCAGGCCGACTATATGGGCATGCTTGCCACGGTTATGAACGCGCTGGCCCTTCAGGATGCTTTCGAACACGAGGATTGTCCCTGCCGCGTCATGAGCGCCATTCAGATGAACGAGGTCTGCGAGCCCTATATTCGCCGTCGTGCGATGCATCATCTCGAAAAGGGCTCCATCGTTATCTTCGCAGCCGGTTCCGGCAATCCGTATTTCACCACCGATACCGCTGCCGCGCTTCGCGCCTGCGAGATCGATGCCGATTGCCTGCTGAAGGCGACCAAGGTCGATGGCGTCTACGACAAGGACCCGGTCTCGAACCAGGATGCCGTTCGTTTTGATACCATCAGCTATCATGAGGTCCTGGTGCGCGGACTCCAGGTCATGGATTCCACCGCGACCGCACTGTGCCAGGATAACCACATGCCCATCATCGTCCTCAATATCGAGGGCGAGGACAATATCAAGCGTGCTCTTTGCGGAGAGCCCGTCGGCACCGTTGTAGTTCAGGAGGACTAACATGGCTACCATCAACGATCACATGGACAAGACCCTTGATAGCCTGAAGCACAGCTTTTCCAAGGTCCGCACCGGCCGCGCGAACGCCAACATCCTGGCCGATATCACCGTCGATTACTACGGCGTCGCCACGCCCGTCAGCCAGGTCGCTGCCGTAAAGACGCCCGAAGCTCACATGCTGCTCGTCGAGCCGTGGGACAAGGCGCTGGTCAACGCTATCATGAAGGCCATCTCCGCCTCCGACCTGGGCATCACGCCCAACACCGACGGCACCGTTATCCGCCTTCCCTTCCCCGCCCCCACCGAGGAGCGCCGTCGCGAGCTCGTCAAAGAGTGTCGTGACCTTGCCGAGCATGCCCGCGTGGCGGTTCGCAACGTTCGCCGCGATTTCAACAACAAGCTCGATCGCGATGAAGAGCTCACCGAGGACGAGGTCCGCCGTGAGCAGGCTAAGATCCAGAAGTGCACGGATGAGTACATCGCCAAGATCGATGCTATGCTGAAGGCGAAAGAGGCGGAAGTGATGGAGATCTAGCGGTCGCTATATCCGCTTCACCTTCTGGAGACAGCTGGTAGCTTTCATTTTGCCCGCGAGCGCATGATGGCGCTCGCGGGCATTTTCAATGCAGGACGCCCTGCTGCGCGCGGGCCTTTTATGAAAACGCCGCCATCGTTGCGATGGTTCGGGCGCAACTCTATTATAGATACCATGCGTGTATGCTATCTATAGGTCATGCAGGCAGTCTTTTCGATTATTCGAATCCCGTGTCGGGGTTCACGTACGGTATGGAGACCATCATCGTGGATTTTGATTCCGAAAAGCTCGCTGAGCACTTCATGCATCCCCCTCAGGATATTTCGCTTGCCGACATCGACCTTGACCGTATTCCGCGCCATATTTCCTGCATCATGGATGGTAACGGGCGTTGGGCGACTTCCCGCGGCCTCTCCCGCACCGAGGGCCATAAGCAGGGCATCGTCGCGCTCCGAGATGTCATCACCACCGCGGTTCGCCTCGGTGTCGACGTTTTATCCGCCTACGCGTTCTCCACTGAGAATTGGGGGAGGCCGCAGCACGAGGTCAACGTTCTCATGCATCTCTTCGCTAAGACCTTTATCGATGAATTGCCGCTTCTGAAGCGGGAGAACGTTCGCGTGGTCTTTCTCGGCGATATCTCTTCGCTGCCCAAGAAGACGCGCGACGTGTTCGAATTCGGCCTCAGCGAATGCCAAGACCATACGGGGATGGTACTCGCTCTCGCCGTCAACTACGGCGCTCGTGCCGAAATCGCGCGCGCGGCACGTCTGCTTGCTGAAAAAGTTCGAACCGGTGAGCTGAATCCGGGATCCATCGATGAAGACGCCGTCGCGCGCGAGCTGTATACCGGCGGCCTGCCCGACCCCGAGCTCGTTATTCGCACCTCCGGCGAGATGCGCGTCTCGAATTATCTTCTATGGCAGATAGCGTATTCGGAATTCTATATCACCGAGACCTATTGGCCGGATTTCGATAGGTGGGGGATGCTGCGCGCGATCGCATCGTTCCAAAAACGAGACCGCCGCTTTGGCGGATTGAGCGCGAAGTAGCGCCTAGGTTCATCAGAGGAGTTCTTAATCGTGGATCAACAGAAGCAACGGGTCCAGCCCGGGTCAGAGGGCGACCAGAGCCAAGCTCGCGCAAAGACCAAGCCCTTCGATCTCAAGGGTTTTCTCGTTCGCTCGGGTTTCGGCATCATCTATGCCGCCTTGTTCATCGCCTGCCTTGTTCTCGGCGTTGTCCCAACCGCTCTTTTCGTCTCCATCATGAGCTGGTTTTGCTGCTACGAGTTCTACCGCATGGCACGGCTTGATGGAAAGGTGCCGAACGAATTTATCGGATTGTCAGCGGCGGTCCTCTTTCCCTTGTCCGCGCTCGGCGCATCCGTATTGCTGACGGCGCTTTTGTTCATCCTGGTGCTTGCGGTAGGCCTTTGGTATCTCTATTCGCCGCGTGCCCGCATCTCGGATGTCGCCGTCACCATCTTCGGCCCCCTGTACACGGGCTTCATGCTTTCTGCTATCGTGCTCACCCGCGGTTCGATCAGCGGGCTTGCGGGCGCCCTGCTTTCGGTCGGCGTCTGCGCCTCTTTGTGGGTAAGCGACTCGCTCGCGTATATGGTCGGCAGCAGGTTCGGCAAGCATAAGATGGCTCCGAAGATCTCCCCGAACAAGACGTGGGAGGGATTCTGCGGGAGCATCGCGGGCTCTTTGCTTATCTGGCTGATCCTGTATGCCACCGGGTGGTATAGCCTGTCGCTTCCGGTGACGATCCTCGCCGGCGTTTCCGTTGCCGTCCTCGGCGTATTCGGCGATCTTATCGAATCGCGCATCAAGCGCGGCGTCGGCGTGAAGGATTCCGGAAACCTCATCCCTGGTCACGGTGGTATGCTCGATCGTTCCGATTCGCTCATCTTCGGCTGCATCACCGCACATCTCATCCTCGTGCTCGGAGGTGTCCTATGACCTTGAAACGCCAACGTGTCGCCATCCTGGGTTCCACGGGTTCCATCGGCGTTCAAACGCTTGACGTCTGCCGTCAACATAGCGATAAGCTTCAGGTCGTCGCGTTGTCCGCGCATCGCAATGTCCGGGCGCTCGCCGAGGCGGCGCGTGAATTCGAGGTGGGATCCGTCGTCGTCACCGATGAATCCCTTTCATCGACTGTGTCTCAGGACCGGTTCCCTTCGGGTGTCTGCTGCCGGTTCGGCATGCGCGCGGCCATCGATATGTGCCTTTCCGACGAGGTCGATGTGGTTGTCGTGGCAATCGTCGGTGCTGCCGGCCTCCATGCTACCTACGAGCTCGTTTCTGCGGGCAAGGTCGTCGCTCTTGCCAACAAGGAGTCGCTTGTCGTGGGCGGCGATCTCATCATGCCGCTCGTTAAGCCCGGCCAGCTGCTTCCCGTCGACTCCGAGCATTCCGCCATCTTCCAGTGCTACCTTGGCGAACGCCATCGTGAAACCCACGCCATCTGGCTTACCTGCTCCGGTGGTCCCTTCTTTGGTTCGACCCCGGCCCAGCTCGAGCGCGTGACCGTTGCGGATGCCCTGGCACATCCTACGTGGAACATGGGTTCGAAGATCACCATCGATTCCGCGACGCTCATGAACAAGGGGCTCGAGCGCATCGAGGCCATGCATCTCTTCGATATCGAACTCGATCGCATCCGGGTGCTCATCCAGCGTCAGTCCAAGATTCACTCCATGGTCGAATTTGCCGACGGCTCGGTGATGGCGCACCTCGGTGCTTCGGATATGCGTATTCCCATCCAGTTCGCGCTGTCCTATCCGGATCGGTGGGAGACGCCCGCGCCGCGTGTCGATTTCAGGACGCTCGGCTCGCTCGATTTCGACGCTCCCGACCAAGACGCGTTTCGCTGCCTCGCTCTCGCCGAGGAAGCGGGTAAATCGGGAGGGACCATGCCGTGCGTGCTGAACGCCGCCAACGAGGTCGCCGTCGACGCATTCCTTCACGAGCGGTGCTCGTTCACCGATATCGCTCGCATCGTCGACCACGCTCTCGATGCGCATGATAGGGAAGCGGTCACGTCGCTCGGCCAGCTCGACGAGGTCGATGCTTGGGCTCGTCGTATCTCCGAGACCTACATCTCCTCGCTCAATCGTTAGAAACGGATGCATATGGATGCCATCATGGGTTTCATCACCCCGCTCTTCTGGGGCGTGTTGCTCCTCTCGCTGCTCGTGTTCGTTCACGAGGGCGGGCATTTTCTCGCTGCCCGCGCCTGCGGCGTGCGCGTAACCGAGTTCTTCCTCGGTCTGCCGTTTCGCTACAACCTGCATATCACCTCGAAGCGCATCGGTACGAAGTTCGGAGTGACGCCGCTGCTACTCGGCGGGTATGCGGCGATATGCGGCATGGATCCCGAGCAGGCGCCCCATGCGGAGCGCGTGCTCGCTCGCATCCATCAGGCCGGCTCCTTGTCCGTAGACGAGCTTGCCGCCGACCTCGAGATCACCGCCGATGAAGCGTTGGAAGCATGCGTCTTCCTTATGGGGTGGGGGTCCGTCCTTCCTGTTTACGACGAGTCGAAAGGGGAGGGGCCGACTTCGAAGTACTACCCCTCTCGCTATATGGCTCCTGCGCGCGACGCATCGGGGCATACGGTGTTCGATGGGCGCGCGTTCAAGCGCGATGGAGCCACCAAGGACGGCGAGGCATGGCAGCTTCCCTGCTCCGAGCATGATTTCTTTCTCGCCGAACGCTCTCATACGTATATCGGCAAGGGTTTCTTCAAGCGCGCCTTCATGCTGGTCGCCGGCATTCTGGTTAATTTGATAACCGGTGTCGCTCTATTCGTGGTCGCTTATTCGGTTATCGGCTACCGTGCCCCCATGGATGTCAACGTGATAGGGTCCGTCTCCGACGGGTCGCCGGCGGTTGCAGCCGGTATCCATGCGGGCGATAGAATCCTGGCGGTCGATGGGGCTTCGGTCGGGAGCTGGTCCGAGCTTCTCACCGCGCTGGGCGACCGCGGTCCGGGCGAGTCCGTAACCCTCGAGGTGTGGACACCAGATCAGCCTGAATCGACTGAGCAGCAGCTCGACGCGGTCGACGATGGCTATTTGCAAGATCATGGCGCGACGAGGACCGTTGAGGCGAAGCTTGATGATTCCGGATTGCTGGGCATCGGCGTGCTGTATCACACGATGAAGGTGGACCCCCTCGCCGCGGCCCGGATGTCCGTCGACTATCTTGCTCAGACGGCCCAGGGCGTAGCGAAGCTCTTGATGCCGCAGCACACCAAGGAGGTTCTTGATAGCTCGACATCGGTGGTGGGCATCTCGGTCCTTTCCGCGCAGGCAGCGGAGCAGGGTGCCGCTTCGTTCATGAGTTTCGCGGCCCTCATCTCGTTCTCGCTGGGATTCATGAACCTGCTCCCCATTCCGCCTCTTGACGGCGGTAAGCTCGTGATCGAGATCATCCAGGCTGTTCGCGGCAAGGAGCTCTCGGTTAAGGCCCAGACCGTCGTTTCGTACGTCGGCATCGCGTTCTTCGCTTTTTTGTTCCTGTACATGTTGCGCGCTGATATCCTGCGCCTGTTATAACGGGAGGACCGTCTATGTCGGCTCACGAGCCCGCTCGAAATCAAACCCGTGCCGTAACGGTGGGATCGGTTCAGATCGGAGGCGGCGCCCCGGTCGCCGTCCAGTCCATGACGTGCACCCCGACGACCGACTCGGACCGGACGCTCGAGCAGGTGCGGCAGCTGGCGGCTGCCGGTTGCGATATCGTTCGCGTTTCCGTTCCCAGCAAGGATGCGGTCGAGCCGTTCGGCGTCATCTGCGCCGAGAGCCCCGTCCCCATCGTCGCGGACATACACTTCGATCATCGCCTTGCGATCGCCGCGGTCGCCGCGGGCGCCTCGAAGCTCCGTATCAATCCCGGCAATATCGGATCTTGGGATCGTGTCGACGCCGTCATCGACGCCGCGGGTGAATGCGGCGCCGCGATTCGCATCGGCGTCAACGCGGGATCGCTCGAGCCCTCGATCGCCGAACGCGACGACCTCTCCCAGGTCGATAAGCTCGTTGCGTCCTCCCTTCGCTTCGTGGAGCATTTCGAGCAGCGGGGCTTTCGCGATATCGTACTCTCCGCTAAGGCGCACAGCGTCGCCACGACGATCGACACCTATCGTCGTCTTTCAGCTGAGCTCCCGCAGGTTCCGCTGCACCTCGGGGTAACCGAGGCCGGCGGCGTTCAGCAGGGCACCATCAAGAGTTCCATTGCGCTCGGCGCCCTGCTTGCCGAGGGTATCGGGGACACCATGCGCGTCTCCCTTACGGCCGATCCCGTCGAGGAGGTCCCCGTTGCATGGGGCATCCTGTCGGCGCTCGAGCTCAGGCGTCGCGGTCCCGAGATCGTATCTTGCCCCACGTGCGCTCGTTGCCAGGTCGACTTGATAGGAATCGCCGACGAGGTCACGCGTAGGCTCGCATCTTGTACGAAGCCGGTCACGGTCGCTGTTATGGGATGCGTCGTCAACGGTCCGGGCGAGGCGTCCGATGCGGATGTGGGCGTGGCCTGCGGTAGGGGGTCGGCGCTATTGTTCCGCCATGGCGAGGTGATTCGGAAGATCGGCGAAGACGAGATCGTCGACGCCCTGCTTGCGGAAATCGACGCACTGTAGGCGCTTGTACCTGCTGCTCCATCCAAGCCGGGGTTCGGTACAGCCGTGCTGTCTCCCAAACGCCCGTTTGGGTTATCATTCAACTGTTTTGCATGTTAGATTCAAGGAGTTTCAATCGTGTCTACCAACTGTACCAGGGCAATGAACATGTCCGCGCTGTATGCGCCCACGCTCAAGGAAGATCCCGCCGAGGCCGAGCTCGCCAGCCATCGACTGCTGCTGCGCGCCGGTATGATCCGCAAGCAGGCGGCGGGCCTGTACAGCTACCTCCCGCTTGCTTGGCGCTCCTTGAAGAAGATCGAGGATATCGTGCGCGATGAGATGGACTCCGCGGGTGCTCAGGAGCTCCTGATGCCCATGGTCGTCGATGGCGGCCTTTGGCACGAGAGCGGTCGCTGGAACGCCTATGGTCCCGAGCTCATGCGCATGAAGGACCGCCATGACCGCGAGTTCGTGCTCGGCCCGACGCATGAGGAGACCATTACCGATCTGGTCAAGAACGAGCTGCGCTCCTACAAGCAGCTTCCCGTGAACCTCTATCAGATTCAGGACAAGTTCCGCGATGAGATGCGTCCTCGCTTCGGCTTGATGCGCGGCCGCGAGTTCATCATGAAGGACGGCTACTCGTTCTCCGCTACCCAGGAGAGCCTGCAGAAGATCTACGACGATATGAAAGATGCATACGCCCGCATCTGTGAGCGCTGCGGACTGAAGGCCCTGCCTGTCGTCGCCGATTCGGGTCAGATCGGCGGCGACACCTCCGTCGAGTTCATGGCGCTCGCCGACGCCGGCGAAGCCAGCTTGGTATATTGCGATGCCTGCGGCTTTGCCGCCGATGACGAAGCCGCCGTCACCACGATCGTCGTTACCGAGGGTCCCGGCGACGGTACCCTTCAGAAGGTCCATACGCCCGGCCTGGGAACCATCGAAGCGGTCGCGGATTTCTTCGGCTTCCCCGAGAACGGGACGCGTAAGTCCCTCGCGCTCGTCGCGGAGGACGGTACCAAGGTCGTCGCGATCGTGCCGGGCGATCACGAGCTGAACGAGTGCAAGGCTGAGAAGCTGTTTGGCGAGTACCACATGATGAGCGAGGAGGAGCTCCAGGAGGCGGGTCTGTTCAAGGGGTTCATCGGTCCCGTGAACCTTCCCGATGGCATCCGCTTGGTCGTCGACGAGTCGCTGCGCGAGTCCCGTAGCTGGGCATGCGGCGCCAACGAGGTCGACTACCACTTCACCGGCGCATGCCCCGAGCGTGATTTCACGGTCGATCAGTGGGCGGACCTTGTAACCGTCCACGAGGGCGATGTGTGCCCGCATTGCGGACAACCGCTCAAGGGCGCCCGCGGCATCGAGGTCTCCCAGGTGTTCCAGCTCGGTACGAAGTATTCCGAGGCCATGGGGGCCACCTTTGCCGATGAGAACGGCGAGGAGAAGCCCTTCATCATGGGCTGCTACGGCGTGGGTGTGTCGCGTACGCTCGCGGCCGTCGTCGAGCAGCATAATGATGAGCACGGTATCATCTGGCCCGTCTCCATCGCGCCGTATGAGGTGTCGATCATCCCGCTCGACCCGAAGATGGATGAATGCGCGGCAGCATGCTCCAGCATCGCCGATGCTTTGTGCGAAGCCGGCATCGAGGTCGTGATCGACGACCGTGACGAGCGCCCTGGTGTCAAATTTGCCGATAACGACCTCATGGGCTTCCCGTATCAGGTCATCATCGGTAAGCGCGGCCTTAAGAACGGCACGGTCGAGCTGAAAGACCGTGCGACGGGCGAGCGCTCCGATATCGCGCTCGAGGACGTCGCAGCGAAGGTTCGCGACCTGGTTATCTCCCAGCGTCGCTAGGGGCTTTTCTCCGGCGTTCTTGAATCTATTCTTCTAATCGCCCGCCGCCATTGAGAATTGGTGGCGGGTATTCTTTTATCGAGAACGATGCTCTCTTTGCATCATTGAGCTGGCTCCCATTTCTTGGACGGGGAAATGTAAGGCTGAGAGACGGGAGGCTTTCACTATGGGAACCGATGTTAGATTCAATTACGTCGATGCCTTCGGCCTCGTAGCACCGGGAGCACATGCCATGGGCCCGGTTTTCGTACCGTCGTCTTGCAAAAAGAGCGTACGCCCCGCCGATCCTCTTGAGTCTTTCAAAATAACTGAAAAAGTGCCGCGCGTTAATCGTCGGAGTCTTCCACGATTTCAAAATCAGCGGCGGAGAAAAGTCCATCGTCATCGAGGTCGGGGAGTAAGATCCTGTACCAATCGCCGAAGGGGCCCGGCTCTATGCATTCGACATCGTAGGTCTTGCCTTTCTCCAAGACAACTTTGTAGTAATCCCCGATGTACCTAACCTTCATAAGCCCCTCCTAAGCCACCTGAGTCTCGTGTATTTGCGCGTACCACGGGCGCATGCCACCACGATCTTGTCTATGGCGCAGCCGAGTCGGTGGGCAATGACGCGCAACGTACCGTTTCGTGCACGTCCTACCCGACGGTAGGAAGGTGCGCATAACGATAACGGTACCCGCTAAATAGCGGATAGCGGGGCGCGTGCTAACTAAACCACAATGCACGCGCCCCGCTATAGACGCATTGTACCCGCTACCGAAAGGAGTAACCACCATGCCCGCACGCTACTACAAGCGCCGCCGCGCGTTGCCCGTCCTGCAAGACGACGGCACGCTCACCGCCCCCGTGGAGGCGATGACGACGCGGTTCTGTTTCGACCTGAAGCGTTGAAGAACTCACAGCCTCTACTACCAAAGTGCAGGTAAAAGGCTGTAATCGAAGATTATCAAAAAAAGTTTGAAATACCGCTTGCATACTTGGCGTGATTCCCTTATAGTACTTTTTCGTTGCAAGGGGGCGTAGCTCAGCTGGGAGAGCGCTTGACTGGCAGTCAAGAGGTCAGGGGTTCGATCCCCCTCGTCTCCACCACTTGCATCTTTCTTCTCTCTTCATGGGGGCGTAGCTCAGCTGGGAGAGCGCTTGACTGGCAGTCAAGAGGTCAGGGGTTCGATCCCCCTCGTCTCCACCATGAGATTTAGGGCCTCCGGGAAACCGGAGGCCTTTTTTCTAGCAAGAGGGTTGCAAGCGTGCTTGTGGCCGATTTCTCGGGCTCTTGGCGCAACGGTTAGCGCAGGGGACTCATAATCCCTGGGTTCTGGGTTCGAATCCCGGAGGGCCCACCAGACTCTTAGCAGGTCAGGCTCTATGCTTGACCTGTTTTGGGTTATAGGACAAAAAGTGTGTCCGATTCAGGGTCGTCTGCGCAGGTAGACGGCCCTTTCTCGTGACTTTATAACTCGCGGCCGGTTTTAAGCAC
>OBIU01000025.1_pt1 | contig 135221 bp, 156 predicted proteins | sample 1519871 | NCBI WGS metagenome assembly OBIU01 (sample SAMN04209229, study PRJEB22552) | human gut metagenome | biome: gut; material: feces | host: Homo sapiens | place: USA: Oklahoma
TTCAACATCTCAACGAAGAACAAAACCGAAAGTGCGCAGGAATTCGGACGTTATCTTCTTATGCCTTGTTTGATGGTTTGTGTGAGTGTGTTTTTGCATTGTGTGACGTCTTGTTTCCAGTCGCGCATCTTATATCCGGTAATGTTTTCGTGCCATTCGTAGTTGTCGCCTTTTGAATGTAGCGTCCATCCGGGCCATAGTGCGTTGAATGGGTTGATGGCCCAGTCGTCTTCGTAGATGGACCACCATTTTATTGTTTTGTTTATGTAGTCGATGTGGATGCCTTTTTCGGGTTGTTTGTTGTGTGTTTGGAGGTTCCATTGCCAGGGTTTGCCTTCGTTGCAGCCTTGGATGACTTTGTTGACGAGCGTATGCATTTTGTTGGGGCCGAGTAGGGCTATGTTTTCGAGGTCGATGTAGTTTCCCCAAGTGATTGTTTTGTTGTTTTCTGTTGTGCAGGAGAATGCGTCGGTTTCGTTGGATATGGTCCATGGGGCCATATCCGATGCGGCGTCGAAGTCGCCGAGGTCTTTGAACGAATGATCGGTGTAGATGATGTCCGTGTCGGCTCCGGTGGCGCGTAATGTGCCGCGTGTGCCTTCGGGGGACCAGATTGCGGTCCATCCTGGCCATGTCAGTTCGATCAGGGCGTTGATGAGCCGGGGAAGGTAGCAGCCTTCGCTTTCTTCGGCCCAGACGATTCCGTTTGGTGGTCATATCGATGAACAGGGTGCCTTCGAGCCATGGCGCGCTTTTCATCTCTTGGGGGGTGTCCACGCCGTATGGGGCCATCTGGCGTATTCTGGTCAATGTCGCTTCGTATCCGTCGAGTGCGATGTCGCGGCCGAGTGTTTGTGCGGACCAATGATCGTAACGTATGTCCCAGCCGTCAATGGTTTTGACGATCACACCTAGACGTGATCCCATAGTTTTCACCTCGTTTGCCATTGGTATCGTCGTTGATGGGTGCAATTGTACTCGGATCGAGATTTTGCTTTCAGCATTCGCGATGTTCGAACGAGCCGCGTGTTCAGTTACGCCTGACAAGCCTGAGCTCCATTCATCGAAGGAAACAGGCCAGGGACTCGTAAGCGGCCGTATACTGTTTTTGATGGTTGGAAGGAGGATGCCATGACCGGCAAGATGCGTCTCGTGGACAGGCTCAGGTACGAGCGGAACGAGAGAATCGATCATGCCCTGTTCTATTGGACGCAGATTTTCATGGCATACAACTCGAACCTCGTATGTCGGTGGTTCCGGTATTCGTAATCGTGCTACCAATGCGTGAAAAACGAGCACTAGATCTGCGGAAGGGGAGCCGAAACATGAGTAAGGCGCTGCTGGTCATCGACATGCAGGAGGCGTACGTGGGGGAGCGGTGCGCGTCGTATCTTAAATACGACAAGCCTGCGTTGCTAAGGGCTGTGAATGACGTCATCGACGCCCGTTCCGGCGAGGGATGCATGGTCGTGTATGTCAGGAACGTGACGAAACGCAGCCTTATCAAGCGTCTGGCCTTGTTCAAAGTGTATGAAGGCACCCCGGAATCGGAACTGGTTGAAGGTTTGCATGTGGTGTCGGACCATGTCTTCGTGAAGTACGTGGGCGACGCATTCTCCAATCCCGAACTGCGCGTGTTTTTAAAGCAAAACGGTGTGGAATCGGTCGAGATCGTTGGTGTGGACGGTGGCGGCTGCGTGGCATTGACCTCGTTGGGCGCAATCGAAAACGGCTACCATGTGGTTGTCGACGAGCGGGCCATCGGCACGACGTTCGAACGCAGCAAAGCGAAGTATTTCAAAAAACTACGAAAACTGGGCGCTGAATTCATCTGACGGCAGCCAGCCGAGCGCGCGGATATTTTCCCGTTCGCCAAATGTTTTTCTGCGGTTCGCCGGTTTGCCGGCATGCGGGAGGCGCTTGTCTGGTAATCTGCAAGAAGATGTGTTTCTGTTCGTGCATTGAACGATGGCAAAAACCAAGGAGGGGGGAATGGATTCCGTTTATTTTCTGCTCGCCTTGGCCATCATCCTGGCTCTTTTCTGGACGGCGAAACAACGAAGGATCGCCGCAATCAGGCACGTGCTGAACAGGAAAAGGAACGGTGGAAAGGACAAGGCGATGGAGGAGCTGGCAAGGCAGTTCATTGGAAAGGAATGCATCATCTACACCGTGACGAGCACGGATTCAAGCATTCAAGGAACGGTCAAGGACGTGACGGACGGCGGCATCGTGCTGGAAAAGGACGGCAACGTCGAAGCGGTCAATCTGGAATACGTCACGCGCATCCGTGAATATCCGCGCAATGCCAAAGGAAAGAGGAAGACGATCGTCTTCTGACAAATCATGCCGGACGCTTGCCGACGGAACTGGTTATGCTGGCCAGGGAAGCATCGTAAAACCAAGTAGGAGGCGACCATGGGCAAGGCGTTGATCATCGTGGACGTGCAGCCGACGTTCTGCGAAGGCGGGGAACTGGGTGTGGAAGGCGGCAATGCCGTCGCCGAACGCATCGCGAAGTATGTCGAATCGCATCGCGGCGAATACGCGTACATCGCCACCACACAGGACTGGCATATCGAACCGGGAACGCACTGGTCGGACAATCCCGATTACGTCGACACTTGGCCGGTGCACGGCAAGGCCGGCACCGCGAACGCCGAACTGCATCCCGCGATCGCCGCACTGAAAATCACGCACCATTTCAAGAAGGGACAGTATTCGCCGTCATACTCCGGCTTCGAAGGATCGGAAGACAACACCGACCGCATTCCCACACGAACGGAGGTCGACGCGGATCTGGCGGCGGGCAAGACGCTTGCCAATGCGTTGCGGGCGGCTGGCGTCACGCGCGTGGACGTCGTCGGATTGGCGGAATCGCATTGCGTGAAGGAAACCGCGTTGGACGCGAAAAAACTCGGATACGAGACGCATGTCATCGAGAATCTGACCGAACCGGTCAGCGAGGAGCTTGGCGTCGAAGCACGACGCCAAATGCGTGAAGCCGGCGTCGTGCTCGACTAAATCGATCCCGTCTCGGCAATGGGCTGGCGAAAGCCGGTCCAAAGAAAAACGGAATCCATTATATGTGGCAGATTCATGCGCTGAGGGAATCGTTTTGCGCTATATGTGGCAGATTTTCCGAAAAGCAAGCTGTTAGAGGGCATGAATCATACCCCCTGACAACCTTGTATCCAGTTTGACCTGCCACATATAGCGTGTTTGAGTTGAGAGCGGACCGGGACTGACGCCTCCGGATGCACGCGGCAGGGCAAAGCGAAGGCGTGGAGCCTAGTCGAGGCTGGTGCCGCCGTCCACATCTAAGGTTTCGCCGTCGATGTAGCCGGATTCCGGATCGGCGAGGAACACGATCGCACGCGCGATGTCGTACGGCTGGCCGCCATGCTTGACGAGCGTGGAATCCTCGATCGCCTCACGTTTCCAATCGGGCATGCCGGCGGTCATCGGCGTGTAGGTGAGTCCCGGCATGACCGCGTTCACGTTGATGCCGTCCGGCGCGTACTCCCTGGCCGCTCCTCGCGTGAGCGCCGCGACGCCCGCCTTGGTGGACGCGTAGGCGACGCCGCCCAAGTAGCCGCCGCCATGTTTCGCGGCGATGGAAGACACGTTGACGATGCGCCCGTAATGCTGCTTGCGCATGCGTTTGACGGCCTGCTTGATGGTCAGGAAGTCCGCGGTCAGATTGACCGCGAGGATGCGGTTCCACCGTTCCAGGTCGGTGTCGTCGAGCGAGTCCTTGATGATGATCCCCGCAACGTTGACGAGGATGTCGATGCCGCCGAACCGTTCGTCGAGCTGCCTGAAGAGGTCTTCCACCACAGTCGGATCGGCGATGTCGCCGATGGCTGCGAAGGCTTCTCCGCCGGCGTCCGCAATCAGTTTGACGGTGTTCTCGGCACGTTCCGGCACGATGTCGTTGACCGCCACCTTCACGCCTTTGGACGCGAGCAGCTGCGCCACGGCCTGGCCGATGCCCTGTCCGGCTCCAGTGACCAACGCGCGCTGTCCGTTCCAACGCCGGCCGTGCCGCTCCTCGTCGAGTCCTGTGATCTTCATAATGCTCTTCCTTACGATGCCGCCGGCGCTTTTGCCGGCTCCGCAATCAAGTGTAGACACAGGAAAAAGACTAAGCGCGCGAACGAACTTTTTTCGAAACGAAAGACATGGAACGCGCAGCGATGCAGGTTTCCCGCTTTTGGGCGCGGGAAGACGAAACAGCCTGTCAGGCTGACCGTATTCCCCATCGCGTCTTTGCGGATTCATCCACCAACACGCAACCTATACAAACCTGTGCTACCCTGTACATAGTTGTTCAATATTGGTTTCAATGTCGTCCGGAGGCCGAAGATGACTGCCTACACCCGAACGGAGCACCTGCGGCACGAGCTTGCCGAGCAGATCAGAAACGGCACGCTCAAGCCGGGGGAGCGGATCATGTCCGAAACGCGTCTGGCCGAAGAGTACCAAGTGTCCCGCGGCACCGTGCGCAGGGCGCTGGAACAGCTGAAAAAGGCCGAACTCATCGAGACCCGCATGGGATCGGGCAGCTATGTGGCGTTCAACGGCGGCGATATGAGCGGTCCGGACGGTTGGGCCTCCGCCTCGCTGCGTTCCGGAGCGCCGACCACCACGGAACTGCTGTCCATTGCATTGGTCGGCCGACCTTTGGCGTTGGAGGGGGAGAGCGAGTGCGAACGGTTCTACGAAATCGCGCGCCGCAGGCTCTTCCGGTCGACGCCGGTCTCGTACGAGGTCTCGTATCTGCCCGCCATCCCGGCGCTGCGCGAGGTCATCGAACGAATGGAAGGACTCGTGGACGGCTCCATCTCGAAAACCATGAAACAGGCCGGACTACAGGCGGCCTCCGGATATATGGACGTATCCGCAGACAGGCTCGGCCCGATCGCCCAAGCGTTGGAGAAGACCCCGGAGACGGTGTTCCTGCTGTCCGAACGGCACAATTTCAGCGATGACGGCACGCTGGTCGAATACGTGCGCTCGTTCCTCGACCCCAGCCACTTCACGTTGCGCGTCACCGCGGGGGAGAACGGAGGAAACCATGGCGATCGATGAGCGTCTGATGAAACATGCCCGCGGCGCGATGATCGGCCTCGCCATCGGCGACGCGCTCGGCATGCCGACCCAAAGCATGTCGGCCGAACGAATAATCGAATGCTACGGCGGACCGGTCCGCAGGTTGATGGACGCCGTGCCACAACAGCCGATCGCGCCGAATATGAAGGCCGGCTCGGTGACCGACGACACGGAACAGGCCTTCGTGCTGGCCGCCCGCCTCATCGAAGACCATGGCAGAATCGACAACGACGCGTACGCCCAGGACCTCCTGCGCTGGGAGGCGAAGATGAAGGAAAAGGGCTCGCTGGACCTGCTCGGCCCATCCACCAAGGCCGCTCTGCAGGCGCTGGCGGAAGGGATCGACCCGGAGCTTACCGGACGATTCGGCACCACGAACGGAGGCGCCATGCGCGCCACCCCGGTCGGCATCGCCTTCATTCCCGGAAACGCCTTGGCCGAGGAGGCCTGGCGTTCCTGCGTGGTGACGCACAACACCATGCAGGGCATCGAATCGACCACGCTGGTGGCCGCCGCCGTGAGCCTCGCCATCGCGGGGGAGCGAGGCTTCCTTTCGAAAGCGTTGGCGTTCGTGGAATCCCAGCCGCCGCGCGGCAACTGGTCGGCCAAGGCGTCCGTCGTCGCCCGCGTGAAGATGTTCATGGAATGGGCCGTCAGAGAAGACGGCTCCATGTCCGACGGCGAATTCGCCACCATCCTCCGACGCGACTGCGGCACCAGCGTGGAGGCCAACGAATCCGTGGCCGCGGCGTTCGCCATAGCCACGCGTTTCTTCGATAAACCCACCGAAGCGTTGTGCTTCGCCGCCTCCCTTGGCGGGGACACCGACACCATCGCCGCGATCACCGGCGCGATGCTCGGCGCATGGCATGGTCCGGACGGCTTCGACCCGGATATGCGCGGACAGGTGCTGCGCCAGCTCAAAGACGACGATCGGCTCGACCTGGACCGGACGGTGGCGGGCCTGTGCGCCCTGAGAGAACGGGAGGCGTGAAACATGGGAAACGGAACGGTCATTTCCTTGGGCCAGGCGATCGTGGACCTGACCATGAGCGTCGAAAAAATCCCCCAGCCGGGCCAGGACGTATTCGCCGACGAAGCGGGCATCCATGTCGGGGCGAGCTACAACACGCTGCACGCCGTACGTCAGATGGGCGTCGACGCCCGGCACGCCGGCATCCTCGGCACCGGCCCCTGGGCGGACACGATCCGCAGGGTCTTCGAGAGCGAAGGCATACGGCATGTCGGTCCCACCGACGAAAGCGTCGACTCCGGATTCTGCGTGGCGTTGACCGACGGCACGGCCGAACGCACCTTCATCTCGATGCGCGGCGCCGAAGCCCGCGGCGACGAATCCACCTTCCAAAGCGTCGAACCGGCCGATGGCGATGTCGTGCACATCAGCGGATACACCTTCGCGCACCATACCGGCGAGGGCTTGCGGGCATTCATGCGCCGGACCGCGCCGAATCGCCGTTTCCTCGCGCTGTTCGACCCGTCTCCGGTGGTGGCCGACATCGACGACGAGACGTTCGGCGAAATGGTCGAATACCGTCCGGTCTGGTCGTGCAACGAACGGGAGGCGGTCCTCATCGCCGGACGGCTGGGATTGCCGATGCACCAGGGAACGTTCCGCACGCTGATTGAGCGGATGGCACGGAGATTGGACTCCGCGCTGATCGTCCGCGTCGGCAAAGGCGGCGCATGGCTGGCCCGACCGGGGGCGGAGGCCGAGCTCGTCGCGGGATTCCCGGTCCACGCCATCGACACCAACGGCGCCGGCGACTGCCATGCCGGCGTGCTGTGCGCAGAACTGAGCCGGGGGACGGGGCTTCGCGAGGCGGTCGGAATCGCCAACGCGGCGGCCGCCATCGCGGTGACGCGACGGGGTCCGGCCACATGTCCTTCCAGAATCGAAGTGGAGAAGCTGCTTGCCATGCAAACCTTATAGTCATAATGACTATAAGTTGGGTTATGATGTGTCCGAACGGTTCGGCGAAGCGGACAAGGAACGCTTTGCCGCCGGCACGGGCACTTTCTCGGAAAGTGCAAGGAAGCGAAGGAGACATAACCGAAAATGAGCAAGGATAAAGGTGCCCTCACCGTCGAGGAACAGGGCATAGACACCATTTCCGAAGAGGAACGCAAAGGCACGCCGGCCAGCCTGTTCTGGCCTTGGTTCGCCGCGAACGTCTCTGTGTTCGCCATGTCGTACGGCGCATGGGCATTGGGATTCGGCATCTCCTTCTGGCAGGCCACCATCATGACCACCATCGGCGTGGTCGTGTCGTTCCTGCTGGTGGGCGTCATCTCCATAGCGGGCAAGCGCGGCAACGCCCCGACCATGGTGCTCACCCGCGCCACCTTCGGCGTGGAAGGCGCCAAGGTGCCGGCCGCGCTGAGCTGGATCGCCACATTGGGCTGGGAAATCTCATTGACCACCACCGCGGTGCTCGCCATGTCCTCCACCATCTCCAAACTCGGCTGGGGCTCCGGCGCCGCGCCGAAGCTCATCTCCACCATCGTGGTGGTCGGTCTGGTGGTCGTGGCCGGCATCTTCGGCTACGACCTGATCATGCGCTGCCAGCAGGTCATCACCATCGTGACCGGCGTGATCACCGTCGGCTTCTTCATCCTCGGATGGGGCCACATCGACTTCGACGCCATCGGACGGATCCCGTCCGGCGGCCTGCCGGCCATGCTCGGCTGCTGCTTCTTCGTCATGACCGGTTTCGGCCTGGGCTGGGTGAACATCGCAGCCGACTATTCACGCTACCTGCCCCGCAAGTCCTCCAACAGCGGCATCGTCTTCTGGACCACGTTCGGCGCGTCCATCGCCAACGTGCTTCTCATCTTCTACGGCCTGCTGCTCGCCGGATCCAACGCCAAACTCGCCGAAAACGTCGGCAACGACCCGATCGGCGCGATGGCCTCCATCCTGCCCATCTGGTACCTCATCCCGTACACCATCGTCGCCGTGCTGGGCCTCATGTCCGGCTCCATCATGGACAACTACTCCAACGGACTGGCATTGCTGAGCTTCGGCGTCAAACTGCCCCGCACCGCGGCCGCCGGCCTCACCGCCGCGCTCACCGTGGCCGGCGTGGTCTACGTGACCTTCTTCTCGGACACCTTCATCGGCCCGTTCCAAGGCTTCCTGACCACCCTCGGCGTGCCTATGGCCGTATGGGCGGGCATGTTCGTGACCGACGTGATCGTGCGCAAGAAGGACTACAGCACCCCCGACCTGTATGATCCGAACGGCCGTTACGGCAAGTGGAACGTCAAGTCGTTCGTCATCCTCGCCGTCGGCACCATCCTCGGCTGGGGCCTCGTGGTCAACACCGCCGCGAACTGGCTGACCTGGCAGGGCTACCTCCTCTTCCTGATCGGCGGCAAGGACGGCAGCTGGGCATCCGCCAACCTCGGCGTGATCGTGGCGCTGCTTGTCGGCCTGTTCGGCGCGTTGGCGTTCCAGCGTGGAGACATCGCCAAGCAGGAGGCCGACCTGCCGGCATCCGAAACGGCGGATGCCATCGAAGCCAAGTGACGAACGGTGCGATCGCACAGGAAGGAACATACGATGATCGCTGAAGATGAGTGGCTGGTCGTCATCGACCGTCAGAAAGTATTCGCCGAAAGCGAATGGTCCGCTTGGGCCTGCGCCGACGGAACCTACTACGACACCAACGAAGCGTTCGCAAAACTGGCCAAGGCGTTCGGCGACCGCGTGGTCTACACGCGCTACGTCGCGCCGATTCCACCAAAGGACGCCTGGGTCGACTACTTCAAGGACTGGCCGCAGTTCCTGGTACCGCCGGACGACCCGATATACGACCTGACCGACGAGACCGCCGCCCTCGCCGAAGGCCATCAGGTGGTGGACCGCACCACATTCGGCAAATGGGGACAACAGCTGATCGACGCGATCGGCGGAGCCAAGAAAATCACGGTCTGCGGCGTGGCCACCGACTGCTGCGTGCTCACCACCGTGCTCGCCGCGGCCGATAACGGCGTGGCCGTGCGCGTTCCGGCCGACGCCTGCGCCGGCAGCACCCCGGAGAACCAGGAACTGGCGCTCAACACGATGCGCTTGTTCGAACCGCTGATCACGGTAACCGACACGGCGTCGATCCTGGCATAGCCGACAGCGGCTTTCCCGCATATCGATGGGTTCCGTGTTTTCCCGAAGGCCCAGGACTTTCGGAAAAACACGGAACCCATTTTTCCATTTCACGAGACTTTTGGCCGACATGTGGAATACCAGCCTGGAAACGCGCCGAACCATGTAATATCGCTTGCGGACACGGGGGCCATTATGGCTGAGAGGAAGCAACCGCTTCAACCGTATGAACGTATACCGGATAATGCCGGCGCACGGACGTCTCTCTACTTCCCGTGCCTTTGCATAAGAGAAAGGCACATACCTATATGACTGAAGAAAACCAGTCTTCCGCAGTTCGCAAACCCAACGTCAAATGGCGTGTGGTCGACATCGTCGTGGCCGCGATCGTTGCCGTCGCATCCGGCGTGATCTTCTGGGCCTGGGACTTCATCTACGCCGTCCCGACCGCCCTGTTCGACAGCCTCACCCCAGGCCTGGGCGGACTCTTCCATTTCATGTGGCTGTTCGCCGGCCCGCTCGTGGCCATCATCATCCGCAAGCCCGGCGCGGCCTTCTTCGGCGAAACCATCGCCGCGGTCATCGAAACGCTGCTGGGCAATCCATTCGGCGTGGCGCACGCACTGCTGATCGGCATGGCCCAAGGACTCGGCGCCGAAATCGGCTTCGCGGTCTTCGCATACCGCAAGTGGAACCTGCTCACCGTGACCCTGGCCGGCGCGTTGACCGGCCTATCCAATGGCCTGTACGAATGGGTCGTCACCGCCGGCTGGTCGACACTGCAAGGCGTCGTGTTCACCGTCTGCTGCGTCATCTCCGGAGCCGTATTCGGCGGAGCGCTCATGTGGTTCGTACAAAAGGCGCTCGCCAAAACCGGTGTGCTCGACCGCTTCGAATCAGGCAAGGCCGACGTCGTGGCCTGAACCACGCAACTCACAATCCAACAACAAACACAGAAAACATGCCGGCCGTCCGCCGGCGTATCCAAGAAAAGAGAAAATCATGACCAACCACGTTCCAGAAGCAACGAAACCCGCCAGTGGAGACTACGCCTGGCTGGGCGCGGAAGCCGGCTCCGTCGCCGACCTCATGTACATGCTCAACACCGAGGACTGGTACGACGCCATCAACTCGCGTTTCGTCAGCGAGCTGCTTGACGACACCTTGCCGGAATCCATCCTCAAGGCGTATCTGATCCAGGATTTCAAGTTCTATAACAACGGCATGATGGCGCGTCTCATCAAACTCGCCCCACGTCAGGAGACCAAGGACATGCTCGCGGCGCAATCGCAGTGGTTCGCCGACAACGAGGCCACCTACTTCGAGCACTTCCTCGAGGCCTATCACGTCAGCCAGGAGGAATACGACGCGACCGAACCGACCCCGGCCAACAAGGAGTACGGCGCATACCTCGACAGCCTGTCCGACAAGAGCTGGCCGGAATTGATCACCGCGATCTGCTGCATGGAATGGCTGTACCTCGCATGGGCCAAGCGCACCGTCGACGCCGACGTCATCCAGCAGGTGCCGGCGCACAAGGGCTGGGTCGACCTGCATGAAGGCGCGCACTTCCGCAAGTGGGTCGGCGACCTCATCTCCCTGGTCAACGAATACTGCTCCATCGATGGTCCGGAAGCCGAAGTGTTCCGCACCATCGTGCATCTGGAGCGCCGCTTCTTCGACGACTCCTACCCGCAGGAGTGAGCCTGCGATCCACGACCGCATAAGCCATGAGCCGGGCGCGTACGATCGATGTCGTACGCGCCCGGCTCATTTGTTGCGGTTCCGTCCGGAGCCCGGCTTCCTCGTGCGCGACTGCCGCGCGGGGGCGGCCCGTCTACAGCGAGATCCCGTCGATGCGGCGGAGCTCATCGTCGCTGAACGAAGTGTTTCTAAGCGCACCGATGTTGTCGATCAGCTGCTGTGGACGGGACGCTCCGACCAGCACCGAAGCCACCATGCCGTCGTGCAGCAGCCAAGCCAGCGACATTTCGGCGAGCGTCTGTCCACGCTCGGCGGCCAGATCGTTCAGGTCGCGAATCTGCTGAAGCCGTTCCGGCGTCAACGCGCTCTGCTGCAGGAATCGTCCGTCATGTGCGATTCTGCTGTCCGCCGGAACGCCGTTCAGATACCGGTTGGTCAACAGTCCCTGGGCGAGCGGGGAGAAAGTGATGAGTCCCTTGCCAAGACGGTGCGCGGTCTCCTTGAGCCCATTGCGTTCCACGGTGCGGTCGAAGATGTTGTAACGGTTCTGGTTGATGATGAACGGCACATGCATCTCATCCAAAATGGCGGTGGCCTTCTCGAGTGTGGGGCCATCATAATTGGACAGGCCCACATACAGCGCCTTGCCGCTGCTCACGGCCGTGGCGAGCACGTCCATGGTCTCTTCGAGTGGTGTGGATGGGTCCATGTGGTGGTGGTAGAAGATGTCCACGTAGTCGAGGTTGAGGCGTTTGAGACTTTGGTCGAGTGAGGCGAGCAGGTATTTGCGGCTGCCGAGGTCGCCGTAGGGGCCGGTCCACATTTCGTAGCCGGCTTTGGTGCTGATGATGAGTTCGTCGCGGTGGTGGTGGAAGTATTCGTGCAGGAGTCGTCCGCAGTTCTTTTCGGCCGATCCGGGTTCGGGGCCGTAGTTGTTGGCCAGGTCGAAGTGGGTGATGCCGTTGTCGAATGCGGTGAACACGATGCGGCGCATGGTGTCGTATGGGGTGGTGTCGCCGAAGTTGTGCCAGAAGCCGAGGGATATGGCCGGCAGTTTGAGGCCGCTTTCGCCGGCATGGTTGTAGGTCATGCTGTCGTATCGGTTTGGCGATGGCGTATAGACGGTGGTCGGTTCGAGCATGTTTTCTCCTTTGAATATGCTGCTCATGTCGTATCCGCAATCAACATACACGTCCGTTTGTCGTGCCGCAACATTGCGCAATACAATAAGGCGCATCGCGGTATTCGATGCGGTGGTAGGAGAGTGGCCCATGCGTGTGGAACATGGATTCGGTCCGGTTTGGGATGCCGGATCGCGCGTGTTGGTGTTGGGTTCCGTGCCAAGTCCGAAGTCGCGTGAGATGCGGTTTTATTATGGTCATCCGCGCAATCGTTTCTGGCCGGTCATGGCGGCTGTTTTCCATGATGACGGTTGTCTGCGCGAGTGCCGGGACCCGGACCAGATTGTGGGGTTGCGTAGGGATTTCGCTTTGCGTCACCATATGGCGTTATGGGATGTGATTGAGTCGTGCGACATCGATGGAGCGAGCGATGCCAGTATCCGTAATGCGGTGCCCAATGATCTTTCCCCGATAATCATGCGATCGAAAATCGCCCATGTCTTCACCACTGGCGCGAAAGCCGCGCAACTGTACCGTAAGCTCTGCGTTCCGCTGCTTCGGGTGCATGGATTGGACGGCATGCCGATGACGCAGCTGCCATCCACCAGTCCGGCGAACGCCAAAGCCGACCTGCCCGGACTCGTCGAAGCGTACGGATGCGTCGCACGCTCCGTTTCGCAGGCGTCGTAAGGCGTTTCCGACGGCTGCGGCATTGTCCGAACCCTATTTATACAATCGCGGTTGCGTTGAAATCCGAAGCGTCCTCCACTAATCCGTCTGGAATGGACGTTTCCCGCGAAAACCAGCAAAACGGAAGGCGAAAGATGGCACTGAGCGCCGCAATCATCCTTGCCGCGGGCGAAGGCACCCGCATGCGTTCCAACAAACCGAAGGTGCTGCACACCTTGGCCGGCAAAACGTTCCTGAACCGTGTCATGGACTCCGTGGCGGCCCTTGACCCCGATACGCTCGCCGTGGTGGTCCACTACCAGGCCGAACGCGTCGCCGAAGCCGCACGCTCCTACAACGAGCACGTCACCATCGTCGACCAGGACGACATCCCCGGAACCGGCCGCGCCGTGCAATGCGCGATGGCGCAGCTCACGCAGAAGGACGATCTGGACGGCGCCGTGCTGATCGCCGCATCCGACATGCCGCTGCTCGACACCGACACGCTCGACCAGCTGCTCGCCTTCCACGAGAAAAGCGGCAACGGCGCGACCGTGCTCACCACCATCCTCGACGATCCGACCGGCTACGGCCGCATCATCCGCGACAGCGAAGGCAACGTGCTGCGCATCGTCGAACAAAAGGACGCCAACAGCAGCGAACTCGCCGTACGCGAAGTGAACACCTCCGTATACGTGTTCGACGCCAAACTGCTCGCCGAAGCCATCGCCAACCTCAAATCCAACAACGCGCAGGGCGAATTCTACCTGACCGACGCGCTCGAAGCCGCCAAAGCCAACGGAGCCGTCGGCGCTTTCGCCGCCCCCGACCCGCTAAGCGTGGAAGGCGTCAACGACCGCGTGCAGCTCGCCGCGCTCGCCAAGGCGCACAACAAGCGCGTGTGCGAGCATTGGATGCGCGAAGGCGTCACCATCCTCGACCCGGACACCACGTGGATCGAGGACGACGTGCAGATCGCACGCGACGCGGTGATCCTGCCCGGCTGCTTCCTCCAAGGCCATACGGTGATCGGCGAAGCCGCCGAAGTCGGCCCGTACACCACGCTGATCGGCGCCACCATCGACGCCGAAGCGCATGTGGAACGCTCCCGCGTGCAGGAGACGCACATCGGCCGCGCCGCCAACATCGGCCCGTGGACGTATCTGCGTCCGGGCAACGAGCTCGGCGAGGGAAGCAAGGCCGGCGCGTTCGTGGAAATGAAGAAGGCGCACATCGGCAACGGCACGAAGGTGCCGCACCTGAGCTATGTCGGCGACGCCGACCTGGGCGAGCACACCAACATCGGCGGCGGCACCATCACCGCCAACTATGACGGCGTGCACAAGCACCACACCACCATCGGATCGAATGTGCATGTCGGCGCGGGCAACCTGTTCGTCGCCCCCGTCACCGTCGGCGACGGCGTCACCACCGGAGCCGGCTCCGTGGTCCGCCACGACGTCCCGTCCGACTCCATGGTCTATTCCGAAAACACGCAACACGTAGTAGAGGGCTGGAAGCCCGAATGGGAGCGCTGAACATGCCTGCATTGCAAGATTCCATCGACGCCATCCGCATCGCCGCAGCCGCGGCCGACCGCATGAAGGCCACCGACATCGTGGCGTTCGACGTTACCGAACCATTGGCCATCACCGACGCGATGCTCATCGCCAGCGCCTCGAACGAACGCCAGGTGCTCGCCGTCGCCAAGGAAATCGAGAAGGACCTGTACCTCAAGGCCGGCAAACGCCAGCCGCGCTCCCGCGAAGGCCTGACCGAAGGCCAGTGGGTGCTGCTCGACTACGGTGATTTCGTCATCCACGTCATGCACCAGGAATCCCGCGAATACTACCGTCTCGAACGGTTGTGGAAGGACTGCCCGAGCATCGACCTGCAGCTCGAACACGCCGAGGACGAGCAGAAGCCGACGGCTTCCAGCGAAGCGTGATTTTTCATCCATCATCGAAACGTGCCTTCCCGAAAATCATGCGGAAGGCACGTTTTGGTATGCGCCGTCCCAGCAATCCGAATACGACGGCAGACAGGCAATAAATCGGAAAGACAACCGGCAGATAGGGGAGAGGCATGCCCAGAAACGTCGAACTCGACCATGATGAGACCATGACGCCACACGTGCGTTCCATCACACTGGTGCGCCACGGACGCACCGCATACAACGCGCAGCACAGGCTGCAGGGACAGATCGACATTCCGCTCGACGAAGTGGGTATGTGGCAGGTTCGCCAGACCGCGTCCGCATTGCGTGAACTGTACGTGGACCGTCATCCCGAAGCGGCATGCCAGCTGGTTGTCTGCTCCGATCTCAAACGCGCGGCCGCCACCGCACACGCGTTCGCCGACCCGCTCGGACTCGACGTGCATCCCGACGTCCGTGTGCGAGAACGCAGCTTCGGCGATTGGGAAGGCATCGCCGTCGAAGAGCTCGCCAAACGGTTCCCCGAGGATTATCTGTCATGGGCCCAGTTCCGCGGCGGCGAGCTCAAGTATGGCGCAGAACCGAAGCAGAACGTCGGCAGGCGTGGTGTCGAGGCGTTGAACGATTGGGCGTCGAAGGCCGGCTCCGATACCGACCTGTACGTGTTCTCGCATGGCGCCTGGATCTCGCAGACGTTGCAGACGCTGCTGGGATTGAGCGAAGTGCATGGCGATTTCGCCGACATTCTGTCGATGCGCAACGCGCATTGGGTGCGGCTGGCGCCGTTGGAACTGCAGGGCGCGCTGCGGTGGCGTCTGGTCGACTACAACCATGGTCCGGCGATCGCCGACACCGAGCAGTGGGAGCATCCGCAGCTATAGCCGCCGACGAAAACGGGGGATGACGCGCGTCCCGTTCCCAAGTTTTTTCCAAGCTTTTCACAGAATCGCAAGTTTTTTCAAAGCGTAATCGGCTACCGTCATGCTCTGTGAAGAATTTTTTCAAGGGCATATCGTTTTCATCGATTTTCGCGGGCGCGCTTGCCGCGGTGACCTCGTTCCTGCTGTCCGCAAAAATCGGCATCGCGGGATCGGTGATTGGCGTCGCCGCCGGTTCCATCGTCTCGGCCGTTGCGACGCAGGTGTACAAGAACGTGCTCAAGGCGTCGGGGGAGAAGCTGCAAAACGCCGTACCGTTCGTGGCCAACGACAAGGACGGTACGGACGGTGCCGGCAAGAGCGGCGATGACGCCACCACGGTGATCGCTCCCGCCGAATCCGAGGGCGAGCAGACCAAGACGCTGTCCGCGGAGGAATCCGATGAGACCACGGTCATGACGTCCGTGGACGGGGATACGACCGCGGCGATGCCCGCAACGTCAGGCCGTGTCATCTCCTCCGCGCAGGCCGGAGGACGCGAATCGAACATACTTCCGGACAATGCCGGCGGAAGTATCCAGCATGCTGGACGCCGGGCGTCGTTTGACGCTTGGCTGCATGGCAAGCGTGCGCCGATCGTCATCGCGATCGTCAGCGCGCTTATCGGCGTGGCCGTGAGCGCCGGACTGATCCTCGCGTTCACGGGCGGACATGGAACCGATACCGTGGTGCGTGACATGGTCAACAGCAAGCAGACGCCGTCGGATGACAATGCCGGCGATTCCACCTACGGCAGCGGAAACAACGGCACGCAGGACAATATGCAGAACCAGTCCGGCACGACGGACACCGATAAGGATTCCACCACGAACTCCGACAGGAACAACGGCAAGGACACCGGGAAGAAGACGGATTCCACAACCGGCGGCACCGGAACGTCCACCGACGGCTCGGACTCGTCCACCAACACCGGAGACGATTCGAACAAGACGGATTCGTCCACGGACTCCACTACGCCATCCGACGGATCGACGTCAGGCACCAACAATTCGGGACAGTCGGGCGCGGGGACGACCACCACGCCGAATGGTTCGACATCCACGAACCAGAATCCGACGCCGAACGGTTCGAATCCCAATGGCACATCATCCGGCACGTCAGGCAATGGGACGGACACTTCGAAATAGCCTATGAGGCATGCGGCCGGGGCTTTCCTCGACCACGTGCCCGACACGCCGCGAATTGCATGATTCTGCTCTGTGTTGTATCTTATACAAGGTTTGCAGAGCAGACATTGGGGCTATGGCGCAGCTGGTAGCGCATCTCCATGGCATGGAGAGGGTCAGGGGTTCGAATCCCCTTAGCTCCACGATTGGAAGGCTTCCGGAGAGATTCGGAAGCCTTTTTCTTTACCGTTTCCCGTCGGCTTCCGGGCAATCCGCTGATCGGATGCGAAAACCAAGAAAGCGAGAACCATGATCGACGAAGTACTGTTCCTGCGCCACGGACGCACCGCATACAATCTCGCCAGACGGCTGCAAGGACAAATCGACATTCCCCTCGACATCGTCGGACGGTGGCAGGCGGACCAAAGCGCGTACGAACTCGCCAAAACCTACTATTGGGCGAAAGTCGCGCATCTCGCCGAACATAACGACCAGCTCGCGCAACCCGCATACGGCAACGCCCATCTGGCCGACGTCGACGAAATCAACAACGCGCCCGCCGCGGCCCGCCGCATGCTCGTCGTCTCATCGGATCTGTTCCGCGCGCAGCAGACCGCGCACGCCTTCGCCGACCTCATGGGGCTGGACGTGGAACTCGACCTGCGTCTGCGCGAACGCAGCTTCGGCGAATGGGAGGGCATGACCCGCGAGGAGATCTGCGAGCATTACGCCGACGACTACCATTCCTGGCGCGCCCACACGGGAGGCGAAACCAAGCATGGCGTGGAAAGCCGCATCCATACGGGCCGACGCGGCGCGGAAGCCGTGCGCGACATCGTCGCCAAACACCATGACGAGACAATGCCTACCACATTGCTTCTCGTCGGCCACGGCTCATGGATCGTGGCCACCGTGGCGGTGCTGCTCGACATGGACCCCGACGATCTCAACAACGTCGGCGCGATGCGCAACGCCTTCTGGACGCGCATGACCCCGCACACCGACCCCAGGAACGCGGACCGTCCCACTTGGAAGCTTGAGGAATTCAACCAAGGCCCCGCCATCGCATCATTCGCCGACTGGGAGAACGGTCCCGAATCGTTGCGCGCGCCCGGCATGCCGCTGTGGAAGCCGATCATCCAATAAGCATCCAATACACGGCGCCGAAAACATCATCCAAAGTGAACTCTTGATGAAATCACCGCCGTCCGTACGGCAAATTCTCACGGTGGGACTATCCTTAATGAGGTTGTTTGCCCGACCATGCGGCGAGCCGGGAATCCGGCGATCGTTCCGCATGCGGATCGGGCTTCCGTACAGCGATAGAACGTTGGAAAGCGCGAAAGGCGGGTGAGAGACATGTTGAGAATGTTCAGAACGATTAACGGCCAGGTGGAGCAAATCCAAAAACCGGAGAACGGCTCCTGGTTATGTCTCTCGGCGCCCACCGACGTGGAGCTCGCCAACGTGTCCATGGAAACCGGCATCGACCTGGCCGACCTGCGCGCCCCTCTGGATGACGAGGAACGCTCGCGCGTCGACGTCGAGGACGACTACACGATGATCATCGTGGACATTCCTACCGTGGAGGAACGCGGCGGCCGCGACTGGTACGAGACCATCCCGTTGTCGATCATCATCACCCAGTCCGCCATCATCACCGTCTGCATGCAGGACACGCCCGTGCTGCACCCGTTCATGGAAGGCACCATCCGCGGCTTCAACACATACATGAAGACCCGGTTCATCCTGCAGATCCTGTACCGCAACGCCACCATGTACCTGCGTTACCTGCGCATCATCGACCGCGAAAGCGACAAGCTCGAACTGAAGCTGCGCCACTCCATGCAAAACCGAGAGATCCTCATGCTGCTGGAACTGAGCAAGACATTGGTCTACTTCACCACATCTCTCAAATCGAACGAAATCGTCATGGAGAAGCTGACCACGCTGCCGCGGCTCAAGCAGTATCCGGAGGACGAGGACCTGCTCGACGACGTCATCACGGAAAACAAGCAGGCAATCGAGATGGCCAACATCTACAGCGGCGTTCTCGCCAACATGACCGACGCGTTCGCATCGATCGTGTCGAACAACCTGAACAACGTGATGCGCATCTTCACCATCATCTCCATCACCCTGTCGATTCCGACCCTGATCTTCTCCATGTACGGCATGAACTTCCAGGAAGGCATGCTCGGCATGCCCCTCACGGACAAGCCATGGGGCTTCGCGGTGATCATCGGCATCTCACTGGTCCTTTCGGCGATCGTCACCTGGTTCCTCACCCGGTCGCGCATGTTCAAGTGACGTCCATGATGGGAAAAGCGCGATACGTGGCCGCGGCGGCATGCGCGGCATTACTTGCGGCCGGCGCCGGCGCGTGCGGCACATCGGTTTCCGTGGTGACCGAAGGCGCGGCGCAGGGGCCGACGATCGCGATAGGAGTGGCCGCCGACCAGCCGGGGCTCGGATACCTGCATGGAGGCGAATACTCCGGCTTCGACATCGACGTGGCCAAATACGTGGCGAAAACCCTCGGATACGCGGAAAAGCAGATCGTGTTCAAACAGCTGTCCCCGGCCATGCGAGCCTCCGCGCTCACCGACGGCACGGTGGACATGGTCGTGGATTCCTTCTCCATGGACGGGACCCACGATGGTGAGGCCGACGTCGCCGGACCATATCTGACGGTCCGGGAGGCGCTGCTCATCCGCTCCGACAGCGCATCCGAAATCACCGGGACCGACAGCCTGTCCGATAAAACCGTATGCGCGGTCGCTGGAAGCGCGGCGGACGACAACATCCGCAACCGCACGAAAAACATCCGCACGACGGTGGCGGAACGCGACACGTATCCGCAATGTATGACGGCGCTGATGATCGGCGAGGCCGACGCCGTCGCCGCCGACGACGCGATCGCGGCCGGACTGGCGTCGAACAACACAGGCGACCATCTGAAGATCGTCGACGTTCCCGACACCACCTGGTCCTACGGCATCGCCGTCAAATCAGGACAGGACGAGCTGGTCGGGCAAATCGACGCCGCATTGCGCGCCATGGTCAAGGACGGCTCGTGGCAGAAGGCCGCGGCCGACATGGGCAAGTCGATCGGATACACGCCCGACGCGTCCATGAATCCGCCGAAGGCAACGGCCAAGGCCCCGTCCTCCGGCACGTCCGCGGCATCGGAAAAATAACGGCGGCGCACGTGCCTGAATAGTGGTTGATTCCTTGCGAAGTGTCCAGTTGCGCGGCTAATTTCATGCATTATGAGTGACACTGAGAAAAGCGCGCAGGCGCAACCGAACGAATCCGCCGAACCGTCGTTCCGCTACAACGCGAAGCTGGCGCAGGGCATCGAAGAGAAATGGCAGAAGATCTGGGATGACGAAGGCACCTTCTGGGCCGCCAACGTCAACGGCGACCTGAAGGACGGCAAGGGCCATAACGCCGAAGGCCGCCCGTCCTATTTCGCGATGGACATGTTCCCGTACCCGTCCGGCAAGGGCCTGCACGTCGGCCACCCGCTGGGCTACCTCGCCACCGACGTGGTCAGCCGCTACCACCGCATGAAGGGCGAGAACGTGCTGCACGCCATGGGCTACGACGCCTTCGGCCTGCCGGCCGAGCAGTATGCCGTGCAGACCGGCCAGCATCCGCGTATCACCACCGAACAGAACATCGCCAACATGCGCCGCCAGCTGCACCGCATGGGCCTGAGCTTCGACAACCGTCGTTCCTTCGCCACCATCGACCCCGGCTACGTGCGTTGGACCCAGTGGATCTTCTCCCGCATCTACGACGCCTGGTACGACGAGGACGCCACCAACCCGTCCGGCTCCAGGGGCTGCGCCCGCCCGATCAGCACGCTCGTCGAACAGTTCGAATCCGGCAAGCGCGCCATCCCGGGCTTCGAAGGCAAGGCCTGGGCCGACCTGAGCGAAGCCGAGCAGGCCGACGTGCTCAACGACTTCCGTCTGGCCTACATTTCCAAGTCCCCGGTCAACTGGTGCCCGGGCCTGGGCACCGTGCTCGCCAACGAGGAGGTCACCGCCGAAGGCAAGTCCGAACGCGGCAACTTCCCGGTGTTCCAGCGCGAACTGCGCCAGTGGTCCATGCGCATCACCGCATACGGCCACCGTCTGATCGAAGACCTCGACACCATCGACTGGCCTGAGAAGGTCAAGCTCATGCAGCGCAACTGGATCGGCGAATCCCACGGCGCTTCCGTGCATTTCGACGTCGAGACCCCGAACGGCGTCAAGGACATGGAGATCTACACCACCCGTCCCGACACCCTCTTCGGCACCACCTTCGCAGTCGTCTCCCCGGAACACCACCTGCTTGAGGACGTGCCTGCCGAATGGCCGGCGGAAACCCCCGAGGATTGGAAGGGCGGCTACGCCACCCCGGTCGAGGCCGTGAAGGCGTACTGTCTGGCCGCCGAAGCCAAGACCGCCAAGGACCGCGTGGACGAGGCGGGCGAGAAGACCGGCCTGTTCACCGGCCTGTACGCCATCAACCCGATTACCGGCGCTAAGCTGCCGCTGTTCACCGCCGACTATGTGCTCATGGACTACGGCACCGGCGCGATCATGGCAGTGCCGGGCGGCGATCAGCGCGATTACGATTTCGCCGTCAAGTTCGGCCTGCCGGTCATCTACACCGTCAAGCCGCTGCCGGAATCCGGCGACGACCTCGCCAACTATGAGGGCAAAGTGCCGTTCGTCTCCCATGACGGCATCGTCATCAACTCCTCCATCGACGCGACCAAGGCCAAGGGCGATTCCCTAAGCCTCGACGGCCTGCGCGTGGACGAGGCCATCGACAAGGTCAACGCCTGGCTCGAATCCGCCGGCGTCGGCAAGGGCACCGTCAGCTACCGTCTGCGCGACTGGCTGTTCAGCCGCCAGCGCTACTGGGGCGAGCCGTTCCCGATCGTCTACGGCGAGGACGGCACCCCGCACCTGCTTCCCGACGAGCAGCTGCCGATTAACCTGCCGGACGTGCCGGACTACAGTCCGAAGACCTTCGACCCGGAGGACGCCGAATCCAACCCGGAGGCTCCGCTGAGCCGCAACGAGGACTGGGTCAAGGTCGAGCTCGACCTGGGCGACGGCAAGAAGACCTACTACCGCGACACCAACACCATGCCGAACTGGGCCGGCTCCTGCTGGTACTACATGCGTTACCTCGACCCGACCGACACCAAGCACATGGTGGAGAAGGACGAGTTCGACTACTGGATGGGTCCGGACCACAACAAGACCGCCGGCAAGTCCGGCGGCGTGGACCTGTACATCGGCGGCGTCGAACACGCCGTGCTGCACCTGCTGTACTCCCGCTTCTGGCACAAGGTGCTGTTCGACCTCGGCTACGTCGACTCCATGGAACCGTTCCACAAGCTGTTCAACCAGGGCATGATCCAGGCATACGCCTACACCGACGACCGCGGCCAGTACGTGCCGGCCGCCGAAGTGGTGGAAGGTCCCGCCGACGCCAACGGCGAGCCGACGTTCACATGGAACGGCCAGCATGCCAACCGCGAGTTCGGCAAGATGGGCAAGAGCCTGAAGAACATCATCACGCCTGACGACATGTATGAGAACTACGGCGCGGACACCTTCCGCCTGTACGAGATGGGCATGGGCCCGCTGGCCGAATCCCGTCCATGGAACACCCGCAACGTGGTCGGCTCCATGCGTTTCCTGCAGCGCCTGTGGCGTAACGTCATCGACGAGACCACCGGCGAGGTGCGCGTCACCGACGGCGAGCTTGACACGAAGACGCTGAAGCTGCTTAACAACACGATCGCCGACGTGACCGTCGAGATGGAGGCCATGCGTCCGAACACGGCCATCGCCAAGCTCATCGTGCTCAACAACCATCTGACCAGCCTCGACGCCGTGCCGCGCGCCGCCATCGAACCGCTGATCCTGATGCTCTCTCCGATCGCCCCGCACATCTGCGAGGAACTGTGGAGCAAGCTCGGCCACACCGAATCCCTGGCGCACGCCGACTGGCCGAAGGCCGACGAACGTTACGTCGGACAGGATTCCGTCACCGCGGTCGTGCAGATCAAGGGCAAGGTGCGCGCCAAGCTCGAGGTCTCCCCGGACATCGATCCGAAGGATCTGGAGAAGATGGCGCTCGAAGCCGTCGCCGACCGACTGGGCGGCAAGGAGCCACGCAAGGTCATCGTCAAGGCTCCGAAGATCGTCTCCATCGTTCCCGCGGAATGATCTTCTGACGAGACGGCCCGCATAAGAGGACGCGGGTTCTTCCGCACCATGGCGACACGCCAGGAATGTGGATAACCCGCGTTCTCCGACCACAGGAGCCGTTTCGGCTGGACAGTATGCCCATGCATCCTCCAATGTTGGATGCATGGGCATATTTGCATTTCGCGGCACTCACCCCATCCGTGCCATCCACACGGCGGACGGCGGCACTGGCATGCCGGCCGCCACGAAGCGGCTGCGGGGATTGGGCATGCCCGAAAAACCGTCCCGACCCAACAGCCTTACGGCCATGGAGGCGCAATCGGACGAACCGTTCGCATCACACGAACCCGCACGACCGATGCCGCAGCGGAAGACGCATGACGCGAAACCGACATTGGCGGAGCTCGCCGGCGTCCGGCCGACGGACAAACCCGACGAGGTGGAGCGGCCGAAACGCGACAGGCCACGATTGGCGTTCCGCCCGTTCCACGCGCTCATGGCGATCCTCACTTTGTCGTGCGCGCTGTGCGCGAGCCTGACCATGCTCGTCCAACAGACGATCCACTACAGCGAACTGCAGCATTCGCGGTCGCAGATACGCTCACAGGCCCAACAGCAGCCGCAACAGGCCCCGCAAACGGAACAAACGCCGGCACCGCAAGAAAACGGGCCGACGCAGGACGCGTCCACACCGGACAGCCATGACGGGCAAGACGGAGCGCAGCAATCGAACCAGCTTGACCTCAACACCGCAGACCTAGGCGAATTGCAGACCCTCAAAGGCGTCGGACCGGTCACCGCGCAGCGCATCCTCGACTATCGAACGCAGATAGGACGGTTCGACAACGTCGACCAGCTTCTGGAAGTCAAGGGCATCGGTTCGAAGACTCTGGCGAAGTTCCGTGACCAAGTGTGCGTGAGATGACGGGCACACGCGATTGGCTGACCAGGGAGCGCGGGAGCCGAGACTGGAGACTGCTGCCGGCCGCAATATGCGGTTGGGCGGCCAGTCTGGCCGCGCACGCCGGCTTCGCATATTGCATGTCGCATGACGGCATGCTCGGCGCTTTGCCGGCCGTTCTCACCTGCATGATACCGCTGGCGGTCCTGGCGGGACTGCCCTTCCCACGATTGCCGGCGTCCGTTCGACGACGGATAACGCTCTGGCATGCGAGCGTCACGGTCTGCGCGATCGCTGCGATGGTTTGCGCGGCAAGCGCGTTGACCTATGATTTGCTGCAATGGCGCGACCCGGCTTCTCGGGCGGCCGCGGAAGGCGACGCTTCCGTCGTCGTCACGGCGCGCGCCACCTCGCCGACCGTCATCTCCGACAGACGGTCTAACGACTGCCGTGCCGACGCGCGCATCACATCGCTCACCATCGACGGCGTACGGCAAACCAGTTCGGCACGAGCGCGTATATACGCGGACCGGCCTGAATGCGGCAAACTCAAACAGGACGGCACCTACAAGATCGCGGGCCGCATCTCCGAAGCGCGATACGGTGCCATGCCGTTGTGGCTGACCGACGTCACGACAGTCGAACACGTCAGGCCGCCAAACCTGCCGATGCGCGCCATCGGCATGATGCAGGAGGCGTTCTTCGTCCAAACCGCACGTCTTTCCGACCAAGGGAAAGTGCTCGTCCCCGGACTGACATTGGGTGTTCTCGGACAGGACTACGTGCCGGCCGAAGGCGATGGCGCCGACATCGATTCCACATACGCCGCACAGGTGGAGGACGCGTTCCAAAGGTCCGGAATCGTGCATCTCATGGCGGTCAGCGGCGGCCATCTGGCCGTGACCGCCGCATTGGTGCGTTCCGTCTGCTCGTTCTTCCTTCTGCCGCGACGATTCACCGCACTGCTGGTCGCCATGTCGTACATCATGCTGTCGGCATGCGTGTTTCCGTCGGATTCGGTATCCCGCGCGCTTTTGATGGGATTGTCCGGCGCGGCATGCCTGTTCATCGGCAGACGAGGCCAGGCGATGGCGTCGTTGAGCTGGACCACATTGGCTATGCTGATGGCATGCCCGCACATGTCGCAAAGCTTCGGATTCGCCCTGTCCTGCGCCGCGGTGCTCGGCATCGTGCTGTTCGCCGACACCCTCAACGCATGGATGGAACCGGTCCTGCCACGGTTCGTGGCCGAGGCTCTGTCCATGACCATAGCGGCGCAAGTGTTCACCCTGCCGATCCAGGTGCTCATCGAACCGGAACTGCCGGTGTTCTCCATACCGGCGAATCTGATGGTGGCGCCGTTCGTGGGTTTCGCCACATTGGCCGGTCTGGCCAGTCTTGCCGTCTCATGGCTGATTCCGTGGCTCGGCCTGCAACTGGCCCGTGCGGCCTCCTGGGGCACCGCGGTCATGGAACTGACCGCCCTTGAACTGGGTTCCGGCAGCCAGGCCACGATACCGTGGGCCGGAGGCGTCGGGGGAGCGGTCCTCGTCTGCGTGGTGGAAGCCGCCTGCGCGGCCGCCGCGATCATGACGCACCGGCTGTTTGGACAAATGATGGTCCAGGAACCCGATCTGCCCGGAAAACGTCTGATAGCCAACCCTGTGGAACGGCTGCGCATGTGGATGGAACGTACTCGGAAGGCATTGCGCGAACTGCAATGGGAGGAATAGGCCATGCCGGTTTTGTCCACCGATACGGCGAGATTGAATGGTATGCCGAAACCATCCGCAGCCACCACGCCCTTCCACCTTGTGTACGGAGGCGACTCGTACCTGAACGACCAGACGGTGCGCGACCTCAAACACGAGGCGCAACGCCGGTATCCCGACGCGGAAACCATCGAACTCGACGCGGCAAACGCCGACCATTACGCCTTCGACGAGGCGGTAAGCCCATCATTGCTTGCGGATCGCGCCATCGTCATCGTCACCAACCTGCAGAACGCGGACGAAAAACTGGGCGACGCCATGGTCTCTTACTGCAGGCAGGCGTGCAAGGAGCCGGCGGACGCGTGCATCGTCATCTGCCAGCATGAGGGCGGTGTGAAGGGCAAACGTCTGGTGGAGCAGCTCACCAAGGCCGGAGCGTACAAGGACGCTGTCGCCGACCTGAAGAAGCCCGAGGCCAAACTCAACTTCGTCATGCAATGCTTCGAACGGCGCAAACGCCGCGTCGAGCCGATGGCTGCGCAGCAACTCGTGGCCGTGTTGGGGGATAGGACCGGCGAGCTTGCGGCCATGGTCGGCCAGTTATGCTTCGATTTCGACGACAATCCCATGACGCTCGACCGCGTCAACCAATATCTCACCTCCAATCCGCAGGTGGATGGCTTCCGTGTCGCCGACCTCGCGTTGTCGGGACGTACGGCGGACGCGATCATCGCCATGCGATCGTCCGTGGAACAGGGCACCGCTCCGATCGCGCTTATCGGCGCGCTGGCCATGAAGCTGCGGACGATGGCGAAGGCGTCGGCGGTGCGTGCGGGCACCATTTCCACGGCCGAGGCGAAAACGAACCCCTGGGTGTTGAAGAACGCGACCCGGCAACTATCCGGATGGACGTCAAGCGGCATGAGCGCATGCATCCAGATGCTCGCATGGGCCGACGAGCAAAGCAAAACTAATGGCTCGGACCCGGTCTATGCTTTGGAACGGTCCATCGAACTGATCAGCCGCAAAGGACGTGCCGCATGAGCAACACCATTACCATCACAGCCGCCACCGGCGAGGACATGCAGGCGTTGGGGGAGCGTTTGGCGAAGCTTGCCCGTGGAGGCGATGTGCTGTTGCTGTCCGGTCCGCTTGGCGCCGGCAAGACCACGTTCGCGCAAGGGTTCGGCGCGGGACTTGGCATCGGAGAGCCCATCGTCTCGCCGACCTTCACCATCGCACGCGAGCTTGAGGGACGGTTCGCGGACGGTTCGCCGGCGCATCTGGTGCACGTCGACGCCTACAGGCTCGGCGGCAACTCCTACGCGCCCGGACAGGACACGGTCGGACGGCTATTGGACGAATTGGAATCGCTCGGCTTGGACGAGGAATTGGAGGATCCGGGCGAGCATACCGTCATCCTGATGGAATGGGGCGAGCAGATGGCCGCCGCATTGGCTCCGGAACGGCTTGAAATCCACATCGACCGTCCGCTTGACGCGCCCGCCGTGACCGCGGACGGCGAGCTGACCAGCGCGGGCGCACGCACGGTGACGTTGGTGCCGGTGGGCGCTGCCTGGGATTCGTTCGATTTCACCGCGGGAAAACGCTGACCCTGTCTAAGACGCATCCGACGTGGCCGACCGCACCGCATGCCGTGGCTTCCAGCGCCGGTTGTACAGTGGTTGGCAGTTTGGCACAAGGAGTTTTCAAGCATATGCAGACACTGGTGATTGACACCTCATATGGTTCGACCGTAGGCGTGGTCGGACATGAACCCATCGTCGAAACGGATTCGCGCACCCATGTCGAGAAACTGCAGGTGAACATCGCGCAAGCCGTCGAACAGGCCGGACTGCAGGCGTCGGACATCACCCGCATCGTCGTCGGCGTCGGACCGGCGCCATTCACCGGCCTGCGCGCCGGCATCGTCGCGGCCAAGGCGCTTGCTTTCGCCACAGGCGCGCAACTGGTCGGACAGGACGTGCTCGCGCCGCAATGCCTGGCACATACTCAAGCTACAGACGATCGCCGCCATCTGACGCTTGCCGTCAACGACGCGCGTCGCCGGCAACTGTATTTCGCGCTGTATGACGGCGGCACCGTTGCGGACGGCGTCGGACAATCGCCCATAACGTTGATCGACATGGACATCGACTATCCGGATTCCATCACGATGCGCGTCAATGACGTTCTTACGAAGCTCGCCGACACGGGCAAGCCGTACGTCGTCGATGTCATCGGCCATGGTGCGGTCAAATACGCGCAGTCGTGGAATGCGATTGCCTCCCTCGGCGAAGTCGACGACCATGCTCTGCTCGACGAAGGCGCGGAAGGATTGGCGCGATTCGCGGCCTTCACCACCAGCGAACAGGCGTTGGCAGAACCGACCCCCGTCGAACCGTTATATCTGCGTCGTCCGGACGTGTCAGTGCCCAACCCGCTCAAGCATGTGCTCAACCATGCCGGCGCCGAACGAACGGAGTGACGGCACACCCATGATTGTCGACCATTCCCAGATTCCGGAAGACACCGCCGTCGGACAGATCGCCGCATTGGAAAAGGACCTGTTCGGCCGCGGCGCGTGGAGCGAACAGTCCGTACGGCAGGAATTCCACGCTCCGGCACGCACGTATCTGCTCGACATTGAAGGCGATGCCGTACAGACGGCGGATCCCGTCGTCCGAGGCTACGCAGGCTACTGGTACGACGGCGACGACGCGGAGATCATGACGATCGGCGTCGGCAGACCATACCAACGGCAGGGGATAGCGGCGGCGCTTCTCGAAACACTGATCGTCTCGGCGCGTCGGCAGGGCGCCAAACGCATGCTTCTGGAAGTCCGCGTCGACAACGTGCCGGCATTGGCGTTGTACGAAAGGTTCGGCTTCACGCGGATGGGATTGCGCAAACGCTACTACCAGCCAGAAGGCATCGACGCGTACACCATGAGCCTCGACTTGGAGCCGCGCGTCGTCGGCTTCAGCGCAACAGCGGATACAGAGCACACTTCAGCAACACACACAACGGAGCAGCAATGAGCGAACCAATCGTACTCGGCATCGAATCGACCTGTGACGAAACGGCGGCGGCCGTGGTGCAGGGACGCACCCTCATTTCCAACGTGGTCGCGTCCTCCATGGACGAGCACGCCCGCTACGGCGGCGTGATTCCCGAAATCGCCTCTCGCGCGCACGCCGAAGCGTTCGTGCCATGCGTCTCCAAAGCTCTGGCCGACGCGAACATGACGCTGGCCGACGTCGACGCGATCGCCGTATCCGCGGGACCCGGCCTCGCCGGCTGTCTCGCGGTCGGCGTGTCCGGCGCGAAATCGTTGGCATGGGCCGCGAACAAGCCGATCTACGGCATCAACCACGTCATCGGACATATCGCGGTGACGCAGCTGCAGTTCGGACCGTTCCCCAAGGACACGCTTGCGTTGATTGTGTCGGGCGGGCACACTTCGCTGCTGCATGTCGAAGACGTGGCGCGGCATATCGACGTGGTCGGCACCACGCTCGACGACGCTGCCGGCGAATGCTTCGACAAGGTGGCGCGTCTGCTTGGTTTCCCGTATCCCGGCGGCCCGCACATCGACCGTCACGCGCAGCTGGGCAACCCACATGCCATCAAAGTGCCTCAGGGCCTTACACAAGGCAAGGCGGGGCAGCAGCATCCGTACGATTTCAGTTTCTCCGGCGTGAAGACGGCCGTGGCGCGTTGGATCGAACAGCAGCAGGCGGAAGGCAATGAGATTCCCATCGACGACGTGTGCGCGTCGCTGGCCGATTCCGTCGCGACGGTGCTCGCCAAGAAGGCGATGCGCGGTTGCGAGCAGTACGGTTCGAAGACCCTGATCGTTGGCGGCGGCTTCTCCGCGAACTCCCAACTGCGCGCCAAACTGTTGGAGGTCGGAGCCAAGCATGGCGTCGAAGTGCGTATCCCGCAAATCAAACTGTGCACCGATAATGGCGCTATGGTGGCCATGCTGGGCGTGAACCTGGTGGAGAGCGGCGTGAAACCGTCCGAACCGGATTTCGCAATCGATTCCGCCATGCCGTTGACGAAGATCAGCATGTGACGGTAGTCCCGCCGCAGCAGGGGAGACACGCGCGGGATTTGCATTTTGCGTTTTACCGCGTATGATTCATGTCTTGTGCACAGCGCATTCCTGCGTAGCTCAGTTGGCAGAGCATCCGACTGTTAATCGGACGGTCACTGGTTCAAGCCCAGTCGCAGGAGCCAAGGTGGAAACCCTTACGCGAGTAGGGTTCAGCCGCAGTTGCGGGAACGGTTGCGGAAGCGTCCGAAATGGTCATTCTCTCCGATTCTCAGACAAACTCGAAAAACCAGCCCAAAAAACACACGAAAAAGGGTTGCGACACGCCGTAACAGCAAATTCGCACGTCAGGTGGGAAGGTTCATGAAACCCTGAGAGAACGCCATCCAAACGTCTCACAGGGCGTAACAGCCGGTATCATGCGGAACCATCCAAATCCGACACGCCCATGCCGTTCTCTCCAAAATAGGGAGAGAACACGATGCATGAGCCGTCCGGGACCATGAAGGCCGCCACACGGCATAGGGAACCATGTGGCGGCCTTCATAGACATAACCGCAATCAGCAATCTCAGGAAAACCCAATCAAGCAGGTACAACCCTAATAATCTTCTTTATTTGGATTGCGTCATCATGTTGACCGAACACGAGGACATTCGACCATCGTGGTCGAAAACGCGGTCATAAAACGGTCAAAAAAGGTCGAATGGCACAACCGTCATCATGGCCGAATCAGACGCCAAGGCACTCCCTGGCCCATCGTTCCACTGCGGCATTCTCCGCATCGTCGCCCAGTAGGAGTAGAAACCCAGCGTTCTTACCAAGCGAAGCAGGTTCGATGGTCTTGATGATGCCGCGATCACGCAGGAACACCCAAGCGTCACTGATGCTTTTCTGGATGCTGTTCTCGCGGGTCTTCATCTTCGCCTCCGCATTGCCACCCGTCGCCTGTTCTGGAGTAAGCATCACCATTCCAAGCGAGTCTGAGATAGCCCGCCATCCAAGCGTGTAGTAGCGGCATGGCACTTTCTTATCCATGAGTTTCTTTGGAGGACAATTGTTCTCACTATCCCAATCGTAGGTTTGCGAAGCCATGAACATGAGGACGAGTTCGGCGTTCTTGTTGAGGGTCATGTTATCGCCACGTCGAATCGCCATGCGCCCGGCACGGTTGACGTCGTATACGGCTTGCATGTTCTTGTAGCCCATATTTTCCACGTGTCTTTCCCTCCATGCCTAGGCGTATGATGCCGCATGGAGAATCTATGCAAACTGGTTTTCCAATTGCCCTTGTCGCTGTTCGAGAGCGGCAAGGGCTTTTTGCTACTTTCGCCTATAACTCTAACTCTACACATGGATGTAACTACAACTACTGTCGGGTAGTAGATACTGATAGTTTGTCGATGTAACCACAGTTACATGTATATAAGTATGTACATGGTTATACATTCTTCTTACATTGTGCGTTTGCCATGATTTTGCCAATTAAAAAGCGCAAACGGTCAGAAAGAGGGTATGAAAAACCCGCCTGCAACAAAACAGACGGGCACGAGAAAAACATGATTCACGCAGGATTGCTGGCGAGAGTGATAATCATAGTCAGGAAGCATACGCCGACAGCGACTCCAATCACAATCCAGCAATTTCGCACATGGATGGAATTACGCGACTCGATATAGTCCAGAGCCTTCGCCCTCACATTCCGCTCGATGGCATCTGGTGCGGAATCGGTCTTGGCCGTAATCTCATACAATTCATGCAACGTCGGCTTGCCGCCGTCCGCATCGTCGATGCGTTCCAACTCATACTGGGTACGCCAGTCAATCAACCCGGACATGCGAATGCCGTTCCGCACCGCCGTCTGGATCAGCAGAACGAACGCGGCCATACCGATGGCGATACCGGCGATAACGCATATAATTTCCATGATGTCCTCCTTGCTCTCCTGCAATATGTCTCAACAAGGATTATCCCCCCAATTGATGGCTGATGAATCATGGGCGTTTCTCGAACAGGCCATCCTTGAGAATCTGCCTGTAATCCGCGAGAACCTGCATGGTCACGTCCAACTCCGCCGCCATATGCCAGGTGTCGCCGTCCCACGTCCGTTCGGCCATGGCGAACTCGGCCGGGCTTATCAACGTCAACGCCGTCTCGCGTCGCGCCCTACGCTCGCACTTCGCGCCGAACCGCGTGCCGCAGCCAAGATCACGGTACTTCGCGTGCACAAGCTCATGGCATAGGGTGCAGAGCCTCTGCCGGTCGTTCAGCCAGTCGGCCAGCCATATCGTCCGCAGCCGGTCGCAGTACAGGCCGCAGGTAGTGCCGGGAATATCGGATTCCAAAACCTTCAAACCCATGGCTTCGGCCTGACGTTCCAAAACGTCGATGGTGATTCGAGACATTGTTCCCTTCGTATTATTAGGCGGCGGCATCATAAGTGAATGCCGCCGCCATATTCATTGCTGTCGTCAGTCTTCCGGTGTTTCGGCTTCGAGTCTCGCGTTCGGATCGTCGTTCGCGGCCATGTCGAACTCTTCACGGTAGATGATCGGACTGTTCACCCAGTCGGCGTCAGCGTTTTCCTTGAGACGGCGTGCGAGTTCCTGAAGCAGCTCGTCATCCGAAGCGTCATGCAGCCTTGCGACGGTCTTTCCGTTAGCCATCTCGTCGGCCCTTATATATCCGAACTCAACCAGAGCCTCTACGGGATTTTCGCCATATGCTCTAGCGATGATGATTACCGACTCGGCGCTGAACTCGCATCCTTTGTTGTATTGACGCCAGAGGGTTGAGACGCTGAGTCCGGTCTTGTTGCTGATTTCATTGATCGCCGCATCATGCGTTAGCTGTGCGAAATATGTTTTCTTATCCATGTATTTCATTATGAAATAAAAAGTCTTTCATGTCAACACGCCGAAAAGGTGTTTCGACTTGAAAAATCTCTTTTCACTGTGGTATATTACTTTTCAGGTTGAAAAACAAAATGCTTCACAATGAAAGGAACAGTGCTGATGGCTGAATACAAAATGCAGTTCCGAGACGGCTTCCTAGACCGAACCAAACAAATGAGCGGCCTCAAAACAGACGAAGCCTTCGCCGGAGCAATAGGAGTCAGCGAAAGCGTCCTAGCCAGAGCCAAAAAAACCAACGAATGCACACCACTCATGCTCATAGGACTCTACAAAGCATTCGGCTTCCAACCCGGAGAAATCGCCCAAATCAAACAAACCGCCTAACCACACCACACAACGCCAACGAGCAAAAGGACAACCAATGAAAATCACCACACCACACGGCATTCTCGAAGGCGACAACATCGAAGCCATCCTCAAAGAGCATGGATATGACTGCCTCCGCGGTGCCGACCTGCGCGATGCCGACCTGAGCGATGCCAACCTGATCGGTGCCAACCTGCACCGTGCCTACGATGTACAACTCAGCATCGCCAAAACCAGCATCCTTCCGGACGAAGGCGACATCATCGGCTGGAAAAAAGCATACGTAGACGGCACAATGCTATCGAAACCAGTCATCGTAAAGCTCCTCATTCCGGCCGACGCGCAACGCTCCAACGCCACTGGGCGCAAATGCCGCGCCAGCACAGCGCGAGTGCTCGACCTGCAAGACAAGCAAGGCAACAGCCTTCCACCAGACACCACGGCATACAGCTCATACGACGCAGACTTCACGTACAAAAAAGGCGAAACCATTCACGTCGAAAACTTCGACACCAACCGGTGGAACGAATGCGCTCCAGGCATCCACTTCTTCATCACCCGCATCGAAGCAGCCGAATACTAAGGAGGCTCCAAATGAATGAAACCAGACAACAGAAGCTTGAATACCTCACCGACAACGGCTACCTGCACAATCTGCGAGGAGAGTTAGGCATGTCCACTAAAACGCTAAGCCTCCTCACAAAACTGCCAGAGGACATGTTCACCGCCATCATCCCAAAGGATGCGAAGAACGGAGATACTGGAAACGCGATTCTTTCAGAAGATTTGGTGAAAGCCATGCGCAGAGGCTCCAAGGAACTCCAAGCCAAATACAACACCACCGACATGATCGACATTCTCTACGCGGAGGCAACCAAATGAACGGCGATATCGTCGAAGTCCCGTTCAACGGGAGCATGATGATCGCGCAAAGGTTCGATGACGGTGAAATCTACGCGGCATTGAAACCGATTTGCGAGGATATCGGCATCGATTTCAACGGCCAGAAGCAAAGGCTTGAAAGAACGCCCTGGGCAACTATGTGTGTCATGCACACAGTTGCCGCAGACGGGAAACACCGTGATATGACCGCCGTCAGCCGCAAGACGTTGACCATGTGGCTCGCCACCATCGACACGAACCGACTCAGCGACGAACAGGCACGCCATAACGTGACCGTCTACCAGAAGGAAGCCGCAGAAGCCCTCGACCAGTATTTCAACGAGGGTGGCGCAATCCGCGTATCCGGCACCGATTCGGACGAGGACATCATGGCCCGTGCCGTGCTCGTCGCGCAGAAGACCATCGAACGCAAGAACCAGCAGCTTCAGGCCAAGGACGCACAGATCAAGATGTTGGAGCCGAAAGCCAAGGCGTTGGATGACTTCACGAACATTCCCGATGCTCTGCTTGTCCGTGACGCAGCGAAACTCCTAAGCAACGATTCCAACATTCAGATCGGTGAGCATGAGCTGCGCCAATGGCTTGTGGATAACGGTTGGATTTACCGGCAGCCTAACCAGTCGTGGTGCGCGGCGTCAAGTCGCGTGAGGCAAGGCCATATGGTCATGGTGTCCTCCCGTTCTCACGGAATCCACAAGGATGGCACGCCATTCGCCTATCCGCCGACCCCTAAGCTGACACGCAAGGGATTGGCGCTTATCCACCAGCGGTTGTCCGAACAAAGTTTCGAGCGAGTGCTTGACGCGGAGGTGGCGGCATGACGTTGTTGAATCCTCCGGCGCCACCGCATGAGTTCGTTCTTGACGAGGGTGGGCACTGCGTCTTCCGTATCAATGATCGGAAAGGCGGGTCAATCGTTGAAAAAGATGGACTCAAGACGAGCACATTGTATGAGGTTCCAGAATCGAAACTAGGCGCGTTCATCCAATGGGCCGCTGACGTTCACGGCCAATCAAGATAGGAGCAGGTTTTGACAGACAGGAAGGTTGTTGTCGAAGAGGAGATTTTCGACAGGCAGGAAGCTGCCAGGTATCTCAAGCTTGGAGCGGACAAGTTCGACAAACTGTACAGGGTGTGCGCCGACTATCAGGGCGGCAAGACCGTCACGTACAAGAAGTCGAAGCTTCTCGACCGTTACGACCAGGTGTGCGAGAGTCCACGGGAGGTTTCGGCATGAACGGCACTCGACCTGACGCGTGGAGCGTCCAGACGGGCATCGACTTGGATGCCATGCTTGCCGCCAACGCGAATTGGATTGAACGGGTCAGACATAAGACCAAACGTGACTATCAGCGGGATAAGCCGGTATTGCAGCGGGTGTTCGAGTCGCTTCGCACGAAATATGAGGCCGGTTTCAGTACCAGTTCGTATCGGATTGCGGAAGACCTGCAATTGGCTCAGAGCGTTGTCTACAGAAGTTTGCGCAAGCTTGTTTCCTATGGGCTTGCGGAAACGTTTCTGACGCATGGAAGACATTGTTTCAGGCCGACAGGCTTGGAACCGACGAAAGGATTTGATTGAAATGAATGACAGTGTTTTGGTGAAGCTTGACCAGCTTTTCGATAAGTTGAAGACCGCAAGCGACGAAGACGATTGGAATACCGTGCGCAGTCTGGTCGCACAGATCGCATCACTAGTCAAAGTGGAGGAAAAGCCACTGCCTGAAGAGCCGAAGGAGCGGGGCTTCTATGCCACCGCGAATGATGGTCGGCTCCTGCTTAAGGACATCGATGATGACTGGTCGGCGCGCACATGGGATGACTGCTCGGCTAATCACATGTGGAATGGCAATAGACAGTATGCGAAGTGGCCGACTGTCTGCGAAACGCTCCCGCCTGAAGCCTTCCCACTCAAGCGAGTGAACACTGGGAGCGACGATGACTGACCATGATTACTGGCTTGAAGACATGCAAGCAATGAAGAAGCGGCGGAAGCCGAACTACACGCGCCGCCGCATCAAATTCGCCCTCGCGGTGGTCGCCCTCATCGTCACATCCACACTCATGCTCACCTGGCATGGCGGCAGCACCACCGCCGCGCTCATGGTGGAAGGCGTGTACATCGCCACCGCATTGTGGCTGATCGTCAGATTCGCGCCACGCGACTAAAAGACTTCCCGCTGGCCGGCAGTCCCAACAAACAACCAAAAATCGGATTGTTCCGCAGGACACCCACGTTCAACCGCCAGCCAGCGGGAACCATAACTGAAAACAGATATTATCCACGCGCCTACGAACTCAATACCGTGCAGCAAATCACGTAGGCGCATTGGCCGCACATGGTTGTGGGATTCATGCCGGACTCCTTAAGTTTGACAACTCATGAATCACCTTATCCATCTCGCATTCAGGTTTTGACATTTCCTGTTGCCGTGATGTTGGCCGTGAACCCGTTCAGGTCGGGTTCCAACGGTTTTGCATCATTCATTGGCGTGAATCCTAACAGGTTCGACTCCTGTTGCGGCCACTGTCCCCACCGGTTAGTGCGATTGCCGGACTGGGGATTTGACGTGGATTGGATGACTCGGGGTCTCTGGTTCTTCCCCTACGGGTCGCGGGTTCGACTCCCGCCCACGTCCGAAGCCGTCGAGAGACGGCCCATCATAATTGAAAACCTGGTTGACGGGGGAGCCTAAAAAATCATATTCCAAAGTCGATTTCTCTAGGCGCTTACATACACACTCTCTCCCGTCAACCACTGCTGGTGCAAGGAACGCGGCCGCTGCTATCTCAGTCGTTCGATCCATCGGCGGTCAGATGGTTCGACTCCATCCACCAGCACGCAATCACAGAAAGGAAAACTCTCATGGACACCATCAACGTGAATGGCGAAACCTACACGAAAGTGCCGGACGAGATCAGCTTGTTCGGACGAACCTACCTGCTGGCGGACGACACCATCCCGGAACCATTGGACGTGTCGGACTGGCATCCAATCGAACCGGATTACCGTATCACGCTCAGGGAATACATGACCCAACAGCATCCAGAAGACGCCAAGCGTAGCCTCACCGGACTGGGCCAAGTCGTGAAGAAAGTGATTCTGGATGCCGGTAAGGGAGACCTGTTGGAAAAGAACAGTAAGGGTGCCGTCATTTACGCCCGCTCGTTGTTCCCGCTTGTCGAACAGGGCTACAGGAAGTGGCGTTACCGGAATAATGCCCACATTATGGAACGGAGTGTGGCGGAAGTATGACGGAAGTGAAATTTCCCAGCATGGTGGACATGCCGGACAAGGAGTATTTCGCGCATCCGGCAATCGACCAGACTGGTTTGAAGAAGTTCATGGAGTCTCCAAGAGCGTACGCATGGCACAAGCTGAACCCTCTCGACAACAGTACGTTGGCGTTCGGCAAGGCCGCGCACAGTCTCATTCTCGGTAGTGGCCCGAAGGTCGAAAGGAAACTCGACGGGCGCACCAAAGCCGGTAAAGCACAAGCCGAACAAGCCAAATCGGACGATCTGGTAATCCTTTCCGGTTCCGACTATGAGAAGCTTCAAAACATGGTGGATTACGCGCCGGACATGAACAGTCTCGTGGAAGGCAAACCGGAAATCGCCTTGTTCGCCATTGACCCGACCACTGGATTGCAGTTGAAAGGCAAGGCCGACTGGCTGCCCGACCATCCCGACATGGACGGCGTCATGTGGCTGTACGACTACAAGACCACCGGCCATGACGTGCAGGACTTCACTGGTTCGGCATACAAGTTCGGCTACCACATTCAAGCCGCCTTCTACATGATGCTGTACCGGCTCGTAACCGGATACCAGGGTGCGATGGGATTCAGATTCGTCGTGCAGGAGAAGCAGGAACCATACGACTGGATGATTTGGGAACTATCGGAAAACGATCCCGAAATCTCACTTGTCGCGGTGAAGCAGATTCGTGAAGCGTTGGACAGGCTCAGCTTCTACCGGAAGAACCATATTCCGTTGGAAGACATGCTCAACCAAGGATTGCCGAAGACGCCTATGCCTATCAGATTCACTGACTGGCAGATGAACCATCTGATTGGAGATGATGACCAATGGGAAATGTGATTGCGAAGAACCGTAAAGCCTACGGTTATGATTACGCCGATTTGGGTAGCGTAGTCAACTATGTGACCGAAACTTTGAAGGTCAAGGTGCAGCAGAGCATCCGATACGATAATCTACCCCAATATCCGAACGGGTATGGGTTCGTCGTATCCCGCTACTGGCAGGAAGACAGTAAGTCTTGGAGCGTGTTTGAAGCTCCCGTCCCGATCATCGTGGGTGATTCCGCAGGTAAAAGAGAGCAGCCGTTCATGCAACGGTATGGGAGTGCGGAAACCTATGCGAGAAGGTACAGTCTGCTCACCCTGTTCTGTCTTGCTACCAGTGATGATGACGGCCAGTTGGCTGGCTATCAGCGTGGCAATCCGATGAACGAGGAACTACGCAAGCAGGTTGCCGCCTTGTTGGCTCAGGGGAATGTTCCAGCCGGACGTGAGTCCGAAGCCATCGGCAATCGTATCAAAATGCCTGTGAACTACGCAAGATTGACCGACTGGCAAGCCCAATTGTTCATCAACAGTTTCAAAAAGAATGAAGAAGTCAAGGAGGCCGCATAATGGCTGGAGAAACCGTTATCACGATCATTGGCAATCTGACCGACGAGCCGGAATTGCGCACGACGTCCGCTGGAGCGCAGGTCGCATCGTTCACGATCGCCAGCACCCCGCGTTCCTGGAACCGCAGCACGAACCAGTTCGAGGACGGTCAGGCTTTGTTCATGCGCTGTAGCGCGTGGCGTGACCTCGCCACTCATTGCGCGCAGAGCCTTGCGAAGGGCATGCGTGTGATCGCGCAGGGTCGTTTGCAGCAGCGTTCCTATCAGGCGCAGGACGGTTCCAACCGCACGGTCATCGAATTGCAGGTGGATGAAATCGGCCCGTCCCTGCGTTATGCGACGGCTCAGGTGCATCGCGTGCAGCACGGCAATGGCGGCGGCTATCAGGGCGGCGGCAGCGGTTTCGCGGGCGGACAGCAGCAGGGCGGTTTCGCGGGGAACCAGCAGCCGCAGTATGGCGTGAACCCATCGAACACCGGTCAGCAGCCCGCACAGTCTCAACAGTTGGGTGGAGACTCTTGGGCGTCGAACAATAATCAGCCTTCCGACTTCGGCAGTTTCGGCGGCAACACGGACGAGTTCTAATCCAGACCAAAAGGAACCAACATGGCAAACATCATCCCATACAGGGAGTTTCTGAAAAGAAAGGAGCTGCGCGAGCAGGAGACTGGCATCACCGTTAGCTCGCAACAGCTCCACCCATCCCTGTTCGACTGGCAGAAACGTATCGTCACATGGGCTTGCAAAGTAGGACGTGCAGCCGTATGGGCCGATACGGGTCTTGGTAAGACCAGAATGCAACTCGAATGGTTACGGCAAGTCTGCGCCGGACATGGGACGGGGCTTATTCTAGCGCCGTTGGCCGTATGCCAGCAAACCATCCGCGAAGGCGCCGCAATCGGCATGGAAGTGCGTTATGTGCATGACCAGTCGGAAGTCTCTGATGGATTCAACATCACGAACTATGAGCGTGTGCCAAAACTCGACGTGTCCAAATTCAATGCGGTCGTATTGGACGAGGCTTCGATTCTGAAACAGTCTGACGGCAAGACCCGCAAAATGCTGATCGACACGTTCAGGGATACGAAATACCGTCTCGCCTGTACCGCCACACCGGCACCGAACGACCCGGAGGAACTATGCAATCAGGCCGAGTTCCTTGGATACGCCACCCGTGTGAAGATGCTTGCCACGTATTTCGTGCATGACGGGAATATTTGGCGTTTGAAAGGTCACGCGGTTAAGCCGATGATGCGGTGGATGTCGCAATGGGCCATCGCATTGCGCAAGCCGTCCGATATTGGCGGTGATGATGCGGGATATGAGTTGCCCGGATTGAATCAGACCGTTGATGTTGTCGCCTATCACGGCAGCATCCCGGAAGGCCAATTGTTCGCAGCTGACCTTGGTGGCGTCGGCGGGCGTGCGAGAGTCCGTAAGGAAACGCTTGTTGACCGTGTGAACCGTTGTGTCGATCTTGTCAATAACGAGCCGGGCGAACAGTGGATTATCTGGGCTGGATTGAACGACGAGGCGGACATGCTGAACAGGTTTATCCCCGGCAGTGTGAATGTGAAAGGCTCCATGTCGCCGGAAGACAAGGCCAAGGCGTTCCTTGACTTCGCTGATGGGAACATTCCGGTGCTGATTACGAAGGGTTCCATGGCATCGTTCGGTTTGAACTGGCAGAACTGCGCTCGAATGGCGTTCTGCGGTTTGAACGACTCGTGGGAATCCTACTACCAGTCGATACGCCGCTGCTATCGGTTCGGACAGAAGCGCGTGGTTGACGTGCATGTGGTGGTTTCCGATTTGGAACGCGAGATAGCGGAGAACATCACCCGCAAGGAACAGCAGGCCACTCATTTGAGTGACGAACTGGTGAAGACGATGAATGAATCAAACTCTTTCGGAAAGGCCGCATGATGGTCGATGAAATGTATATGACCGATGAAGCCAAAGGCAAGGATTGGACGCTATGGCTTGGCGACTCGTGCGAACGCATGGCGGAAATGGCTGACAACAGTGTTGATCTGAGTGTGAGCAGCCCGCCGTTCGCAAGCCTGTACGTGTACTCCGATTCAACCCGCGACTTGGGCAACAATAGTTCCCGTGAAGAGTTCATCGAGAATTACGGGTACATCATCCGCGAACTGTTGAGGGTCACGAAACCGGGCCGTATCGCTTGCGTGCATGTGCAGCAGGTGGTGACCACGAAGACCGCTGACGGCGTGGTTGGATTGACCGACTTCCGTGGTGATGTAATCCGCGCTTACGTGGAGAACGGTTGGATTTTCCACGGCGAAGTCACCGTGAACAAGAATCCACAGGCTCAGGCGATTCGCACGAAAGCCCAAGCCCTCATGTTCGTCACGAAGAACAAGGATTCCAGTATGAGCCGTCCAGCGTTGGCTGACTATCTGCTGATGTTCCGCAAGCCCGGTGACAATCAGGTGCCGATCAAGAATGATGTGAGCAACGAGGAATGGATTGATTGGGCGCAGCCGGTCTGGTGGAACATTCGAGAGACCAACACGCTGAATGAGCGTCTTGGCCGTGAGGATACCGATGAACGCCACATCTGCCCGCTGCAATTGGATTTCATCGAACGGTGCATCCGCTTGTGGAGCAATAAGGGCGAGCTTGTGTTCGACCCGTTTGGTGGCATCGGCTCGACCGTGTACGAGGCAATCAAACTTGGCCGCAAGGGCATGAGCATTGAATTGAAGCCTTCCTATTGGGATGCGTCGGTGAATCTGATGCGCGATCTTGAAGAGAAGCTTGGAGAGGCGACACTGTTCTGATGGTTCCGCTCTCTGGGATGACCGAACCCGCATGGTGTGACAAGCATGGGGTCGAATATTACGGCCCCGCTTGTCCTGAATGCGAGTCGGAAGCCGAAGACTATTGGGATGATATTGGAGACGCGAGCATATGGGATTTATGACCTATGATTTCGACATTCCAGGCGAACCCGTCGCGAAGGGCCGTCCACGATTCTACGGGTATCGGGCTGTGACCCCTCAGCATACGAGGGATGCTGAGGAACTGGTGCGGAACCAATTCCACATGTTCTACCCTCATGCCGAACCATTGGATGGGGACGTGCTGATGATTCTCATGTTTTATAAGGGGCGTCATGGGAAACCGGATTTGGACAATCTGGAAAAGCTCGTCAAGGATGCGTTGAACGGTTTGGCCTACGTGGATGACCAGCAGGTGAAACTCACGTTGTGCGCCATGTTGGAACCCGACCGTATGGCATGGGGACAACGGGCGAAACGGCTTGTCAAACGTCGGCAGGGAATGCCGTTGACATACGGCGGCAATCCTTATGAGCCGCATACGGAAATCCATATAGAACCCTTGCATGACATTCACGGCGGGTTGGAAAGTCTCGTCAGAAACACGAAGGAGATGATAAGCGATGTCGGAAACCAGCCTGAATACCGGTGAGATGCTGTTCCAACTGCGCGTCTGGGATTACTTGGCTTGGGCGTTGGACGATAAGCGTCTCGACCATGTTGAGAACCTGTACTACAAGGGACAACCGATCAGTGTTTCGACGTTCGCCAATCCGAACGTGCCGATGGTGAAATGCTTCAATAAGGCTGAACTGTTGGCTGGTGACATTGATTCTGAATATCCGTTCGTCATACAAGCCGATGGCATGTTCGATGCTGACGTGATGGGCGAGCGTGAGTGGATCGCGTCTCAACCCGCGTACACGAGTCTGAGCGTGTGGGACAAGTTCGAGACATTACTACCGGCCAAACCGTCTATGGAATGCGTTGACTCGGGCACTCGAATGTTCATCCGATTCACGTTGGGTGAATTGGCGGGCATGTTGAACAGTGGGTTGCCGCTCGGAGGTGGACGATGATTTTTCCAGCAGTCAGCGTCAACGGCATCCATTTGAGCAGCCAACAGCATGAGGCGCTTGTCAGCATATGGCGTACCGGTCGAATGCCGGAACCCCACGCAGGTCAGAAACCGTGGCTGTGGATTCAAGCGCTCAGACGGCGCGGCTTGGTATCCGGCAATGCGCTCAGACTGACCGACAAGGGACGCCATATCGTCCAACTCCTACAGGACAGGAAAGCATTCCGGTCTCAAAGCACTGCCGACAATCCACACTACGGAGCCTACTGGGACGCCTACTACAGCAACCAGTCAACCTACCGGTATCAGCCCGGTTTGGAAATCATTTGCAAAAGGAACTGTGATGAAACTTGACCCGCCACCGGACTTGGTGGAAATCGCCGAAGCCCTGGACGCGATGGCGAAACCGCACTACGGCTCGGCATGCAAGCTGATTGCCGAATCGGAAGGCGAACAATGCACCACCGAACGGCAGGAAGCGATCTGGAAAATCTACGGGAATGGAGAATTGGGCTGATGTGGTTCAAGGTGGATGATGGGTTCTGCATGAATCCGAAGACGGCGATGCTGTCCAATGACGCCACCGCATTATGGCTTCGTTCAGGCACGTGGGCGGCGCAACAGCTGACAAATGGACGTGTCCCAGCGAACATGATTCCCATGTTCCGCTGCTCCGATGATTCGGTTCAGGAACTCTGCGATGCGGGCTTGTGGGAGTATGACGCCGACAAGGACGAATACGTGTTCCATGATTGGGCTGACTATCAGCCGGACGGTGACGAAGTGGATGCCAAGCGCAGGAAGCGGAGTGAAGCTGGCAAGAAGGGTGCGAGCCGTCGTTGGAAGAAGCCTGAGAATGGCAAAAATGGCAAACCGATGGCAAATGCTATGGCAAACGCATGGCAAACCGATGGCAAATGCCATGGCAAACCGATGGCAAACGCATGGCAAGACGATGGCAAACCGATGGCAAACGCATGCCCCGTACCCGTACCCGTACCCGATAAGAAAGAAGAAGAATATTATTCTTCTTCCAAAGAAATGACACTTGCCATGTTCCAAGGCTCACGAGAACTGGCGGCGGCCAACAGCATGATGCGCGCCACGTATCCGAACTTGGATTTGAAAAACAGCTGGGACGCCTTCGCCACACGCCAATACGACGCCACACGCATGGTGGGCGATTGGATACGCCTATGGCGTGGCTGGTGCGAGAACAGGGCACACATGGGTGGCATTCCACCGTCTAAGCCACACGTCCACACTTGGGCTTGCGAACACACGTTGAAAGCCTTGCACCTCCAATCACAGGATGACGTGACCGACATGGCGTCAGCCGTCAAAAAAGCCAATGAGCTAAACCAGAAGGAAGAACCCTAGTGAAATACATCAGCCTGTTCAGCGGCATTGAAGCAGCAACTGTCGCATGGCAAACACTCGGATGGGAGCCAGTCGCATACGCCGAAATCGAACCATTCCCCAAAGCAGTACTCAAACACCACTATCCGAACGTCCCAGACTTAGGGGACATGACGAAAGTTAATTGGAAGGAATACCACCATGCAGCAGATGTCGTTGTGGGAGGAAGCCCCTGCCAGGCATTCAGCATCGCCGGACTCAGGAAGGCTCTGGACGATCCTCGCGGCCAGCTCATGCTCGAGTATCTCCGAGCTTGCGCAGAAATTGATCCGGAATGGATCGTATGGGAGAACGTGCCCGGAGTTCTGTCGGCTGAACACGGACGGGCCTTCCAGTCGCTCCTTGAAGCCGTGGCCGAACTCTGGCCTGATGGGGGGGCGGCATGGCGAGTGCTGGACGCTCAGTTCTTCGGTGTGGCCCAGCGGCGCGAGCGTGTGTTCCTTGTCGTCAACACTAGAGACTGGCGACGTGCCGCCCCGGTACTTTTTGAGCGCGAAAGCCTGTGCTGGGATTCTGCGTCGAGCCGAGAGAAGAGGGAAACCCTTACCGGTGGAACTGCGAACGTCATTGGAAACGCAGATCCGAACGTTGGAGAATGCCTGACACCCGGCGAGAGCCAGGCACGCCGCGTGTATGCGGCTGACGGCGTGATGCCGACGTTGAACGCGCGTGAGCATGGCGGGCAGAACCAGCAGGCGGTCATGTTGGACTTCCATCAGCAGGATGAGCGTTTCAAGGTCAGCAATCATCCCGACGTGTCGAATACGCTCACCTCGCACATGGGTACCGGTGGCAACAATGTTCCCCTGATTAAGGCGTTCAAATGGAGCCAGGGGGAGAAGAGCCGGAGTCTGGAGATTGGCGAAGTGAGTCCCACTTTGAGCACTGACCATAATCCAGCCGTCTACCAAATTGAGAGAGAGAGTGATGTGTCGCGCGGACACCCAGGCGAATGCCGCACAAGGATTCGATCTTTCTCCGACATTGATGGCTCACGCCGGAAAGGATGCCCCATTCATCTATCCGACAACTAATAGGAGAGACTAGTGGTTTTCACTTTCAAGATTCGCGGTGGCGGAGCGGGGGGTAAGGGATTCCTTGGGCAGGATGAGCTTTCTGCCACGCTCAGCACGCACAGTGACCAGTTTCTACATACGGAGGATTCGATGAATGATTTGACGGTTCGCAGGTTGACGCCGTTGGAATGCGAAAGGCTTCAAGGTTTCCCGGACGGATGGACGGATATTCCGTGGAAGGGGAAGAAGCACGCGCCTGATAGTCCACGCTACAAGGCGCTCGGTAATTCTATGGCGGTTCCTGTCATGAGATGGATAGGTGAGGGCATCCAATTGGTTGAAGACAACAAGGGATTGTTCCAGGAGAACCCCAGTGAGCAGTGACAATCCATCCAAGGAGACGTGCCGCATGGTTGATGATCGTGATGGGAGACGTTGCGTGCGTTGCGGCCGAAGCTTGTATGCGGTTTGCGGTTCCCGGCATCATCGGAAACTCCGCAGCCAATGCAATCGCTTGGAGAAGCATCAAGTGCAGAATCTGATTCTGCTTTGCGGTTCGGGTACGACGGGCTGTCATGGTTTCGTTCACATGCATCCGACTATCGCTTATGAGAACGGCTGGTGTGTGAAATCGTTTCAAGACCAGTTGGAAGTGCCGGTACGGACTTGGCATGGACTCGTGTATCTCACCACAGACGGCAAATATTCATCGACAAAGGAACAATCAAATGACTGACAATATCAATCCATCGCATTACAAGGATGGCCCGTTCGAATGCATCGAACTATCCAGTTTGCTCAGCTTCGACTGGGGTAACGTAATTAAATACTGCTACCGGTGGCGCGACAAGAACGGTGTCGAAGACCTCAAGAAAGCACTCTGGTATGCGAAGCACGCAATCGATAACAACGTGCCGTTCCTTGCCATGTACCTCGGGCCGGACAACGACATTATCACAGCCAGACCCATCAGGCTTCTCGGCATTCTAGAAGCCGAGAACTGGGCCGATCTCGAACCATTCTGGAATGAAATCAAGTGGGGATGTTACAAGAAGGCGGTCAAAGTGCTGGCCGACAAAATCAATGAAATCGAAAAGGATGGTGAGTGATGAACCGGGACCGGGTAATCATCGTCGCGATCATCTGTATAACGATTATCTTCATCGCGTCCACCGTATCGCCAGCCGGTTCCAGCGGGAAAACCGGCGCGGGATTCCAGATGGAAACCGTCAAGACCGGTGACGTGACATGGGCGTGTTTGAAGCATAACGGCGAATATATCGGCTGTAGCACGGTGGAGACGGTCAAATGAACGTTTTCAAAGGCAGGACAGGCTACATCGTCTGGCCGCAAGGCGAGACGGGAGTGCATACATGCCGCGTGTATGACTTACTGGATGAAGCTGCGGGCGCGGCACGTTCCAAAGCCGACTTCCACCACAGGCCGTATGAGATTCTTACCGCTTATGAGAGTCCGGCAAGAACTATCAAGACAATCAACCCAAGGAGGCGCCAATGAGCGACAAAGTGAAAGTCGGCACGAGCAAGGTCACGTTCCGTGTGCGCGTTCGACTATCCGCAGATCGAACTCGCATCCGTCGAAGTGGATGTGCCGATGTACACGAAGACGGACAACAAGCTCGACAACATGCAGCAGGGACATGTCACGGCGGACGTGCCGGACGGTTTCAACGAGAAGGTCAAAGACGCATTGCATGTGTTCGCGGACACTCTACAGGCATCGTTCAACGAAGAAGGAGAGTGAAATGTTGAGAAGCATTGATTTCAAAACAATGCCTTATCTATTCACTGACAAGGCTGGCACTTGTCTGACCGTGGAGTTCGACGGGAGGGAACTGGATGACATCTACAAGCAGGTGAAGGCCATGTACGATCAGGCGCATTCGTCTGATGACATGCCCACCGAACCGGGCTGGTATGTGACTCGGGATGGTGAAGACCTGTTGAGCTATGACGGTGACGCTTGGCACATCCACAATATCGACTGTGATGCGCAATTGTTCGCTGACGGGGATTTGGAAACGATGGACTGGAGTGTGGTCAAACGCACGTTCGATGCTGACGCTTTCCCGCTGATACCAGTGAATCTTAACGATACATCTCGTGCGGAGCGTCGGTTGACCAACCTCACCAACTTTTTGCACACGCTCATTCATGAGTGTGAAACAGTGCGGGACAACCCATCTTCCGACAAGCATACGAAAGACATCGAGAATGCCGTTTGCGGGACGGGAATCAACTTCGTCAAAGACCTGCTCGCACGATTGGAAAACGGGGTGTTCGACCATGAATGTGCATGACCATATCACCGACTGGCAGCACCTGCCATCGTCATTCCTCGCTGGCAAGCGTGCGATAGCCACCACCGTTGAGGGAACCACTATCGACGGTTTCCTCCAATCGATGACCACGAAGTTCAGTAACGGCAGCGGCAGCATGGTGCAACTGTTTTTCGGGGGAGTGTTCCAGCCGGTCATCATCAGTCTCAACGGTGGTGAGAACCAACTATGCAGAGCATACGATTCGATACTCATACTCAACGAGGTGAAGCAGTGAACAACGAATACGCGAAGTGGAGGACGGTTCTTGACTGCCTGTATCCGCGTGCGTTCCCGCTTACACCAACCACTGCGCCATATCCGTTGAAGGGTGAGTGATGTTCGGACGGAAGAAGAAAAAGCAGGAGGAGCCGAAAAGTTACCTCAGATGCCCATACTGCGGTCACGCGCCGATGATTGTCACCGGCAAATGCACGTATCACAATCCACGTCATACTGTCTACCGGTATGAGTGCGAACTTAAGTGCCTTCAAGGCGAGGTGTGTCAGACTGCCGAAGCTGCGTTCGATTCGTGGGTACGCATTGTCGCCCGCTATTACGACGCGGAAAATGCTATCAGACAATTCCGCAAGGAGAGGAAATCATGAGTCTGGCTGATGTTTGCTGGAATATTTCAAGCGTTTTCATCGTCATCGTCTTGGGCGTGATGGCGGTATTGGCGATGCTGACACTGTTTGCGATAGTGGCGGCGATATTCACTTCCAATCCACAAGACAAGGAGGAACACCATGGTAATGAACGTGAGTGAAAAAGACAAAGCATTGCATGAGGTCATCGACTGGTGCGAGCAGCGTGAGATCGAAGGTCTGCGGCTTGCAAACGCTCTTCTGATGCAGCGTGACACGACCGCATACGGTGTCGTGAAGGGGCAAATCGACGCATACGGAAAGACAGCTGACCACTGCCGTTCCATGCTCGGCTACAGCGGCTCCATGCTGTCCTGCCTCACCTACGAGGACACGGACAATAGCGACCCATCCGATCAGCCCCAGGTGGGCGACTACGGCGTGGCAGTCCGCGAGACCGCAGACGGCCAGGAGGAAATACCCTTCCACATCGAACGGGAGGAACGCACCGGACTGCCAGTCGCACTCCTGAACGAACGACTGTATGCGAAACCGGAAGACGATATAAAAGACGGCCTGTATGTGAGCCTGTTCCAGCTCTATCTGGACGGCTTTATGTTGAGTCGGACGGGCCGAAAGCGGAACAAAGACGCGGAGGCATAGTCATGTGGTTCAAACGCAGACGCAACGAATTCGGGTGTCCAATGTGCGGCAGACTACCAGTAATCAAGGCATGGCAAACGGAAAAATACCACGAGAGCCGCAAAGTAAGGACAACACTCACAGTCTACCGGCTCCAATGTCCACGTGGACATATCTCTACAAGCTGGTTCAGCCACGCCGCACTCGCAAGCAGGCAGTGGAAAGAACTCGTGGACGAGTACAAGGGGAAGGATACGAAATGAGCGCGTACCAACCTGTTCTTGACCCCGCCTGCGGCGGCCGAATGTTCTGGTTCGACAAGTCGGATGATCGCGTGCTTTTTGGTGATGTGCGTGATGAAAGCTGGGAATTGTGCGATGGGCGTAGGTTCGATGTCAGGCCGGACATGCTGATGGACTACCGCGACCTGCCGTTCCCCGACGGGACGTTCCGCATGGTGGTGCTCGACCCGCCCCACCTGCGCAATGCGGGCGATACGAGCTACATGGTGCAGAAGTATGGGTGTCTCGACCAAGAGACGTGGAAGACCGACATTAAGACCATGTTCAGCGAGTGCTTCCGCGTCCTGAAAGAGCACGGAGTGTTGATTTTCAAGTGGAATGAGACGCAGATACCCGTATCGCAGATTCTCAAGCTCACAGCGCACAAGCCGCTCTTCGGCAACAAGCAGCCGAACCGCACGGGAACACACTGGATTGTCTTCATGAAGGAGGACGCGAAATGAATAAACGGTACAAGGTTTGCCCACTTTTTTGGAGTGATTACGGCGATGAGCACACCTTGATGAATATGGGTGTGTTTGAAGAGTTGCTGAACGAGGGTTGGAAGATTCTGCGGGTGGATATCATGCCACCAACGGAATTGAGTAATAACGTCGTTACCGCGACGAACGTCTACATCCTTGAGAGGGAGGCTAATGATGATTAGTCAATACGACAAGGACATGTGTTGCCTGTATATCGCTGAGGGGATGAACTACATCTGGCAACAACGAGAGAACCAAGAGCTTTCCCGAATACTTGAATCATTGGCCGATAGGAAGCTCATGAAGCGTGTCCATGGCGGGTATGCGATCACACTCAAGGGCCTGTTGGCAGTCAAGGTGTGGAGACTTCACCTGTTCCTGTTCCATCACGATGAATGCAAGTACTTCAGGAGGAAGAAATGAGCAGGGCTGAAACCACCGCCATGCTGTCCAAGCTGGTCGAGAAGAGGTTGAAGAATCGCGTGAGCTATTGGGCTAGCGAGGTTAACTTCGACCTTGGAACACCACGGAACAGGCGCATCGACTACATCGGATTCAAGCCTTTCACGCCCGGCTACGTGCTCGAACCAAGCAGTGTGGAACTCGGCACTTTCTCCTGCTATGAAATCAAGTCATGCATGGCTGATTTCAAATCGGGTCACGGGCTGACGTTCTACGGTGACGAAAACTATCTAGTCACCACGCCTGAGCTTGCGGATGAACTGCGCGTGGGCCACCAGATTCCGCGAGACATCGACCAAGTGTTGGTGCCCACGGCCAAAGGGGACAAGCTCAGATGCCTGTACGACGTGTCCTATGGAGACAAGCGGAATAGCTACAGGCGGCGTCCGGCGAGTGAGATGCTGTACGCCATGATCGAAGCGAACGGAAAGAGGACGAATTGAGCATCATGCTTGACGAGGCCAACGTTTACGAGCGTGGCATGGATGATGATTTGACTTTTCAGACGGTTCGTGAGCTTGCCGGTACAGCGTACATGGCCGGACGTTCCGCTCCACCAACCGACGCCGAGGTGGAGGCCGTGGCGAAACGGCTCTGCTGGAACAGCTGCGAATGGGATGGCATCGAAAGCGACTATGTGGCGAAGGACGAAGACGATGCATGGGATTACGCCGGTGAAATCTGCGGATATCAGGAAGACTACATCGCGCGGGCGAAAGAAGTGCTCGAAGTGGCACGTAAGGCGGTGACGGAATGAAGGCTGTTTTGATTGTTTTCACCATTGTCTTCGGTTCGCTTTCTTTCGCGTCGTTTGCGTCGATCGTCGCGTTGTTCATCGCCGACTGGATGGCAAAACACTTCTAGACCACATTCAAACCCGTCGAAATCGACGGGATAAGACAATCAAGGAGACGAAATGATAGGAAACAAGAATATTCAACGAGGGCTAATGGCCGTGCTTATGGCCGTAGCGATGGTTTTCCCGCTGGCCGGATGCGAGAACGAAGCGGATGCTGACGATGTTGAAGGCGGTAGTGACTGCATTGATGTGCGAGGCGACTTCGCTGTCGATGAGTGCAGAATCGAGTTGCACGACGGTAGGGCCGTGACATGCATCAGGTTCAACGTCTACAAGGGGGGAGGCGGTCTTTCCTGCGATTGGGACAATGCTAGCGGCAAGGACGGGGAAACGAAATAATGGAACATGAGCTAATCCCCGTATACACGAAGTTCACCGGTAACGGTGTGCGTGTGCAGAATGATTCTAAACTCATCGACTATCTGGATGATGGGTGGAAAATCATCAACGTCACGGCAGCGAACCCACTGGAATTGGACAACAATGAGGCCGTCGTGTTGTACGTGATCGAGAGGACTACTGCATCATTGGAGCAAACGGAATGAATGAGCCTACCGCCGACGAGATCATGAAAATGTTCGCGGTTGACATAGCAGTTCTTCGTCGTGGTAGGCGCAAGCCGTCTGAGAAGCCGCCAGTCGGAAAGAAGAAGGCGAAAGCGTCGAAAAAGCCGGTCAAGCTTACTGCGGAACAGCTCGCACGGAAACGTGAGCACACGCGACAGTGGCGGATGGCCCACCGTGAGCAAGTCTTGGAATGCAACCGCCGATACAAGCTTGCGCATCGTCCGACATTCCACCATTTCAGCCGTGAGGAACAGGCGGCCTACGAACGCAACTACTACCTGCTTCAACCCGAGAAGAGAAAACGGAAGCGGGAGACTGTTTGAGACGTTAATCCAATACCGGTTGCAAGGTTTGGTGCAACCGGTATACTAGACATGTTCCGGCATTAATCGCACGCCTTCGGGCACCGGTGCGGAATCAACATACCATGATTTTGGAAGGCGTGCGATTGGCTGACTGCAAACTGTTGCGTTGCGGGCGTGAACGAGACGATACCAGGCAACTCTGCCCCGAATGTGAACAGCGGCTCCTAGCCGACTTGGAATGGTTCACGAAGAACATCGGATTTTTGGAAACCGACAAGATGAACCGCATCAACAAGAACCATGACGCTGATGGTGGCGGGGGAGGATACTCTGATAATCCGCCATTGCGAGAGCAAGTGTTCGACCTGTTGTATGAGGGTGACGAACACATGGATAGCGTGTGGGGCACACTATCCACGTTCGCTAAATGCTTAGGCGTCGAATACCTGAATCACGATCCGTTGAACGTGTTGGCGCAGCGGATAGCCGTGAAGAAAACCAAGCAAGGCGAACCCGCGTGTCTATGCTCAACGGCAACACCCGTGTACGCGCTTGAAATCCGCATCGCACGAGACAAATGCCAGCGCCTGTTGAATCAAGGCCATACGGTTAGCTTGGGCAACTGCCCCAATACTGACTGCAACATGCCGTTAAGCGCTGACGAGACGGCAAAACAAGTCAAATGCCGTGGATGCAGGAACGTTTGGAACACCCAGTTTTTAAGGACACTCATGCAAGACAAGATCAAACACAGCACTTACACGGGGACGGCTTCGGACATCAGAAGCAAACTCCAACAGGCTGGATACCTCGTATCCGCGAACACGTTGAAATCGTGGGCGCACAGGGGCAAGCTCACCCCGGTACGCAAGGAAGGGCGGCATCCCATCTACCGTATCGCGGACGTGTACACGCTGATGCAGCAAACCACTCCAGTGGACGATATTTGGGGACTCGTCGGAAAGGACAACCGGCAATGACCACCACCATCAGCATCACCGACAAGGGCAAGACCATCACCTACCACGCGCATCACATGCGCGACATGATCGAACCGGTGAAACAGTACGGCATGTTCGGAGAACTGTTGGACAGTCCGAAGAAACTGCACACGCTCACTTTCTACACGGAGGATTGAATGAAAATCAACATCGACTGCTCACTAATCCTGTTGCTGTTGTCCGGCATGTTGGCGCTCCTGAAAATCGGGGGACAATTCCCATACTCATGGCTATGGGTGCTCGCACCCATTTGGATACCACTACTCGCAATGGCCGTTATCACAATCATCCTGATAATCGCTTGGATTATTGGCGTCATAGGCGTACTCATTCTCGAAAAGTTCGGAACTAAATGAAAATCAGCGGCAAAACCAATAACATCAGCTACGCTCACACGAACGATGGTGGAGCAGACCTCAGAAGCAATGATGATACGATCATCTGCGCGGGCAGTCAGACGCTCGTGCATACGGGCGTGCATATGGCTATTCCAGCCGGATACGTCGGCCTAGTCTGCCCGCGCTCAGGACTCGCGTTGAAGCATGACATCACCGTGATGAACGCGCCCGGCGTAATCGATGCGAACTATCGTGGCGAAGTCTGCGTAATCCTCCGAAACATGGGCGAGTCGGCGTTTGAAATCCATGAGGGAGACCGGATAGCGCAAATCGTGTTCCTCCCATACGCGCACATGCAATTCGAGCCAGTCACAGAATTGGATTCGACCGAACGTGGCGATAAGGGATTCGGCAGCAGTGGCATCAAGTAGCCGCCATATCAAAGGGAAGCAGGATAAGTTATGAGAATCTACATCGTCCACGCTGATATTGATGACCGTGGGTGCGTTCCATATTACGGCAGTTTCGTTAGTGTCATGGGCGTTTACACCACGCGCGAGCAGGCGGTCAAACATGCACGCAATCTCAAACGTAGAAAGTTCGCGCTCAAACACAAAGAGCATCACGGCGACAAGGGCGTGTATATCGAAGAGTTCGAGTTGAACTCCAACTGCCAAAAATTCATCGGAGGCTATTCGGAATGAGTGAACAGGCCACCATCAAGGCTGAACAGTTGAACGCCACGCACTTAGGCGAGAAGATAATCATTCTAGACAATTGCGAAGCCGTCATGTCAGGAAAACTCAAGGAGTTCAGAGCGACGCAATACTCCATGCTGGTGTACAGCAACGATATCGAAGCCGTGCCCAACGGCTATGGGAGCATCAGCGTTGCCCAGAAACTGAATTACGAAACTGTCACCGACATCATCATGCACCTGTCGAATCAGCTTAACGACGATATCAAGGCGACCGTGCGTGGTGACACGGAACTGGTAATCGAAGTCAACGGAAAGTAGGGGAGTATGACGGAAAACACCACTGGAAAATCAACGAACGAACTGTTTATGCGCGTGCTGCAAGTCGAATCACCGGAACTGTTCGACGGAAGCGAGGATGAGCCGGTACGAGTGACCAGCTACAACTACAGCGAGTACTGCCCAGCAGCCTGTGAGACATGCGGCGACGAACCCGAAATGCTGGCAATCGGGTACGTGACGCGCAACGGGCGGGAGGGTAGCGAAACCTACGATTATTTCGGACTACCAAGAGTGCTCGAAGCATTGGACGAGTGGGACAAGCAGCACGGGAAGGCGGTGGAGAACCGTGGATGACACTTCAGTCACGAAGGGATTCGTCTTTACAAGTGACGGCAATCCGTCCCCCGACCTCTCGGATTTCGAGCCCTTTGGACACATTGACGAGGACAAACCCAAGTACAGTGCGATCATGATTATCGAGGATGAAGGCGTATATATTCCCGTGATCTACAAGGAATGCCGCGTGGACCTCGACGTTAACAACCCGACGATTCACCCGCTATCAGGCCCATGCATGGAACTCTGCTGCTACAGTACGCCGGAACTCGCCATGAAAGCCGGTACTCGCATCTACGGGAACATGTTGAAGGAAAACAGATGAAGTGGTTTACCAGTGACTTGCATTTCGCGCATCCGTTCGTGGCCGCGTTACGTGGATACGCGCTACCCGGATACGCTAAGGATGCATCGATCAAACAACAGGCCGAACATGAGCATAAGCCGCTCAAGAACTGTGTTGACTGGCGGAAGCATGATGCCGACATCATCAGAAGCATCAACACGTATGTTGGCGAGGAAGACGAACTCTACATCCTCGGAGACATCAGTTCCGGTGGTACGTGGAGCGTAGACCAAGCGATAATGCGCATCCAAAACCTGCATGTACCACGCAAGAACAGGCATCTGATTCTAGGCAACCACGAACTGCACAGTTCCAGCCGCACGCTGGAAAAGTTGGCAAGCGTGTTCGGGGAAGTCGGAATGGTCGGCATCACCGAAATCAGAGACGGGTGGGGCAACAATCCACACACGGTACTCTTAAGCCACTACCAATGGCGTGAAGACTTCACGCAAAGCAAACCCCTAGGCGCAGTCTCAACCAATTGGAACGCGCCGGAATTAGCCGAATACGCGATACCACGCATGAACAACACGCTGCTTCTGCACGGACACACGCACGCGCATGACCCGCTTGAGTTCGGCAGGCATCACAATGAGATCAACGTCGGATTAGACGCATGGCGTTTCAAGCCAGTCAACGAAGCCGAATTGGTGGACAATTGGCTACACACTGCGGTGAGCGCCGTCTGAGTGGTCTAAAAAAGAAAAACGTTGAAAACAAAAGGCGTGACACAATCGCCACGCCCTGAAACTAAACAATCGAAACCGGCAGACGCGACTAGCGCAATCCGCCGCAAATGTCCTTCACACCGGTGAGATAATCCAACTCGCCCTCGAAATCATGGCAACTCGTCGAAAGCTCACCATCACGACAGCTTTCATCCGCATAATACGAGAAGTTGACGCAAAGAGGGGAATTAGGATCGATATCCACACAGCATGCCGAACCATCCATGAAAACCACCTTGATAGTGTCCTCGGGACACATGCCGGATATGATTTCCGTATCCTTGACGTTCAACCCGTGATTGTAGATCTCACTCGAAAGCTGATAAAGATCAATTTCACAGATTAGGTACGCACTCCGGTCGAGTTCCGTCACATCCACGAACGTATCCGGCTGCGGGCCGTCTTCAGCGAAGTCGCCTTCTCCGGCCACCATGTCGTTCGCCTGCTCAATGCAGTAATCGACGTCCTCCACAATGTAAGCAAGCTCTGGGCCGTCAACGGTCTTCAACCTGCCGACATCATAAAAATCAGCAGACCAGTCGAGGCCGTACTGCGTGTTTTCCTCATCCCACTCGCGGATAGAGATTTCCACTGCCTTGCTGTTGTCAATAAGTATAGTCATTTCAGATACTCTCTTTCCAGCCCCCTTGCTAAAATGAGAGGGCTCTAGTTAGTTAGATTGGTAATAATTACTGAGCAATCGAGCCGGATAGCTGCAACTATCCGGCTCAACTTATTCGTGAGCGGGCATGGTCGTAAAGACGCATGCCCGCCCTAGCGGATCACTTAGAATCCGCAGAAGATTCAGAGTCAGAATCATCTTCCAAAAGTTTGCGAGGATTCTTGACATGCAACGCGTCACAAATACGAATCGCCTTATCAAGCGTCATATTCTCGATAGAATTGACACCATTCTCATAGGCTCCGATACGTTGTTGAGTAAGCCCTGCCTTGTCGGCGAGCTGTTGTTGCGTCATGCCGCGCTTCAGTCTGAGTTCCCTCATGCCCATGTCAGTATCCTTCCGTAAGAAAATCCACAGGGTCGCATTGCAACGCCTCAGACAATCGTAACGCCGTCCGCAAATACATTTGCGAAACAGGACGATAACCGGTCTCGAACCATGAGATGTTCGGTCGTGCGACACCACTCATGCCAGCCAACTGCGTCTGCGTCAACCCACGGAACAAGCGGATGTTCTTCAATCCGACGACGCCAGCCGACACGCCGCCTCGCCACACATGCTCATCGGGATACAGGTCCAGCACGTTGCAATGCAGTATCCGCGCCAACGATGCCGCCGTGCCCAGAAACATGTTCCGAGCGTCATCGTCAACCGTCTCATACCGGCTCAGCCTCGGCATGTCATAGCCGGTCAACGCGCTCAACTGCTCCAACGTGATGTTCGAACGTTTCCGCAGCTCACGCAACCCCATGCCACACTCCTTTCCGATCAAAAACACCATATCATCGACGGCTGGGGGACGCCGCCGACATCAATCAATCCAATCCTCATTCCAGTTCAGCATGTCCATTGGAATCATGCAGCCACCGGAACACTGGACGTACAGCCAGGTTGAATAGCCCATGCGAGCCGCCCTCACGCCACGGAACCATTCGCCAAGCCACTCGCACAGGAGCGACGGCAGCGAACGACGACGCCAAAACGACCTGCCGGACGCATAATCGAACCCATCGTATTCGGCGATAGGGGAGAAGAAGCCATGTTTGCTCACTGTTTTTCCTCCTTGGTCCAAGGGATAATCTGATGCAACAGGTACGCCGCCGTCGTCAACTGGTCGTAAGCGGCCAGCACGTAAGCCGAATCGGGAGCGTTCCCGCTCCCAAGATTCGACAGCAATCTGACGGCCTCCAACGACTTGCCGACCACATTCACACACACGTCGGAATCATGGGCGTCCATCACACATGCCCCTCATCGTCGGCCTCCGTGTAGAACACGAAGTCAATGTCGTAATCAGAGGAAGCGTCGTATTGCTCACCGATTTCAATGGGAGTCAGCCCGCCCAATACTTCCGTGGTGAAATTCCAATAGTCATCGGAATGCGCATTGTCGTGCAGAAAGAACACCCACTCGCACCATTCGGGAAACGCGGACCAGAACTTCTGCCAATCCTCATAAGGCACGTAGTCGCCGAAATCATCGATACGGTAGACACCCTCGCAAGGTTCGAAACTCTTCTTGATGAAATGGCTCAAACCGGTGTTCGCCATGACTTCGATGTCATTCACGACATCCTCGCCAATCGGTTCATCCAACGGCATGGCCTTCAACTCGTCAACGGTAATCATCATTCTTTCCTTTCATTCAGCAGCAGAACTCGTCAGTGAGTTCCACCAGTCTTTTCAACGACGTCCGCATGAGACGCGAACGACAGCCGACACCGGCCAGTTCCAGCCGGTTCACCATCGCCACGCGCACGGCCTCTCCGCTACCGACAGTGCAACGCGTCAGAAACCGGCCATCGGCACGCAGAACCGCATCCCGATACGCCTCCGCTTCGGCCTGAGACCTGTGACGGCGCACGCGGATTGCGCCACCCACATATTCGACAGTCCACAACGCGGCCATGTCAGTCAGCCTCCCCAAGACGGTCGAAAACCTTGTCATACGCTTTCGTCACGCATTCCAAACCCATGCGGTAGACGCTCACGCGATCATGGTCAGACTCCGCCATGCGGCGCTGCCAATCATGCGGGAACGCCACGCTAAACAACGTCTCCCGCACGTTCGGTTTGACAACCTCGATTTTCTGCGGGAACATCGCATCAAAAGTGAGGACACACAAGGCGTAAGCCACCTGCAACGTTCGGTCAGACACGTAGCGGAAAGACTGTTCCGCCACGCGGTCAATCTCTTCCATAGACCACGGAACGGTAGCCGCCAACTTCGCGTACTCTTCCGCATCCTCATAATCCAAGCCGCCATTCATCGAATTGTCCTGAACCGTATCCACCAGGTATTCGTACAGTTCACCGATGATGCCCGCCGTGGAATGGACGAACACAGGCTCAAAATCAATAAAATAACTGCCGAACCACAGGCCGCAGACATGACCGACATAGCCGGTAAGCTCACGCGGCAGCATATTCACGTCAATCATCACAACACCTCGATTTCGTCATTAAGACCCATAAGCTCCTGAGTCGTGTACTCGCCATCCTTGACCATGCAGTAAACCCATCCTTGGAATCCACACAGTCGCGCATCGCGAACGCCCGACAGCAGCTCACGCAGCCACGCGTACACAAGATACGTTTTCGACACGGGACGCCAATAACTCTTACGCTCGACCACATCAAAATGGTCATATGCGTACATTTGCTGACCAACATGAAAATCAGCCCACAATTTCAACGTTTCCATGACACTCACGCCTCCCTCGAATCAACGTCACCGAACAGTTCATAACGCAACTGCGCATCAGCATCGAACATCGCCTTGTACGCATCACCAAGAGACTCATAGAAGACGCCATCCACACGCCAGCCTTCACAGCCCTTGGAATCCAACGAACGGAACTCTCTCAGCGCCTCAAGCATCATCTTGCGCGTCAATCGATAATCCGGCATGCTCCTATGAAAATTACCGTCGAACCGGTCAGCAGCAACGTAAGCGTCACGCGCTTTAGCCGTATCGAACGGGACAACAGTACCAATCGGCTCATGGTCGAAATTGAAAGTGTTGACACCGTAAGGCCAATAAACAGCGTAAAAATGACTGGACATGGTAGAATCTCCTTGCAAATGGTTTGGTTGAGTTAATTACTGTTTGCAATGGCCGGACGGTATTCCTAGTACCGTCCGGCCAAACTTTTCAGAACAGGCAATCCATATGACGCGGATCAGGCAGATTGTCGGCAGCGGCGTTGATAACCGTGCTGAGATACGCGGTTATCAATGCGGGACGCTTGCCAATCTCCCTCAATACGGCTTGAACATTCGACTCGATGGACGAATAGCCGGTAGCCTCCAAAGCGGCCTTGACCTGCTGTGCTGTGATGACGACACGTGACATTTCATGCCACCTCTACAATCTCATGCTGAGCGAGGTACGCGGCCACGGACTCTTCCAACGTTCGGTCACTGCCACGCTGGTAGTAGTCACGGTACGCAACCACGCCACTCTTACCGTCGAACGCGACATATGCGACGCGACGGCCCTTGGAATCACGGAAGCCACGCGGCTTATGCACATATCCACCAAACACGTCAGCCAACTCCTTGACCGACTTGCCACCTGGAATCGTGACCACGCGCGCCTTGACGCCATGCTGCGCAATCACCTTCGGCGTATCATTGGACGGAATCGGCGGCACTTCGGGAATCTCAACCGTATCCGGCTCAGGCTCAACCGACTGCGGGGTGACAACCGGCAAATCATCGTAAGTTTCGCACATCTCAGGATGGTCACGCTCGGCCGGGGTGAGGAATGAAATGTCACGTGACACAACCATGCCGCCATCCTCGTAGGACAATTCCCAACCATGCTCACGGTCGGAGTCCGACAGGCTCACGCCATGCGCCGTATAATCCCCACAATCAGAGGAAACCATGCAATCGCCACGTTCCACGATCAACGGCACGTCACCGATCTCACTCACGGCCTGAGCGTAATCAGACCCGTTAGGGTCAAGCCACGTGCCACCGTCAGCACGATACGCGGCAGCTACACCACGCACCGCCTGAGCATTCTTCACGCCCGGAATCATCCGCCATGATTCAACGCCATCCTTCATCTCGAAACGCCACACGCTCGGACTATTGACGGAATCGAAAAACATGAAGACACTGGACGAATTGACTGCCCACAGACCGTTAACTTTGTTCGACATTTTTAAAACTCCCTTGTATAAAAAACTTGATTATTTGATTGGGCCGTTCAACCGCACGGCCCTGAGCGGTTTCACCATTCCAAAACCTTGCTGCCACTCACGAGCACATATGACGTGCCGGATTGATTGCCGTCAACGCTTCCACGCCACTCGCAAATACGCTCGTAACCGTCCGAAGTGCTACCGTCCTCCATGCCGCACTGCGGAATGGCTGACAACTCGCGGTAGCTCGCTAGGTCAGCTTGGCCGTAATCCTTCGTGGCATAAGTCTCACGCCACCACGTCCACTGCTGCTCAGGCGTGCCATGCGGATCGGCAACCGGCTGATCGGAAAGCGCTGTGGAACAAGCCACGCCGAAAGCCAACAGGCCAACAAGCACGGCAATAAGCAGAGTAATCTTCTTACGCATTGCGAACACCTCACTTGGAAAGAACGGAATCAACAACCGTGTAGAATCCGGTGCAAAACTCTCTATTGTGTTCGCTGTGCAGTTCCGCACGGCAACGTTTCGTTAACAGGCGGCGGCACTCACCAATCATGGCATGTTCACCGCGCGTATAGTATTCATCCATCAACCACCACGCGGCATACGTGGTTCCGTCAAGCCTGTTTTCATCAGGCGAACGCCAAGCGTTTTGATTGTGTGAATACGTAGTGTTGTACACGTTGGCGAGATACGCATACTCTGCGGAATCAGATTCACGAATATCAGGAAAATCAACTGTAACAAAAGACATTTTTAAGGCACCTCGATTGTGTTGGAATGTAATGCCCGAACGGGCTATATGGGCGTGATTGATAGGCTCACGCCCGAAGGCCAGGGGGAAGAATCAGCGCAGGAACTCGGCCACAGCTGCCGGGAACTCTTCATCGAAAAGATACTCTCGATAGCAAATCTCAAGTTTCTCCGCATCATCCAGCGGCGCGTCATAAGCGTAATCACTGTGGATGAATCCATCCCAATCAGCGGAAAACATGACGCCATTAATGTTTTCGGTTGACGTGGCCGTGTTGCATGTCCACGATCCGTTATCATCGCCAGTCACCACCGGGAGAATATCATCACGCCGGTTGTCACACCACTGTTCGGTGGGGATAACGCCTTCGTCTTCCGCCATGGTAGACAGATTGTCAACGATGGAAGAACGCACCTCACTGCGGTAATCATCTGCGAAACTCATTTTAGATACTCCTATCTAGCGGCTCTGCTAGACTTAGAGCCGCTTGGTTAATTGATTGGATACATTTACTGAGCAATCGAGCCGGATAGCTGCAACTATCCGGCTCAACTCATTCGTGGGCTAGACGTGCCATAAAGACTACGCTAGCCCTGTGGCGGATCACTCCGCCGAAGACTTAGAATCAGAATCAAGCAATTTGCGCGGATTAGCGATCTTGAGAGCATCGCACAATCGCAGTGCAGTATCAAGCGACACCGCCCGAACATTGCGTTTACCTGTCTCAATCTGCGCAATCTCGACATGATGCACGCCACTACGTTGCGCTAACTCACGTTGCGTTAGACCGCGCTTCATCCTTAATTCTTTCAAACTCATGGCCCTTACTCCTAACTTGGATTAGATGCCATTGTAGACCACTCAGACAGCGTGGGACAATTCCATGCCGGACACCGCGCCACGTTGGCGACTCGACGACGGTTCAGCCTTGCATGCTGTGAGGGTGCATCATGCCTAGTCGCAATCCGTCGCGTCTTCGTCGCGTCCACTCTTCAGTTTTCAATCATCCATGCCGCGCCTGTTAGGGGGCTTCGTGTCACCGGCCTTGCGGTGGTGGTCTCCGTGGTGGTGGCCTCTCGTTCATCTCTGTTCCTTTCGTTGTCGTTTGCTTGATGGCTCTCACTATACACGCTATCCAGTCAGATAGCAAACCAAGACAACACAGACACCACCAAAACCATTGCAAACACTAGCATTCGTCGGCGTGTCGCAACCACACGACGGCGACACAAAGACAGCGGACACCACAGCCACGGCCACGCCGCGCCACGGCCACACCCAGGGACGTCACGGCCACGTCACGACGGCCATGTCCAGGGACGCCACGACACCCAGGGCACGACGGCCACGCCACGGCACGGCCACAGCCACGCCATGGCCACGACGGCCACGACGGGCACGGACATGATCACATAAGAGGAACGTGCCCGCGCGATACCACACGACACGCCAAAACACAATCGCACAAACGTTCCAACGTTGCACCATGCAACAAACACCCCCGTGGGGGAGTGTCCCCCCGGCGCAAAAAGCAAGGCCGCTGGCTCTCTAGTGCTGACGCTGAATGCTCGCTGGAACATTTTTGGATTACCCGTTACTCACGAAGTCTTCACATATTTAGTGGTTGCAACCGTTGTTGCACCCTACATATTGTGTATAATGTTCCTTGGATTGATGTTGATGGCGGTGAAGCTAGCTTAAGCCACATCAACGTCTGGCCGTCCACTCACAAGGGGAGTGTGAGGATTCTAGATGCGGTACGGTCAGCAGTCCGACCGGTCTATCCCGGGCGTGGCCTATATGGACTCGTACCTATTATTTTGGGCTGGTCTGCAATCCTGTTGGCACAGCCTTTTGGTTGCCGGGTTCGATTCCCGGGGTTTGCTCTAGGTTTCATGGGGTAGCTGCCTATGAGATCGATGGCATTGCTCGAATATCTCCGCTGGAACATGTGGGGGATAAGAGGCTCCCTGCCTTAATCAGGTGGTTGATGACCGAAGGGGAGGCACGGCCAAACGGGTGCATAGATGTTTCACGTTCCTTGCCGTTGGTGGTAAAGCCCATTCCACCATGCCGAACGTCTTTCCGACTTGGACGTTAACTAAGTCGGGTATATGGCATTGGTGCAACCGGTAGCATTACGGTCTCCAAAACCGTCGATGTTGGTTCGAGTCCAACATGCTGTGCTCAGCCTACCCACAGGCTGTGGGAAAGGTCTTCGGAGTCGTCTTGTGGCGGCTCTAGTTTTAGCTGACCCGCCTAGTCTGCGGGAACAGTCTCCTGAGTCGCTGCGGCGGCTCTTGCATTTTGGATGCTTGGCAGAGTGGCTTATTGCACCACCTTGCTAAGGTGGCGACCGGGAACGGTTCGGGGGTTCGACTCCCTCAGCATCCGCGCGCCGTGGCTGGCGGTAAAAAGCCATTGTGGTGATGCCATTGGTTCCTTATGGCTCTCTGGGGATTGAACGAGCGTCCCATGCTCCTGTTGTGGGTGGAGTGTGGGACGCTTGTTCTTTTGCTTTGGTGGCGGAATGGTAGACGCGGCGCACTCAAAATGCGCTACCTGTAGGGTGTGAGGGTTCGACTCCCTCCCGGAGCACTTGGGTTGGTTGATCTGAGAACTTTTCCTGCTGGGATGTTTCCCCTTTGGCGTGTTTTCCTGCTCAGCACCGGCCAACCCTGTTTTTGTGGAGGCATTGTGGCGTGGTCTAGTTCCCATCGTGATGAACGGTTCAATCCTGATTGGCCGCGTGTCCGTGCGATGATTCTTGAACGGGATGGGCATAGGTGCCAGTGGCCGGTCAAGGATGATTACGGGAATGTTCGCCTGTGCGGACGGTATGGGAATGAGGTTGACCATAAGGTTCGTAATCCCGTCCATGATGATGATCGTCCTGAGAATTTGTGGGTGTTGTGTCGTTGGCATCATCAGCGGAAGACCGAGGGTGAGTCTGCTGAGGTTCGTCGTGCGAAGGGTAGGAGTCGGAGGGAGAAGCGTTGGTATTCTCACCCGGCTTTCAAGTGAATGAGTTCATGTGCGCGGTTGCCGGTTGCGCTAATCCGGTGTGTGCGAAGGGATTGTGTCGTTCGCATTACGACCGTGACCGTTATTCGGGGTCTCCGCTGAAGCCGTTGCGTCAGCGCATGTGTCCTCAATGCCATACGTGGTTTGATCCGAAGCGTTCCGACCAGTTGTTTTGTTCTGGGCGTTGCCGTGTGGCGTATAAGCGTGCTCGTGATGATGATAAGTCGTTGCCGGTGAAGCCTGAAACGACTATGTACGTGCGTCCGGTTGACGTGTCCGAGCTTGAGTCCGAGCTTGTTGTTGAGTCTTTTACTGATTCTCAGGTGGTTGAGAAGTGTGGCGGCTTGTGCGCGAAATGCCATGAGCTGGTTGATGTTGGTTCGAGTGGTGCCGATGGTGCCGCTTTCGTGTGGAAGGTTCCGTTGGAGAAGTCGCATAGTGCGACTTTGGCGAATCGTCTGCTGGTTCACAAGCGTTGCGAGGGTGGAACGTCCTAGCTTCGCGTATTGCCTGAAACGGGCGGATTGTGAGGCTGGCTGTGGCTGGTAATGGTCGTGGTGCGCAGAAGTCGAAGAATCCGATTCTTCGTGCGCCTGATAGTCCGATGGGTTTGGAGTTTCCTGCTGTTCGCCCTGATGGGCAGGAGTGGCTTGAACGGACGAAGAAGTGGTATGAGTCGCTTCGTGTCAGTCCGTTGGCTCAGCGTATGGGTGTTGAGGCCGACTGGTACGCGGTTCAGGATTTGGCGTTGTTGAAGGATGATTTCTGGCGTCCGAAGACTAAGGGCCGTTGGATGTTGGCTTCCGAGATTCGTCAGCGTGAGGCCACGTTGGGCATTACACCCGAAGCTCGTGTGAGGTTGAAGTTCGATGCTCCGCAGCCTGACGATATGAAGGCTTCCGCGTATGAGGGCGATACTGAGGGTGCTCGTAACGTTCAACGGAACAGGCAGCGTGCTTCCGCATTGGGTTTGCGTGTCATTGATGGTGGTGCCTGATGCATACGCGCATTCCCGAATTGCATGGCGAGGATTTGACTCGTTCGATGGGAATGTTCGCGGTTTGGTGGATTGAGACTTTCTTCCGTGTTGGTCGTGGTGGCGGTGTTGGCTTGCCTGAGGCGTTCGACATGGACGAGTACGTGTTCATGCTTCACGCTTATGCGTTGACCGAGTGGGGTACCCGCCGGTTCAATCGTGTGTTTTATTCGCGTGCGAAGGGTAAGAACAAGTCCGGTAAGGCCGCTGGCATTTGCGCGTTCGAGGGTTTGGCTCCTTGCAGGTTCGACCATTGGGCGGAAGAAGGGGAGACTTACGAGTTTCTGGGCGAGGTCTACCCGTATGCGAAGGGTGAGCCTGTTGGACGTATGGTGCAGATGCCGCAGATTCTCTGCTTGGCTACCGCCGAAGGCCAGACTGGTAACATTTTCGATTCGATTTACTACAACTGCGATCAAGGCCCTTTAAGCCAGTTGAAGGGTGTCGGCCTTGATGTTGGTCGTACCCGTATCGGCTTGCCGGAGGGTGGGGAGATTGTTCCCACCACGAGTGGTGCCGCGTCCAAGGATGGCGGTTTGGAAACGTTCGCCGCTTGTGATGAAACCCACTTGTACAACACGAACAAGCTTCGCAACATGTACAAGACCGTTCAACGTAACCTCGGCAAACGTAAAGGTGATGCAGACCCGTGGATTCTTGAAACGTCCACCATGTACAAGCCGGGCGAAGAGTCCATCGCTGAAACATCGTACAAGTATGCGTGGGATACCGCTTCGGGCAAAATCAAGCATCGTAGCGGCATCTACTTCGACCATGTGTATGCGAACATCGACTTGGATGATTTCGCTGACGAGAAGAAGGTTCTCCGCGCCTTGCAGGTCGCGTATGGTGCGAGTGCGAAGAGTTCGGACGGTAAGGATCATCTGATATTGCCGGATGGTCGTATGACCGTGTTGAATGCTGATGGTGTTGACCCCGAGGGGCACACGTATTGGGATGGTGAGCTTGGCCCGTCGAAGGATGGGTGGATTGACCTGAATGGTCAGATGGATCAGATTTACCAGCCTGATTCAGACCCTGCGGATTCGATGCGCTACTATTTCAACACTTTGTCGAGCGTGCATGATGCTTGGCTTACGGAGTCCGACATTCAATCCCACATGCTGTATCGGGATGAAATGCACACCGCGTTCAATTCGATTCGTTTGGATGGCGCGTGGCAACGGTTCGTGACGAAACGTGAGCCTATCACGTTGGGGTTCGATGGTTCCGTGTCGGATGATTCGACGGCACTTGTGGGTTGCCGCGTGTCCGATGGCATGTTGTTCCTTATCAAGTTGGAGTCCGCTCCTGATGGGCCTGAGAAGGCCACTTGGCGTGTGAACCGTGATGCGTTCGACGGCATGGCCCGTTGGATGATGGACAACTACAATGTGGTCGGCTTCTTCGCTGATGTCGCGTATTTCGAGCAGATGATTGGCGGTTGGGAGAAGGATTACGGGAAGAAGTTGAAGGTCGGTCCGCGTAAGAGCGGCGACAAGATCAAGTTCTGGACTAACAACTGGTATAAGGACATGCAGGTCGCGTTGGATAACGCGCATACAGCGTTCCGTTACCCGTATACGGAGCCGGATAAGAAAAGCAAACCGGTCAAGGATGATATCGCGTTGCTTGCTGATCCGCGGTTGGTGAATCATTTCCGTAATGCGCGTAGGCGTGAGACCCGTACTGGGTATGCGATTTATAAGGAGTCTCCTAATTCGCCGGACAAGATTGATGCGTGCATGGCTGGCCTGTTGGCTTATACGGCTCGTGGAAAGTATTTGGAGTTGGCTGAGGTTAAACGCCGTTCCGCTCCGATGAGAATCTACTAGGTGGTGATTTCGAGTGTCTGACTCGTTGATGATTAAGAACGCTTCCGATGATGACGATGATGCTTACGTCATTACCAATCTGGCGCGGGAGTGGGGCGCTCGTCTGCCGTATCTTGCCGAATTGAAACTGTTCAAGGATGGCAGGGAGATGGTGGATGCGAACAGTGTGCCTCAAGGCACTGATCCGAACGCTGCCCCAGTGTACAAGCTGATGCGCCAGTTGGGTGTTGTGAATCTCGCCCGTCGTATCAGTGAGAGCGTGACCGACCGCCAGCAGCCTAATGGTTTCCGTAAGGTCGAGGATTCCTCGTTGAAGGATACTGATGCCGATAGGATGGCGAAACAATGCGGCCTGAATTTTATTCTTCGTCGCAATATGCTGCCAGACAAAGGCGATTACGGATGCTCGTTTGGCTTGGTTTCCAATGCTGGACGTGGGAGATTCATCACGCCTCTCAGCCCTTGGGAATGCTGGATGGATGTTGGTGAGACTGCTGCTATCCAATACACGTATCTGGACCGCGAGAACAAGGAAGTCATTCGATTGTATCGTCTTGTTGTTGATGACAGCAAGACCACGACGAAAGTGTATTCCAAGACGGCACAACGTGAACATGATCGTTCCGTTGTTGATCCTAACGATGTTTCGTCGGTTGCTAAGTTCGCGTCTGATGCGAAAGCTTGGGAGCCTGGTAGCGATTGGGAGTGGGCTGAGGATTCACAAGCATCTGATTTCTCTTATGCGGAGGGATGCGATTCGCTCCCTATCGTACGTTTGAGCACGGTTGACGGGCAGGGATTGTTCGAGCCGTATCTGCCGATGCTGAAACGTATCGACCGTGAAACGTTCGACCGTTTGTGCATCACGATGATGCAAGCATTCCGACAGCGTGCCATCAAGGGCACCGTTCCAACCACGTACACCGAAGAGGATCAGGAAGTCATCGACGGCGACAAGCAGGCTGGTGATCCTATTGATTTGGCATCCACGTTCGCGGTTGGCCCTGCGGCGTTGTGGAAGCTTCCTGATGGTGTTGATATTTGGGAGTCTCAGACCACTGATACCGGTTCTTTGCAGAACAACATCATGGCCGATGTGAAGCAGTTGGCTTCCGCAGCTGGCATTCCGTTGGATATTCTTTCGCCTGATGTGCAGGGTTCCGCCAATGGTGCTGAGTTGAAGCGCGAGACGTTGAAGTTCAAAGTGCAGACGATGAACGAGTTGGATTCTGAGCCTATCGTGCGTATGGTGCGTATGGCTCTGGCCGCGTCTAAAACCGCGAATGCTTCGGCGTCCGAGTTTGAAATGGTGTGGAAGCCGATGGACACGACCAGCTCGCTGGAACAGGCCCAGGCTTGCCAACTGTTGTATCAGAGCGGCCTGCTGGCGCGTAGGACGATTCTTACGCACAAGATGGGCTTCACCGCTCAGGATGTTGCCGAGGATGATATGAACCGTCTTGCAGACCAATTCAACATTTCCGGCCAGTCCAATAAGAGTGATGCGAAGCCTGTCGCGGCAGTGGAACCGGCAACCGGTTGGGATGATGAAACCCGGTCGGCTGTTGACGGTTTGCCGAACGTAGAGGGTGAGCTTATCGATGAAGGCGAGTCCGAGTCCTGATGGCTGGTAAATCGCTTGAGACGTTGGCTGACACGCTTGAGAAGGCTCGCGCAATGCTGGTGAACCAGTATGTGAGACAAGCGCACATGATGTGGAATGCGTTGACTCCCGCCGACTGGTGGAACGATGGCATGACGTATGCCGTCGCCGCCCGTATGGCCTTGTTGGAGATGGCGTTGATTCAGCAGGTGCGCCGTTTGGGTGTCTCCTATGCGAATGAGACGTTGAGGCTTGTGGGCGTTAGTCCGAAGGGTGACGTTCCCGGTCTGGTGTTTCCGCGTGACAATACTGATCCGTGGCTTGTGGCGCAACGTCCTGCTGACACATATCGGAGTCTTGCTGTGAAAACTCCCCAGATTCGTCCGAAGGAGTGGCCCAGTAAGACTGATGAAATATTCAAAGAGGTCGATAAGTGGTTGGAACAGGCGTTCAACCGTTTGCAGACCACTGTTGACGAGGATGTTTCGAGGGCGCAGACGAGCGCCACGCTTGAGCGGTACAAGGGTAGCAAGGTGTTGGAGTATCGCAGGGTGTTGCATCCTGAACTGTCAAAGACCGGTTCCTGCGGCTTGTGTGTGGTTGCCGCTGACCGTTGGTATTCCACGTCGAATCTGATGCCGTTGCACGCGAACTGTCATTGTGGTGTGGCTCCTGCCGGTAGTGATTATGATCCGGGTTTCCAGTTGAATCAGAAGGATTTGAAACGCCTGTACGACGAGGCTGGTGGAACTAGTTCTTCGGCGTTGAAGCAGGTGAAGGTCAAGACGATAACTCATGGAGAGCTTGGCCCAGTGCTTCTCGCTGAGGATGCTGAGGATACGCCTGATCCGGTTCCGTCGAAGGATTCGGACGCTTGGCATACGCCTGACCGTCAGTCCACGTTGGCTCAATGCCGTCGCATGGAGAATCGGGCAATCGAGTTCAACCGTCGTTACAAGGAAGTGCAGAAGGCCGGTAAGCCGGTGACTTTCCGCTATGAGGGCCGGACGTTCACGTTCAAGCCTTCCAAGAATTTGAAACAGGCTATGGCATGGCAGAAGACCATGCTCAACCAGATGCGGTCGATGCTTGGCGAAGCCGCATAACACTATTGAAAGGATTCAAGCCTAATGGCTGATGAAAATACCAATACCGCTGAAACGGCGGCATCTACGAATGCGCCTGAAACGGGCGTGACCGCGCAGCCGAAGGACACTGCCACTTCTCCTGTAGCCGCTAATACGGTGGCTCAAAAGAATGGTGCGGATGACCTTTCCGAGAAGTTGGGCATGTGGAAGCATCAGGCCCGTGAGAACGAGCAGAAGATGTATGAGAATCGTGATCGTGCCAATGCTGCCGAAGCGAAGCTTGCCGACACTGAGGGCGCTCTCGCTAAGGCGAATGTGCAGATAGCCCGTTTGCAGGCGCAGAAGCTGCATCCAGAGATTACCGACGAGGCTTTCGACACTTTGTGTGGGGAGACTGAGCCGGAAAAGATTTCCGAATGGGCTGACGCTTTTGTGAAGTTCATGCCAAGCAAAACTGAAACGGTTGAAGCGGGGCAGAAAAAGAATGATGGGAATGCTCCATGTGAGCCATCGCCGGAGTTGGCGAAGGAGTTGCAGAGCAGAAACATGCATGTGTGCAAGCCGCAGTCAAGCGTTTCCGACGCTTACAACTACGGCGTGAAGCATTCCGAAATCAAGAAATAGTTTTATAAGGAGATAAATATGGCCAATCAGATGGTTCATACTGTCGCCAAGACCGCTCCGAAGGATGACCAGTCTTGGCTTATCAATCGTATCACCGATGGTGTGCGTGAAGCGCAGCTTGACTTGGCTACGTTCACCAAGGATAAGTCGCATGAGAACGATTACTTCGCGTCCATTACCGACGATGATTACGAGGCTTGGACTAAATCCGGTATTCCGCTGGCTCAGATTACTGGAACCAATAACTATGGCCCGTACGATCCGAACGCTTCCGATGGCCGTAATGGCACGATCATCGGCTTCTTGGAGTCTCAGGTGCATGTGCAGTTCACTCGTACCGGTTTCGAGGATCAGTATCCGACTGTCGGCGTCCGCTATATGGGTGTTATCGATAAGAAGAATCTGCCGTACACCGTTGATTTCAGCAAGGCGAAGTTGGAGGGATTGTTCCTTGATTATGACAAGGGCGCCGCAGCTCCGCATGTGACCGTGTTGAATCCGGCAACTGCCGCCGCATCCGCAAGTGACACCAGCCATACTGCCTGAGTTTAGTTTCTACCCGTTTGAAACCCGCCCATCATGGCGGGTTTTCGCATATTAGGAAGGTTTTTCAATGAGTCTGTTGAATAAGGACATCATTACTCCCGACGAGGCTTCCGCCATCGTGCTGGGAGCCTATCAGACAACTACGGCAGCTTTGCCGTTCGCTTCCATCCTGCCGGACCAGTTCACCGGCTTGTCTGTCGAGTGGACTCCGAATCAGGATGATCCTGAGGTTGATGAGATGAAGTTCTCCACTTGGGATGCTGAGGCACCGTATGGTCGTACTGTTGGCGGCGAGAAGCTGTCCTACACTTCCATGCTGCCGTTGCGTAAGCGTATGCGCGTGTCCGAAAAGGACATCGCAAATGGCAACATTTCCATGACCAACGGAGATTTGAAGACCACTCTGAGCGATTATTTCGTTCAGTTGGGCAAGGAATTGGCCTACCGTCTGGAGAAGGCGCGTGTGGCCGTCGCCGTTGACGCGAAGCTCGGCATCACAGAATCCAATGAGGATGCAGCTTGGGATTATGCACGTGATTCTGCACTATCCACTTCTTTGACAACTACGAAGACTTGGGACAAGACTGGTGATCCGGTCAAGGATTTGCGTACATGGTCCGACCTTATCGACGATAAGAAGGGTGCGCGTCCTACCATCATGGTCACCACCCGTAAGGTTGTGAACGCTTTGACGTCCAACGCGGCCATCATCAACTACTTGTTCCGCGGTCAGGGTTCCACCCTTCCGGCTCTTGTTTCCGAGAATGATGTGAAGAGCGTTTTGAGCCTGTACACCGGCATTCAGGATATTTACGTTGTTGACGAAAGGTATCGTGATTTCGCTCGCCAGTCCAAGATTACTCTTCCGGGTGGCGTCAAGAGCTTCTTCCCTGAGAACACCATCCTGCTGATTCCGGCTTTCGGTGACGTGAACATGGGTTACACCGCGTTGGGGCCGACCGCTGAAGCTCAGACTCCTGCATATGGCATCAGCCGTGAGAAGAACGCTGGCCCTATCGGAGCCGTGCTGAATACTCCGTCTTCGACTCCGGGATACGAGGCTTACGTGAACGGTACTGCATTGCCGGTTCTTGTGCAGTCCAACAGCACTTTGAAGGCCACTGTACTGACCGCATGATGTAGGAGGCGCGTATGAGCACGGCAATCATCGACAACATCGACTGGTTGAAGTATATGCGCGTCTACGGTTCCGCCGACGCGGATTCATTTGAAGAGCATTTCGACACTGATTGGATTTCCGCTCAATGCCGCAAGGCCGCTCTCATCTGTTTGAGCGAATGCCCGATTGTCCGGACACGCTTGAAGAAAGGGCGTCTCTCTGAAAGTGATTTCGCGTCGGTCGTATGCGAAATGGTGTTACGCGTAGTACGTTTCAACCGGTTCAAAACCGAAGCGAACGGTTCTTACTCGTACACGGAGCATGATCCGCAGCAGAATCAGCCTGGCTATGATCCAAGTCCCCGGCTGTTCTTGTCGAAAGCTGAGAAATCGATTCTGAATGGTTTCGCTGAATCCGCTGGCACGATGTCACACATCAGTCTTGGTTTCGACCCCGGTTATGGAGGTTGATGATGGCGTTTCTGTTTGACGATGATACGAATGAACGCCATTACCTCTACGAGGATGACCAAACCCATTACGGTGGTCAGAAACAGCTGTTCGACACGGATTATGTCGTTGTGATTCCTCGCAAGCATGTTCAGGACGCGCACGGCGGCCAGTATGTGCAGACTGGCGATCCGGTGAAGGTCATCTGCTGTGTTGAGGGTCGTGCGCAGCAGGCTGGCATGTTCTCTATTTCTGGAGCTGAGGATAAGACGCCATCTTCGGATAACCCCGGCGGTTTGGAAGAGGTCACTCCTTTGCAGATTATTGCGAGGGAATGGCCCGGCGACATTTATTCCCGGATCTGGTATAAGGGCGATTATTACGATGCTGACGGCGCTCCTACGTGGCGTGGGAGTGGTTCTCGTTTCTCCCGGCATTGGGAGGTTCGTGCACGTCGTGTTGTTATTGGCGATTATCTTGATGGCGGCATTTCCGAGCCTGAATGGGTGAAGGAGGTGGGTGGCGTTGGGAAGGGTCACGATTCGGCGTAGCGTCGCTACCGATATTGCGAAGATGTATGGGCCGGAACTTACACGCCGCGCCGCCGTGCATAGCGTGTCTGCCGTCCGCGCGAAGGCGAATGAGGCCGCTACGCATTCAAGTGTTGCGGATAGGATCGAGGTTTCCGTTCGCAAAGTCGGCTGGCATCATCAGATTGTCATGTCCGTCATGGGCCGTGATGGCACGCAGGTCGCTCCGCATTTGGAGTTCGGCTATTTCAACCGGTGGCTTGAACACAAGTATGGGCCTCGTGATCCGAGAGCGCGTATTCCGGGTAAACATATCATGTTTGATTCGTTGAGTCGGGTGAGATTGTGACGGACAACATTTTTCAGCGTCTTGCCATTGACGTTCGTGAGTCAATCGATGCGGAACAGTTGGTTTATGAACTGTTGAATCGGGCGTATCCGTGCGAGGAGTGGCCTGATGTGAAGGTTTGCAGCGAGCTTGACTTGCCTTTGAACGCTTACGGTGAACGTGGACAGGTTCTTCTCTATTATGTTTCCGCTCCCGAACAGTTTGACCGTGGATTGTGGCGTTTCGGCGTGACGTTCACGGTTTTGGCCGCTGACTGTAACAATCCTCACGGTTTTGCACGTCACTTGTATAAGACGGTGCAGGGTTGGCCGTTCGAGGAGTCCACGACAGCTGGAACGGTTGGCACCGTGTCTGTGACGGCGCAGAAGAGGCAGTCTGATTCGAAAGAGAATCAAGGCAAGAACGTCAAGGAGTATGGGCTGTCGGCTGTTGTGACTGCCCGCGATTCGTTCAAGGCTTGACCGGTATCGGTCTGGCCTTTTCTTTTATCAATTTCAAGTAGAAAGGCACCATTATGGCTATTAATGACGATGGTCTGATTCAGGCGTCTCGCGGTACGTTGTTCACGGCTCCCGCGAAGACCGCTCTTCCGACCAAAGTTTCCTCGTTCTTGTTGAATAGTGGCACTGTTGCCGCCGCTGGCAGCGGTTCCGTCGTGAATTGGGAGAATATCGGCCATACCTCCAACAACAACAAGATCAGCTTCAGCAAGGATGGCGGGGACACCACCACGAAGGACACGTGGCTTGTCGCCGGTGCGAAGAGTTCTACCGAGGCCCCGACCATCACCGTGTCCGGCGCGTCCGTGCAGGGTGATTCGGCCACAATCACGAAGGTTACTGGCGGCTGGGCCGGCGAACAGGGCGGCATCGTCGTGCCGTTGCAGCCCGTGGTGCAGCATCTGGCGTTGTTCGTTCTCGCCTACGATGATTCCGACAAGCTGAGCTTCGGATTGTATCTGCCGGAGACCGATTTCACGTTCGATAACGTCAGCCTCGCCGATGAGGATTTCGCGGAGTTCAGCTTCAACGCCGTCGTGAAATCCACTAGCGTGCTGAGGGCCGGTGCCAATGGTGAGGTTGGCGCGTACCAGATTTTCGCCCCGGAGACGTTCGTGTCAAAATAACCAGCCCGGATTCCAGCGGTAAGAATCCGGGCAATTCCTCCCAGACCGTATCGGGTTTGACCTCGAAGGACTGAGATTTCCCATTGCCCCCGCATGTACCCATCCGTGCGGGGGCAATCCTTTCCAACGATTGGCAGATGGGTTTTTTGATGGGGATTACAGATTATGGCTTCCAAAACTGATAAGAACACCGTTAAGACCGTTCCGGAGATTCCTGACACGCTGGCTGAGTTCGTCGAACAGCACGAGGAACTGGCCGGATGCCCTGAGTTCGTTCCGGCTCATGAGTTCTCCGTGGCGCAGACATGCGATTTCATGGTCGTTGATGCCGTGGCGTCCGACAGTTACGGCGTGTTCCGCAAGAAGACTTCCGATGATGTCGATTCAAGTCTGGCTATAGCCAGGATGGTGGCTGCCAGCGATAGTTTCTTCGAGAAGATCGCCAAGGATGTTGACGCCTACCACAAGTGGGTCACTGGCAGGACTCCGACTGTTCTGGTGCAGGTGTTCACGCTGCTTAACGCATTTTATGGTGCGTCCTTGGGAAAATCCGAAGCGTCAAGGACGCCTACCGGAAATGCAAGGTAGAGCTTACGTGTGATTTCCGTAGGTTCTACAATCTGAATCTTCCCGCCGCCATGCATGAGTATGACGGCGGTTTTCTTTTGACCCTTATCGGCGGGCTTGCCGGCTATGACGAGTCGTTGTATCGGGAATGGTTGCTGAACCATCCTGATGAGCGTGCCCGCGCCGAGTCCGAGAGTGATTCCGGTTTGAGTTTTCACGGGTTCACTCAGGATACGAGTCTGCTGTTGGGTATTTACAATCAGGTCGGCTTGCTGGTTTCCGGCACATTGCAGTTCAAGGATGGCAAGCACCCTGAGTTCAAACCGATTATGCCCCCTCACTCCGCCGATGGCGTTGATAGGCGTGTTTCCGCCAACTTCGAGTCGATGAAGGCGTTTCTGGGCATGTGATTGAAAAACAGGGGTTCTTATGGTGGAGTATCTCGCCGGTTCCGTTGGAATTGATATTTATCCGAACACCAAGGGTTTCGGCGAAGAACTCCGCCGTAAGCTCGCCCGGTACGCCGATGACGATTTCGATGTTCGTGTGACGCCTGACGTTGACATGTCTCGTTGGCGTGCGGCGAAAAGGCGTATCGAGGATGATGGCATCGTCCAGAATGTTGAGATTCGTGGCGATGACTCCGATCTGAAACGTGTTCTTCGGGACATTGATAAACGTAAAGTATCCCCGAAAGTCGAGCTGACCGACGCTTTGCGTGATCTGCGAACGATGCGCAAGCAAGTTCAGTCTTCCGACAAGGCTGTTTCCGCGATGAACAAGCGTATCGCCAATGGTGGCGATGCTTGGCGCAAGGTCACGCTGAAAAGCAAATCGTATCAGGATGCGGTGAAACGCAACACGCGATTGACCACGGCATACGCGAACAAGCAGATCGACGTTTTGGATAACGTCAAGAAGCACATCCGCAGTATGCAGGATGCGATCGAGAAGGTCAAGCCTCTGGGCAGTTCCAACAATGTCTCGATGGCTCGCGCCAACCGTCTCGTCGAACAGCTCGACAATGCGATGCAGCAGTTGAAGCATGACAGCAAGGCGAACATCCGTGTTGACGTCAACGATGTTTCCGAGGTCGTCAACGTTCTCGAGAACGTGTCCAAGCGTCTGAAGCAGGTCGATGGGATGGACGCCCATGCGAAGGTCTATCTCGACGGCGCGAAAAGCATGGAACGCGAACTTGAAGCGTTGAAGCGGAAATTCCGCAGTCTTCCGAACGACATCGAGACCGACTACCGGTCAGCCATCGACAAGCTGAATCTTGCTGCGTTCCATGCCGGCAAGGACAAGAACTACCACTATGAGGTCAATCTTGATTTGGATGTGACCCGTGCGCGTGAGAAGGCCAAGAAGCTTCAAGAAGATTATAAGAAGCTTGAAATGGACATCGACCTTAAAACGGCTGGTGCCCGTACTCATCTTGCCATGCTCACCCGTCCTCGTTCCGTCGAGATTTACGCGAAACTCCATGCCACTGATTTCGGCAAAATGCTGGATGGTATGACGTATGGCGCGACTGGTCTTCGCGCCGTCAACAACCAATTCCAGAAATTCGTGAATTTCATGGATTCGCTGGATGAGAAGGTTCCATTCTTCTCCGCATTGGGTACCGTGTTCGCCGGTGTTTCCGCTGGCGCTATCAACATGTCCCGTAGCGTGCTCGGCGTCGGCTCTTCGATTGTTTCCATGTCGAAGGCCGCATTGGCCGCTCCTGCCGCTCTCGTCGGATTGGGCGCCGCCTATGCGTCCGTGAAGATGATTTGGGGCGAAAAGGGCGCCACTTGGAGCGAGCAGATCGACATTGCATCCACGAAGCTGGGCAAGCTGTCCGACAGCGTGGTTAACGCGTTCTACGGTCAGGCCCGTCCGGCCATCCGTGGATTGGCTGATTCCATTGCCGACACGTTGATTCCCCAAATGTCAACTCTTGCCGACCATGAGGGACGAATCGTCGTCGGCATGACCAAGATGGTCAAGGAAGCCGATAAGACAAGCGTCGTATCCAGCATTTTCAACGATGTGAATAAGTCGTTGACTTATTTGGAACCGGGTGTTGAGAGCCTTGTCAAGGCTTTCCTGAATCTTGGCGATTCAACTAGCCAGTATCTCCCTCGTGCCACACGGTATGTGAGTGAGCTTGCGGATCAGTTCGCACGTTGGGTCGATAACGCACGCGCGTCCGGTGAGATTGAGAAGTCGATGCAGCGTGTCATTGAACAGGCTGGATATTTGAAGAACTCCGTGAAAGCGCTCATGGGTATTGCTTCCGGCTTGTATTCCGCTTTGGCTGAGGACCAGAATGGCATCCAAAGCTTCTCCAAGGAGTTGCAGAAGGCGGATAAGGCTGTCAATTCGGCAAAGTTCCAAGACACGTTGAAGTCGTGGGCCGTTGGCGCTAAAGTGGCGCAGTCCGCGATGCGTGATTCATTCTCCGAGATTGGTGACGCTGGCTATTCTCTGCGGCATACCGTGGGAAATGTTTTCGGTGATGCCGGTAGGACGATTGCTTCGTTCACGAAGAATGTGAGCCGCCTGTTGAAGAACAGTAGCGGTGGTATTTCCGATTTTTCGTCTGGCGTTTCCAACGGATTTCAGAAGGTGTTCAACGCTGTTGGCGATGTGAGTCCGATGTTCAGCCAGCTGCTTTCGACTGTCGGGCAACTGTCTAAGACGTTCGGCGGCACATTGGCTGCTTCTCTTCGTGCTTCTGCTCCGCTGATTCAGGCTATCGCTACCGCCGCCGAGGCTGTGGCTAAGGCTTTCAGCGCGTTGCCGGAACCGATTCAGGCCGCGTTGGGCGTGTTCGCCACGTTCGGCAAGGCTGGCAAGACCGCTTTGGACACGGTGAAGCTTGCCGTGGTTGAGAACACGATGAAGTCGCTGCAATGGCAGAAGGCTTTGATGGAGTTGGGCGTGACTTCCGCCGGTACTGGTGTGACGTTGAAGAATGTCGCTCAGGGGTGGGTGGCGTCTAATCCCGCTGTTTCTAAGTTCGTGTCGAATGTCGGCTCTGCTGAGGGCGCGATGGGCAAGGTGAAGGCCGTGGCGTCTGGTTTGGGTGGGATGCTTGCGTCTACGCTTTCCAATCCGGTGACTTGGGGTGTGGCTGCCATTACGGCAGCAGTCGCAGCGTATTCCGATTACAATGCGAAAGCTCAGGCGACTGAGCGTGCTTCCGAGAATATTGCGACAGCGTTGGGTAAGATTCCTGATTCGGCCGCCGAAGCTTCCGGCGCGTTATCCAATGTCGCTTCCGCGATTCAGGATGCGTTCAAGGACGGTAATTATGCTGAGACTGGTTGGAGCTGGTTGGATGATTGGACAACTGGATTCAAGAATACTGCCGAAGCCGCCGACAAGCTTGGTGTTTCGACCACTGACCTGAGCAAGGCTGCGAGCGGCAGTACGAAGGCTTACAACTCGATGATGAATCAGTTGAAGGCCACATATGATGCTCACAGCACTTATTCGGCTACCGCGACGCAGAATTACGGTAATGAAGCTGGTGCAGCCAAGAAGCTTATAGCAGTAATGGAAAAGGCACGTCAGCAGTACATCGATAATGCGGAAGCGACTTCCGTCGCGAATGGTCATGCTGCCGGCTATGCGAAGAGTTTGATCGAGATGGGTGAGGATTCCGATTCGGTTTCCATTGCCATTGCGACTCAATCTCAACGTCAGCAGATGTTGAACAGTGCCACTCAGAAGTACAACGACATTGTCAATAATCAGCGTACCGCGCAGCAGAACGCTTTGAGTGTCGCAACGGAATATGGTCAGATTTACAACGGTTTGGGTGATTCCATCCAGCGCATCAAGGAATTGGGCGTACAGAACGTTTGGGACAGTGCCGCAGACTCGTTCAATAACATGACTGAGGCTGGACAGTTGGCTCAGACCAGCTTGCAGAATCTCGCTACGACAGGCCATGATTGGCTTGAACAGTTGGTTGCTTCCGGCGCGTCAACCGATGAGGTGAATGCGAAACAGCAGGAATTGTCAACACAGTTCTACGATACGGCGAAGGCGATGGGCGTCCCGGAGTCGGAGATTCAGAAACTGCAACAGTTGTATGGGTTGACTCCTGAAGAGGTCAAGACATTGTTCAAGACCGAAACGGAACAGTCGAAGCAGAATCTGACATCCTACTTGTCTGATTTGCGGGCATTGTTCCCCGGCGAGGGCAATACGGCCATCTTCACCACGGTCCTTGACGGCATCAACAGCGGAGCATTGTCCAGCGCGGATGAGGTTCAATCAACCGTGAACAATCTCATGAACAATGCGAGCACAGACGGTTCAGGCAAATACACCATCGTGTTGGACGCAGACGGCAATCAGGCCGTTGTCGCTACCGATGAGGTCAGGAAACATGCCGACCTGTTCAAGAAAGGCACGGATGGCAATGGCTATACGACCAATCTGAAGGCTTCCGATCTTGCTTCGATGACCATTGACTATTTGAAAGGCGACGCCAACGCCTACGGTTCGTTGAGACCCGCCGCGTCACTCGGCGCGAGGGACAACACCCAGCCGGCGAAACGCAGTGCTGAGCGCACCGCGAACCAGTGGAATGGAAGCACGTATAACGCACAGTTCGGTGGAAATATTTCCGGTAGTTTCTGGGGAATGCTCGGCACTTTGTGGGCCGAGGGCAGAAGTTGGGCGAGCAGGACGTTCAACGCTATTTTCGGAACCAAGAGAGGACGTGCCACAGGCGGTGAGGTCGAGGGCGATAATGTGACCCGCACCGGCAGGATCGTCGGACGTGGAACGAATACGAGCGATTCCATCGCTTTGAACGATTCCACCGACGTGTCCACTGGTGAATATGTTGTGCGTGCCGCCGCAGTGCATAGCATGGAGGCCCTGTACGGCAAGGGAGTGATGAGCGCCATCAATGCGAGTGGCGACATTCCAAGCCAGTATTTGAAGAACGCGCGTCGTATGACTCGTGTTTCGATGCCTTCCATGGTTTCGGACTATTCGGCGGGTTCTTCCGATGATGTCAAGTTTGAAAGCGGCCCTACATACAACATCACGCAGAACTTCCAATATCCGACTATCACACCAATCTCGGTTCAGACGAATCAGAAGTTGGACAAGGCTGCGATGATCGGCATGTGAGAGGGGAGTATCGTGGCTTTTTCCACGTGTTTCTACAAGTTGAATAATGTTCCTCTTGATTCGGAGAACTGCATCGTCACTGTTGGTTCGACATTATTGAGCGCCATCAGTGTTGACCGTACCGTTTCGACAGTTCCGCAACGGCATGGTTCTATCCCTTCCGGCATGACGCCTAGGTTTTCGGAACGTCAATTGTCGTTGCAGGTATGCGCTTGGGAGCCTGACGTGCTTGGTGAATCATCCAGGCTGATGCGGTTGTGCACGATGCCGAATCTTGTCATGAGTCGGATTGTCGATGGTGTCGAGCAGCGTACCCGTGTCGAGTTGACCTCTTTGAGTCCTGATGATTCAAAGAGTCATCCGAACAGGTTTGTTCCGTTCACTGCCGTGTTTGCCATGCCTGACGTGTGGTGGCGTTCCGTCACGCATGAGACCGTCTCACTGCCTTTGAACGGTGGGAAGGTCATGTCCGGTGGTTCGGTGATGCCGTCCGCCGGATACTACACGTTCTGGCAGGGCGTTCCGAACGCTAGTCCGAGTGTGCTTTCCACTCAACTTCCGTATAGTTGCGGTGACGCTCCCATAACAGACATGGTGTTTCGTTTCCCGAAAGGTGTGACGGGCATAACGGTGAAGGATACGGTATCCGGTACCGGTATCACATGGTCTGGCACGCGCGTGGATGCTCGGCCTTACTTGTATTTGGATGCGGGATCGTTGACTGCATGGAGTTCCGATAGTGATTCCGCATGGTCTGGCGGTTCTCAGAACGAGATAGTCGGATTGGATTATCTGCCTTCCGGTAGGTTGCAAGTCAATCCTGATGTTTCTGGTGACTACAGGATTGCAGTTAAGGCCACTGGTTCCGGGAATGTGGCGTGTAGGTTTAAGAGAAGCTGGTGGTGATTTCCACTGGCTTCTTTCTTTTTAAGTTGAGGGATGCTTATGGGTAAGACTCTAAAATCTCGTCTTGTCGCATATCAGGCCAATGGAAGCAAGCTTGGATTGCTGCCTGAGCCGACTTCCTATACTGTGTCGTTCACTCATGATGCTGTAGGTGCTTTGACCGTCAGCTATTCGCGTAAAGCTTTGCGTGGTGAGATTCTTGACCGGCGTCTTGAAACCGGCTTGGAAATCGCCGTGGAAGTGTCTGATGGTGGACGCTGGATTGAACCGTATAATGGCCGGTTTGTTATCGCTTCACGTTCAAGGAACGCTTTGGACGTGTCCGACACGGTGTCGTTGACCGGCGTTTCCTACGGGTGGCTGTTGAAGAAGGCTTTGAATCTGGACACGTCCAGATTGGAGACCAGCGGAGACGAGAAAGGCACCCGTAAATTCGCGAACGCGAACGCTGGCACGATCATGCGCACGTTCATGGATGAGAATTGGAATCGTGGCGGCGTGAAAGTTGATTGCAGCCGGTTCACTTCCGGTGCTGATTCCGCTGGTAAGCAGTGGGGCTACATGCTGCCGAGCATATATTACGATCTTGGCATTTCCATACAGGACGTGTTGGATTCGCTGGTGAACAACGGCTTATGCGATTGGCGTACCGATGCCCGTCAACTGCTGTTATGGAACGCCGATAGCGTCGCCGTCTGCCGTGACTTGTCCAAATCGTGTGTGGTGACGCTTGCTCAGGATGTGTCGGAGGCTCCCGATGACGAGAGTATCGACGGGTTGGCTTCCTCGATCCTTGTACGTGGCGACAATATTAATTTCCGGCAGGATAATCCGAACGCCCCGAAGCCTTGGGGCGGTTGGGAATTGTATTCAAGCCAACAGGGTGTGAACAAGAAGGAGACCGCCGAACATCTCATCAAACCGACGTTGGCTAACGCGGCTAGGGTTCGCGGACAGTACACGCGATCCGTGAACGTTGTCGAAGCGTCTTGTCTGCCGCTCATCGATTACACGATAGGCGATTGGATTACCGCGCCTACAGTGGCGAACCGTGAGAAGGTCCGTGTCCAACAGGTCACTTTGCAACTCGACTCGACTGGGTTCAAGGCTTCACTGATTCTGAACGACAAGAATTATGATTCCTCGGTTCGTTTGACGAAGCGTATGAATGGTATTACCGGGGGTGCTCATCTTGGTGGGGCGTCCGGTGCGATTCCGGCTCCTGAAAAGGACCATCGCGTGCCGAAGGCTCCGCAGAATCTGTCGGCCAATTCCGACGCTTATATCAATGTGAACGGGTATGCGCGTGGCATGGTTACGGCCCGTTGGGATGATGTGACGTTGGCGACTGATGGCACTGCCATGGACATCACGTCGTATGCGGTCGAATATCGTGTGAACAAGACTGGGTATGAGTGGCATTCCGCTGGCACGACCACTGAGCATACGTTATCTTGGTCGAATCTGGATTGCGGTGTTCAGATTCTTATCAGAGTGCGTGCCGTTCCATCGTATTCCGATCAGATGGGCGAATGGTCCAGTGTGTTCGCGTTGACTGTCGCCAAGGATACGACGCCGCCTCCGGTCCCATCCAAGCCGATTCTTTCTTCCGAGTTGGGCGTGGTTTCGGTTGCTTGGGATGGGAAGACCGCTGATGGTGGTTCCATGCCGATTGACTGGGACAGGAACATTCTTGGCGAACGTTTGACTAATGGTAGTTTCAAGGAGATTGCAGCTGTTTCGACTGGTATTGGCGATTATGTGATTACTGGTTTGACGGCTGGCACGTCTCATACTTATGCGTTTCGTGCTGTCGATCATGCGGGCAATAAGTCTGACTGGTCTGCGATTGCCACTGTGACCGTGGCTTCCGCCGTCTCGCCTGAAGAGGTCAAACAGATCCAAAAAGACCTGGCTGACAATCAGACGGCTTTGAAGGATAATACGGCGAAGCTGACGCAGGCCCAGAAGGATATCCAGTCCAACAAGTCTAATCTTGATGCGGCGAATCAGACGCTCGCTCAAGCCAAGACTGACCTATCGCAGGCGCAGAAGGACATTGCCCAGGCCAAGAGCGACCTGACCACCGCGAATGGCGAGATCAGCAAGGCGAAGGAATCCGCCGCCCAGGCGTATGCCGAAGCCCACAGCAAGAATCATACGTTTCGTGGCCCCGACGAGCCGGACGCCTCCAAAGGGCTGATCGTCGGCGACCTGTGGCTCAAGACGCAGAAATATTGGACGAGGTGGAAAGGCGAGAAGAACAACTCACCGAGCCTCTTGGCCGACTTCTACACCTACTGGCAGGGCGAAGCCAATAATTCTCCTTCCGTGCTCGTGCCCTTGTCCGATCGTGTGATTGACACGCTTGTCTGGGATGGTGCCGCTTGGAACCACATGGGCTATGCCGACGTGGAGCGCAATGCCGACGAAATCGCTCAGGCGAAGTCGGATATCGCGGATAACGCCGCGAAGACCACCGACGCCAAGAAGACCGCCGAGAATGCCGCTGCCGCCGCGAAAAACGCGCAGGGCACGGCAGACAGTGCGAAGAGCGCTGCGGGCACCGCGCAGTCCACCGCCAATGCGGCTACTGCTGCCGCGAAGAGCGCGACGACAACGGCAGGTCAGGCCAAGGATGCGGCCAACGCGGCACAGACCGCCGCCGAAAGCGCGAAGAAGACCGCAGGCAATGCGGAGACACTGGCCAATACGGCCAATGAGTCCGCCAAATCCGCCAAGTCCGACGCGGCTTCGGCCAAGACGGACGCTTCCAACGCTAAGACCGACGCGGCCAATGCCAAGACCACCGCTGCCAATGTGTCGAGCGTGGCGACTCAGGCCAAGGCCACCGCCGATAGTGCGGCCCAGTCCGCAACCGATGCGGCCAATGCAGCGCAGAAGGCCAATACCGCTGCCGCAGCCGCAGCTGGCGTGGCTAACGGCAAGGCCGACGTGCTTATCCAGGGCACGGCACCGGCCACGTCGATGCGCAAGGCTTCGACCTTGTGGATTGACACCACGAATGGCGCGAACACGCCGAAAAGGTGGAATGGGTCGGCTTGGGTTGCTGTGACCGACAAGGCCGCGACCGATGCGGCGAACGCCGCCGTCAAGGCGAATGATGCGGCCAAGACCGCTCAAGCCACCGCCGACAAGGCTTCGACCGCTGCCGCCAACGCGGCTTCTCAGGCTAATCAGGCTCAGGCCGCAGCCAAGAAGGCGCAGACAACCGCCGACGGCAAGAACCTCATCTACCGTGGCCCCGACGAACCGAATCATGACGGTCTGAAGCCGGGCGACATGTGGTGGCGCACGCAGAAATATTGGACGAGGTGGAAAGGCGAGAAAAACAACTCGCCGAGCCTCTTGGCCGACTTCTACACCTACTGGACTGGTGCGCCAAACGCCAGCCCTTCCGTGCTCGTGCCCTTGTCCGATCGTGTGGTGGAAGTCCTTACGTGGGATGGTACGCGCTTCGAGCCTTTTGACCTCGTGGCGAACAACATCCTCGCTGCTGGCACGGTGGCTGCGAAGCATCTCGCCGTAGATAGCGTGACCGCCGAGAAGGTCAAGGCCAATGCCATCACGGTGGACAAGCTCGCGGCCAACAGCGTGACCACTGAAAAGCTGGTGACTGATGCGGTTACCGCCGCGAAACTCGCCGCCAACTCGGTGCAGGCGCGCAATATCGTCGCACTGGCCATCACGTCCGACAAGATTGCAGCCAATTCCGTGACCACGGGCAAGCTCAAGGTCACGGAAGACATGACCGTGGCGCTGCTCAACGTCCACAAGATTCAAGCGGGCGACATTGCGGCTAATGCCGTGACCACTGCCGCTTTGGCTGCTGGCGCGGTAAACGCAGACAATCTGGCTGCTAATTCGGTCAATGCGTCCAAGATTGTGACTGGTGCGATTACAGCCGACAAGCTCGCGGCGAATTCCGTGACGGCCGTCAAGATCGCGGCTGGCACCATCACGTCCGACAGAATCGCGGCGGGCCAGTTCCGAGGCTACGTGTTCACCGGCGCCGTCTTCCAAAGCTCCGAGGCCGAGAACACCGGCATGAAGCTCAACTCGACCGCATTGCAAATGTGGGATTCGGCTCATAACCAGACCGTCTATTTGGACGGTGAGGGCAAGTCGAATCTGCTGACCGGCACTTTCCAAACCCGCATCAGCGGGCACAGGGTGCGCATCAGCCCCGATTTCAGAACGCATACCATCGGCGGCGCGGAAACGTTTGATGGTGACGGATTGGAATTCCCAGCGTACAAAGGTTCGACTGCATATTTCGTTTCCCCCACGATCGCATCGCAGATCAGTTCTAACCAGGTCGGTGAGATGGGCGGAATGGCATTATGGAGCGGACGTATCGCGCAGCACGATCCGGGTTCTTACCTGCGGCTCCGGTCGATGCCACGGCAGAGGGGCGGCACCGGCAGTGGCGGTGTCACCTCCCATGTGTCCGCCGTTGCCGACACGGATTACGACGAGCCAGACATTGGCAAAAAAAGCCGGGCACTCCTGAATTTGACTGGTGATGCCAATGCGGGGTCAAGCGTGTGGCTCGAAGCCGAAGACGGGAACGGCAGTGTCGGAGTCGGCGCGAACATCGGCACCGGATACGTGTATCTTGGCGGCTATCTTGGCGGCATCACGAACCGTTCTACATTCCATGCCCAGGCTGCGTGGAAGGCGTGGTATCCGAATCCCGGCCAGAGCATCGCGAACGGCGCGGCAATGCAAGTCAACTGCACGTTCAGCCCGACGAAATACGGCCACTATTACGTCGTCGCGAACGCGGATTCGCAATGGGCGGGCATCATCGCGCATCCATGCAACACGGGCGGGCAGAGCGGCTTCCAATTGAAGCTGTATAACGCCGACCAGCCTTGCCCGGTGGATGTTTACGCGGAATTCCTGGCTTATTTGGTCAAATGATTGGAGGGAATTGGTCAAATGATTGGAGGGAATGTTGTCATCGACTTTCGAAATGGATGATAACAGTGGGCTTTGCATTATCCGCTGTAATCCGCCCATAAACGGGTCGGACAGTTTCGTCTTCGCACCTGACGTGATTGCTTCGTGGAAGGCTTTGCTTGGGCTTGCTTCGACTCGTGAGGCGATCGCCGCGATCATGCAGGGCAAGGAGGATACGAGCCGGTACGACCATGCCACCGGCAGGGGCGTGTGGACTGGAGCGTTCGAAGCGTTGGAATCGGCTTTATCCGATTCCGCCACCGGCGTGAGCATGCTCGCCGACGATGGGGAAGTGTTGAATGACCCGCTGACCGCCGCGCGCAATAAGGCGCGTGAGGGCATGAATCTGCCGGTCATGTCTAACGAGACCGACGCGCGGATGTGCGCCGCATTGACTGCTGACGGTTCCGGCGTGGAGCCGTCCAGCGGCATCGACGTGGCATGTACGCGGGATGTCGATGGATTGGATGATTTCCTCTCGAATGAATCCAGTCAGGCGATGCTGGACGAGTGCGAGGAACGCTTCTACGAATCGCTCATGCCAAGACAAAACCAACAGAATTAAGGAGATTGATTATGGCCGATGAGACCACTGAAACCACCGCCGATACCGTGCCTACCGTGACGCCCTCTGAGCCGTCTGGCGTGCTTGACTTGCGTCCGCCGAAGGAGTCGGTGCGCGCGGAATTGTGCCGTCTCGGATTGGAGTTTTCCAGCGCTGACGGCACCGCCGAATCGTGGCGCGACTACCAGCGTGGCGTGCTGGCCACGTTCGACGATACGGGCACGTCCGTGACGTTGACGGACGTGAAGACGAATCTCGGACGCACCCTCACACTCGACGAGCTTAAGGCGGTGACTCGTATCGATACGATGACCGCCGCCGACTGACCCGCATAACCCATTTTTCAACCCCTGCAATCCACACGGATTGCGGGGGTTTCGCATTTAAGGAGACATTTTGACTCAGATTCCAGCCGACGCGAACGAGGTCATCGACCAGCTCTCGCAACAGATCGGCACTCTCAACAAGCAAATCGCAATCCTGACCAGTCAGCTCAATGCGGCCATGAAATTGATTCCCGCCGACGTGCTCGACGCGACCGAGGAGACGGATAATGCAGAGGATTAACTATTTCACCAATCCGAATTTCACCGGCCCATTCGCCGACGTAAACATTTCCGGTGAAGTGAAGGCATCATATAACGCCAACACCAAGCAGCTGAACATCTTTGGCGACAATGGCGGTTATGGTTTCAATCTCACCGTGCCGAAAAACGCGGCACTCGTATTCGCCTGCTTCCTCTGGACGGAACACGACAAAAATCCGAAGCCGCTCACGGTGTACAGTCTCGAGTCAAGCGACACCAAGCCTATCGCTTATGCCACCGTCTCCCAGAATGCGAACAATTTGCTCCTGCGATTCAACTCCACCGGCAGTGGCCGGATACGTGTCGAATTCTATCCGAACGGCAGTGCCGCGAATATCGCCAATCCGATTTTGGAATTGGCCGACACTTACGATAAAGCCGTGGGGGGGGGCTTCCGGGCTTCTTCACCGGGGACACGATGCCGCGCGCATAGGAGCGTCCGTCGGGCGGGTGATGTCCGATGATAATCACGAACCTATGCACGAGCCCAACCTCGACCATCACCTTGAGAGCCAACAATTGGGTGCATCTCACGACCGTTCCGAGCGTGAGATATATGACATATTGGGTCAGTTTCGATATGAACGTCACAGGCGGCACTGTCTCGCTTATCGGAACACAGGGCGAATCCAGCGCACGCCAACGTGTCAGCTACATGACGTACACCGACAATTCCAGTCCGCTATCAGCGAATTATTCCGTCAAGTCAGGCAGTCCGACCGTCACCGTGACAAATATACTCATCTGCACGTGGGCCGAGTATCAGGCGAACAAGACCCTGCTCGACGGCATCGGATATTTCACCGGGGATACGATGCCGCGCGCCTAACTCCTATGGGGGTGGTGGCATGACTCCCATCGTTAATCACTGCGTCATGCCGAAAGACGGTGTGAGCGTCAAGACGACGAACACGACACCATCGGACATCACCTTCACGGGGTTGACGGCGGGCGTGAAATACCATGTGAGCGTCGTCTGTTACATGCTGTCCACGAGTGGCGACAATCCGCACTTGCATCTCACCACCAATGGCAGCGATAGTGGGCTGGTCACTTCGAATGGTCGCGTGGATTACGTCTTCACCGCCGCCAGCACCACTCACGGCATTCTCGTCGGTCTGAACAATTGCACGGTCAATCTGAGCAAGGGCTTGTGCGTACCTCAAGACCAGTGGCAGCAGCTCGTCTCGTTGGGATTGCCGGGCAATTATTTCGATGGCGACACCATGCCAAAAGATTAAACGATTTCAAGGAGATGTGATGTGTTTCAAACGTTTTTAGCGGGGTTTGGTGGTGTCGGCGGCGCGTGCGCGGTAATCACACTGTGCTTGAAAATCTGGCCGGGGGCGCTCGAATCGCTCGCGACCGGATTGTATGCGCACGTTAACCCCGAGCGATTGCCTTACAATTCGGTGCTTTCCCAGCATTTCGCCAAGACGAGGCAGCTGGGCGAGCGGACGGAGCGCTTTGACGAGCGCATGGACGAACTCTGCCGCGACACCATAAAAAACACGCTGATTTCACTGATTTACGGCGACCAGTCACACGACCACAGTGAGGCCGTCCGATACGAGCTAGCTAAGCTCGAAAAACTCGACGCGCAATGCTGGATAGTCGCTGCCGCCGAAAAATACTTGGAGGACCGGCAATGACGCAACTCATGATCGCGGGCGGCACCTACCTGCTGCTGCTCGCGCTCGTCATCGTGTTCAATCATGGCGCGCACAAGATTCAGGCTGGTGGCATCGTGGCTGGCGCTGTCACGACAGACAAGGTGGTGGCCGACGCTGTGACCGCCGACAAATTGGCCGCGAACAGCGTGCAGACGCGGAACATCACCGCTCTTGCCGTCACGACCGACAAGCTTGCGGCCAGCAGCGTGACGACCGCGAAGCTCAACGTCACGGAGGACATGACGGTCGCGCTGCTCAACGCGCACTTGCGTTGATTTTCACATCATTTTTTAAAGCCATCCCACTTCGGGATGGCTTTTCTATTTGCCTCCGACTCGGGGGCGGGAAGGAGAGGATGTGGGCATCCTCAACAAAGGCAACCCGAAACACAAGCGTCTGCGTCGGCATATCGGCAGGCCGTTGACCGCGTTGGCTGCGGTGCTGTGCGTCGCCGTCGCGCCGGTCGCCAGCGCGAACATGAACGTCATCGACGTTTCCGGCTGGCAGAGTGCAGACGTGACGCGCGTGGTGGACGCCGACGCGGCCATCGTTAAGGTCACTGAGGGTGGCGGTTATGTGAATCCGTCTTGGCGTAGCCAGATTGATTGGGCGCGTCAGACCGGCAAGGCTTGTGGCGGCTACCATTACGCTGATGGTGGTAACGTCACCGCAGAGGTCAACCATTATCTGAACCAGTTCAACGGTTATGTAGGCCAGTGCGTCTTGGCGTTGGATTGGGAGTCTTACGGCAATCATGCTTGGGGTAACGGTGACTGGGTGCGCCAGTGGGTGAACCAAGTGTATTCGCGTACCAAGGTGTGGCCTATTGTCTACGTGCAGGATTCGGCTGTGTATCAGATTCCGTCCGACGTGCGCTCCCACTGCATGTTGTGGAAGGCTCAATACGCCTCCATGAACGCTACCGGCTGGCAGTCCACTCCATGGAACGCTGGCAGCAAGGGCGAAGGCATGGTGCAGTATGCGTCCACCGGCTACCTGAACGGTGTCGGCCCGCTTGACCTTAACCTGTTCTTCGGTGAGCGTGACGCTTGGCAGAAGATCGCTAATGGTGATCGTGGCAAGACCAAGACCGAGGTTCGCCACGACCCGGTTAAACCGCAGGTGACTACCACGCCGGACTACAACGATATGGCTACGAAGGTGATTCGTGGCGTGTATGGCAACGGTAACGAGCGCCGTCAGGCTCTTGGCGGTGCCTACGACCGTGTGATGGCGATTGTGAACCAGCGTTTGGGTGGAGGCTCGACAGTGAGCGCTCCGGCCAACACGAACTGCGGTAGCGTCTGCGTGACCGTCAAGAGTGGTGACACTCTTAGCACCATCGCGGCACGTAATGGCGGTAGCTGGAACCAGTACACGGGTTATCGTTCGGGCAACCCGAACATCATCTACGCTGGTGAGACGGTCTGCCGTCGTGGCACCGGCGTCGCTCGACAGCCGGTCAGCAACACGTACAGCACTCACCGTTACACGGTTCGCTCCGGTGACACGTTGAGTCGTATCGCCGGATACTACAGAGTGAACATGTACAGCATCCACGGTTATCGTTCCGGCAATCCGGCGTTGATCTATCCGGGCGAAACACTCTACTGGTAAGGAGACCGATTATGGTCGATGAAGTCAAGGAGACTCAGAATGACGGCGAAAAGCCGCAGGAAGAAACAGGCGAAGAAAACAACTACATCCTGCCGGACGAAGCGTACAAGGTGCTGAAGTGGTTGGCGCTTATCGCGTTGCCCGCTTTGGCCGTGTTCGTGCATGTGGTAGGCCCAGCATGGAACCTTCCATGCGTTGACCAGATCGTGACCACGTTGAACGCTCTGGCCGTCTTGGTTGGCGCTTTGATTGGCGTCAGCGAGTTGAAAGCACGGTATTCCGAGTAGAAACCTTTCATTTCTCCAGCATCATGTTGGAGAAATGAAAGAATACTATGACCTACTCGTACATTGAGTACGAGTCGCCCCTCTCTCAGCATTGTGAACCGCACCCCGATTGTTGGACTGAAGAAATTCAGATTCGATGATCGGAGGTGCGGTTCATTGCTGGGGGAGGGGCTTTTCTGCGTTTTAGGGCTTCTATTCTGCGGTTCGATTGGCTCTATCGCCATCACCAAAGTCTATTTGTTGGCCCATTTGGTCGTAATAGCGGTTTTGATACATGTTGCAAAACTTTTCCCTGATGTGATCCACCACAGTTTGCACCGCCGTATGTTTCTCAATATCCAACTGCTGTTCGGTGATGGTTATCTTCTTTGGGAACTCGTCTTCTGGATGCCAGGTATCGTAACCGGCTCCATTTATCACCATTCTGGGCGCGTTGAGTACGAACCCATATCGTTCTACGAGTTTCAACGCCTCATCGAATCCACGACCGTATCCTTCCCTATACGAAACTACATCAAGCTCATGCGGCATTTACGACACCTTTCTGTTCGATCTGCTTCAAGTCTAATGCGGAGTTCATCGTTTCCATCGCGGCCAACCGTTCCTTCAATCCGGCATGACGGTAGTGCTCCACCATCAGACGGCTGGAATGGCCCACGATTTCCTCCACCAGTCCGACATCCACGCCCATCGACATTAGGATGGTGACTACCGTATGACGGGTTTCATGACGGCTCCTATGCTCCGCGTTGGGTACTCCCGCCGCCTCCAACAGTTTGCGGAACTGTTCGATATCCTCTTCCGGCTCGATAGGGGAGCCGTCATCATGACGGAACAGGAGTCCATGCGGGTTCGGGATTTCAGCGGTATCTATCAGGTACGCTTCGAGTGTCTGCGCCAATGCGGGAATGATTGGCACTTTCCTTCCACGCTTCGATTTCGGCGGGGTGAGACACCAGCGGCCTTGCAACTCGATCATGTCGAAGCCGTCTGGAATGCGCCACCTCCATTGCGGACATGCGGCACCACGCTTGTATCCGCACGGGTACACGCCTTTACGGTCTGGTTCGCCGCAACCGTGCTCCTTCTTCAACTCCTCCAGTTTCCAGTTGACGGTGTATTCGCCGTAGGGGATGCCGTTTGCCGTGGTGGTCAGTTCGAGGTCTTGGAGTGAAGCCCCCAAGATTTCGCCGGGGCGCATACCGGTGCATAGTCTGAACCATTCCCTCGCGCCGTTCCGTATGCCTAGTTCGTTGGCGGCTTGGAGGATGCGTTTGGCTTCATCGTCGGTGAATGCGGTACGCTCGTGGGCTTCGTTCTTGCGTTCGTCGGCAAGACTGATGTCCTTGTCCTTCGGAGTGGGAACGCCACCCATCGGATTCGTGGGAAGAATCCTATCCGCTACGGCGGCATTGCAAATCTGGTTCAACGTGGTGTGCGTCTGGCGGCGGAGACTGAGACTGGCCTTCACATGCATTTTCTTACCATCGATGGTCTTCGCGACGGTAAGACCATTTACGATGCGGTCGCAGACTGCGGCGTTCAGGTTCGACATTTTCTGCGAATGGTACGGGCGCAGATGCTTGCGGACGATGGTTCGATAGTTGGCGAAAGTCTTCGGGTCTGCATCCCTCTGCCGTCGTTCCAACCATTGTTCCGCATATGCGCCCAACGTGACTGACGTGTTGCTGGTACTGCCGAATTTGGCTCGCTCTTGGAGCAGTTCGGTCAGACGCCGGTTCGCGTCGGCGTACTTCTTGCAGCTGTAGGTCTTCCCGTCGATCTTGAACTCGAAGCTGGGGTAAGCCTTGATTGTGCCATCGGCCAGTTTCTTTTTCCGTTCGACTTTGTATGGGTAGACGATGCCGTTTCTTGCTTTGCGTGCCATGATTACCTCCTTGCCTCTATATTCTCAGACATTCTCAGACTTCCATTTGACCCGCAAGTGATGGTCAAGTGACCCTCAAGTGAGGTTAAACCGTTGGAATGAAGCCGTTTTACCCAATCGTTCCAAGGGATATTCTATCAAACTCTCTAACTGTTAATCGGACGGTCACTGGTTCAAGCCCAGTCGCAGGAGCCATTCGAAAAATCCCCTTGGAAACAAGGGGATTTTTTTCATTTTCAACGACTCTTGGCATTTTTGGCCACCCTTCATGTTTATCCGTCGGCGGAAGCCGTGGTTCGTCCAGCCGTCCATGCGTATGATGAATGCACCGGGTCAATCAAACAAAGGAAGGAAGTCCATCATGTGCACTGGCGTTCGTTTCTCCGACGAAGAGGGAAACATGTATTTCGGCCGCAACCTCGACTGGAGCTTCTCATACGGCGAAAGCATCCTGGCCACTCCACGCGGCTACCACTACGACAACGTGTTCGGCGCGAGCGGCAAAGCCACGCCGAACGCGGTGATCGGCGTGGGCGTGGTCATGGCCGACCGTCCGATGTATTTCGACTGCGCCAACGAGCATGGTCTGGCCATCGCGGGATTGAATTTCCCCGGCTACGCGGAGTTCGTGCATGAGCCGGTCGAAGGCACCGACAACGTCGCGACCTTCGAATTCCCGCTGTGGGTGGCACGCAATTTCGATTCCGTCGACGAAGTCGAGGAGGCGTTGAAGAACGTGACCCTCGTCTCCCAGATCGTGCCCGGCCAGCAGGAGTCGCTGCTGCATTGGATCATCGGCGACAGCGAGCGCAGCATCGTCGTCGAACAGATGGCGGACGGCATGCATGTGCACCATGACGACGTAGACGTGCTGACCAACCAGCCGACGTTTGGCTTCCATATGGAGAATCTGCGCAACTACATGTGCGTCGGCAACGAGATGGCCGAGCCGGCCACGTGGGGCAAGGCGTCTCTGTCCGCTTGGGGCGCGGGTGTGAGCATGCATGGCATTCCGGGCGATGTGAGCTCCCCGTCGCGTTTCGTGCGTGTGGCTTATGCCAACACGCATTATCCGCAGCAGGAAGGCGAGGCGGCCAACGTGTCTCGCCTGTTCCACACCCTTGGTTCCGTGCAGATGGTTGACGGCATGGCGAAGATGGGCAACGGCCAGTTCGAACGCACGCTGTTCACCAGCGGATATTCGTCCAAGACCAACACGTACTACATGAACACGTATGATGATCCCGCCATCCGCTCCTACGCGCTGGCCGATTTCGACATGGATTCCTCGGAGCTGATCACCGCCGCCTGAGCATGCGTGGGCTTTTTCGTCCGTCGGTTCCCATACAGACGGACGAAAAAGCCGCACGATTGCCGAAAAGGACATGAAAATGGAGTCGTGCGACAGATCCACTTTTCGGATACCGGCTCTTCCATTGCCCGCTCAATGCCGTTTGACGTCGGACCAATACGACACGCCGGAATATGGACTTCGAGCACTTTAAGTTTTTAGAGTGCGGGGTATGAGCAATACGACGACCACCTGGCATTCGATCCGTGAGGCGTCCATGATTTCCGGACTGCCCGAATCGACGTTGCGTTATTACGAGCAGATCGGCATCATCGATCCGATCGCCCGCGATCCGAGTTCAGGCCACCGAGTCTATTCGGACAAGGACATCGAATCGCTGACCACCATCGCATGCCTGGCGGCGACGGGCATGCCGCTTGAATCGATGCGCGAATACCTGAAGAACCGTTTCGACGGTCCGGAAGGCGCCCGACGGCAGATTGAACTGCTCGACGCGCAATCGCTGCGTCTGGCCGCGAAAGCCGAGGCCCTGCGCATCCAGCAGGCGTACGTGTCGCTCAAATCGCTCTATTGGCGCGCCATCGCCGAAGGACACGAGGATGAGGCCAACCGAATTCTCGAGGAAAACAAAGACGTCATCGAAAACGTCAAGAAACAGCCCGGCAAGGGCGCGATCGCACGCTGAACATTCAGACGACGATGGCCGCTATCCGCACGCAACATTTCCGACGATAGAATGAACGCGGCATGCGGCGCGAAGACATCGAATGGAAAGGAAGCCATGTTCGAGGAACTGCATAGGAAGATGAACGCGTTCTGGAACAACGACAGGACGCTGTCGCAGACCGATCCGGAATATGTCAAGCTGTTTTCCGACTTCGCTTACGGGGAAGTGGTGAACGAGCCGGGCGCGAACCATCCCGATCTGGACGACCAGACCCGCTCCCTGGCGATCCTCGCGGCTCTGGTCGGCTGCCAGGGTCTCGACGCGTTCGAAATGATGCTGCCGGTCGCCTACGAGACAGGACTGACGTCCGTGGCCATCAAGGAGATGATCTACCAAGCCACCGCATACTGCGGATTCGGGAGAACCCTGCCGTTCCTGAAGAAGCTCAACGTTTTCCTTGGAGCCGCAAACGTGCATCTGCCGCTGGAGCCGCAGGGCACGACCACGTCGGAGACCCGCGCGCAGGCCGGAGAGGACAAGCAGGTCGAGATCTTCGGCGAGAACATGCGCGGATTCGCGCAATCCGGACCGGAGGAGACCCGGCACATCAACAAGTGGCTGGCCGACAACTGCTTCGGCGACTACTACACTCGCGGCGGACTCGACACCCGCGAGCGCGAAATGGTCACGTTGTGTTTCCTGGCCGCGCAGGGTGGTTGCGAACCGCAGCTTACGGCGCATGCCAAGGCGAATATGGTCGTCGGCAATGAGAAGGCGTTTCTAATCGCGGTGGTCTCGCAGTGCATGCCGTATATCGGCTATCCGCGTACGTTGAACGCGATTCGTTGCATCGATGAGGCTGTGAAGGGCTGACCTGCCCGTTAAAAATGCCGGCAAACAAACAAAGGGCTATCCGCCGAACAAGACGGATAGCCCTTCCTTATAGCTGATTGTGGATGGCGTGCTGTGTTTACTCGCCCCACACGTCCTTGGCGATGGATTGGACGAGTGCGATCTTGGCCCACTGCTGGTCTTCGGTGAGCTTGTTGCCTTCCTGGGTGGAGGCGAAGCCGCACTGGGTGGACAGGCACAGGCGGTCGAGCGGAATGTACTGGGCGGCTTCCTGGATGCGGGCCTTGATGGTGTCCGGATCCTCAAGGTCGGGCTTCTTGGAGGTGATCAGGCCGAGCACGACCTTCTTGTCGCCGGAGACTTCGGCGAGCGGCGCGAAATCGCCGGAACGGTCGTCGTCGAACTCGAGGTAGTAGGCGTCCACGTTCTCCTCGCCGAACAGTTTGGCCGCGACCGGCGCGTAGCCTCCGGAGGAAAGCCAGGTGGAGTGGAAGTTGCCGCGGCACACGTGGGTGTTGATGACCAGGTCGTCCGGCTGGTCGGCGATCACGGCGTTGATGACGTCGAGGTTCTCCTGCTGCAGGCGTAGCGCGTCCTCGTCGCTCCAGCCGAGACGTTCGCGTACGCTCGCATCGCACAGGCGGGTCCAGGTGCAGTCGTCGAACTGCACGTTGCGGCAGCCGGCGGCATACAGGTCGGCGATGACCTGGCGGTAGGCGGCGACGATGTCGGCGGTCAGCTCGTCGTCGCTCTTGTAGAACTCGTCATACGGGTAGGCGGCCGCGTTGCCGGTGAGCACGAAGCGGGTCTGCGCGGGGGAGGGCATGGTCTGGCGGGCCACGGTGTTCTCGTCCTCGAACTGCTTGACGAACTTGAAATGTTCGACGAACGGATGGTTCTCGCCGGAGATCCTTCCGGTCACGGTGGCGGTGTCGGCCGGGGTCACCTCGTCGTGGAAGGCGACGCGGTGGGCTGCGGCGGCATGGTCCACGCCGTTGAAGCCCCACATGAAGTCGAAATGCCACCAGCCGCGGCGGAATTCGCCGTCGGTGATCACATGCAGGCCGGCGGCCTTCTGCCTGGCGACGAGTTCGGTGATGGCCTTGTCCTCGACCGCCTTGAGCGCTGCGGCATCGATTTTGCCGGCGGCGAAATCCTCACGCGCGGCCTTGAGCTCGGCCGGGCGGAGATAGGAGCCGACCACGTCGGCGCGGAACGGCGCGTTATGCGAGTATGCCATTGAATACCCCTTTTTTAGGAAAGCGACAAATACCTAGTGAAGGTTACACGCACGTCCCGAAACACGGGCGCACACGGCTTCTCGGCCAGTATTCGTGCTTGAATGGATGATGTTATCCGTTACACATTCGAGAATGGAAGGCAATGAGCGAATCGCGCGATCCCGCAGGCGACAGTACGACCACGAACAACATGGGGGAGGTGCGGGAAGCCGAACATCAGGGCGCAGCCGTCAAGGCGGCGTTGGGTGCGAACATCGGTGTCGCCATCGCGAAACTGTGCGCGGCGTTCTTCACCGGATCGTCCGCCATGCTTTCCGAGTCGGTGCATTCCATCGCCGACTGCTCCAACGAAATCGTGCTGATGATCGGCGGACGGTTCTCCAAACACAAGACGGACGGCGACCATCCGTTCGGCCTGTACCGTGCGAAATATCTTGCTTCGTTCGTCGTGGCCACGCTGCTGTTCTTCGTCGGCGGTTTCTTCTCGACGTCCGAAGCGGTGAAGAAGCTTGTCGCGATCAGCGCCGATCCGGCATTGCGTGACGTGAACAGGATGGAACTGCTCGTCGCGTTCATCGTGGTCGTCATCAGCGCATGCCTCGAAGGATATGGACTGCATCAGAGCATCAAGGAGGCCAACGAGCGTATGGAACGCACGAACGCGCCGCGTATGGGCGTGTTCCGTTTCTGGAGGCACACCAAGTCCGCCGAATTGGCTTCGGTGATTATGGAGGATACGCTCGCTTTGATCGGTTTGGCATTCGCAGGTCTCGGCATTGGTCTTGCGATTCTGCTCGACGATGAGATTTTTGATGCGTTGGGTGGTCTCATGGTCGGTCTGGTGCTGATCGTCGGTTCGCTGTTTCTCGCGTTCAAATCCGGTTCGCTGCTCATCGGCGAGGCCGTGGATTCCGATACGCGCGGGAAGATCGTCGAGGCGGTTACCACCACGCCGGGCGTCGAACGATTGCTGAACATGCAGACCGTGCACATGTCTGAGGACGACATCCTCCTGTGCGTCAAAGTGCAGACCAGCAAGCTCGACCGTGACTATGACGTGGAAACCGTCGACAAGATCGAGAAGGCCGTGCGCACCGCGTTGCCCTGGTACAATTTCGAGATCTACGTCGAACCGGACATCTACAGCGCCAAACACGTGCACGCGTAACCGGTTCCCGCGTAACAGGAACCGTTCAATATGGGAAAGCCCGGACGATCTGATTCGTCCGGGCTTTCCCATATGCGTGTCGGAAATGGTGGAAGTGGGATTATTCCTCGGCCACCAGATCCAGGTAGGAGTCGTTCCACAGGTCCTCGTCGCCGTCGGGCATGAGCAGCACGCGTTCCGGATTCAACGCCTCGACCGCGCCCTCGTCGTGGGTGACCAGCACAATCGCGCCCTCGTATTTGGCGATGGCCTTCAGAATCTCGCCACGGGAGGCGGGATCAAGGTTGTTGGTCGGCTCGTCGAGCAGTAGCACGTTCGCGCGGCTCGTCACCAGCGTGGCCAACGCCAGACGGGTCTTCTCGCCGCCGGACAGTACGCGTGCCGGTTTCAGCGCGTCGTCGCCGGAGAACAGGAACGAGCCCAGGATGGAACGTGCCTGCGTGTCGTCCAGTTCCGGTGCCACGTGAATCAGATTCTGCAACACGGTGGCGTCAAGGTCCAATGTGTCGTGTTCCTGTGCGAAATAGCCGATTTTGCAGCCGTGCCCGTACTCCACGGATCCGGTGTCGGGATCCTCCAGGTGGGCGAGCAGACGCAGCGTGGTGGTCTTGCCCGCGCCGTTGTATCCGAGGATGACCACGCGGGAGCCCTTGTCGATGGCCAGGTTCACGCCGGCGAACACGATGTTCGAACCGTAGGCCTTGGAGATGTCCTTTGCCATGATCGGCGTGCGGCCGCAGGGCGCCGGTTCCGGGAAGCGGATGTCAGCAACCTTCTCCTTCTTCTGCGCCTCGGACGTGTTCTCCAGCAGTTTCTCCGCGCGACGCATCATGTTCTGCGCGGCCACGGCCTTGGTGGCCTTCGCGTGCAGACGGATGCCCTGCTGCATCAGACGTTCGGCCTTCTTCTCGGCGACCTCGCGTTCGCGGCGGCGACGTTCCTCGTCGACCACGCGCTGGTGCAGGTATGCCTTCCAACCGAGAGAATACATGTCGATCTGACCGAGCTGCGCATCCAAATGCCAGACCTTGTTCACCACTTCGTCAAGCAGTTCGGTGGAGTGGGAGATGACCAGGAAACCGCCCTCGTATTTTTTCAGATAGCCGCGCAGCCATTCGATGGAATCCGCGTCCAAATGGTTGGTCGGCTCGTCAAGGATCAGCGTGTCCGCGTCGGAGAACAGGATGCGGGCCAGTTCGATACGACGGCGTTGACCGCCGGAAAGCGTACCCAACTGCTGGCCCATCACGTCCTGTGGCAGGCCGAGACTGGCCGCCATGGCGGTCGCTTCGGACTGTGCGGCATAGCCGCCGGCCTTTTCGAAATCCTGCATGGCCTTGTCGTAGCGGTTCATCGCCTTGGTCATGACATCCGGATCCGGATCGGTCATTTCCTTTTCGGCCTTGCGTATGCGTTTGATGATCGAAGCGATGTCGCGCGCGCTCATCATGCGGTCCAGTGCGGTCTGCTCCGGGTCTGCGGCATGCGTGTCCTGTGGCAGATAGCCGAGTTTGCCGGAGACACGTACCTTGCCGGCGGTCGGCAGCATATCGCCGGTGATCACACGGGTCAGCGTGGTCTTGCCGGCGCCGTTGCGGCCGACCAGACCGATCTTGTCTCCCTTGGCAACGTGGAAGTTGGTGGGATGCAGCAACGTGCGCGCGCCGATCTGAATCTCAAGTCCCTGCGCCTCAATCGCCATGCCGTGATACCTCTAGTCTTTCGTGTTCCTTCAAACGCCAATCGAACATCATAGCGAACACCCGCAACCGTTTCACCTCATCTCACGTTTCATTTCCAAGCAGATGCCGGAGCAGTGATTCGCGGTGGTTGATGAAGACCCTGGTGATTTGATAGCTGTCCGTATCCTCATAATCGCAGGGATGGACGCCGTTTTCGTCGAATGACAGGATTTCCGCATCCGGCAGACCGAGCAGAATCGGCGAATGGGTTGCGATGATGAATTGCGATCCGTCGTTTGCCATTCGGTACATGTGCTCCAGCAGAGTTAATTGCCGCTGTGTCGAGAGCGCGGATTCGGGTTCGTCCATAAGATAGAGACCCTTTCCCGTGTGGGACAGGAGTATCTCCAGGAATCCTTCGCCATGCGACATCTCGTGCAAACGGGACATGTCGCCATATCCGCGACTGTATTCACGAGCCTGTGTCGCCAGCGTGAAAAAACTTTCCGCACGCAGGAAGAAGCTTGATGGGCCGATCGCATACTGCCGGTATATCGTCATCGCCTTGGCGAGATCCGACGTGTCATCGTATGTGCTGAAACGGTAGTTGCGCGTGCCGCCTTCCGCGTTGAAGCCGCAGGCGACGGCGATGCCTTCCAGCAAGGTTGATTTGCCGCTACCGTTCTCGCCTACCAGAAAGGTGACATTCTTGTGGAATTCAAGTTCGTCAATCGAACGCAATGAGGGAATTCGACTGACGTATGAATCAGTCAGCATATTCCAATCGATGCGCAGCCCCGACACAATCAGATCATCCATGCTTTTTAACAAAACCACACTTCCATATCCGGCAGAACCGACCTACGGACCGGTGGCATAGCTCGATACGCGCAACGGCTCCACCGGTCTCATATTTTCCTACGTGCCATCGTCTCTTCAGATTATAGGATGGGCCGTGGGGAAAGGCGCATATATCACGACGACGTTGTGGATGAAACGAATTATCCAATCACGTGATCGATTCGCTACAGTGGTTTCGGAACCTTTCAGGAGGGAAGAAGCATGGCAAAGGCTTTGATTGTGGTGGATGTGCAGCCAACATTCTGCGAAGGAGGCGAACTGGGCGTGCAGGGAGGCAATGCGGTCGCCGAACGTATTGCGGATTATGTGAACGCGCGTCGGAGCGAATACGCATATATCGCGACCACGCAGGACTGGCATATCGAGCCGGGAACCCACTGGTCCGAACATCCTGATTTCGTGGATACCTGGCCGGTGCACGGCAAGGCCGGAACCGCCAATGCCGAACTGCATCCCGCCATCGCCGCATTGAACATCGAACATCATTTCAAGAAGGGCCAGTATTCCCCCTCATATTCCGGCTTCGAAGGCTTTGAGGACAACACCGACCGCATTCCCACCCGTGAGGAAGTCTCCACCGCCATGGCCGCGGGCAGGACACTCGCCAACGGGTTGAAGACCGCGGGCATCACACGGGTCGATGTGGTCGGACTGGCCGAATCGCATTGCGTCAAGGAGACCGCTCTCGACGCGAAGAAGCTGGGTTTCGAAGTGCATGTCATCGAGAACCTGACCGAACCGGTCAGTGAGGAACTCGGTATCGCAGCCCGTCGGCAGATGAGTGAAGCCGGCATCATCCTTGACTGATTGGCCGGAGTCGCACGACTGCAGGTCCGCACGGGTATAGCGGCATCAATCCGTGCAAAGCACATACGCTCGCGAACGCAACGGATGGAAAATCGGCCAGCCATGACGAGTGGTTCCTCGACCAAGTAGCCAGATAAGCCAAGCGATGACTATGCCATCGAAAGCGGGTTTGCGTTCCGCGTGATCAGGACGCGTAGGCCCGCTTTTTATCAATGCTGTACTAAAGCCAATCGTCATCGTATGGTTTCGACATCATGGCATGGTGCACGGTATTCCGTTGAACTTTAATATCCCTCGTCGATGAAGATCCATCCGTGTTCCGCCCGCGCGGAACCGGGATTCCACGCGTACCAGCTTCCCCAGCCATCTTGGGACGAGTTCTGCGAGCCCGCACGGCAAGAGATGTCATTGGACAGGTAAATCACATTGTCCATCCCGTATTCGTCAATGGCCGTGGAAATCGAAGAACTGCCACCGGAAGCCGTGACGTCGCGTTCGGCTGCAAGCAGCGTGGCCGAACGCTTTGCGTCATATCGGACGGCATCCACGCGGCACCCGTTCCAGGATTTCAGCCTGGCAAGGTCCGCCTTCACCGCGCCGTCGATCTGGGATTCGTCGAACTTGCCCGTCGCGTTGATGCTGATCCGAGCATGACTGACATCGGCAGGCCGGAGTGGCAGGTAGACGAACCGGTACGCGCCGACAGCGCATGCCACGGCGGCGACGCATACCGATACGACGGTGATGGGTTTCTTGCTTTTCGTGGTCCGCATGATCCTCCCACATAACAGCTTTCCCTAAAGCATACAGCGGAAACGTGATAAGAGGAATGGATACCAAGACCAACAAGAACGCCCTTCAACGGATACTACGATGGAACGCGTCAAACAGGCGGAATGATTCCCCCGCTCCGCAAACGAGATCGGCAAACGACTCATGGTATTTGAATATGGACGGTGACGTTTTGACGCGTATAAAGCGTATAAAGCCGAATCCGACGAATCAGTACTGGAATGCTGCAAGGAGGGTCAGATGATATTGACCGATGCCATCAATCTCGTTCTCGCCGAATATCCTGGAATGAAGGCGATTGGTGCCGCGGAGAGTGCCGATGCGTGAATCATCGGACTCGATTTCGCGTCTTCAACAGATGACCATCCGGTGCCGGGCACACCGAGCGTAGCGGTCGAAAAAACATCAGGCGTTCTGCATGACCTTATTCCGGGGACGGAAGATTTCTGGCATTACATGACCGGTGCCAAAAAGGTGACTATTCCTCGGATTTAAAATCCGCCTTAGTCTTCCCATAAGAGCTCCCGCCTTCCGCGTGGAAGGCGGGAGCTTCCGTTATTCGCTGAGCAGTTTCGGCGTGAACGCCATGAACAGGATTCCCGCGGTGACGGCGAAGACGATGTCCGAAATCGGTTCCGCGCGGATCAGACGCCAAGCAATCCAACGGAAAAAGCAAGAGGAAAAAGACACGAAGAAACACGCCGGGCCATCTCATACCAGAGGATGAGTCACCCCAACATTTACGCCAAGGAATGAATACGACGGACGATGCCACGGACACGACCAGCCGTACTACCGTTGAAACCAACAACGGAAACGAAACCCACGCACACACCACGCGCATCCCACACGCCCAGCAAAGGAAACCGGCCATGTCATACGCCCTCTACTTCAGCAAGCCATTCGCGCTCGCCATCGCAATCTGGCCATTCCTCTCACTCCTACTCACCCTGCCCGTGCTCGCACTGCTCTACCACCGCGATAACCGGCTACGCTTCACCTCCGCACTGACCGCATATCTCGTGGTGCTCTACCTCATCGCGCTCGCATGCTTCACCATGTACCCAATGCCAGAAAACCCGGCCACCTACTGCGCCGCCCACCATCTCAGGCCACAACTCAACCCATTCGAATTCATCCACGACATCCGAACCGACGGCATCACAGGCGTCATGCAACTGGCCATGAACGTCGTGTTCTTCCTACCGCTCGGCTACTTCATGAAACGCGTCTTCCGCTGGAAATTCGTCACGGCGTTGCCGGCCATGTTCCTCACCTCGCTGCTCATCGAAACCACCCAGCTGACCGGCATCTGGGGCATCTATCCATGCGCCTACCGCCTATTCGACGTCGACGACCTCATCACCAACACCCTCGGCGGCATACTCGGCTACGCCATGGGAAGCATTGTCACCCACTTCCTACCCCAACAGCGCATCGATGAAGACGCCATCACCACCGAGCCAGGCTTCGTGCGCCGCTGCGTGGCGCTCGCGATCGACCTGTTCCTTGTCGAAACGGCGTCGCTGTCCGTCACGGCGCTTATCTATCTGGTTGGCGTGCTGTTCGATGTGAACCGCGCGAACAACGTCAATGCGGCCGTCTCCGCCGTGGCCACCATCGTCATGTTCGTCCTGTTCGAAGGGATCATTCCGTGGAGGCGCGCCGGCCGCACGTTGGGCGGCGGTTTCACGCGCATGACGGTGGAGACCAGGGAGCGTTCCGGCATGCGCAGGATCGTGTTCTATACGTTACGCGCGTTGGTGTTGTATTGCGCGGTCTACGGATTGTGGACGGACCGTGGCTTCTACGCGCTGCTCTTCGGCATCGCGCTTATCGTGTTCTGGCGCGTTAAAAAGCGCATGCCGTACGACTATGTCTGACCGTCGTGCGGAGCTGCCGCGAGTCCGGCGCCGCAAAAACGCGACACGCCGGGCTTGCGCGATGGCGGACGCTCCTGTATATTTTCAATTCGTTGCCCACCAAGGTGGAAAACATGCGGACATAGCTTAGTTGGTAAAGCGCAACCTTGCCAAGGTTGAGACCGCGGGTCCGAGTCCCGTTGTCCGCTCCACAAAACGAAAGCTCCCGGGAGGGAGCTTTTCTTGTATTTCCGGCAGTCGCCGGCACCGTCGAATCCAATGGAATCCGATGCCGGCGGTCTTGTTTTTTCAGTCGCCGATGTTGTCGCGTGCCGGCGTGACCATCGTCAGCATCATGACGGACGGCTCCTCGGCGTATATCGCGTGCGGGATGCGGGTGGGAAAGTAGGCCAGGCCTCCCGGAGAACAAGCTCCACGGTCCTGCCGTTGCCCGTCACCTTAAGCCGTCCCTTCAGCGTCTGCACGAACACCGGCATCGCGGCCGTATGCTCGCTGAGCTCCTCGCCCGTGTCGAAGGAGAACAGCACCACGTTGCCTCCGGCCTTCTGCATGACGGTGCGGGACACGGTGGACCCCTCCTGAACGGAAATCATGTCCCCGAGGTCCTCGATGTATCCCAGTTCGATCGGTTCGGCCTCATTGCGTTCGTCGCTCATCATCGTCCTTCTTTGGTTGGTGGCAGGGATGCCTCCATCGTATCGTCTTCACGCCGGAGACACGGCATGTACGCGTGGAGGAAAAACGTTTGACCACGATGTGAACACGCTCTTGCATCGAACGCGTTTATGGTCCAGACTTTTGCCTGTTCCATGAAAGTCGGCAATGTCGCCGGGGGCAAGTGGGACGAACGGAGGTATTAAGGAAATGAACGAGAACATCGACATCGACACCACTTTCGTGCCGGACGATTCCGCCAGCCATTCCTGGGCGGAGCGCGACAGCGAGCTTGTGGAGGAGTATGCGGCCCAGCTCATGGCGATGAGCATCTGAGCGGACACGATCCGAAAACGTGGGGGACGCCTCTTCCGGAAACTCCGGAAGGGGCGTCCTTCCGTTTTTTCATTCCGCCGGGCCGAAACGCCTCCGGCGCGTCCGTAGCCACATGTGTGACTATGCTTTCCAGCCGTAGCGTTTGAGACGACCGGGAGGAGACCGCATGCCGACGGACGGAAAACCGAAAAACGGCATCGTCAGACAATTGTTCAGCTATGGCGGCGTTTCGGCCATGCAAACCTTCGTGGAATTCGGCGTGTTCGCCGTGCTTCAGCTGGCCGGCCTGCCGTTCCGTCTGGCGAATGCCGTGGCCGTCTTCTGCTCCGGCTCATTCAACTACGTCATGAACCGCAACGTCACATTCAAATCCTCGTCGAACTACGCGCGTTCGATAGCCATGTTCGTGGCCATGTACTGCTGGAACCTGCTGTTCTCCAACCTGATGATGGCCTGGATCCCCGGACTGCTCGGCTGGCCCACCATGGTGGTCAAGATCGTCACCATGGGCATGCAGGCGGTCTGGGGCTTCCTGCTGTGCCGCTGCGTCATCTTCAAATGACGTTCGCGCCGGACGGTTTTCCCGCCGCGATCACGGGAAAACGGACATGCTATCTTACAATGGATGCGCATCGGGAAACTTGTGGCTAAGGGAAGGACGGGACGCCGTTGGCGGATGTAAGACGGGAAATGGAACGGCTCCGGCCCGTGTATGAGACCGGGGTGCTGCGATTGCTGCTGCGCGGCAATTCCATGCTGTACGTCGCGCTGCTGCGCTCCACGTTCGACCCGCTCACCGGCGAGCTGCCACGCGAGATCGTCGAGGAACGGTTCTCCCGCAGTCTGACCCGACTTGTGGAAACGGGCGATTACACGCCCAAGGAAGGGCAGACGTCCGCGGAAGCCGCGCACACGATCCTGCAGCAGCTGACGAAGGAAGGCGAAGGCGACTACGCTTGGCTCGCCAATTCGCTCGACGTCGCCTCGCACCGCTACCTGTACCGTCTCACGGCGCGCGCCCACCGTGCGATCGAGGCGCTCGACCGGCTCGAGGACACCACGAAAGCGCTGTCCGGCGCGCAGGCCAACAGCATCATCATGGAGATCGAGCATGCGCGCATGCAGCTGACCGCCGACCCCCGCGAACGCATCCGCCTGCTCGAACGCGACATCGAGGAGCGGCAAAAGCAGATCGACGAATTGAAGCACAGCGACACGTTGGACAAGCTCACCTCCCAACAGGTGGGCGACATCATCGGCGTCATCCACAACACGCTGCGCGGCGTGCCGATCGACCTGCGCGAACTGGCGCTCGAGGAACGCGACAACGGCGACAATCTGCGCCGAAGCATGCAGTCGGGCTCCATCAGCGTGGAGCAGGCGCTCGGCACCTACCATGACGAATACCACAGGTCGTTCCACGAATCCGACAGCGGCCGGCGTTTCGAGGACGCGTTCCAGGTGATCGTCACCGACGAGGGACGCCGCGAAATCGACGAGGCGGTGCGAGACATCGCCCAGAACCCGTATCTCGAGGGCGAGCCCGGCATCCTGCTCGCCCAGGTACGCGCCGAACTCAAACGCATCTACGAGGGCATCGAGGACGTGCGCCGGCAGATCCGCATATCCGACGAGGCGGTGAGCCGTCTGGTGCGCCAGCAGACCGACACGCATTACCGCACCATGCTCGACAAGCTCCACAGACTGTTCGTGCGGGCCAGCGACGACGCGAAGACGCACCCCGGCTCGGACGAACGCCCATACCGTACGGACGCCGGCACGGCGCAATTCCAGGCATTGCCGTCCAGGCCCGCGAAATCGATGGCGCGCGCGGCCACGGCCGGATTGGACGACGCGCCTTCGACGAACGTCGACGCGCCGGACCTGAAGGCCATGGTCGAGATGTGCGGCCCGCGGCTGACGCACATGATCGGACTCATCAGGCGCGATCCGGTCAAAACGGCGGACGGCAGGTTCGTGGATTTCGCGGCGAGCTTCAACCGGCTGCCCCGGGAGGAACGGCGCGAAAGCGAGCTGATCGGCTTCCTAAGCGCCCTACGCACGCAGGACGGACCGGCAACCGTGGCATGGCATTGCGTATCCATCGACGGAGGCGAGCGCGTGTGGCGCACCAGGCCGATCCTCACCACCGAGGCGGCGCTTGACGAGATCATCGAGGAGGGATGAGCATGACGGACAACACCGACGGATTCGACACTGGCGTCGGCATCGAAGAGGAGACAGGCCCGGAATCCGGCATGCCGTCCGAAGGGCCGGATATGACGAGGGACAGGCCGGCATTGTTCGACGGGGATACGGGAGACATGCCTCTTGAGGCGCGTATGGCCGCGATCGCGCTGAAACGCGAACGCTACATCGACGGCAGCCTGTACGACAGGGCGTGCCAGTACCGTGAGGCCGTGGAACGGTCGTTGAACAACGACATGCTCAGACTGGTCGACAACACGAAATACCGGATCATGTACGCGTCGCCGGTCACGGACGCGGAGACGAACATCCGCTCGTTGAAGACGCGTGTGAGCCTCACCCGCGAGGAGGCCGCCACGCTCGCGGCCCTGCGCATCAAGGTGCTGGAGTACGAGAACCAGAAGACGAAGCCGGGCGACTGGCTCATCAGCTTCGACGACATCCGCGCGCTGCTCGCCACGGGAGCGGGCTTCCTCACGGCCAGCAACGACGAGGAGGGCACGGCGAAGAAGATCACGTCCGTCATCTCGCGCATGCGCACCTACGGGTATCTCGCGGAAACGGGGGACGAGAACATGTACGTGCTCACGCCATTGGTGCCGATGGTGCTCGACCAGAAGCTCGCCGACCGGTGGCTCGGCTCCGATGATACGGACGGCGATGGTATGAAAGACGCGGATGGCGATGGTTATGACGATTCGTCCATCGGCGCGGATGGTGGCGATACTTCCGATTCGACCGGGACGGTTTCGTCCGGCGTCGAGCAGGACGCGTTCGATTTCGATTCGGCCGATGACGCTTTTGATGGAGGGGAACACTGATGGAAGACGGCATGAAAATCGTTTCCGACCGTTGGATGCTGCAAAGCCGGCAGATCGTCAACTGGGGCTCCTACGGCGGCTACCACGTGTTCCGCCCGTCCATGGACGATGCGATGCCGGTGACCCTGCTCGCCGGCGCGAGCGAATCGGGCAAATCCACGCTCGTCGACGCGCAGATCTCGCTGCTCTACCCATCCGGCACCCCCTACAATAAGGCGTCGAATTCGGGACGTTCGGAACGCAACGACTACACGTACCTGCGCGGCATGATCGGCATCAGCGACGGCGAAAACGGTGAGACCCCGATCTTCCTGCGCGGCAGGGACGCGGACGGCACCCCGCAGAACATCTGGGGCGCGATCGTCGACACATACGCGAACCGCAGCGACGGCGGACTGTTGTCCTGCGCAAAATTCCTCTACCTGACCGCAGGCGACGGGCCGGACGGACTGCGCCGCCAATACGTCACCTGGAACCAGACCATCGACCCGCGCCTCATGGACCGGCACCGCGACACGTCATTCACGCGAGGACTGATGGAACAGACCTACCCAGGATGCACGACGCACGTCAACGCGCAGGCGTTCCACGCCTCCATCTGGCAGGACATGGGCCTAAGCGCCGAAGCATGCAGGCTCCTGCACAAGATCCAATCCGCCGACGCGCCCTCCAAACTCGACGACATCTTCAAACAGGGTGTGCTCGACGTGCCCGAATCCATCCGGCTCGCCCGCGAAACCGTCGACGACTACAACCGGTTCAGCGAGAACTTCCACAGCATGGAAGACAAAATGGAACGCGTCGCCATCCTGCAGGACATACAAGCCCGCTACGGCGAATACGCCAAACAAGCCAGCGAACGCCGCGAATACACGCCCATCGACCCCGACCGCGAGCAAGGCGAGACGACGCTCGCCGCATGGACATGGTCGCGCATGGCCAGCGAAGTACGCGCCGGACTGCCATCGGCGCAACGCAAAGCCAAGGAATCCCAGGACGCCATCGACCGGTCTCAGCAGCGCATCGACGAACTCGACACGCAAATCGAAGCCGTCAAAGAACGCATGAACGGCATCGACGGCGGCAGCCTGCAGCAACTCGGCAAGGACTTCGAACGCGCACGCCAGGACGCCGACGAGGCGCGCAGACAACGGCACGCCATCGCCGAACGGTTCGAACGCGTCGAAGGCAGACTCCCCGCCGACGAGCAGACATGGAACGCCAAATGCGCCGCGCTCGCCTTGTCGCTCGATACGTACGACAAGCGTTTGGAAGACGCGCGATCCGAATACCAGCGGATGGTGGTGGAACGTCACGCCCGGCAGGGCGAACGCGACCTGTTGAGGCAGGATTACCGGCGCAAGATCGAACACAGGACGCGCATCAGCGACGACATGGACCATGCGCGCACGCTCATCGCACGGGCGACTGGCTTGGACGAGACGGAACTGCCGTACGTGGCCGAACTGATGGACGTGGACGAGGGGGACGAGCAATGGCGTCTGGCGATGGACGTCACGTACGCGCCCATCGCGCAGACCATTCTCGTGGACAAGCGGCATGAGCAGGGGTTCGCCGCGAAGGTCAGCGCGATCGATCCGACGCGTATGACGCGGCGTGCCTGGCGTTTCGTCGATACCGACGCGCAATACGATTCGGCCTGCAACGAGGGGTGGATGTCGTCGAAGCTGCGGTACAAGGAGGATTCGCCGTTCGTCGGATGGTTGAAGGAGCAGACCGCGTCGCAACGGTTCGACGCGCGTTGCGTGGAGGCGATCGACGACATGGACCGGGCCGAACGGCAGGTGCAGGTCGACGGGCAGATCAAATCCGGCGACCGTGGATTCCATGGCGTCAAAGGCCTGCGTCAGGTCATCGGCTTCGTGAACGAACGGTATCTGGCCGAATTGGAACGCCAGCTTGACGGGGCGGAACGGGCGTTGGAGGACGCCGACCGCCGCGGCAGGCAGATGGCCAACGCCATGACTCTGCTGCAGGACGAGCATGAGCTCGCATTGACCGTCGCGGATCTGCCATGGGGCAAGATCGACGTGGACGGGCTCGAGACGAAGGCGGAACGGATCCGTCTGCAGATCGAACGGATCGAAAGCGATCCGGAACTGGCACAATTGCAGGACGAGTTGAAACAGCTGCTACGGCAGAAGGACGACGAGGGCAAGAACAGGTACCGTGCCGAAGCGGAATTGGAAAACGTGCAGCATGCCGTCCAGGCCGAACAGGCATGGCTCGACATGCATGGCGACTCCGATTTCGACGATGCCGCATTGTCCGACATGGTGTCGAATCTGCTGGCCGACACGTATGAGACCTGTTTCGACACGTCGCGTCCGCAGGAACGGCCGCAGCGCATCGCCGGCGGTTTCGACCGTGAGGGGACGGCTCCGTTCGACGTGCGCGTGCTGCGCAGAATCGGCAACACCGTGCGTGCGAGACTCCAGCAGATCGACGAGCGTGCCGTCCAATTGCGCGCCGACACGGAACGCGCCATGGGCGACTATCTGAAGCACCATTCCACGGAGGGCGACACCGTCATGGCGAGCGTGGAGGACTATCCGTATTTCCTTGACGAGCTCAAGAACCTCAACATGCTCGTCACCCGCGCCGCGACCGACGAGGAGTATGCGAACAGCGTCGAAAAGCTGTATATGAGCTTCCAACAGCTCAACCGCGCGTTCAACACCGACGAGGAGAACGTCAGGGAGCAGCTCGACCGCATCAACGGCATGCTCAAAGGCCAACAGTTCGGCCCCCGCGGCGGCAGGCTCTCGCTCCACGTGGACTTCCACCCGATCGACCGGCAGTTCAAATCCTCGTTGGGCCGCATCATGTCGAAGCTCGACGATTGGACACGCAACGCGCGCAGCAATCCCATGGAGACGCGCAAGGCGTTCGCAGGCTGCGAAACGTTCATCGGCAGGCTCCAGGCGGAACTCGGCCAGATCCGCGACACGAACGGCATCAAGGAATACGGTGCGCGCAACCTCGATCCACGCGTGCGCAGCTCGTTCTACGCGATCGTGCACCATAACGATCTGCCCGACGAACGCATCAGCTCCACCGGCGGCAAGTCCGGCGGCGCGTTGCAGGAACTCACCTCGTTCGTCTACGGCGCGGCCCTGATCTACCTGCTCGGCGGCGACCTGACCGGCAAGCCCACCTACACCACGCTGTTCCTGGACGAAGCCCTCATCAAAGCCGACGGACGCTACACGAAACGCGCCCTGACCGTGCTGCCGCGCCTCGGCTTCCAGATCATCGTATCCGCGCCGGAAAGCAAAACCGCCGAGATCCTCAGCATCGCAGACAAAGCGTACGTGGCATACAAGGATCCCGCAACCGGCAACTCGTACCTGCAGGAGCTCGACCGCGAGCCGGCAACGCAAGCCGAAACACAAGACGCCACCGTCGAGCAGACGCAACCCGCGACGGAGGCATAATATGGCAGCGGCCAGAGACACCACAGGCGAAACGGACATCCGCCGGAAACTCGACGAATACGTCGACGCCCACCTCACCAGGCACATGTACGACACCGACGAATCCTGGCCGCTGCGCAAAACCATCCGACTGCCCAAACAAGCCGAACTGGAGCAGCACTACAACCAAATCCGCGCCCAAAACGAAACCATCCGCGACTGGGCGCGGCAACACCACTGCGAAACCAGCGAGAAAACCAAAATCGTCTCCAGCGGACTCATCCAACAAAAAAGCCCGCTCATCGACTCCGTGACCATACCCGACCTCGACACCGCCCTCCGCATCGCCACCAAACAAACCCGCGAACGCTACCTACGCGAACACGACCGCATGAGCGCGCTCGCCAAAGAATTCGGCCTCGAACCGGCGAACGCCATGAACGTCGCCAAAACCCTCAAAGACCACGACGACACCGACTTCCACCTCGTCATCCAAGCCGCCCACTACTTCGCAAACCACGACTGCCACACCATGACCCCACGCATGGCGCCCATCCCAGGATTCAGCGCCAAATGGCTCGGCACACCCAACTCCCAACGCCGCAAAGCGATATGCCAGCTCACCGGACAAGACAACCTCACCTTCCAGGAACGCCCGAACGAACTCCGACTACGCCTCATGGACGCCGAACACCACGACCAACCCGACCTCATCGTCACCCAACCATGGGTCCGCAACCAGCCAACCGACATCGAACACGCCATCATCATCGAAAACAAAGACACCTACCAGGCCATGCCCACCGTCGAACACGCCATCTGCATCCTCGGCAACGGATACGCCGCAACATCACACATCACAACACTCCTGCCATGGCTCACCACCATCCCCAACATCATCTACTGGGGCGACATGGACGCCAACGGACTCGACATCCTCTCCAAACTACGCGCCACCGGCATCCCATGCACATCCATACTGATGGACACCACCGCATACCGGACATACGAACAATACGGCACCCAACTCGACGCCAAAAACAAACCCCTCACCACACAAACCCCACAACCCACACCCGGACTCACCACCGAAGAACGCAAACTCTACGAAACACTCTGCACAGGAACAGACATCCAATACCTACGCATCGAACAGGAACGCATCCCCATACGCGACGCCACAACCATCCTGCACGACCAACACCACTGGCCAATCGACATACCCGGCAACGACATACCAAACAACACCAAATAGAACACCTGTTCGAAACCACAACAAAAATACGCTATCCTATACAACAGAACAGGCAACACCAAGCGGAAGAACACCATGACAACCAAACGCAACAACACGACACACAACGAAGTCGTGGTCGAACGCGTACTCACCAGCGACGCATTCCTCACACGCGAAATCAAAAAAGCCCCCATGAAAACAACAGGCGACTCACTCATAGCAGACCTCACCCACCTACCCAACGACCTCAAAATCACCATCCAAGGCGCTCGCGAGCACAATCTCAAGAACGTGGACTTGGAGTTTCCTCGCAACCGCATGGTGGTGTTCACCGGCCTGTCGGGTTCGGGCAAATCCTCGTTGGCGTTCGATACGCTGTTCGCCGAGGGCCAGCGCAGGTATGTCGAATCGCTGTCGGCGTACGCGCGCCAGTTTCTGGGGCAGATGGACAAGCCGGACGTCGACTTCATCGAGGGGCTGAGCCCAGCGGTTTCGATCGACCAGAAGACCACGAACCGCAATCCGCGTTCGACGGTCGGCACAATCACCGAGATCTATGATTATCTGCGACTGCTGTTCGCCCGCACCGGCATTCCGCATTGTCCGGAATGCGGCGCCCTGGTAAGCGCGCAAACACCGCAGCAGATGGTGGACACGTTGCTGAAGTATCCGGAACGCACGCGTTTCCAGATTCTCGCGCCGGTCGTGCGCGGCCGCAAGGGCGAATTCGAGGATCTGCTCGAACTGCTGCGTGGCGATGGTTACGCACGTGCGCTGATCGACGGTGAGATGCGGCAATTGTCCGATGACATCAAGCTCGCCAAGCAGAAGAAGCACACCATCGAAGTGGTGGTGGATCGTCTGGTGGTCAAGGACGGTATCCGCCAGCGTCTGACCGATTCCATCGAAACGGCGTTGAAGCTTTCCAAAGGCGTGGTCGTCGCCGATTTCGTCGATTTGGACGAGAAGGATCCGGACCGTCGCAAGCCGTTCTCCGAGAAACGCGCCTGCCCGAACGGCCATCAGCTGGAACTCGACGAGATCGAACCGCGCACCTTCTCCTTCAACGCGCCGTATGGCGCCTGCCCTGAATGCACGGGTATCGGATACAAGCTGGAAATCGACCCCGAACTGGTCATTCCCGATCCGGACAAGACGCTGAACGAGAACGCCATCGAACCGTGGGGCATGACCAAAGGCACCGGCGAATACTACCGCCATGTGCTTGAGGGACTTGGCGATGAGATGGGCTTCGACCTGGACACGCCTTGGAAGGATCTGCCCAAGGACGCGCGCGACGCCATCATGTATGGCCGTGATTTCAAGGTGCAGGTCTCGTACCGCAACCGTTGGGGTCGCATGCGCGAGTATTCCACCGGTTTCGAAGGCGTGGTGCGCACGTTGATGCGCCGGCATGACGAGACCGATTCCGACCAGATGAAGCAGTATTACGAGTCGTACATGCGCGAGGTGCCATGCCAGGCGTGCCATGGGCGGCGTCTGCGTCCGGAAGTGCTTGCCGTCACCGTGGGCGACGAGTCCATCGCGGACGTGTGCGACATGTCCGCCGAACGGAGCCTCGCATGGATCAACGGCCTAGAACTCGAAGGCTCGGCCGCGCAGATAGCCGGCGAAGTCGTCAAGGAGATCCGCGCACGACTCGGCTTCCTCAACGATGTCGGCCTGAACTATCTGACGTTGTCGCGTGCGGCGAAGACCCTGTCGGGCGGCGAGGCGCAGCGCATCCGACTGGCCACCCAGATCGGCTCCGGCCTGGTGGGCGTCATGTATGTGCTGGACGAACCATCCATCGGCCTGCATCAGCGTGACAACGAACGGCTGATCGGCACATTGCATCATTTGCGCGACCTCGGCAACACGCTGATCGTCGTCGAACATGACGAGGACACCATCAGAAACGCGGACTGGGTCATCGACATCGGTCCGGGCGCCGGCGAACATGGCGGCGAGGTCGTGTATTCCGGCCCCGCCAGAAAAATCACCGAAGCGCCACGCTCCATCACCGGCGACTACATCGCCGGCCGACGGAAGATCGAAGTGCCCGCCGCACGCCGCAAGACGCATAAGACCAAGCAGCTGCGCGTGGTCGGAGCCCGCGAGAACAACCTCAAGAACCTGAACGTCAATTTCCCGCTGGGCGTGTTCACCTGCGTGACGGGCGTGTCCGGTTCCGGCAAATCCACGCTGGTCAACCAGATCCTTTATCCGGTGCTTGCGGACAAGCTGAACGGCGCGCGCATCGTGCCCGGCAAGCACACGCGCGTGGAAGGCGTGGACCAGTGCGACAAGGTGATCCACGTCGACCAGAATCCGATCGGCCGCACTCCGCGTTCCAATCCCGCCACCTATACGGGAGTATGGGACAAAATCCGCACGCTGTTCGCCAAGACGCCCGAAGCGCAGGTGCGCGGCTATGGTCCCGGACGGTTCTCGTTCAACGTCAAGGGAGGCCGCTGCGAGGCATGCCACGGCGACGGCACATTGAAAATCGAAATGAACTTCCTGCCGGACGTGTACGTGGACTGCGAGGAATGCCACGGCCAGCGCTACAATCGCGAGACTCTCGAAGTGAAGTACAACGGCAAATCGGTCGCCGACGTGCTGAACATGCCCATCGAGGAGGCCGCGCAGTTCTTCAAGGCGTACCCGTCCATCTCGCGTTACCTGGACACCCTGGTGCAGGTCGGTCTCGGCTATATCCGGCTCGGCCAGCCGGCGCCGACGCTGTCCGGCGGCGAATCGCAGCGCGTGAAACTCGCGACGGAACTCCAACGGCGTTCCACCGGCAAAACCGTGTACATCCTCGACGAGCCGACCACCGGCCTGCATTTCGAGGACGTGCGCAAACTGCTGCTCGTATTGCAGGGATTGGTGGACAAGGGCAACGCCGTCATCGTCATCGAGCACAATCTCGACGTGGTCAAATCCGCGGATTGGATCATCGATCTGGGGCCGGAAGGCGGTGACGGCGGCGGCACCATCGTCACCGAAGGCACGCCGGAGCAGGTCGCGCAATGCGAACAGTCGTGGACGGGCAAGTTCCTTAGGGATATGCTGTGACTGATTTCGAACGACACAGTCCGGACGTGTGGCGCAAAACGGCGGATGCGTTACGGGAAACCGCAGTATCGGACGCCGGCACCCAATCCGACGGCAGGGGAGTGAACAAGAACGGCGCGCCCCTGTTGGGGGATACTCGCGACCTGTTCCGTCCGAAAACCTCCGACATTCCCGCGCAGCCGGGCGTATACAAGTGGCGTGACGGCGAGGGGCGCGTCATCTACGTTGGCAAGGCCAAGAACCTGCGCAACCGGCTGACGAACTACTTCCAGCCGCTCTACCAGCTGCATCCACGCACCCAGACCATGGTGTTGACGGCTCGCAGCCTCGAATGGACGGTAGTGGGTACGGAACTGGAGTCGCTCACACTCGAATACACGTGGATCAAGGAGTTCGACCCACGATTCAACGTGGTGTTCCGCGATGACAAGACCTACCCGTATCTGGCCATCTCATCAGGCGAACGCATCCCACGCGTATGGGTGACTCGCAGCCGCAAACGTCGCGATACCAGATATTTCGGCCCGTACGCCAAGGTATGGGATCTTCGGCACAGCCTCGACGCGTTGCTGAAGACGTTTCCCGTGCGCACATGCTCGAAGAGCGTGTTCCACAAGGCGCAGTTGACGGGCCGTCCATGTCTGTTGGCATCGATCGGCAAATGCTCCGCTCCATGCGTGAACCGTATCGGCGCTGACGAGCATCGCAGGATGTGCGAGCAGCTTGTCGGCGTGATGACCGGCCGAATCGGCAAATCGTATATCGCCCAACTGACCCGCGACATGAAGCAGGCGAGCGCCGAACTGGAATTCGAGAAGGCGGCCCGGCTGCGCGATCAGATCCAAATGCTCGGGACCGTGGTCCAGCAGAACGCCGTCGTGTTCGATTCGGATGTCGACGCCGACGTGTTCGGCATCGCGTCCGACGAGCTTGAAGCCAGCGTGCACGCGTTCTTCGTGCGGTCCGGATCAATTCGCGGCGAACGTAACTGGAGTGTGGAGCGAGTCGAAGATGTGAGCGACGCGGAGTTGATCGCCGATCTGATCACTCAGGTATATTCGGAAACCACGGGGGAGAGCGCGGCCGTCTCCGATTCGACCGTCGTGACCGAGCGGCGCAATGCGATCGGTTCGACACAGATCGTGACCGCAACGGATGCTATCGCCCGTGCGCAGGCCACGAAGGAACGCAACGAACGTCAGGAGCAGACGGGACGTGCCGACCTGCTGGCTCCAATCGCGCCTGTTCCCCGTGAGGTGATCGTTCCAATCGAACCGTCGCGCAGCGCAGGGCTTGAGCAATGGCTAAGCGGATTGCGTGGAGCGGCCGTCACCATCCGTGTAGCCAGCAGAGGCGACAAGAAACAGCTTATGGACCGTGCCAACGACAATGCCAAGCAGGCGTTGGCACGCAGCAAGATGAGCCGTATCAGCGATATGGGCGCACGTTCCGATGCGATGAACGATGTGGCGAAGGCTCTTGGGCTTGAACAGGCGCCGTTGCGCATTGAATGCTACGACATTTCCAACACAGTCGGCGGCGCATTCCAGGTAGCGTCCATGGTGGTGTTCGAAGACGCGATCGCGAAAAAGTCGGAGTACCGCCGTTTCGCCATCCGAGGTGCGGACGGGCAGGGCGCGTTGGATGATTTGAGCGCATTGTATGAGACGTTGACCCGTCGTTTCCGCCATGGCAACATCGCCGGCGATTCCGGGGAAAGCATGGACAACGAGCGTCGGATGGCCACGCAAAATGATAGGTCGGATGGCACGAATGGTCCTGAAACGGATGCCGTGCAGCAGAACACCAACCGTCGCCATTTCGCCTATAAGCCGAATCTGGTCGTGGTCGATGGCGGCAAACCGCAGGTGATGGCGGCGGCCGAGGCGCTTGCCGACTGCGGCGTGGACGATGTGGCCGTCTGCGGATTGGCGAAGCGTCTTGAGGAGGTTTGGGTGCCGGATGACGACTATCCGATCATCCTCAAGCGACAATCCGAAGGCATGTATCTGCTGCAGCGGGTGCGTGACGAATCGCATCGTTTCGCCATCACCTACCATCGTCAGACCAGACGCAAAGGAGCTTTGCGTTCCGCTTTGGACGACATTCCCGGCATCGGCGAAGCCTATCAGAAACGGCTTCTCAACCATTTCGGCTCCGTACGCGCCATGCGTGAGGCGAGCGTGGAGGATTTCGAACAGGTCAAAGGCATCGGCCATGCCAAGGCCGAGAACATTTACCAGGCATTGCATTCGTCCGTTGACATTGCTTCGAAGGCGGAGGATGCCCTCCGAACAGTGAAATCGGATGGAAACAGTCCGAAAGATGAAAAGAAATAGAATCTGTAACGAGCAATCGCTTCTGCGTTGCTAGCATGATGAATGGTGAGAGTAAGGGAGGGAACATGACCGAGGTGGACCATCGGTGCGCGGTCCTTGGCAAACCCATCGCGCATTCGCTTTCCCCTGTATTGCATAATGCGGCCTATCGAGCTCTAGGACTTGACAGCTGGTCGTATGGCAGGCACGAGGTCGGCGAGACGGAGCTTGAGGATTTTTTGGAGTCGCTTGATTCCAGCTGGGCGGGACTGAGCCTGACCATGCCGTTGAAGAAGACCATCCAGCCATATGGCGTGCCATGCAACGCGTGGGCGAAAGAGCTGAAGGTGGCCAACACCGCCGTCTTCGACTGGTCTGGCGCGAACGATAAGAACGCCGCCATCCCTGCGATCAGGCTCTACAACACGGATGTGAAGGGAATTGAGCTCGCCTTCGAGCACTCGTATCGGGCACGTGGCATGCGGATGGATTCTGGACAAGACGGCGAGGCGGTGATCATCGGCAATGGCAACACCGCCACCTCGGCTTTGGCGGCCTGCACCGAGATGCCCCACATTGGACATGTCACCGTCGTGGCACGCCATCCCGATAAGAACGAGGCGCTTGAACCATTGGCGGAAAGCCATATGGGCGTCGGCTCCATAAGCATCGTCGCCATGGACCATGCGGCGAATCTGCTGTCCCATGCGGACGTCGTCATCAACACCATCCCCGGCCTTGCCGCCGATCCGATCGCCGAGGCGTTTGCCTCAGCCGGCATAGTCACGAATGGCACGCTGCTCGACGTGGTCTATGATCCCCGCCCGACCAAGCTCATGCAGGCCTGGAGGTCATGCGGCGGCACCGCCATCGGCGGCGAGGAGATGCTGCTGTACCAAGCCATGATTCAAGTCTGGCTGATGACCGGCATATGGGACAACGATCCGCCGACCGAGCCCACCAGCCATCAGAAAGTCGAAGCATTGGAGCATGCCATGCGCTCCGCGCTTAAGGAGGCCCTGTGATGAACGAAAAGAACAACGCCGTCAACCAGGCAGGCAGACATACGAGCGCGCCTTCTCCGGCCGCAGGCTTCGAAGTGCTGCTCATCACCGGCATGAGCGGCGCGGGCCGGTCCCACGCGGCCAACAGCATCGAGGACATGGGCTGGTATGTGGTCGACAACATGCCGCCGAAACTGCTTGTCCCGCTGGTGGACATGATGACCAGCTCCGGTTCGAACATCCACAAACTCGCCGCGGTCATCGACGTGAGGTCACGTGACTATTTCGACGACCTGTCCGCCGTGCTGAGCCATCTGGACGATCTTGGGGTGAAGACCCGCATCCTGTTCCTCGACGCCAGCAACGAGGTGCTCATCAAGCGCTACGAATCCGTGCGCAGGCCCCATCCGCTGCAGCAGGGCAATCGTCTGATCGACGGCATCCTTGAGGAACGCGACCTGCTGAAGAACCTCAAAGAGCACGCCGACATCGTCATCGACACCTCGGCATTGAGCATCCATCAGCTGTCCACGAAACTGTACGAGGGTCTGCTTGGTTCCGGACCGACCACGGTTTCCGTGCATATCTTCAGTTTCGGATTCAAATACGGCATTCCGATAGACGCCGATTTCGTGGCGGACGTCCGGTTCCTTCCCAACCCGTTCTGGGTGCCGGAGCTTCGTTCGCTGACGGGCAAGGACAAACCGGTCAGCGACTACGTGCTCTCCAGCGAGGGCGCGGAGGAGTTCCTTGACGCCTACGAGAAAGCCATCGCCATCGCCATCGAAGGTTATGCGCAGGAAGACAAGCACTATGTGACCATCGCGTTCGGATGCACCGGCGGCCAGCACCGTTCCGTGGCCATGAGCGAGGCCTTGGCCAAGCGCCTGCGTGCGCGTGGTCTCACGGTCTCCGTATCGGCCCGCGAGCTGGACAAGCGTTCGGCCGATTGATGACCGCATTGTGAGAAGACAGTATCCAAATACAAAGAAAAGCTGCCGGCTTTGTCCAAGTTATTCGGTATCACAGTAAGCCGGTAGCAGTGCGGGTCGAGTCCGCGACTCGCCTGAAATTATAGGGAAGAACAGGAAAGTAGGAGGTTGGCTCTTGGCTCTTCTGGATGACGTCAAAAGCGAGCTGGCCGCAATCGACAACGAGTTGCCCATCGCCAAAAAGGCACAGGCGACTGCGATGATTCGATTCGGCAATGGTTTGCACTCGGTGGATCACCACATTCTCGTGCAGGCGCAGCTTGATTCCCAAGACGCGGCCATATGGCTGCAGGACACCATCAGAAATCTGTACGGCCACGAAGCCACGCTTACCCCCGTTTCCAGGCAGACGCCGACCGGCGTGGTGCAGCGCTTCATAGTCCGCGTCCCCAAGGGCAGCGCGGCTCTGGTGCTGCAGACCGGCCTGTACAGCCGTTACACCAAAAACATGGTGCTGGGTCTGCCGGGCGACATCATCAACGGCAAGATCGCCCAGATCAAGGCCGCCTGGCGTGGCGCGTTCCTCGCAGGCGGACACCTGTCCGACCCGGGCAAGGCCAGCTATCTCGAAATCGTATGTCCGAATCATGAGGCCGCGCTGGCGCTGGTCTCCACCGCGCGTCGTCTCGGCATCACCGCCAAGCCGCGTAAGCTGCGCAGCTCCGAACGTGTGACGTTGCGCGACCCCGATGCCATCGAACGCATGCTCATCCTCATGGGCGCCCCTCATTCCGCCCGCGAATGGACCGGAAAGCGTTCCGACGGAGAGGCCCGAGGCAAGGCGAACCGTCTGGCGAACTTCGATGACGCCAACATGCGCCGTAGCGCCAAGGCCGCCGCGGAAGCCTGCGATAAGGTCCGCCAGGCCTTTGAAATCCTCGGCGACGACGTTCCGGACAATCTTAAATCCGCCGGCCAGCTCCGACTCGACCATGCCGACGCGTCCCTTGAGCAGCTGGGCCGTCTCGCCGACCCGCCAATCACCAAGGACGCGATCGCCGGACGTATCCGTCGACTGCTGCAATTGGCTGAGAAAACGGAGAAGGCACGCCGTCAAGCGGCCTGATTTTCGTTTCCGGAAACAAAACACCATGCGACTTTTCCGTCGTATGGTGTTTTTTGTTCGTTTGGGCTTGTATTATGCGTAAGTGGCAATATGGCCATTCCACGCTTACAAGCGGCTAGGAAAGGATATACATGAAGACACTCAAGGATCTTGGAGATCTCAAGGGCAAGCGCGTTCTGGTTCGCGCCGATTTCAACGTTCCGCTGGACGGCACCACGATCACCGATGATGGTCGTATCAAGGCCGCCCTGCCGACCATCAAGGCTCTGCGCGAACAGGGTGCGAAGGTCATTCTGATGGCTCATCTCGGCCGTCCGAAGGGCAAGGTCGTTCCGGAACTGTCCCTGGCTCCGGTCGCCGCCCGTCTCGGCGAGCTGCTCGGCATCACCGTTCCGCTGGCTGCCGACACCTATGGTGAGGACGCCCAGGCCAAGGTCGCCGCTATGAACGATGGCGACGTCGTGCTGCTGCAGAACGTGCGTTTCAACCCGGAGGAGACCAGCAAGGATCCGGAGGAGCGTGCCGCATACGCCAAGAAGATCGCCGCTCTCGGTGAGGTCTTCGTCTCCGACGGCTTCGGTGTCGTGCACCGCGCCCAGGGCTCCAACTATGATGTCGCCGCCGATCTGCCGGCCGCCGCTGGCCTGCTGGTCGAGAAGGAAGTCAAGGCACTGTCCCGCGCCACCGTGAACCCGGAGCGTCCGCTGACCGTCGTGCTCGGCGGCTCCAAGGTCTCCGACAAACTCGGCGTGATCGACAACCTGCTGGACAAGGCCAACCGTCTGGTCATCGGCGGTGGCATGGCGTACACCTTCCTCAAGGCCAAGGGCTACGAGGTCGGCACCTCCCTGCTGGAAGAGGACCAGATCGAAACCGTCAAGGGCTACATGGAGCGCGCCGAGAAGAACGGCGTCGAACTCGTGCTGCCGACCGATGTCGTCATCAACCCGGTCTTCCCGAAATCCGATGAGGACATCGCTCCGGAAGTCGTGGCCGCCGATGCCATTCCGGCCGACAAGATGGGTCTGGACATCGGTCCGGAATCCCAGAAGCTCTTCCACGATAAGATCGTCGATTCCAAGACCGTCGTGTGGAACGGCCCGATGGGCGTGTTCGAGGTCCCGACCTTCGCTGAAGGCACCAAGGCCGTGGCCCAGGCTCTCGTCGATGCCACTGCTGCCGGCGCATTCACCATCGTCGGTGGTGGCGATTCCGCTTCCGCAGTGCGCAACCTCGGCTTCCCGGAGGATGGCTTCTCGCACATCTCCACCGGTGGCGGCGCCTCCCTCGAGTTCCTCGAGGGCAAGGAACTGCCGGGCCTGAAGGTGCTCGACTGATCTCAGAATCATGAAGGGGTGCTTCCTCATCAGTGGGTGGGGGAGCACCTTTTGCGTATTTCGCATACAATGTCACAAGAACGACCTTTCGCTTTGACGAGCACGGACGGGAGACGACGAATATTATGGGGCCGAAACGGATTCCTTTGGTGGCCGGAAACTGGAAGATGAATTTCGATCATCTTGAAGCGACGTATTTCGTACAGCAGCTTGCATGGAATCTTCGGGCCGTCCATTTCGACTACAAACGTTGCGAAATCGCATTGATGCCGTCATTCACCTCACTCCGCAGCGTGCAGGTCGCCGTCGAATCGGACAATCTGAAAATCCGCTACGGGGCCCAAGCCGTCTCAGTCACCTCGCAGGGAGCGTTCACCGGCGACGTCTCCGCCGATATGATCGCCCATCTCGGCTGCTCGTACGTGATCGTCGGCCATTCGGAACGACGCAAATACCATCCCGAAGACGACGCGAACATCGTCGACCAGGTGAGGGCCGTGCTTGCTGCCGGCATGCAGCCGATACTTTGCGTCGGAGAAAGCTACGAGGAACGGCGCAAAGGCATAGAGCTCGATTTCGCGGTCGGCCAGGTGCACGACGTGACGCGGGACCTGTCCGATGAGGAGGCCGCGAAGCTGATTGTGGCGTACGAGCCGGTATGGGCGATCGGCACCGGCATGGTGGCTACGCCTCAGTCGGCACAGGACGCGGCCAGGGCGATCCGAAACGACCTGTCCGATACGTTCGGAACACGGGTCGGCGAAACGGTGCGAATCCTGTACGGCGGTTCGGTGTCCTCGAAAAACGCGGTGGAACTGATCAACGAGCCGGATGTGGACGGCTTCCTGATCGGCGGCTCCGCGTTGAAGGTCGATGAACTCACACGCATCTGCAAGCTGACATTGGAAACAACCGCCTGAAAACTTTTAAAAAGCATGGTTGGACGCTCGATTTTTTCAACACCATGCGCTATTATCAGAAACAGTGTTTACGAACTGGAGGTTCACCCGTGTCCGCTATGGCTACTGTCAAGCTTGTGCTGCAGATTCTTCTTGTCATCCTCAGCCTCTTGCTCACCTTGCTTATCCTTATGCACAAGGGTAAAGGCGGCGGCTTGTCCGACATGTTCGGCGGCGGACTCACCCAGAACGCGGGTTCCTCCGGTGTCGCGGAAAAGAACCTGAACCGTTGGACCGTCATCATCGCCCTGCTGTGGGTGGCCATCATCATCGCCCTCGGTCTGATGACGAAATTCAACCTCATCTGATTGACGTAATTTGGTTTGGCCCATGACCGGCTTCACGGTCATGGGCCAAACTTGTCTCCGGCTAGATTGCTCCCGCAAAGGATTCAAATGACTTCGACAAACAACACCTATGATGACGTGACCATGGTCGTCGCCGATCTGGACGGCACACTGCTGCACGACGGAAAGACTTTCGAGGACCGTTTCCTGACGCAACGATCCATTGACAGCATCAACCGCATGCACGACGCCGGCATCAAATTCGTGGTGGAGACCGCGCGACCGGTCAGCACCGGCTACTCGTTCGTGCAGAAGCTTCCGGTTGACGCCGTCGCCTATCTCAACGGGGCGCTGTTGGATTTCAACCCCGTCTCGTCCGATTACGATATGCTCACCTCACCGACACTGCCGAAGGACGGACATCTGCAGAAGATCGGATTCTCTTCGAAAAGGGCCTGCGAGGTCTGCAAGTACCTGCTGGAGGAACTGCCTGGCATGGAAGTGGGCATCGTCATGGATGATGTCAGGTACACGAATTTCGACGTCACGAAATACTGGAAGACGCAGACCTGGCGATACACGGATTTCGATGACGTTCCGGACGGCACCGCGGACAAGCTGATCCTGTTCCCGAACGAGGAGCAGTGGAAGCGTGTGGGACGGCTCATCCCCGACGATTTCGACGTGCATATCTCCGAAGGCTCGCTGTGGATGCTGATGAATCCGCAGGCCAATAAGGAGCATGCATTGAGCATCCTCGCCGATCGCATGTTGACGCCGTTGTCACGGACCGTCTCATTCGGCGACGATTTGGTGGACATCGCCATGCTTCGTGAATCCGGCAGGGGAGTGGCCGTGGCCAACGCGAACCCCGACGTGTTGAAAATCGCCGATGAGATCTGCCCTTCGAACAATGATGACGGCGTGGCCCAATGGGTTGAGAACAATCTGCTTTGACCGACCCCCCCCCACATGGAGTCTTTTCACGGAATTGAACTCATTCATGCAGCGGCATGAAACACATCCACCAAAATTGAACTCTTTGTCTTTCTTGGTGTACTGTCGTGCTATTCTTTGAACTAGCTTTTGTTTAAATTGAACTGGAAGGATAGGCATGACGGAATCATTCTCGACCAGATTGAATGATGCCATGGCATTACGCGAGCTTAAACAGATTGATTTCGTTCATGCTGCGGAAAAGTTCAATATCAAGCTCGGCAAAAGCCATATGAGCCAATACGTCAGTGGCAAAACCGTTCCCCGTGCCGATATCGCGCATTTCCTTGCCGCGTATCTGCGGGTCAACGAGGATTGGCTGATGGGCAAGGATGTTCCCATGGAAGAGCATGCCGCGATTTTGCCGGATTTTGCCGGTGAACAGCCCGACCATGTTGACGATGCATCCGAGCAACCGACAGAAGGAAGAACCATGCGCACTTTTACGAAATCCCACAAGCTCGACAACGTGCTGTACGACGTCCGTGGACCGGTCGCCGACGAGGCCGCGCGCATGGAGGCCGCCGGCACGCACATCCTGAAACTCAATATCGGCAATCCGGCACCGTTCGGCTTCCGCACGCCGGATGAAGTGGTCTACGACATGTCGCAGCAGCTGCCCGACACGGAAGGCTATTCGCCGTCGAAGGGCCTGTTCTCCGCGCGCAAAGCCATCATGCAGTATGCGCAGCTGAAGAACATCCCCAACGTGTCCATCGACGACATCTACACCGGCAACGGCGTCAGCGAACTTATCAACCTGTCCTTATCCGCGTTGCTGGACAACGGCGACGAGGTACTCGTGCCGTCGCCGGATTATCCGCTGTGGACAGCTTGCGTGAATCTGGCCGGCGGAACCGCGGTGCATTACGTCTGCGATGAGGATTCCGAATGGTATCCGGACATCGACGACATGCGTTCCAAGATTACCGACAAGACCAAGGCGATCGTCATCATCAATCCGAACAATCCGACCGGCGCGCTGTATCCGAAGGAAGTGCTTCAGCAGATTGTCGATCTTGCGCGAGAGCACCAGCTCATGATCTTCTCGGATGAGATCTACGACCGTCTGGTCATGGATGGGTTGGAGCACATCTCCATCGCGTCCCTTGCGCCTGACCTGTTCTGCGTGACGTTCTCTGGATTGTCGAAGTCCCATATGATCGCCGGCTGGCGTGTCGGCTGGATGGTGCTGAGCGGCAACAAGCGTCTCGCCAAGGATTACATCGAGGGTCTGAACATGCTGGCCAACATGCGTATGTGCTCGAACGTGCCTGCGCAGTCGGTGGTGCAGACCGCATTGGGCGGCCATCAAAGCGTCAAGGATTATCTGGTGCCCGGCGGCCGCATCTACGATCAGCGCGAGTTGGTGTACAACATGCTCAACGATATTCCAGGCATCACCGCGGTCAAACCGAAAGCGGCGTTCTACATCTTCCCGAAGATCGATGTGAAGAAGTTCAACATCCATTCCGATGAGCAGTTCGCGCTTGACCTGCTGCATGACAAGCATATCCTCATCAGCCACGGCGGTGCGTTCAACTGGCAGGAACCGGACCACTTCCGTGTGGTCTATCTGCCTCGCATCAGCATGTTGAAGGAGACCATCGGCGAAATCGGCGACTTCTTCAGCACGTATTGGCAGGCTTGATTTTCGGTTCGCTTTTCTTTCGATTATGGCCGCGATCTGATATCGCGGCCTTTTTGTCTTTCCGTACGTCTTCTGCGCGTATTATTTCGGCATACGAAAAAGAGGTCTCCATCAAAAGATGGAGACCTCTCGGCTTTTATCCGTTTAACGGTGCTGTATCAGCGAATGATTCAGCCGTTGACGCGGTCGATGCCAGCCTGGACGTCGGCGAGGACGGTGTCCCAGGACTTGATGAAGGCTGCTACGCCGTCAGCTTCCAGCTTGTCGGTGACATCCTTGATGTTGATGCCCAGATCGGCGAGCTTGTTCATGATGGCGTGGGACTCTTCGTAGGTGCCCTTGATGGACGGAGCGCCATTGCCGTGATCGGCGAGAGCGTTCAGGGTCTTCTCCGGCATGGTGTTGACGACGAACGGAGCAACGAGCTCGTCGACGTACTTGCAGTCGGAGTAGGCGGCGTTCTTGGTGCCGGTGGAGGCCCACAGCGGACGCTGCTTCTTGGCGCCCTTGGCTTCAAGAGCAGCCCAACGCGGATCGTTGGCGAACTTGTTCTCGAACAGCTCGTAAGCCAGGCGAGCGTTGGCCACAGCGGCCTTGCCCTCGAGAGCCTTGGCTTCGTCGGAGCCGTTGGCTTCCAGCAGCTTGTCCACAGCGGTGTCCACGCGGGAGACGAAGAAGGAAGCGACGGAGCCGATGTGCTTCAGGTCGTGGCCGTTGGCGTCAGCCTGGGCGATGCCCTCGATGTAGGCGTCGATGACCTGCTCGTAACGCTCCAGGGAGAAGATCAGGGTGACGTTCACGGAGATGCCCTTGGCCAGGGTGGCGGTGATTGCCGGCAGGCCTTCGAGGGTGGCCGGAATCTTGATCATGGCGTTCGGACGGTTCACCTTGGCCCAGAGTTCCTCGGCCTGCTTCTCGGTGGCCTCGGTCTCGTGAGCCAGACGCGGATCCACTTCGATGGAGACGCGGCCGTCAACGAAATCGGACTTCTCGGCAACCTCACGGAAGATGTCGGTGGCGTTGCGCACGTCGGTGGTGGTGAGCTCGCGCACGGCGGTCTCAACGTCGACCTTGCCCAGTTCCTTCAGCTGCGGATCGTACGGGCCGACCTCGTGCAGAGCCTTCTGGAAGATGGACGGGTTGGTGGTCACGCCGACAACGTTCTTGTTGGCGATGAGATCCTGCAGAGAGCCGGACTCGATGCGGGAGCGGGACAGGTCGTCCAGCCAGATCGAGACACCGGAGTCAGAGGTGCGCTGAGTTGCTTCAGTCATTGTTTTTCTCCTTGATACCTTTTTGGATCAAATCTTGTTTATCGGTGAAAGGGGAGGGGCACATGCTGTCGTGTCCCTCCCCGTATCATCACTTGGCGGCTTCGACTTCCGCGATGGAGGCCTTGGCGGCTTCCACAACGTGCTCGGCGGTGATGCCCAGATCGATCATGTTCTGAGCGCCATCACCCTGCAGGCCGAACTGCTCGATGGACACCGGCTTGCCGTAGGAGCCGAGGTACTTGTACCACGGCATGGCAACGCCGGCCTCGACGGAGACGCGGGCCTTGACGGCGGCCGGAAGCACGGCCTCCTTGTATTCGGCGTCCTGCTCCTCGAACCATTCCACGCACGGCACGGACACGACGCGGGCCTTGATGCCCTCGCCGGCCAGGGTCTTGGCAGCGGACACAGCCCACTGGACTTCGGAACCGGTGGCCATGATGATGACGTCCGGGGTGCCCTCGGTGTCAACGAGCACGTAAGCGCCCTTCTTCACGCCGTCCTTGGCCTTCTCAGCGGTCTCGGCGAGAACCGGGACGCCCTGACGGGTCAGAACCATAGCGGTCGGCAGGGTGTTCTTCTTCTCGAAGAAGTAACGGTAGGCTTCAGCGGTCTCGTAAGCGTCGGCCGGACGAGCGACCTCGAGCTGCGGGATGGCGCGGAAGGAAGCCAGATGCTCCACCGGCTGGTGGGTCGGGCCATCTTCGCCGACTGCGACGGAGTCGTGGGACCACACGTACAGGTTCGGAATCTGCATGAGAGCGGCCAGACGCACGGCGGAACGCTCGTAATCGGAGAACATGAAGAAGGTGCCGCCGTACGGACGGGTGTGGGAGCCCAGCAGGATGCCGTTGGTGATGGTGCCCATGGTGAACTCGCGCACGCCGAAGTGGAGCTGACGGCCGTACTTGCTGCAGTTCGGCCACTGCTTGGTGGCGCACTCAGCCGGGGCGAAGGTCTCAGCGCCCTTGAGGTCGGTCTTGTTGGAGCCGCCGAGGTCGGCGGAGCCGCCCCAGAGTTCCGGCATGACGGCTGCGATGGCGTTCAGAGTGGAGCCGGAAGCGCCACGGGTGGCGACGTTCTTGCCGACTTCGAAAGTGGCCTCGAGGTCGTCGATGGCCTTGTCGAAGCCTTCCGGAAGCTCGCCGGCCTTGATGCGGTCGTACAGGGCAGCCTTGTCCGGGTTGGCCTTGCGCCATGCGTCGTACTTCTCGTCCCATTCCTTGTGGGCTTCGAGACCGCGCTCGGCGACCTTGCGGGCGTGGGCGAGGGCCTCTTCGTCAACGTGGAAGGACTCCTCCGGGTCGTAGCCGAGGAGCTTCTTGAGGCCGGCGACGGCCTCGGCGCCCAGCTTGGAGCCGTGGGAGGACGGGTCGTTGGTCTTGCCCGGGGTCGGCCATGCGATCAGGGTGTCGACCTTGATGAGCTTCGGCTGGTTCGGGGCGGCGGCGCGGGCCTTGGCGATGGTGTCGGCCAGGCCTTCGACGTCCTCCTTGTAGGAGCCGTCAGGCTGGATGAAGCTGAACTCGTCGGTGTACCAGCCGTATGCCTGGAAGCGCTTGAGCACGTCCTCGGCCAGCACCAGGTTGGTGTCGCCTTCGATCTGGATGCGGTTGGCATCGAAGATCACGGTCAGGTTACCGAGCTGCTGGTTGGCGGCGAGGGAGGCGGCTTCGCCGGAGATGCCCTCTTCGATATCGCCTTCACCGCAGATGACCCAGATGTTGTGGTCGAACGGGGACTCGCCTTCCGGAGCTTCCGGATCGAGCAGGCCACGCTGGAAACGCTGGCCATAGGCGAAGCCGATGGCGGAGGCGAAGCCCTGGCCCAGCGGACCGGTGGTCATTTCGATGCCCGGGGTCAGGCCGTATTCCGGATGACCCGGGGTACGGGTGTCAGCGCCGCCACGGAAGTTCTTCAGATCGTCCAGGGTCAGGCCGTAGCCGGAGAAGTACAGCTGGACGTACTGGGTGAGGGAGGCGTGGCCACCGGAAAGAATGAAGCGATCGCGGCCTTCCCAGTTGGGGTCGTTCGGATCATGCTTGATGAAGTGCTGGTACAGGGTGTAGGCGATAGGCGCCAGGGAGACGGGGGAACCCGGGTGGCCGTGTCCCGCACGCTCAACCGCGTCGGCCGACAGGACCTTGGCCATCTTGATGGCGCGTTCGTCCAGCTCGGTCTCCTTGAATTCGGTCATGGATTACTTTCCTTCCAATTGGTCGGGCCGCGTATCCGGCTTGTGCCGAGCGCTCGACGCCCTCACATTGCGTTTCCCATAGTAGCGATGTGAGGTGACGTTGTGGTGAAATTTTGGCGTGTTTTGGTAGTTTGTGTGCTGTTAGCGCTCACAATTAACATTCGCGTGAACTTCAGATGTTCGTTTGTCGATATATCTCCCAATGCCAGTCGCCGCAAGCCTTTGCCGCATGAAGGAAACTACTCTGGAAGCGAACGAATTAGCACTCCGGGTGCCGGAGTGCTAAAACATTAAAAGAAGTTTTCCGGGTACGTCTCATCAGCACCGTCAAACATAAGGCGTACCGGCACACACCTATGCATAAGGAGGCGCGCATGGCGCAATCAAGACGCATGCTGGTGTTGCGTGCCGTGGTCGAGGATTACATCCGTTCTCAGGAACCGGTGGGTTCCACCACACTGACCCGGGATCATGACCTCGGCGTCAGCTCCGCCACCGTGCGCAACGACATGGCGGCCTTGGAAGATGAAGGCTATCTTATTCAGCCGCACACTTCGGCCGGCAGGGTGCCGACCGAAAAAGGGTACCGTTACTTCGTCGACCGTTTGGCGACGGTCGTTCCGCTATCGGAGGCCCAGCGCCGCGGCATCAACAGCTTTCTGTCCGGATCGGTCAATCTGCAGGACACGCTGCAGCGGGCCGCCCGGCTGCTGGCGCAGATCACCGGACAGGTCGCCGTCGTGGCCGCGCCGTCACTGTCGAAGTCGACATTGCGGCATATCGAAATCGTGCCAGTGTCCATTAATACGCTGCTTGCCGTAGTGATCACCGATACCGGCCGTGTCGCGCAGCATATCCTCAACGTCACGAAATTGCCGGACGTGACGACGCTCACTCATCTGACCAACGAGATCAACACGCAATGCTCCGGCGTTTCGCTGACCCGCACGGCCGATTGCGTACGACAGATGGGAGCGCGCAAGGAATACCATGCGATCAGCACGCTTGCGGAAACGCTTGCGCAGGCCTTTGATGGCATGGCGGATGACGAACGCGCGAGCGAATTGTACATGGCGGGCACTTCACGGCTTGCGCATCAACGCACGGTGGCCGACCTGGCCCCGCTGTTCGACGCGTTGGAGGAGCAGGTGGTGCTCATGAAGTTGATGAGCTCGCTGAGCGAAACCACGCAATCCGACGGCGTCGGAGTGGCGATCGGTTCCGAAACGCACACGCCCGGTTTGCTGCACGCCTCAGTGGTAACCAGTGGCTACGGGCGTACCTCCGCGGCCGCCACGGACGGCGCGACGCATGCGGCCGCATCATCACAGACGGAAAATCAAAGCGGTGATGATACGCAGCAGGCGGGCGAACCGGTCGCATTCGTCGGATCGATCGGGCCGACGCATATGGACTACGCGGCGACCATGGCCGCCGTGAGGGCGGTCGCCAGATATCTGACGGCGTTCCTCGCCCACGATGAAGGTCAGCCGGCCGACTGACCCCGCCTTATGGCACAATGACACGCAGAACCAACAGGGAGAAAGAATAATCGTGACGGACTATTACGAAGTGCTGGGCGTCGACCGTTCGGCAAGCGACGACGAGATCAAAAAGGCGTATCGAAAGATGAGCCGCAAATACCATCCCGACATCGCAGGTCCGGAATTCGAAGACAAGTTCAAGGAAGTCAACAACGCGTACGATGTGCTGTCGGATCCTAAGAAACGGCAGATGTACGATGCCGGCGTCGATCCGAACGATCCGAATGCGGGCGGCATGCACGGTGGCGGATTCGGTGGCGGATTCGGCGATATGGGGGACATCTTCAGCATGTTCACCGGTGGCGGATTCGGTGGCACCGGCGGTGGACCGACTCCGCGCACCCAGCCGGGGCGTGACGCGCTTGTTTCCGCGACCATCGATTTGAAGACGGCGGTGTTCGGCGACACCACGCACGTCAAGGTCAACACGTTCGGCCTGTGCCAGGAATGCGGCGGCACCGGCTGCCAGAACGGCACACAGCCCACACAATGTCCCGACTGCCACGGTCAGGGATATGCGCAGCGCGTGGTACGCACCATGCTCGGCCAGATGATGACCACCGCGCCATGCGAACGCTGCGAAGGCCATGGAACGGTCATCGAGAAGCCGTGCCCGTCCTGCCTCGGCCATGGCCGCGTGCGCGTCACCCGCAATGTCGGCGTCGCGGTGCCGGCCGGCGTGGCGAACAACACCCGTCTGCGTCTCGCTAATCAGGGTGAGGTCGGCGAAAATGGCGGCGTCGCGGGCGATTTGTATGTGGATATCCGCATCAAGCCGGATGACATGTTCACTCGTGATGACGACGATTTGCATTGTTGGATCAAGGTGCCGATGAGTTGGGCCGTATTGGGGCACGAAGTCGAAATCGACACCTTCGACGGCAGGCAGACGCTGGATATCCCAGCCGGCAGCCAGCCGGACGATACCGTGACGTTGAAGAACCTCGGCGTCACGCATCTCGACGACAAGAACGAGCGCGGCGATTTGGTGGCGCACGTAGTGGTGGAGATTCCTAAGAAGCTGTCCGATGACGAGCGGGAGCTGATTGAGCGGTTCGGCGAGATGCACGACACGGACGCCCAGCATGTTGTCGTGAAGTCCCGTCCGTCGTCCGGCGCGAAGAAGGGGTTCTTCTCCAAGCTGAAGGACGCGCTGCGCTAGTTTTCGCAATCCAATCGAATACGGGACATATGAAAAGAAGTCCGTATCCCAACTCATAACCTTGGGATACGGACTTCTTTCACATCTGGCGTGGCGGGTGATTCCCGCCTATTTGAGCAGCGACCTGCACATGGCGCGATACTGGCTCACATATCCTCCACCGAAGAACACGCAATGTCCTGCAATGGGGTAGAGCTGCCATAATGTGATGCGGTCCTGCCATCCGGCCTTAAGCGGATGCGCCGACTGATAGCCTTCGAGGATGTCCGTAAGATATGACATGCCGAACAGGTCGAGCATGGCAAGGTCTTCCTCACGGTGCCCACCGTGAGCCGCAGGGTCGATAAGCACGGCTTCGACGTCACCGGAATCAGCAGTCCACATGACGTTGCCGCTCCACAGGTCGCCATGCACGCGTGCGGGCTTGTCGTTGGCGGCCTTGCCTAGGATGTCGGGCAAGGCGTCGATAACGGCTTCAGTCAGTTCCATGTCATAGTCGGTCAGTTCGCGACGTTTCATGCCGAGTCGTACCATCGGACGCAATCTGCCGTCCGCCAGATAGGTGGCCACATCATCCCAGGCACCGGTATCCATCGGGACGGGATCCTGCAACGGCCCGAAATAGCAGGTGCCGTCGTATCCAGTTGGAGCGGAGCCAAAATGTTCGGCACCGGCATCATGCATATGAGCTAGCGCAACACCGAAATCGCGCGCGGCTTGGATGGTCGGACCGCAGGCGTTCACGCGTTCAATGTCGAGATAATCCTTGCCCCAGTCGTATACGTCGACCACGCGTGGGCCGCCCTGCGATTGCGCCTCGCCGAGCCATTTGAGGCCGCGTCCCTCGCATTCAAAGAAACCTTCGGGGCTGAATGCCCTGCTTTTGCGGTATTTGCCCATGCCGATGAGCCTTTCTCCCATGCCGGACATGCCGGCGTACTTTTGGCTCCATTGTGTGCATGGTTTGAGACAACTATGCCGGGATGCCTTGAAAACTAGACCCCTCTCGCTACTCTTGGTCACGGAAAAGCAGACGAAACCATATTTCTACGAACATAAAGAGGGTTCATGAATTTCTTCCAAGCGATTTTCCTTGGCCTGGTGCAGGCGTTGACCGAATACTTGCCGGTCTCTTCCAGCGCCCATATCCGTATCATCGGCGATTTGATGCTGGGCTCCGATCCGGGTGCCGCGTTCACCGCCATCATCCAGATCGGCACCGAGCTTGCCGTGATCCTGTATTTCCGTCATGACATCATCCGCATTCTCGGCGCGTGGTTCGGCTCCTTGTTCGGCAAGGAGGGCAAGGACTTCAAGAGCCGTATGGGCGCGCATAACCGCGACACGCAGATGGGTTGGTTCATCATCATCGGCACGCTGCCGATTCTGATTGCCGGTCTGTTGTTCAAGGACGCCATCGAAAGCACGCTGCGTAATCTGTGGATCACCGTTACCGTGCTGATTATCTTCGGTATTCTGCTGTGGGTGGTCGACGCCCGCGCCAAGCAGGTCAAGACCATGGATGAGATGACCTGGAAGGATGCGCTGATCTTCGGCATCGGTCAGATGCTGGCGCTGATTCCTGGCGTTTCCCGTTCCGGCGGCACCATCACCTTCGGCCGTGCGATGGGTTATACCCGTGAGGCTGCAGTGCGCGTGAGCTTCCTGATGGCCATTCCGGCCGTGTTCGGCGCGGGCATCCTCGAAGCCGTTTCCGCGGTCAAGGATGTGGCCGCAGGCAATGCGGGAATGTTCCCGGGCTGGGGTGCGACCATCGCGGCGACCATCGTGGCGTTCGTGGTCGGCTATGTGGTGATCATCGGCTTCCTGAAGTTCGTGTCCACCTTCTCGTACAAGGCGTTCGCCATCTACCGCATCGCGCTGGCCGTTGTCGTGGCTCTGCTGCTGATCTGCGGCGTGCTGCACCCGACGGAAGTCGTTGCCGCCGCGTAAGCGTGATTCGGCGTAAATAAAGCGAATCCCGGCCATCCGTAAGGTGGCCGGGATTTTTTTCGTCTGCGACCTCCTCCTGGAGGGGAACGGCTCAGACGCCGTTGCGTAGAAGTGATTCGGCCTCACGAAGCAGTTCCTCGCAGGCAGGCATGCCATTCGAGGCGATTCGCTTCGCTCTCGCGTCCAAATCGTAATCATGTTCCAGACGAGCCAAATAGTCGCCGGCATGCATGTCTGACACCAATCTATCGGCGTCGGAACGCCATTGCATAGCCTTTCTGGTCAAATCTCCTTCAATAAGCGGATACTCGATTATTAAAGACAAGGCGCGCAGCAGCTCCAAAGTGCCTTGCATGCATTCGGTATTGGCACAGTAATGCGGTACGGATACCCATATGGATGTTGTCGGAAAGCCCGCTTCGGCGGCGAAGGCGTCAAGGATGTTGGGGATGCCCACCGGACCGTTGTATTCCCTGTCGGATTCGCATTCGCAGCCGCTTTTGGAGATGTCAAGCGGCAATGGCCGTGTGTGCGGGCATTCATCGAACATGGAGCCAAGCGTGATGACATCACTTACGTCATAGTCTTCTGCGACACGTAGCGTCTGCCTGCAGTATTCCTCCCACCGGTAATTGGGTTCGGGTGCGATCTGCGCAAGCAGGTGCAGCATGGGGGAGACGGCAATGTCATAGAAAGTCGTTTGCGGCCAGATGATGCGCTTACGCCCCTGCACGGAGCAGATCATGGGCCGGGCCACCTGATAGTCGTAGAAACCTTCGTTGTCAATATGGCGCACTTCCTGCGACTCATACCGGGACACCAAATGACGGACGACGTTCGTGGCCGCTTGGCTTGCATCGTTCCATCCTTCGAATGCGGCGATAAGTATCGTCTTGGGCATTGCGCTCTCCTCACACATGCTTTTAATGTATACCGAAAACGGGTGGTGTGACACGCGCTTCAGCCATCGGTGAATACGAATAAACCAAACCGCGACACGCTGACTTGCAAATTACACGAATGTGGTTATAGTAGATACTCGTGCTCACGCAGTGAATCTGCTGGAGACATGCGGACATAGCTTAGTTGGTAAAGCGCAACCTTGCCAAGGTTGAGACCGCGGGTTCGAGTCCCGTTGTCCGCTCTAAGGTCCGAAGAGTTGACGACCTTTGCGGTGGGTTAGCCAAGCGGTTAGGCAGCGGCCTGCAAAGCCGTATAGACGAGTTCGACTCTCGTACCCACCTCGCATCATGTGAGATTAGTTTTCGCATGTTGACATGACCCGGGCGGTTGGCGCAGAGGTAGCGCACTTCCCTGACACGGAAGGGGTCACAAGTT